>ERZ795044.35-NODE-35-length-106873-cov-9.454895_pt1 | contig 106873 bp, 125 predicted proteins | sample MGYA00375128_ERZ795044 | MGnify/ENA primary metagenome ERZ795044 (study PRJEB30173, sample SAMN05720213) | anaerobic digester metagenome | isolation source: active sludge of municipal wastewater-treating anaerobic digesters | place: USA | collected 2014-12-22 ...
ATTTAATTTTAGTTTATTTTTGATTTAATTTTAGTTTTGATTTAATTTTAGTTTAGTTTTAATTCATTAATTACTTTTTTTATTTGTTCTTCAATTTTGTATTTTTGTTTGTACCCTAATTTTTTTATTTTTTTTATGTTATAGTTTCTTTCTTTTCCTAAGTGTCTTATATTTTCTTTAGTTAATGTTTTTGATTTAATAATTTTTCCAAAAACCTCTCCAAGCCAAGTCGGAATGTGTTTTATTTTAGTATTTTTCATCCCTAAATGTTTTTTTGAAATTTCACAAAATTTATTTAATGATATTTTTTCTTCACACGCAATAAGGTATATTTCTCCACATTTTCCTTTTTTGATTAACAATTCAATGGCATTTATTAGTTCATTAATGGGAGTAACTTGGAAAGTATTTTCTCCTTTTAGTGGGAGTGGAAAGTCTTTTTTTAGCATTAAAAACATTTTTTGCCAGTAATTGTTTGGTCCAAATATCATAGCACTTCTAATAATGTTTATGCAGATTTTTTCTTGTTGGGCGAGGAGTATATTTTCCGCTTCTAGTTTACTTTTTTCATAATTATTTTCTGGATTTGTTTTTGATTTTTCATTAATTTTTCCGTTTGGACAACCATATACTCCGGTTGAACTTAAATAAATTATTTTTTTTACTTTTTGTTTTATTGCTTCTTCCACTAAATTTTTTGTTCCTTTAACATTCACTTCCCACAAATTTAGGTTATCATTTTCAACAATTGCAGCTAGGTGTATTACAATATCAATTCCTTTTAAGGATTCAAATAATTCACCCCTATCAAGAATGTTTTTTCCTTCCGTAGTATCATATTTTTTTACTATGTGCTTTTTTTTAAGTGCTTTTATCACTTCTTTTCCCAAAAATCCACTAGATCCAGTAACTAGTATTTTCATAATTAATAATGGTTTTTGGTTATTTTAAACTTGTTTATTTAGTTTTTTTAAAGGTTTTAAAAAAGCAAGGTTATTATTAGGGTGGGGTAATTTAGTGCTATTATTGTTCCTAAAAAAATGAATGGTCCAAATTTTGGTAAATTTCTTAACACAATTATTTCTTTGATGTTATGTTTTTTTAATAATGCAATTTCTTTTTCTTCAATTAGTTCTTTTCCATTAACAATATCTAATATTTTTTGAGGATTATTTTTTGATAATATTTCATCTTCTTCTGCATCTTTTAGTTTTATTTTTTTTTCAAAAAAGTTTTCTTTTATTCCATTTTGTAGCGCTATAAAAATTAATCCAAGTAAAAATGGTATTCCAAGAATTATTGCGATTTCTATTTTTATCATTCCAAAATTAAGTAAAATTGCCAAGTATCCTACTAATATTAGCGAGAAAAATATCGCTTTTTTGATTCCTTCTTTTTCTTTTTTTAATTCAATTCCTTTCTTGAGGTATTTTATTATGTAATTTGTAGAGTAAAATGTCATTGATAGAAGGGATGCTGTAAAGATTAGTGTAATTATAAATTCAATATTGTTAAATGGGTTTAGTAAACTAATTGCAGTGAATAATTTTACATCTCCTCCGCCTATTTTTCCAAATTTGTATCCTATTAGTAGTATTACAAAAATTATTCCAGCGATTAGAAGGTTGGTCATTTGTCCTTGCATAATTGAAAGAATTAGTCCTATTATTATCATGGGGTAAGTTATCCAATCATAAATATACCCTGTTTTGATGTCAGTTATTGCTCCGCTTAGCGTTCCAATTAATAGTATTCCTTGTTGTATTAGTGTTATCATTATAGTAGTTTAGTGTTTTTTGTTTTATTAATTGTTTTCTTTTTAAAAAAATAAGAGGGGATCAATTAACCCCTCTAATTAATTTATATCATTTCCCCTATTGAGATTTCTTCGTTTTCACTTATTGTTTCATCAGGAATTTCTTCCACCTTTGTGTTATCAATTATTTCTCCAGTATTTACTTCAGTCTCTTCTTCCCAACTCTGATTAATTTCGTTTGTTAATTCATCAGGGGTTGCTTCGTTGTAATTCGTTTTTTCACTTTCAGTGCAACCAAAAAAAAGCAGGGCACTTAAAATGACTATTCCAATTATTGCTATTTTTGTTTTCATTTATTCACCCTTTTTTCCAACTTGGTTAGATATTTCTTGAATTCTTTCTGAATTTTGTCCTAATTTATCAGATAACCCTTGTATTCTTTCTGCTCTTTTTTGGTATCCATTAGCATTTAAGTCGCTTGCCCTATTTTCTAACCAGTTACTTAGTCTTTCTATTCTTTGTGATTCCATTTGAAGAAATTTTTGAACCCCATTATTTTTTGCTTGTTGAATTAGTGCTTTTTCAGAAATAACTCTTTTATTTGTTTTTTCTTTAATTTCTGCATTAACTCTTTTTCTTTCTTGTATATTCATATCTATAAATTCTTGATGAATTCTATCTCTTACTTGTTGTTTTGTCATATTTCCGTCAATTATTCCTTGGATGAATTCTTCATCATTCACTCCAAGAATCTCTAACATGGTTTGTGTTCTTTCAGCGTTGTGTTGTCTTATTGCATTTATTGTTTTTTCTTTAATTGAGTTTAATTCATTTAATTCTAATTCTTTTACTTCTTCATGAATTGTTTGTATATCTTCACTTGTTAGTATTTCTCTTGTTTGTTCTCTAAATTCTTGTGTTAGAGTTATTGCTTCTTTTTTTATTGCAACATAATCAGTTACAATTGTGTTAGCATCTTTTCCTTCAAACACATACTCTTTTACTTCTACAAGTAGTGCTTCAAGTTCGTTAAGAGTGTTTTCGGATTTGTTTAAATCAAACTCTGGATGATTTTCTGTTATCACTTCTAATGTTTTTGCTCCAACTAAAATATTTCTAGTTATACTTTTTTCAAGTTGTAGTAATCTTACTTCTGCTCCGTGCGGAGTAGCAAGTATTCCTACTTCTTCAAGAGTGTTCGCATCAATTATATTTTGATCCTCAGCAAATACTCCTGGAAGTATTCCTATTACTAACAATAGTGCTAGTATTTCAAACATTTTTTTTATCATATTAATTCCTCCGTTTGCTCATTTTTCAAGCATTCTAAAGTAATTACTTCCGGAACAATTATTATATATTTTCCGGAAAAAGGCGGAACAAGTAGTTACAATTTTCAAAAATTAGTCCTTTTGATTTTTTTCTTTTATTTTTACAAGCATTGTCATTCCTTTTCTTTCTTTACTAATTATGTCTTTTTTTTCAAGAGAATTAAGGTTTCTTGAAAGTGCTGCTTTTGGGTAATTTAGTGTTTTTTGTAGTTCGCTTTGAGTAATTTTCCCATCATTTTTTTCTAATAGTTCCATTATTTTTAATTGTCTTTCAGTTAATGCATCTTTGTCATAAGTTATTTTATTGTTGTTTTGCTTAGTTGAGTTTTTCTTATTTTTTATAATATAATAAATTCCAAAAATTACAATTATTATTCCAATAATTAAAATAAGTGTGTCCATAAAATTAATTCCGGTCTTGTTTCCATTAATTATATAATTTACTTTAACATTAATTGTTTTTCATTCCCAGTTCCAATTATTGTTATTTGTTCATTTGTTGTTTTTATTCTGTAATTTGAATTGGTTTCTATTTTTTCTATTTCAGTCCCAGTTGGTAATATTATTTCATATACATATTCAGAAAAAGTATCAGTAATATTTATTTCAAATATCCATTTGGGTCCATTTTTTGTAGTTAATTCTTGAGTTGTTTTTGTTTCAAGTTGAGGGTGGTTTGTTGTTCCACTAATTATTGTTTCTCCGTTTTCATTTATTTGAAAAATTATGTCAGCATAATATTCACTAGCATTCGCTTGTGAGATTATTAAAAGAATTATTAAAACTAATAATATTATTTTATTTTTCACATAATATTTTTGTAAGTTTGTAATTAAATAAGTATTTGTTTGGTTTTATTTTTCTGGATTGTATAAGTTTTAAGTTTAGGTTTTTTATTTTTCTTTTTTTATTTGTTTTTAATTAAAATTTATTTCAGTCTGAATTTTTTCATTGCCTTTTTTCCTTGCATTTGTTTGAACATGTCTCCTAGTCCTTTTTGTCCAAAGTTTTGTAGTGCTTTTTCGCTTTGCATTCCTTTGAATTTTTTAAACATTTTTTTCATTTGTTTGAATTGTTTTATTAGTTCTCTTACTTCTTCAACGTTTTTCCCGCTTCCTTTTGCGATTCTTTCTACTCTACTCCTACTCATTAGGTCTGGGTTTATTCTTTCTTGTTCTGTCATCGAGTCTATTATTATTTTGAATCCGTCCATTTTTTCTTGTCCTGTTTCCATCATTTCTTTTGGTAGTTTCATTCCTAGTCCTAGCATATCAGCTACTTTATTTAGTGGTCCCATTTTTTTTGTAGCTTCTAATTGTTGATAGAATATTTTAAAATTTATTTCTCCTCTCATTATTGCTTCAGTGTCTAAGTTTTCCATTTCTGCTTCTTTTGCTTTTTCTAGTAGTCCTTCTAGGTCTCCATATCCCATTATTCTTGAGAGGTATCTGTTTGCATCAAATGCTTCAAATTCGTTTTGTTTTTCTCCTGTTGAAATAAAGTATACGCTTGCCCCTGTTTCGTTGCATGCAACAAGTGCTCCTCCTCCTTTACTTGATCCATCCATTCTTGTAATTATTACTCCGTTCACTCCTACGGCTTTATGGAATGCTTGTGCTTGTTTTTTTGCGAGGTTTCCAATATCTGCCCCAATTACAAGCCATTTTTCTTCAGCGTTAAGGGCGGTGTCTATTTCTTGTATTTCACTAACTAGTTCTTCATCAAGTCCGCTTCTTCCTGCAGAGTCACAAATAATTATATCACATTTTTTTTCTAGTTCTTTTATTCCTTCTTTCACTACTTTTCCAGCGTTTTGTTCTTTTTTTATTCCAAAAAATTCTGCTCCAGCAAGTTTTGCATTTGTTTCTAGTTGTTCGTATGCAGCAGGTCTAAATGTATCAGCAGCAATTACTCCTACTTTGTGTCCTCTTTTTTTATAATAGTGTGCTAGTTTTCCTGCAGCTGTAGTTTTTCCTGACCCAAATAATCCACAAAGAAGTATTTTTTTTGGTTTTTCTGGAGCACTTTTTCCCCCCAAAATTTCTACAAGCGAATCATAAGTTACTTTAATTATGTATTCTCTTTGTGTTACTCCTTTTGGTGGCTCTTTGAATGCTCTTTCTTCAATTTTTTTACTAAGTGTTAGTACTGTTGTTACATCAACATTTGAAGCAATTAGTGCTCTTTGCATTTCTTTTATAGCTTCTTTAACTACCTCTTTGTCAATTGCACCAGCATTTCCGATTTTGTCCATCGCTTTTCTAAGTGCTTCTCCAAGTCCCATATTTATCAAGTATTTTTTGTAAGTTAATTGTTTTAAATGATTCTGAATTTGGTTTTTGAGAAGATTTTTAAACTAATAATCCTAAGTATTTACAGGTGATTAAGAGTGGATATAATTATTTTATTATTAATTGGGTTTGTAGTAATAGTTGTTATTGGAATTTTATTTTTAGTTCTAACATACAATTCTCTTGTTACAGTTTCAAAACAAGTGGATAATGCTTGGGCTCAAATTGATGTTCAATTAAAGAGAAGAGCTGACCTTATCCCTAATTTAGTTGAAACAGTTCAAGGTTATGCAAAGTTTGAAAAAAGTGTTTTAACTGAAGTTACAGAGGCTCGTGCGGCTTTAATGTCTGCAAAAGGTCCAAAAGATGCAGCAAAAGCTGATAACATGTTGACTGGTGCTTTAAAATCAATTTTTGCGGTTTCAGAAGCGTATCCAACATTAAAAGCTAATGAGAATTTTAAAGCTCTTCAAGAAGAATTATCAAGTACTGAAAACAAAGTTGCTTTCGCAAGACAATTCTATAATGATATGGTTATGAAGTGGAATACAATGGTTGTAACTTTCCCTAATGTTGTGATTGCACCAATGTTTGGTTTAAGTAAGCAAAGAGAGTTCTTTGAAGCAACAGTTGAGGAAAGAAAATCAGTTAAAGTTGATTTTTCAGGAATGTAAATTAGTTTTGAATTAATATAGTCTTTGAGCAAAAGCATAAGTGTGCTTTTGCTTTTTAATTTTTTTAGTTGTGATAAAATGCCTATTAATTTTTATGAACAAATTTCTTCAAACAAGAAAAAAACTTATCTCCTTTTTTTAGCATTTTTTCTTTTAGTTGGAATTCTTGCCGCATTAGTGTCTTATGTTCTTGGTGGATTTTCAATTATTGGCGGATTTTTTTTAACAATTTTTGGGATATTAATAATTTTTTTCGCTTTAATATCATATTATACTTGTGATAGTATTGTTACTTTCATTTCCGGTGCTAAAGAAGCGAATAAAGAAAAGTACAAGCAATTAATTAATGTTGTTGAAGAGATGAGTATTGCTTCTGGCCTTCCCCTGCCTAAAGTTTTTGTAATTGAAGATACGGCAATTAATGCTTTTGCAACAGGAAGGGACCCTGAACATTCAGTAATTTGTGTGACAACAGGTTGTTTGACTAGATTAAATAGAGAACAACTTCAAGGAGTAATTGCTCATGAATTATCCCACATAAAAAATTATGATATTAGAACTATGACTATTGCTACAGTTCTTGTTGGGGTTTCAGTTTTGTTATCAGATTTCTTTTTACGAGTTGCTTTTGCTGGGTTTAGGGGGAATTCTAACTCTAATAATAAAATGGATATTTTTATTTTAATTTTTGGAGTAATCCTTGCTCTTTTAACTCCATTTATTGCTGAATTAATTAAATTATCAATTTCTCGTAAGAGAGAATTTTTAGCAGACGCTTCCGCAGTAGAGTTAACTAGAAACCCTGAAGGGTTAGCTAGCGCTCTTGAAGTAATTTCAAAAGACACAGAACCTCTTGAAGCCGCAAATAAAGCAACAGCACACCTCTACATTTCTGATCCTCTAAAAAACACTAAAGGAATGTGGTTCGCAAACATGTTTAATACACACCCACCAATTAATGAAAGAATAGCAACACTAAGAGGACAAGTACAATCTAATTAGTTTGAATTGTTTTTTTATTTTTTTTTAAATTAATTTCTTTAAATTAAATTATTCTATTTATTATGTATTCTTCACTGAATTTTTCAAAGTCTTTGTATTCTTGTCCTGTCCCAATATAAAGAATTGGTTTTTTTAATTTGTATAAAAGGGAGATTGTTGTTCCCCCTTTAGCATCTGTATCTATTTTTGTTAAAATAAATCCATCTATTCCGATTGCTTCGTCAAATTCTTTTGCTTGATCAAGTAGTCCTTGTCCTGCGTAAGCTTCTCCTACGTATAGTTTTAGATCGGGTTTTGTTACTCTTTCTATTTTTCGTAGTTCTTCCATCAAGTTTTTGTTTGTTTCTTGTCTTCCTGCTGAATCCATTAGTACTACCTCTATTCCGCTTGCTTCTGCTGCTTTTATTGCATCAAATGCTACTGCTGCAGGGTCTGCTCCGTATTGGTGTTTTATTACTCGAACTCCAAGTCTTCTTCCGTGTTCTTCTAGTTGGTCAATTGCTGCTGCTCTAAAAGTGTCTCCTGCTGCCCAAATACTTTTTAGTTTATTTTTTTCAAGCATATAACTTAGTTTTCCTAGACTTGTTGTTTTTCCTGCTCCATTTGGTCCAAGTAGGAGTATTTTGTATGGTTTTTCTTTTTTGTTTTTAATTTCACTTAATAAATCAATTTTTTCTGTTATCATCATTTCTTTTAGTATTTCTTTTATTTGTTCGTTTAAGAATTCATCAATATTTTTTGTGTTAACTTTTTGTCCTAATAATCTTTTCTTGATTTGTTCCACTAGTTCGTGTGCTGCGTCTTGCTCTACATCACTTTCAAGTAAACTTAGTTCTAGTTCCCATAAAAGATCACTTATTTCACTCTCTTTTATTTCTACTCCTCCAAAAATTAGTCCTGAGAGTTTTCCCCCCACTCCAACTTTTGCTTTAAGTTCTCGTTTATCTTCGCTTGCACTTTTAATATCAAAATCTTTTAGTGATTCTCTTTTTTCTTCCATTCTTTGTTCTTGTTCACTAATTTCTTCCCCTATCTCTTCAACTTCTTCTTCCTCTTCTATGAGTTGTTCTTCAATTTCTTTGATTTCTTTTTTTTCTTCAGGTTTTAGTACAACATTTTCTTTAATTTCTTCAAGAGTTTCAATTTTTTCTTTTTTAGTTAGAACTTTTTCTTCTTTTATTTCTTTTAAGTGTTCTTTTTGTTTTTCTTCTAATTTTTTTGTTTCTTGAATTTCTTTTTCAATTATTTTTTCTTGCGATATAGTTTTTTCTTCTTTTTTTCCAAAAGAAAATATTTTTTGGAGTATTCCTTTCTTTTCTTCTTTTTTAGTTTCAATTATAGGTTTTTTTTGTATTTCTTTTTCTTTAATAATTATTTTTTTTGTTTCTGGTTCTTTTGTTTGTTCTTTCTCAATTTTTTTTTCAATAATTTTATATTGTTTCATTTCTTTTGTGTCTTCTTGTTTTATTTCTTCTTCAATTTCCTTTAACAGTTTTTTTTCCATTTCTTGTGCTTGTTCTTCTTTTGTTTTCTTTTTTTCTTTTAAGTGTTCTTTTTTGCTTTCTAGATTTTTGTGTTCAGTTTTTGAAGTGATTTTTTCTTTTTGCTCTTTTTTTTCTTCGGGCATTTTTTTTGTTTCTTTATTTTTTTGTGTTGGTTCTTTTTCTTCTTTTTTAGAAATAGTTTTTTTTAATTTTTCACTAAAATTATTTAGTTTTTCTTTTAAGAATCCAAACATTGTTTCTCACTTATTAAGTAGTGTTGGCTTAGTTTTATTAATTGTTTTTAGTGGTGGATTTTTTTGTGATTTATTGTTTTGTTGCTTTACTAAAGTTTTTTCTTTTTTCATTTTGTAACTGTTGAATAATACTAACTATTTGTGATAATCTTTGTTCCACTTTAATTAAATCGTTGTTAACTTTTTGTGCTTGTTTTTCTAAATCTTCTTTTCTTTTTTCAAGCATTTTTATTGTTTCCTCAATATTTTCATCAATGTATCCGTCTTCTGCAAAACTTTTTTTACAAATGTTTGTTTTTATTTCACTTTCAATGAATATTCCTGCCCCTAATTTTACTAAATAGGTTCCTTTTTGTTTTTTTATTTCTTTTAGTGCTTCCATTGCCCCATTTGTTTCTTTTATCACTTCTGTTATTTTTATTAGTGTTTGTTGTCTGTTGTTTAGTTGTTTTTCTTCTTGTTGAGCCATTTGTATTAATTGTTGTTCAGTTAAGTGGTGTTCAGTCACTTAATCACCTTTATTTCATCAACACTCATATGTGCTCTTAGTATTCTTTGTTTTCCCCCAATTAGAGAGTATGCTTTTTCTTTTGCTAGTTTTTCACTTGTTGCTTCTATTGTTTTTGTATATTTTTCCTTAACTCTACTTTTAGTATATGTTCCTTTTACTTCATACATAGTCATTTTTCTCACCTTTTTCTAAAATTAATTGTGGTTGGTTCTTTATTTATTCTTTTTGTTCTAGTGCTTCATCAATTCTGTTTAGTTCAAACCCTGTGGTGTTTTCTCCTGCAACAAATCCTTTGGTGTTTGCAAGAATAGAATTTCTTATTAAATTGTCCCCAGTATTTGCGGTTGATGATCCGCCTTTAATTTTTAAAGTTTCTTCAATTTGAGTTATTTCTTCTTCTGTTGCATTTGGACTTACTACAAATCCTTTGTTTGTTAAAAGTATTGCTGATCCTATTGCATCAGTTCTTGCTAGATTCATTTGAGTTACTTTTAGATTTTCTTTTTCTAGTTCTTCCACAATATTTTTTTGAGCAGTTTTTGAAATTATTGCACCATTATCGTTTAGTTCAATTAGGTTCCCTATTGCTTGTTCTGTTTTTATTATTTTTACTTTTATTTCTTTTTCTATTTTTTCTATTTCTTTTTGGCTAGCAAAATTTGGTATTACACAGAATTTGTTATTCATTTTTGCAAAAACTGATAATAATTCACTACTATACAGGTTTGTTGTTTCTACTTTTACATCAAGTGTTTTTTCAATTAGTTTTTTTGCTTTTTCTTCAATTCTTTCAGGTAAAAAGCATAAATTATCATTTGTTATTCCAAATAACCCTATGTAGTTTGACCCTAAAACTTTTGTTTTTGCTGCATCCATATTTTTTCACTTATAAAAATAGTTTCTCTCTCAAAAGAATTATCTTTTGAGGGAGAGTTAAATCAAATTATTTCTTTTCTTCTGTGTTTTGTTTTTTTTCTTCATTTTTTGGTTTTTCTGTTTCTTTTTTTGCTTCTTCCTTTGTTGCTTTGTTTTCAGTTTTTGTTTCTTTTTTGTTTTCCACTTTCTTTTCAACTATTTTTTCATCAGGTAAGTAAACTCTTGCTGTATCTTTTTCTGCAATTATTTTTACTGTAATTTTTCTTGGGCAATTGAACAATCCTCTTCCCCATAATGTTTCATTTACCCCATTACTGATTTTTATTTTTTCTATTCTTGTTTCTTTTGTTATTGCTTGTTTTAGAAAGTGTTGTGCTGATTTTGCTCTTTTTGTTTTTGGTTTACTAAATGTTTTTATTAAATTTACCGTAATTATTTTTTCTTTAAATTCTTTAGCCATTTTTCTTCAACCCCTATTTCTTTTTCCACTTTCCGTGGCTTCCTTTTTTTATTGTAACTTTTGCTTGTTTTCTTTCGTGTTTGTTAAACCTTGTTTTGATATCAATGTTTTTCCAAGTTCTTTTTTGTCTTGAATTCCAGATTCTTTTCCCCGCTTTTTGCATTACCCATACTGGTGCGTTAGTTAATCCTGAACCTACTTTTTTTCGTTCACTTATTTGAAATTCCTTGAATTCTTTGTCTTTGTGTTTTGCCATTATTGATCACCTTCTTTCTTTTGAGGTTTTTTTGATTGTTCTTTTTTATTATCTTTTTTTTGTTCTTGTCCTTTTAGTGCATCATGCACTTCTTTTTTCTTTTTATCATCAATGTCATGTTTTTTCTCTTTTTTATTATATTTTCCTGCTTCAATATTTTTCACAGCAAGTTTACTTGATTCGTTTAATAATTTGAATCCTTTTACAGTAATTTTTCTTCCTTTTGGTTTTGCTTTTTCTAAGTATCCTGCTTTTTCTAGTGCTTGTACTGCAGATCTAATAACTTTTCCACTTGCTTTGTAGTGGTGTTCTCTTTTTACTCCTCTATTTTTTCTTCCACCATAATAAGATCTTAATTCTTCAGTTCCAATTGTCCCTAATTTATATGCTCTGTAAAGTATACTTCCCATTCTAACATAAAACCAGTCTTCTCTTTGTGGTGCACGTTCTGTGTGAACCCCGGTTTTTACGTATGGAACAAATTCTGGTTGTTGTATTTCTGTTTTTAGTTTTTCTGCAACTTCTTCAATCGTGTAGTTTGCAGGTACATCATATATTCCCATTTTTTTTCACCTTTTGACATTTCAGTCATAATTTGCTTAATCCCAAATTTTTGGGAAAGCTAACAGACCTAATACAAAAATACCCTAAAAAAAGGTTTATAAATGTGGGGTTTTTAACAAAATCTTAGTAATTTAATTTATTCATAATAAGTTGATCCATCAAAAACTTCGATATCCTTTATTGTTGTTGTTAGAGTTTTAGTGTAAGTTGTTGAAGATGTTCCAGATTTAGAATAATCAAATGCCAAAGTTATTGTTACGTTTTGTCCAACGGATTTATTTAATTCAAATCGAGGGTTGTTTCTTGGTTGGAGTGAAAGTAAAACTTGTTCATTTGGTGCGAGAATAACTTCAGTTGAACCTAATTGTGAGTAATTTTTAAAAAACAGCACTCCTTGCCAATTTATTGTGTTGATAAGTTGGGTTTCATTAAATTTTACTGTTGTTATTTGAACATTTTCATTAAATTTATTTTTTATTATTACATTAATTGTATCATCAAGTATTTTATCTGTGGCAGTAGTATCAGAATTATTTCTTCCATAATATTTAAAATCAGTTATTTCAAGTATCCCTTCTTCAATAAGTTCACTTACTTGTACTACTTCAGTATTTATTTTAAAACTTCCAATAGGAATAATGGTTGCTTTAATTATTCCTAACAATTTTTTGTTTGTCCAACTTTCTTGCCCTTTAATATGAGTATAACTCGTTTTTCCTTTTTTATATCTTAAGGTTGTTCCATTTCCAGCTTTTGGAAAAATAATATCTAAACTTGTTTCTTCAGGGATTGATAAATCCATTTGATAACTTTTTCCTTCTTCAAGTCTTACTCCAAGTAATCCACTTAATGGGTCTTTTATTGTGTCTACATTGTTTTTATCAGTGCTCTCTTGTCCTGTTGTTAGCACTCCTGTTAGTGCTATTATTACTACTGCTACGACAAGTATTGCTGCACCAATTATTAGCAAGTACTCAATTGCTCCTTGTCCTTTTTTTTCAATCATGTTGTTCACTATTTAATTATTTTTTCTATTTATATTCTTTTGTTTTTAGTTAGTTTCTCCAAATTTTTTTACTAGTCCGCATTCTTTACATTTTACAATAATGAATGGTTTTTCTTTTTTTATTTCAACATTTGTGTTTAAACATTTTTTACAGTATTTTGTTTTAAGTTCTTTTGGAATACTTACTTCGCATTTTTTACCAATTTTTGTAGCAATAGTTAAGTATCTTTTTTGTAATTCTTTGTCTTTTGTTTTTTCAGTAAGTTCAAATAGTTTGTATATTCTTTCAGTAGCTATTTTTTGGTAAGGTTTTAGTTTTTTTTCAAAATTTTTTTGTTTTTTCATAATAATTAATAGAGTTAGAAGTTAATTAAAATTAGTGTTGTTGAGTTAAATTTTAAGTGCGCCCGCGTTGTTTTGAACGTCGAGTTTCGGCACGACAAAGCGAAGCAATATCTTCGTCCTGTTAGGACTCAATATAGCGGTTTATTTTTTTAAGTGCGCCCGCGGGGATTTGAACCCCGACAAAAAGCTTGGAAGGCTTTTATGCTACCATTACATCACGAACGCTGTTTAATTTCGACTGGACGGTTTATTGATAACGTGGCGTTATTTTCAGTAACGCTTAGTGGCTTTGCCACTTTATTAAATATTTGTCCTTAAATTGCTTTTTTAAATCTTGGCTTTTTCATTTTTTTCTCAATTTTTTTTGAGTAAGGTTTTATTAAGTAGTTTCTACTTTCAATTTATTATATTATTTTTTGGGGTGATTTTATTGGTAAATGGTTGTTTTATTGTTTTTGATGGGTTGCCTGGTTGTGGAAAGGGGACAATGATTAAGAGGGTTTTTGAGTATGTTTATGAAAAGAGCAAAAAGTATGACAATATTTTGATTACTGATGAACCCACTAATGGGCCATATGGGTTAAAGATTAGAGAAATGTTTTCAAAACAAAAATCTTCTGCTGATTTTGCTGACGAGTTATTTCAAGCATTTGTTGATGATAGGGCGTGGCATATTGAGAATGTAATTAATCCTTGTCTTGAAAAAAATTTTGTTATTTTGTGTGATAGGTATAAGTATTCAAGTATAGTGTATCAAACTCTTCAAGGGAATGATTTTGAAAAAGTTTTTGCAGCACATAAAGATTTTTTGGCACCAAATTTAGCTCTTATAATGGATGTTGATCCAGAAGTTGCTTATAATAGGATAAACAAAGCAAAAGAAGAAAAAAGAAAGGAGCAAAAAGATGGGTTTAGGGAACTTGAGTTTATTACAAATTTAAGAAAGGGTTTTTTGGAGTTGCCAAGTAAATTACCTAATGAAAATATTAAAATTATTGATGCAAACAAAAGCGTTGATAGTGTTTTTGAACAAATAAAACCTTTGTTAGATGAGGTTCTTTTCTGAAATAATTTTGTTTAGTAATATTTAAATTTAACAAAATCCTTAATTTTGTATGGATTTTGATAGAATTGTTGATGCGGCTTGCAATTTTTTTTCTTTAAAGAAATTTTTTTGGTTTTTAACTCTATTTTGGTTAGCATTTCCAGTTCTAGTTTTTATTCCTTGGGCAATTAGTAAGAATTATTTTTCTTTAAACCTTGAACCGATAGTAGTTATTTTATTTTTTTCAATGTATTTTTGTTTATTAACTGGGTTGATTGTTTTACTTCAATATTTTTGTTTTAATAAAAAAATTAATTTTAATGTTTTCGAATTAAAAAAAATACTATTAATTTTTCCTTTGGTTTTTATTGAATTGTTTTATGTTTTTGTTTGGAATCTTCATAAATCCTTAAGGTTCTCCCAAATTTTATTGTTATTGGGAATTCCTTTGCTTAATTATTATTTAAATTTGAATCCAAATAATTTGATTAGATCTTTTTTTGTTATTTTTGTATTTTTTTATATTCTTATGATTATTTATAATTCTGTAAGATTAATTTTTACTATTCCTATATTTTTTATTAAAAATGAATCTATTTTCCAGTCTCCAAAATCCTCTTGGGCTCTTACTCATAATAAGTTTAACTCAGTTTTTATGGCATTATTTTTAATTTTTGGAGTTTTGCTTATTTTATTTTTGATTTGTTATATTATTTCTTCATTCTTTTTCCATATTGTTTTTAGTGTTATATTTTTGCCAAGAATTTCTTCTGAATTATCTATTGTTGCAGGCACCTTATTTGCTTTGGGCCCGGTGTTAGTTGCTTATTATTCTTCATTTACTGAATTATTTGATCAATTGTTAAAGGATAATGAATCTTCAAATATTATTAAGAAAATTTTATCCAAAAAAGTTTTATCTACAAAAAGTAATAAGAAAAAAATTTTAAAAAAGAAATTAAAAAACAAAAAATAATTTTTTATTAATTAATTTCTTTTTTATTTGTTTATCGTTTTCCAAAGCTTCCTGTCATTATTGATCCTACTGAAAGTATTGCTGCTGCAAGTACTGCCCAATTTGGATCTGGTGCTATTCCAAACACTAAATTACTTGACATACTTACAATGAATAGTGTTGCTGTAAAAAACACTGTTGCAATTATTACTATAATTATTGATGTTAGTACTGTTCCCATCAAGAATCCGCCTATTACTGTTCCGACTATTCCCATTGTTCATCAACTCCTTTTTTTATTGAGTGCGACCGCCGGGAATTGAACCCGGGCCCCGTCCTTGGCAAGGACGAATCATAACCACTAGACAACGATCGCTTTTAATGAATGTGTTTTAAATTTTAAGTTTGTTAAGTATTAATTTTCTTAGTTTTATTTAAAATTATATGTATTGTTTTTTTGTTAAAAATAATCCAAAAATTATTATTGCTATTGCAGGGAGTAGTGCAAATAATATTATTTGAGGGTTTTCGATTATTGTTTTTGTAATGTCTTGGTTGTTTTCTTTTTTTGTATCTATTTTTTGAACTACAGTAGTTTCTTTTGGTTCTTCTTGTTTTTCTATGATTTGTGTTAGTGGGTAAAAGGTTTGTGTCACTTTTTCAGTTTTTGTTTCAATAATTATTTCTTGTTTTTGTTGGTTATTTTCAATTTTTTTTCTAAAGTTTTGTTTTGTAAATGGGGATATTTTTTCAATCCAATAATAATTTTTATCATTATTATTAACATTGATGTCGATATTGTTTTCTTTGCTGCTGTAATTTGTTGTTGTTATATCAATTAATATTTCTTTTTGAGTAGTTATTGGAGTGATGTCGTTTATGACAATTTTTTCATCATCTTTTTGATTTCCTTGGGTGATAGTTATTTCTTTTGAGTAGGGGTTTGATAAACTATTAAAAGTTATGTTTCCTTTTGCAAGTTCATTTAGTTTTAAATTTATTATTGGGTAAATTGAAAAAGTAATATTTCCTTTTTCTTTAGGGTTTAAAATAATTGATTTACTTTTGTCTTGAATTAAAATTTCTTTGTAATTTTCTCTTATTGTTAATGGAACAATTATTTTCTTTTCAGTAAGATTTGTCACGTCTAAAATTATTTCATTCCATTGATTTGTTTTAACATCAGTATTTTTTGTTTCAATTTTTACTTCATTAAAATAATTAAAATCAATTATTTCTATTATTGGGAGGGTTTGTGTTTGAAAATTAACGCTAGTTGTTTTTGGGTACGTTGCTTTTGCAAGGGATTGAGTTATGTCTTTAAATGAACCGATTTTTATGTGTGTTCCATCTACAAATCCAATTTCTCTAAATGTTGGATCGCTTGGCACCCACCCTAAATCTTTATGGAATATTTCTATCCATGCGTGATTTCCCCATTCAATTCCATCAAAAGTGATTCCAATAATGATTCTTGTAGGAATATTTTTTGATCTTAGTATTGATGCCGCAAGGTTTGCAAATTCATCACACACTCCTTTTTTTTCAAGTAAGGTTTCTATAGCAGATTTTTGCAACAAATAATATGTTTTAAAATCATCTCCTGTTGCGTATTCAACATATTCATTTACCCAAAATATTGTTTTATTTATGGAATCTAAAAAACTTTCATTAATTAACTTGTTTTTTGCAAGTGTAAGTATTTCTAGTGAGTTACTTTCAACTTTTTCACTATCTTTTGTAAATTCTGTTATTTTTTCATTATAATTAGATATATTATAATCTGTTATTTCATGAATTTGTGCACTTGTTTTTATTTTGGCAATTATTTTATAATTAAAGTCCCCGTTTTCTGTTATTGTGAATAGTGCGTATTTATTATCAAATTCATCATAAGTGTAAATTGGTTTTATTTTATTTCCGTTTATTATTAATTCTTCATTTATTTCAAGTATTTTTTGATAGGGTGTTTCTTGAAAAGTTAGTGTTTGAAATTTAACTTCTTCTCCTTTCTCTAATTCACTTATTCTTCCATTTCCTCCCAAAGTTATTTGTAAAGTCATTTCTGAAATTGTAGTCGGATAAATATTTTGTGCATAAATCGTGGTTGTTAAAAAAATCAAAATTGTTAGTATTTTTAAAAAATTTTTTGTATGTTGCATAGTTAATTGAAGTATTTAGTGTATTTAAAATTAGTGTTAAAATTTAGTGGGCCCGGTCGGATTCGAACCGACGACTCTCACCTTGTAAGGGTGATGTCATAGCCGCTAGACCACGAGCCCATTTACAAATTAAAAAGTGGTGGTGTGTTTTTTTAAACCTTAACTTTTCTTGACTTTTAACTATTTTTATCTTATTTTCGCTTTTTTCATAATTTTTACTTGTTTTCTTCATTAAAAAGGTTTATATATTAGTTTTTTGTTTTTCTAGTAAGAGGGTGATTTCGTTGAAAAGGCTTTTTTTATTTAAGATTGGGGACTCGCATGTTGAGCTTCCTAAGTTAATTGGTGGCTTTTTGATAATAGTTGCAGTTTTAATGTTAGTAAAATCTGGGGCTGTGATGTTTGATTCTTGGCAATCAGTTAGGGATTTTGATAATTGTGTAATTGATGCAGTTAGTTATGCTGATGATGGCAGTATAAATCCAAGTATTGATTATTTGGTTTCTGAATTAAAGGTTCAAGAATGTAAAAATTCTTTGTATCAAATTACGGGTGCACAAATTCCGGGGGGAGTTTATAATTTAACTACTCGTCAGGCTTGGACTGCAGTTTTGGGTCCAATTGTTCAGTTTTTTATTTGGACAATAGTTTTGTTGTTTGCATTATTTTTGTTTAACAATAATTCAATAGTTGTTCCTATCGAGCAAGTGGAATTACCAGTTAGAAGTTTTAGTAAAAAGAAAAAATAATTTTTTAAAAAAGTTTTGAAGGGGAATTTTCCCCTTCATTTCTAATTTTTTATTCTATTGTGTATATTGATACTTTTTCATTTGGAGTAATATTTCCTTTTCTTACCCCTATTAGGTTTTTGATTCCTTTTTTTTCAGCAGTTTCTACTAGTCTGTTTGTTACTATTCCATCAAAGAGGATTGTTGTTATTTTTTTCTTTGATTTGTCGATTGTTTCAAGTAGGTCTTTTACATCTACTTCTTTGATTTTCTTTTTCTTATCGTCTAATAGTTTTGCTTTTGATTTTCCTTTCATTTTTGAAAAATCTTTTTTTAGTTTCTCAAATTCTTTTGGTAGTTCTACTTTTTGTTCCGGTAGTTTTATTGGTGTTTGTGCGTTTATTTGCGGTGCTCTATTGAAGTTGTTTTGTCCGAAAGGTTGTCTAAAGTTGTTACCAAATTGTGGTCTTTGTCCAAATGATCTTTGTCCATAACTTCCTCTTTGTCCGAAACTATTTTGTTGTCCAAATGGTCTTTGTCCAAATCTTTGGTTTGGTTGTCTATTGAATCCACTGTATCTTTGGTTTTGTCCTTGGAAGTTTCTTCCATATTGTGGTTGTGGATTAAATCCTTGTTGTGGGAAAGGAGTTGGTTTTGTTCCTGGAACATATTTTTGTTTTCTTTTTAATGCTTGTAGTATTTCTTTTTGTGTTAATTCTTCAACTTCTTTTCCGTCAGGTGCTTTTGCTACAAAATCTATTTTTGTTAGGGATCCTAGTTTTGCTATGTTTAGTTCTCCGCCTCTGTCTCCATCAGCAAGTACTGTTACTGTTTTTTCATTACATAGTGTAATTAGTTCTGCAGTAATGTTTGCTCCGTTCATTGCGATAGCATTTTTGATTCCGTATCCAAGTAACTTCAAAACATCAGCTCTTCCTTCAACTACAATTATTTCTTTACTTGTGTTTACTTCAGGTCCTGCTGCTAGTCCTTCGTAGTTTATTATGTCGTCAGCTCTTGCATCTTCTTTTATGCCTTGAGCCATTTCGTCACTTTCTACTCCTTCAAATTTTTGCATGTGTTTTAGTAGTTCTTTTGCTCTTTCTGTTATTGTTTCTCTTTTTTCTTTTCTAGTATCAGTTATTTTTAGTACTCTTACTTTTGCTTCAAATGGTCCAACTTTTTCTACAGTTTCCATTGTTGCTGCTAGAATACTTGTTTTTACTTGGTCTAAGGAACTAGGTATTACTATTTGTCCGCTTGTTGTTCCTTTTCCTTTTATTATTGTTACTTCTATTCGCCCTATTTTTCCATTTTGTTGTAGTTCTTTTAAGTCCATATCTTGTCCTAGTAATCCTTCGCTTTGTCCAAAGATTGCTCCTACAAGATCTGGTTTTTCTACTACTCCTTGTACTTCATAATTCGCTAATATTTCATACTTTATTGTGCTAATATATGTTTTAGCCATAACTTTCACTTCTCCTTTTTTGTGAATATTTTTATTTTTTTTAAATGATTTTTTTCAAAAAAGTTTTTTTTGCTTTTTTTACTTTACCATTTTTTATTTTCTAAAGTGTTTTTTTAGAATTAGGTTTGTTAGCTTAAACTTGTTAGTTTTTCTTTTAACTTTTCACTATCAAGTTCTATGCTTACTATTTTTTGTTTACTTTTCAACCCTGACACTATTAGTGTTTGGGCTTTAAATATCCGTGTTAATTCTTTCAAAATTTCTTTATTCGCTTTTCCTTTATCAGGAATGCAAGTGGTTTCAACATATAAGATACTGTCACTATCAACCCATTTCGCTTTAAATTCTTTTTTTCCTGTTGAAACATTTAATTTAATTTTTGTTTTGCTTAACACTAAACAAACCTTTTTCACACTTTATAACAAAATTTATTAACTGGAAGGCATTTAAACCTTGTGATGGAACCAAAATCTCGCGGCTTGTTCATTAATGGTAAGGCAAGAATTAGTGGTGTTTCTACTAATAAGAATGCAAGAATAGTGGATTTATTGAAGTTAAATAAAAAATGATTAATTTTTGGTGATTTTTGTGGCTCATTATAATAAAGGTGCTAATGCTGAAAGGGAATTAATTAAAATTCTTGATAGTAAAGGTTTTGCAGTTCTTCGTGTTGCGGGTAGTGGAGTAAATCCTATTCCTTCTCCTGATGTTGTTGCATTAAAATGTGGTAAAATTTTTGCAATTGAGTGTAAAGCATGGAAAGGAGATTATTTAGCAATTCCTGTAAAAAACATGGTTGATGAGATAAATTGGTCTAGTGTTGCAGGGGCTGAGTTTTTTATTGGGTGGAAAGTGCCTCACAGGGGTTGGTTCTTCTTAAAACCTGAACAATTCAGGGTAACAGAAAAAAATTATATGGTTTCTCTAGAAGATGTTGAAAAGTTAGGTAAAAAACTAGAAGAAATATTTATCTAGTTTTGTCATTTTTTCTGATTTTGATTCATTTTTTAAAACCTCTTTTTTCTATTATTAGTATGAGACTAGGGAATGATGATATAATTAGTGAACTAAAAGTTCGTTTAGAGAAAGAAAAATCTTTAAGCAAGAAAGTTCAAATAAAACAAGTAATTGATTTAATAAAAAAACTTTAAAATTTTTGAGTTTTATTAATTTTATTTTTTAGTAAAATAAAGATAATTTTATTTTTTTATTATTTTAATTCGTGTTTTTGGTATTTTTCAAGTATATATCTCGCTGCTTTTTCTGTATCTGGTCTTCCTCCAGATTTTATTAGATTTTTATTTTTGGCTATTTCGTCAAGTATTTCTTCTTCGTCCCAATTTTCATTAAATTTTATTTTAAAAATTTGGCACATTTTTTCTTTTCCTGTGTATTGAATTAATTTTAGTGCAGTTCTTTCAATATCTTCGAGTTGATTTGGATTTTTTGATTCAACTAGAAATAAATCAAATTCATCTTCATTCTCTTTTGGAATAATTCCTGGACTATCAATTAAGTAAATTCCTTCAGTTATTTTTACTTTTGACATCCCTCGTGTGAGTCCTGCTTTTCTTGATGTTGCAACTCTTCCTCTTCCTTTTCCTGCTAGGGAATTAATTAAAGTGCTTTTTCCAACATTAGGGTATCCAATAATTCCAATAGTGTATTTCTCATTTTTTCCTTTTGCAGCACTAATTTCTCTTCTTATCATATTAATTCCATCTTTGTTTTTTGCGGAAACAAAAATTACTTTCATTTTTGATTCTTTTTGAATTTCTTGTTTTATAAGTTCAAGTTCTTTTTTTTCAACAAGGTCACTTTTGTTTATTACAAGAAGAACCTTTTTTCCTTGACAAATTACATTTTGTTCAAGATCAAAGTTACGTGTTTTTTTTGGGTGTCGTGCATCAAGTATTTCAAGAACAAGATCACTTTGTTTTATTAAAGAATAAATGTGTTTAAAAAATCCTGAAACCATTTTTAATCAACTTTTTAAATTTCAAAAATTAAAATGTTAAAAAATATTGTCCAATAATTAATGTTATTTATAATCTTTTAATTAATTTATTTTGTTATTTGTTTTTTAATTAATATTTTTTTATAATAATTTTAGTTTTCCAAAGTATTTTTGTCCACTATTTTCTTCTATTGGCCCGCATGCGAAGCATGTTTTGCTCCCTGGTTCTATTTGTGTGTGTCCGGCATCAGTTATTAGTGCACATGGTAGTTCTCTTTTTGCTTTTTGAAATAATTCAAGCATTTCTTCAGTGCTTGAAATTTTTAATACAATTTTTTTCATTCCTTGCCCTTTCCACTCATCAATAATTTCTCTATCCACTTTCTCAAGTACACTTACGGCAGCATGTGAAGCTTGTGCAGCAATTTTTCCTTTGTTCATTCCTAAGGAAGTATTCACTATTATGTATTGTACTAAATCCATACTAATTATATAATTGGACTGGTTTTTTAAGGTTGGTTTTAGAATTTTTTTAAGGGGTTTTTAGTGCTTTTTTTAGTTCATTTTTTAGTCTTTCAATATTTTTGCTAGTTATTAAAAAGTCTCTTTCAGCAATTTTTGCATCATACATTAAGTGTTCTGCAAGTTCTGTGTGTTTTAGTTTTTTTGCTTTTTCGGATAATTTTACGAGTCTTAAGTATCTTGTTTCTAACATTTTTTCTTGGGCTTTTTGAACTTCAAGATTTGTTAATTTCATTTTTAATTGGTTTTTTTCTTTTGCTGCTTTTTGAAATTTATTTCTAGCTTCAAGTGTTTTTCTCTCTGCTTCTTTTTGTCTTATTCTTAAATAACTTGGCATAAAAATCACTTAGGGTTTTTTTAGTTCTTGTTTTATTTGTTGTTTTTGTGCAGCAATTTTTGCATCAGTTAGTTTAAAGTTTTCTTCACAAATTTTTATTGCATTTTCAATACTTTTTTTGTTTGCTTGGTTTTTTGGATTATCTCTTTGTTGTAATAGGGTTTTCCAAAGTCTTTCCCATCCTTTTTGTTGGGTTTTTAATCTTTTAATAAATTCCATTCTTCCTTTCATTGTTCGTACAGTTTTTGCTCGTCTTCTATTTTTTAGTTCCATTTCTTGACCAAAAATAGATACTCTTGTAGTTGCGTATTCTCCATTATGTTTTAATTTGTTTAGTGGTTTTTGCATAATTAATTAGGTTGTTAGGTGGGTTATATTTTTAATGTTCTTCGTGTTCTTTTATTGTTTCAATAACAATATCAGTTCTTTTGTTTTTTTCCAAGTAATTTTTGATTGCTGCTCTTAGTGCTTGGTCTCCTAAAACAGAACAATGAATTTTAATGGCGGGGAGTCCTCCAAGTCTTTTCATAATATCAGTTCCTGTTAAAGTTAATGCTTGTTGTAAATTCATTCCTCCTTTTTCTGTTAGCATTTTTGCAAGCATTGAGGTTGAAGCAATTGCGCTTGCGCATCCAAAAGTTTTCCACCTGACATCAATTATTTTGTCGTTTTTTATTTTTATCCAAAATTCCATCATGTCTCCGCACTTCATGTTTCCTACTTTCCCATACCCATCAAAGTCTTTAATTTCTCTTTCACTTTTCAAAAATTTTTCAGGTTTTAAGAAATGTTTTTTCACTTCTTTTGAATAAAACCAATCACTACCTTCAAGTTTCATTTTTTATTCCTCCTTTTTGTTCCATGCTGATGATATTGTTCTTAGAAATGGAATTATTTTTTTGAGTTTGTTTACTGTGTAATCAATTTCTTTTTTTGTAGTAGTTTTTCCTAAGGTAAATCTTATGCTCCCGTGTGCGAGTTCGTGACTTAAACCCATTGCGAGCAGTACGTGACTTGGTTCTAGGGATTGAGAAGAACAAGCAGAACCTGTACTTGCTCTAATTCCTTCTTCATTAAGTCTAAGTAAAATACTTTCGCCTTCAACCCCGTAAAAAGAAACATTAACATTGTTAGGTAATCTGTTTTTTCTATCTCCATTAATTTTTACTTCTTCAATTTCTTTTTCAATTCTTTTTATCATATAATTTCTTAGTTTTGTTAATCTTTTGCTTTCTTTCTTTTTTTCTTTTTTTGCAATTTCAAGAGCACTAGCAAGTGCAATTATTGCTGGGATGTTTTCTGTTCCTGATCGTAAGTTTTTTTCTTGGTGCCCTCCATGTATTAGTGGTTCAATTTTAATATTTTTTTTCTTAAATAGTACTCCGCTTCCTTTGAAGGCATAGATTTTGCTTCCATTAATTGTCATCAGGTCTACATCAAGTTCTTTTGTATTAATTGAAAGATATTCTGCTCCTTGGCAAGCATCAGTGTGAAGTAATTTTCCATGGGTGTGTACAATTTCTGCAATTTTTTTTATTGGTTGAATTGTTCCGACTTCATTATTTGCATACATTATACTTACAAGTAGTGTATCTTCACGTATTGCTTTTTCTAATTCGTCAAGTTTTACTATTCCGTTTTCATCAACATTAATGTATGTTACTTCGAATCCTAATTTTTCTACCCATTTCATTGTTTCAAGTATTGCGTCGTGTTCTGTTTTTTGTGTAATAAAGTGCCCCTTTTTGCCTTTCATTAGTTCGTGTAGTGCAATTCCTTTTATTGCAAGGTTTATACTTTCTGTTCCGCTTCCTGTAAAAATTATTTCGTTTTCTTCAGAGTTTAGTATTTTTGCTATTTTTTTTCGAGCACTCTCCATTTCTTTTTTTGCAACAAGTCCAGTTGAGTGAAAACTTGAAGGGTTTCCATAAATTTTTGAAAAATAGGGTAGAGATTCTTTTAGTACTTCGCTTCGTACTGGGGTAGTAGAACCATAATCAAGGTAAATTGTTTTCATTTTTTTCACCAATAATAATTAATCAAAATAATTTTTCTAATTTAGTGTTTCCCTTTGCAATTTTTTTCCGCATGTTCTTCTATTAATTCAAATAAAGTTTTATTTTTTGATTTAGTAAAAATGTCGCTTGATAAATAGTATTCTCTTTCTTTTCCTTTTTGTTTAAAATTAACAAAACTGCAGTGGCGTAAATCCATTAGTGCGTGACTTACTACACTTTGTTCACTTTTTACTTCTTTACAAATTTCTTGAACAGTTTTTGGTTTTTTTCTTAAGGATTCAATTATGTCACACCTAAGTTTATTTCCAAGTACGCCTAAACATTTGTGAGGAAAATTAGGGTTCATATGAAATAATATTCATATGTTAGTTTTTAAATGTATTTCCAATAGTATTTTTTTTATTTTTATGATTTCTTTGTTTTATTGTATTAGTGCATCTGCTTGACTTTCTTGTTGAGGGGTATCATTTTTTGTTTCTTCTGTATTTTGTGCATTTTCTTGGATTGGCGAAGCACCTTTTAGTGTTATTTTTTTAGTTACTCCATCTTCTCCCCAAAGGTATGTCATTGATACTGGATCATCTTTACTTATTGTGAATTGATAATTTCCAGGATTTCCTGTTTTTAGTGTAAATAATTTTGAGTATTGTATTACTGCTCGATCTCCCATTCCTTTTACAAGTGCGTATACTGGTTGGTCGTTTCCATTTCCTTGTATTCTATCAAATGTTTGTCCTTCTTCCACGTCAAACACTTCATCAGTTATGTCTTTTGTGAATGGAGGTTTCCATTTTTGTTTTATACTTCTTACTTCAAATCGCAGTTTCATAAATACACCTTTTTTTAGTTAATTATTTTCAACTAATAAACGTTTATTTTCTTTTTAAACTTGCCGTTTTTGGAATTTTTTTCTGGCTTGGTGCTAGTGGTATATTTTTATACCTCCTTTTCTTTCTTTATTTGATGGAAATTGACAATTTTATTAATTCTGCAGCCAAAACTATTGAAAATAGGCACTCTTTTTATGAGGGTGTTTCCTCTCAATTAGTTCCATTAAAATCAAAAAAAATCATTAATTTTGGCGAAAATGTAGTAGTTCCTGTAAAAAATGAAGTTTTATCAGGACTTGTGAGTGGAGTTGATTCTGGGTTTGTTTCAAAAAAACTCTCTTTTTTTGATATAGTGTTAGTTCGTACTGCAGGAGTAGTTTTTTCTTTTGAAAATGGAGTATTAAAAAAAACTGATTATTATCCTGCTCCAGTTTCATTTCCAACTCCTTTACCATTAAAGTTAGGTCTTGAGAGTGATGAAGAAAACCAAAGTGTTTCTTTTGAAAGATTAAAACAAGAAATAAAACTAAATATTGAAATTATTAAAAAATATGGACCTGCTTTTTCTTTTATTGATGGGAGTATTGTTCCACAGTATCAAGATAAACCAAGAAAAGATTCACAAATTAATGATGATTACAAAACAGTAATTGAATTATTTGAAGAACTCTATAAAACTGCAGAAGAAAATAATTGTGTTTTAATTTCAACTGTTGAAGATTCAAGAGGGAGTAGGTTTAAACAAATTCTTCAAGAAGAAATAATTCCGTCACAAAATATTTCAAGAGTTGATTTAAAGAATTGTTTTGATATTTCTCTTTTAGATCACTTTTTGTTACCAAAAGAAAGAACTTTCGCATTTTCTTACACTAAAGATATTTTATCTCACCCAATTTTAAAAGATTTTTCTACTGAGTGGAGTAAAAGTGTTTTTGTTTTTTACATTAAAGTGAGTGAATTTGATAATCCGTTAAGAGTAGAATTTTTGTGCAAAAATAAAAATGATTTAATAAATTTAGCAAACAAAATTTCTTCAGTTGTGTTTTCTCTTTCCTCACTTCATAAAGAGTATTCTTATCCAAGTGTATTAATTGAAGCAGATTTAAGAGCAAAATTAACCGATACTGATATTTCTCTTGTGTATGATAGATTAATAGACAAATTGGGTCCAAAAATAAATATGAGAAGAAATAATAGACCATTTGGATAAAGATTATATTGTTTCAATAAATTTATTTAATAATTAGTTTTTTGATTGGTGATTTTTTTTGATTAAAGTAATTGCTTTTGATTTGTGGAATACTTTAATTGCTACAACAATTGATTTTCCTCATTTAATTTCTCTAGCAAAAAAAGATAATTTGTCTTTAGGGGAATTTATTGCAAAATATGAGAATGCTACTCACAAAAAAAGTTTTTCTTCATTTGAAGAACTAAAAAATGCTTTTTTTAAAGAATTTGAAGAAACAAATAATAAATTGCTTGAGAAAGAACTTTATGAAGTTTACATAAATAGAGTGGATAAAATAATTCTTTTCCCAGATGTTAAAGAGAATTTAATAAAATTAAAAAAACAAGGTTACACTTTAGTGCTTGTTTCAAATGTAGAAAATTTAGCATTTAATGATGTGAATAAAGTTTTGAATTTAGAACAATATTTTGATTATTTTTGTTTAAGTTATGAAATTGAGGCAATTAAGCCTGATAAAAAAATGTTTGATTGTATTATAAAAAAAACAAGTGTTCTTCCAAGTGAAGTTTTAATGGTTGGGGATTCTTTGAGGAGTGATATTTTTGGAGCAAAAAATGCTAGAATGCATAATTGTTGGATTAATAGACCAAAAAAGAGTTATGATTTAGCAAAAGTGACTCCTGAGTTTGAAATAAAAAGCTTTGATGAGTTATATTTAGTATTAGATAAATTAAATGAATCAAAGAAAATAGGTGTGTAAGTTAAATTCCTAAAAATGTTAGGTGTTAAAAAAGAATTTTTTGACCTTTGGCATGAAGGTGGGGATTTATTTAAAAAGGAAAAATTACTTTATTGATTATTATGAATAGGGATTCTTTAGGGACAATTGTTTCTTCAATTGATGGTCCTTCTCCAAGTGTTTTGTCTTTTGTAGTGAACGAAGGTAAAGTTCACAAGGGGATGTTTATTGAACTTGAATACTCTGAAGGTACAATGGTTTGTTTAGTTGAAGATGTTGTTAAAACTAATAGGTATTTTGAAAGACCTGATTCAGTTAAAACAATTGGAGCAGAACTTGAAAAAAACTTTCCAGTAAGTGATTGGGAATTTTTGCTTGGCAGAGCAAGACCACTAGGAGTATTTGTTGAGAGTAATGGTAATATTCAGCGTTCAACTTTTCCTCCCTCTCCAGGCACAAAAGTTTTCAAAGCAAAAGATGAGAATTTAAAAAAGTTTTTAGCGCTTCAAGAAAACGGACTTCATTTAGGTTCAATTAATTTTCACGATGTTTTAATGAAAGTGAATTTATCAAAACTTTTACAAAAACATTTAGCAATTCTCGCAATGAGTGGGGCAGGAAAGAGTTATTGTGTTTCAGTACTTCTTGAAGAATTATTATTAAGAGAAAAAGAAAATGGACAAATTGCAGTAATTGTTTTTGATACTCATGGGGAATATACTTGTTTTGGTGAATCAGCAAAAAGCCCGCATAAGGATTTTTCAAGCGTGACAAAAGTTATTGATGCTTCTAAAATAAAAATTGCTTCCTCAAAATTAACTCCGGGGATGATAGCAAATATAATGCCTGATTTATCTGCCCCTCAAAAAAGAGAATTATCAAGTATTATTTCTCGTCTTTCAAATGAAATGAAAAGTGGGGTGGGCCCTTTTGATTTAGCCTCAGTAAGAGCAGAACTCTCTTCTTCTCAAAATCAAAAAACTGCAGAAACTCTTTTAGGTATTTTATCAGAGCTTGAGGATTTAGAATTATTTTCAAAAATAGATTACCCTGCAGTTAGTGATATTGCTAGACCTGGTCAACTTTGTGTTCTTGATTTGAGTAAAATTATTTCAGATAAAAAGAAACAAATAATTGTATCATATTTTTCAAATAAATTATTTAATGATAGAAGACAAAAAAGAATTCCTCCCTTTGCTCTATTTGTTGAAGAGGCACATAATTTTATTCCAGAAACAACAAGTAAGGGGGTTGCAATTGCAAAATCAACTCTAAGAACAATTGCAAGAGAGGGAAGAAAGTTTGGAGCAGCACTAGTAGTTATTTCTCAAAGACCAAAAAGGTTAGATACAACAACCCTTGCAAATTGTAACACAAATATTATCCTTAGAATTACTAATCCTTATGATTTAGATCACATAAAGCAAAGTAGTGAAGGGCTTGATCAAGCAAGTATTAATTCTATTTCTTCACTTAGAGTGGGGGAAGCATTAATTGTAGGGGAAGCAGTTGGTGCTCCAACTTTTTTTAGAGTTCGGTTAAGAACTTCTCAACCAAGTAAACACGAAGTTACTCTTGAAGAAGCAGCTAAAAGATTTAGTGAACAAAAAGAAAAAAACGAAGATGAAATAAATTCATTCTTATAAATTTATTAATATCCTTTGGTTACTTTTGACCACCGGCATTGTACTTGTAGAGCCTATTTAAATACCCAAATTTGACTACTTGTATGTCAAAAGATATTTTCCAACAAAACAAGAGTAATGTTCTTTACTTAACTAATGTTACTTATATTGAATCAAAAAGAGAAGTTTTAGTGGAGTTTTCAAATAAATTTGAAAAGAAAATCGAGCGTTATAAATTTTTTCCATTTATTTTACTTCCAAAATCAATTGATGGAGAGAAACTAAAAGAATTACTTATTTCATTTTCTTTTAGATCATTTAGTTTGCAAGAGAAAGAAAATTATTTTTCCTTACAAAGTGTATCATTTTTAGAGTTAAAAAAAATGGTTAGTGTGTTAAGTAAGTGTTTTGGGAAACTTCCTCTAGTTTTAGAACCTGAAAGACAATTTTTGATAGAAAAAAATTGGAGTTATTTTGATTCTTTTTCTTATTTTGAGAATTCTTTAATAAAAGTTGATTCTTTTTTAAAAGATGTTAGTTTTTCAGTTTTACCAGAAATACCTTTTGTTGAAGCACTAAAAATAAATCAAGAAGAAGCAGTTTTTTTTGTTAATCAAGCAGTATTATCAAATATTTTAAAAGTTCCAATAAATTTAGTGCCAAAAAATAAACAAGAACAAGAAGAAATCTTTTTAGAAAATATTTTTTTTAAAAATGCTGAATTTGTTTCATGGGAAAAAGAAAATTTTGTTAAAGCAAAAAACTTTACTCCTTTTGGGTATTTTGATAATTTTTCTTCAATAGATTTTTCCCCAGTTTGGGTAGAATTATTTTCAAAAAAATTCTTTAATATTGGTCCTGAAACAAAAAATTGTTCGTGTTGTAAACCTTTCACTCTTGAAGATAAAAATTTACTTCCTTCTTCTTTAATTGAAGTAAAATTTGTTGAGAGTGATTTCTTTTTTGAATCTTCTTCAGAAAATTTTGCTCAAGAATTTCATATAGTTAATGAAAATAAATTATTAAGAGAACAAAAAAAGAAAGAATTTTTTCTAAAACATCCACCAATTGGTCCTTTTAGTGTCGGTCAAGTTGAGAAAGTTCCACTTCTTGATGCAAAGAAATTATTGCTCGAAGGAGTAGTTGAATTATCTACAGAGCATAAAGTTGATTGGTTTTGTTTGAATAAAGAAAGTTTTTTTAGTAAAGAATTATATAGTTTTAGTGAAAAATTAAATGGGTTTGAAGAGTTTTCAAAAAATAAACAAACTAGTTTACTTATTTCTTCTTTTGAAGATTTTTTTGCAGAATATTTTATAAAAAATTTTAGTAATTTAGTTGCTGAAATTCCTTTCCAGTTAATGAATAAAGGATCAAAATTTTATTCAGTTTCTTTAGCTAAAACAATTATTAGTATTCAAGAAGCCACTTTGTTTAAATTTAAAGAATTTTCAGAAAAAGAAGGATATAGAATACTTCATACAAACAGCAGGGGGGCTTATGTTAAGGGTTATTCTTCTTTGACTCTTGCAAAAAAGTTCTCAAGTTCTCTTGCATTGCCTTTGCCAAAAATAAGGTCTTTTGCCAAAAACTCTAAATTAAGTTAAATTCCTCATTTTTTAGCTCTTTTAGCTACTTTTTTAAACCCTGTCTTGACAATATTTCTTATTGACTTGGTGAGTGTATGTCTCGATTAACTAGATTTGAATTAACTAGAGTTTTATCAGCTAGATCTTTACAATTATCTTTAGGAGCGCCTCCTTTAGTAAAAAAAGTAAAAGAATTATCTATGCTTGATGTTGCAGAAAAAGAGTACAAAGAAAAAGTGCTTCCATTAAGTGTTTTAAGAAAATACCCTAATGGGACAATAAAAAGAGTGGAGTTATCTTAATTTTTAAAAATATTTTTGGGTGAGTAAAATGGGTAAATCAGTTTCAAAAGTTTTAAAGTATAAAGGGGAAGTTTTGTTAAGAGAATTTCCTGAAAAATTTGGGAAAAATTTTGAACAAAATAAAAAAGAATTATCTACAATGGAACTTGGTTTATCAAAAACAACAAGAAATGTTGTTGCAGGATATATAATAAGACTTGCTAAAAGAAAAGAAAAAGAACAACTAAAAAACTAATTAAGTTCCTTTTTTTTATTTTTTTCTCATTTGGGTCTTTTATTATTTTATTTTTAATTGGTTCATTTTGTTTATTAGTTACATTAGATTTTTTATTTCTAGTTTTGTCGCTTCATCAAGGTTTTTGTCTCTGTAAAGCAAGTAGAGGTTGCTTGATGCTGCTTCTTCTAGTTGTTTATCATGGGTAATAATAAATATTTGTTCTACTAGTTTTGGCATTTCTTCACGCAACATTTCACTTAGTTTTGAAACAGAGTTTGAGTCAAGATTGTGTGTTGGTTCGTCAAGTATTAGCATTGAAAGGTTTTTTGTTAAAACTAGTGCAAAAGCCATTCTTATACAGAGTGCAGCAGCACTTCTTTCTCCGCCAGAAAGTATTCCTTCAACTCTCACCCATTCTCCTCCGCGAGTGAGTACAACTAAGTCATACCCATCCTCAACAATTGAGAGTTTTGCATCAATATAATCTTTGTAAGGGTAAATTTTTTCCCAAATATTGCTCATTGCAGTATTTATTGTTTCAATCATTTCTTTTCTTAGTTCAATTTGAGTAGCAATTAGACAATTACTAAAAACTCCAAGATCTTTTGCAGCGTTTTCTTTTTGAATAATTTCATTCTCATTTTTTTCAATGTTTTTTCTTATTTGGGTTATTTTTTCAAGATTATTTTCAAGACTCCTCTTTAATACGTTTTTTGAAGAAATTTCATTTAAAGCAATTTTTATTTCATTATTTTCTTTAAAATATTTTTCCTTAAGTGTATCCACTAGTTTTTTATCAAAATTTAATTCTTTTAATTTGTTCTCAATTGTTGGCAGATTTGAGTTTAATTCAATTAATTTTTTTCTTTTTTCTTCAATTTCTTTAATTTCTTTTAATAAAGATTCTTGTGAGTAGTTTTCTTTTTTAAAGGAATCAATATTTTTTTCAAATTCTTTTTTTTCTTTTTCTTTCTCTTCAACATTTTTCTTAAGTTCCATTAATTCTTTTTCTTTTATTTGTTTTTCAACTAGATACTCTTGCATTTTTTTGTTTCCTTCTTCAATTATTTGTTTTTTGTGGTTTTCATCAAGTTTTTGTTTACATTTTGGACAATTTCCTTTTAGTGTAGAAATTTCAATAATTTCTTTTTCAATAGAATTAATTTGAAATGACAGCACTTTTTTTTCTTCAGAAATTAGTAATATTTTTTCATTAATTGTTCTTATTTCGTCTTCCACTTTTTCCTTAGTATTAATCACTTTTGTTATTTCTTCTTTTATTTTCCTAATTGTGTTATTTATTTCAATTTCATTAATTTCTTTTGATTTTTTTAGTTCTTCATTAATTTGCTCAATCTTTGTTTTTATTTTAATTAATTCATTATTCAATTGAGTATTTATTTTATCTTTTTCTGCTTCTTTTTTGTATTCGATTTCACTAAGTTCTACACTTTTTTTGCTTTTATTTAATTTTTCTTCAATTGTTTTTAGTTGGTTTTCTATTTCTTTTATTTGTACAATTATTTTTTCTTCTTCATAATTTTTGAGTGTGCTTTTTTGTTGTTCTAAAAATTCTTTCGCAGTTTTATTTTCTTTTACTATTTCGTTTTGAAGTGTTGTAGAGCATTTTCGCGCATTCTCATATTTTTCAAGTTGCAACAATTCATCAAATTTTTTTTTTCTTTCACTTGGGGATAATTTTAGAAAAAAATCTAGTTCATTTTGTTCAGCATACACTGCGCGTGAGAATATTTCATAATCCATCCCCAATATTTTTTCAATTCTTTCATTAACATCTTTTTGTTTTGGCCCTGCAATAAATTTTTTATTTTCATATAATTTTGCTTCATTTGTTCCATCAAGTTTAATTATTCTTTCAACTTCATATTTTTTTTCTTCTTGAACAAAAGTTAGTTTTATTTCAGAGGTTTCTGATTGGTTGGGTTTATTTTTTATTATTTCTTTTAAAGAAACACTTCTATTTTTTAGTCCTGGAAAAGTCCCAAATAATCCGTAAGTTATTGCGTTAACAATTGAGCTTTTTCCACTTCCCATTACTCCAATTATTACATTTGTTCCTTTCCCAAAGTCAAGTGTAGTGTTTGAGTGTGTTCGCCAATTTGTTAGTTCTAGACTTGTTATCATGAAATAGTTTTGATTGAAAATGAATAAAAAATAGTAGTACTATTTGTTTATTTTATTATTTTTTAGTGTTAATAATTAAATTAGATTTTTAGTTTTTTTTATTTAAAGTAGTGTCATCATATCTACTTCTACTTGGTTAATTCCTGGTATTTTTCTAATTGCTTCTTCAAGTTTAGGTAGTGCTCCGTCAGTTTTATCAGGGATAACATACCCTACTCTTATTACTTCTATCCCAAATCCTATTGGTTCTCTTTTAAGATCTCTAAATGCTCCTTCTTTTACTTCTTTTAAAGCATTTGACACACTATCAAGGTTTTCTGGATCAGAAAATACTTTAAAAACTACCATTGCGTTTCCCATTTTTGTTTCACTTCTCTTTAATAAAATTTGAATAATTGCGTTTGTTAATTAAGGTCCAACAAATCCGCATTCTTTACAAGTGTATGTTTTTGATGTTGTTTTACAGTGGTCGCATCTTACAATTGTTGTTTTTCCGCACTCTGGGCATTTAAACTCAGTTTTTGCGTCTGTTACTATTTTGTTACATGTTGTACAAGTTTTCATTTTTCTCACCAATGCTATTTTTATACTATTTCAATAGAATATTTTCTATTCACTAACCTTTAAAAAGGTTCTTTGAAGGACTCTTTTTTGGATCAAAAAAGAGTGTTTAAAGTTTTTGATTTTTGGGCCCGTCTGCCAATGGATTAAGCGGCGAGACTTCGGACAATTTTGAGAGATATCTCGAGATGGGGGTTCGATTCCCTCCGGGCCCGTTAGTTTTTTTATTAATTAAATTCTAATTTTTACTCTTGTAGTTGGTTTCTTTTTTCCTTGTGCAACTTTTTTTTGAATAATTGCTTCTCTTAATGTACTTCTTTTTTTCATTTTCTCTACTTCTGCTCCTAATCTTTTTTTGACAAGGTTTGCAATAGCATTATTTGTACTTCCTTCTATTTGAAAGATGTTGTTTCTTTTTAGTTGTTCAAAAACAATTGGGCTCATATTAATTATTGCTTTTGTTGTTGCGAGTCTTTCTTTTTTACTTGTTGGGTTATTAGTTTGAAGATCACTTACAATTAATTTGTCCTTTATTTGATAACCCATTATTCTTACTCCAAATTTATTTTCGGGAAAGATATAATGAATTAAACATTCAGTAATTCCATCATGTGGATAAATTCCAAAAATTATTTCATGTCCTTTTCCAAATTGTTTTTCTAAATTAATTATTTTGGTCATTTTTTTCACTCAAATATTTCTTTTCCTTTTATATATCTTGTTAAGTATTCAGCAAATTCTCCCTTATAGTGTTTTATTATTTCTTTTTCATCAAGAACTTTTGCTTTTTTACAAAATATTTTTAATGATTCTTTTTCTTGTTTTGACATTTCTTTTAAAAAGTTTTCTAGTATTTTTTTGCTTTCAGTTTCTTTTCTTTCAATATCAATTGTAATTCTTCCTTCTTTAATATAGGGTCCTGCTACAATTTTTCTTTTCTTTTCGAGGAATTTTTTAGAGTTTTCTTCATCAGTTGCTTGTGGTCCACTAATTGTTTTAATTTTTTGGAGATTTTTTTCTCTTAGAGTGAAAATAAATACCACTTCTTTTTCATTACTCCACAAATTGCTTCTTTCAACAATAAAATCTTGTTCTCCTAAATGTGTTTCACTTTTTTTCAAAAATCTTCTTAATTGTCCCCAAAATAGGTCTGGGAGTATTTTTTTTGGAAAAACTGATTTTATTGCAATTAATTCTCTTTTTTCTAGTTCTTTTTTTAGTTCATTTTTATTTAATTTTTTTGTTTTTTCTTTAAAAAAGAATTTTTCAGATGGATTTTCTAAAAATTTTTTTGCAGCATAAACTAATCTTTGAAATTGTTCTTCAGATAGTGCACTTGCAACATTTCTGTTATTGTCAACTGGGTCAATTATTATTAATGGGGTGCCTTTAAACTGTTCTGCATTTTTTTCGTTTGAATTTTCAAACAACAATATTTTTCCAGTATTCCATTTAGATATTTCTTTTATCGCATTATCAAATGTTTCATAATGTAATACTAATAGTTCAATTGCATATCCTGGAAGGGCACAATTTTTCAAATCCGCGCCATAAGCGTCTATTCCTTTCATAAATTGTTTTAAAAGTCGGGTGTCTTTTCTTTGTTCAATACTCATCCCATTTTGAATATATTTATTATGAAAGGGGGTTCGATCTACTGCACTTTTTATGTCATTCCCTGATTTTACCTTATAACTTGGGACAATTTCAACATCAAATCCCTTATATACTCCTCTAATGTAAGGGTGCTGGGAGTATGCTTTTTCCCATTTTTTTCCTTTAAAAACGATTTTACCAATTTTTATTCCTTCTTTTTCTAGTTCTTTTTCAGTTAGTTCTCGATCAAACATTACAAAAAGATCCAAGTCTTGATCATTATGTAAATGTGTATCTCTTGCACTGCTTCCACACCACTCTAAATTTAAGTGTTTTCCTTTAATTTTCATTATTTTTTTTTCAATTTCTTCAAATATTTTTTTTTCAAGCATTTTTTCCTTTTTTGAAGGAGTAATTTTTTTAAGTACATTTTTGTATAGTTTATTCATGATTTTCACTTTATAATAAGTTTATTATACCTCTTTTTATATAAATGGTTTCAATGAACTTTACAGATATTCGTTTAAAGAAGATTTCAGAATCTACTCTTTGTGAGATTTTTGAAGGAGTTTCTTATAATTTTTATGATATAAAAAGTGCCCCATTTTCCGAACTTGAGCAAAAATTTGCAAATTTACTAATACGATTATTACAACGAAATGCTTCTTTATTAGAATTTAGTGCTTTTGATTTGCCTGATGGATTTTCAGACGCTTTTAAAGATGAAGTTATTTCTTTTGTTGAATCTAATGGATTAGTGGATAGAATTCCATCAAATAAACTTTTTATTTCGGTTTTAGAAGTTTTGGCAAGAATTATTTCTAATATTTCTTTTATTTCAGATAAGGCAACTTTTTGTGAGTTTGTTCTTCAAAATTCTATTGGGCTTAAACAATTAGCTTTTTTTTCTTTAGATGAAGAGTTAGAAGAATTAATGGTTAATGGATTAGATAATGTTTTTGTTTTTCATAAAAAATTTGGTATGTGTAAAGTTAATGTTAGTTTTGATGAGAGAGCATTGTCTTTTTTGTTGGGGCGTATTGCTTTTTCTTCAGGAAAAAATTTTGACACTGAACATCCTTTGCTTGATACGAGATTACCTGATGGTTCAAGAGTAAATGCTTTAATGGGGTTTCTTGCAAAATCTGGTATTTCATTAACTATTAGAAAGTTTTCTCAAAATCCAATAACAATTCTTGATTTAATTGAAAATAAAACAATTTCTTCTGATTTAGCTGCTTTTTTATGGGTTATGGTAGATGGGTATGGAACTTTTCCAAAAAATGTTTTAATTGTTGGTGGGACAGCTTCTGGAAAAACTACTTTACTCAATGTTTTAGGTAATTTTGCAAGGCTTCATGAAAGAATTGTTTCTATTGAGGATACATTTGAAATTTCTTTACTTTCTCGTGATAATTGGGTTGCTTTAGAAGCAAAGGGAAGTCTTGATGAAGATATTTCAATGGATGTTTTGCTAAAAAATTCTTTAAGAATGCGACCTGATAGAATAATTGTTGGGGAAGTTAGAGGAAAAGAAGCATTAACTTTATTCACTGCAATGGATAATGGTCATTCAGGGTGTCTTGGAACAATTCATTCTAATAGTTCTAGAGAACTTGTAGTTAAATTACAAGAACGTCCCTTTTCAATTCCAACTACAATGATTCCTTTATTGGATTTAATTGTTGTAATGCAAAGAACTTATTCTAAGTCAACTGGGATTAAGAGAAAAGTTGTTGAAGTTTCTGAAGTTTCAAGAATGGATAATAAGGTGTTACTTGGAAATATTTATTCTTATAATGATTCTTTTGGAGAAGTTAGGCGTACTGATATACCGATTGGGCTATTTGATATTTTATCTCAACAATTATCTATAACAAAGAATGATTTAAAGAAAGAAATTGAAATAAGAAAATTAATTTTAGAATGGATGATTGAAAAAAAAATTAGAAAACCAAATGATGTTTTAGAATTTATACAATCCTATTATTATCGTCCAGAAAAAGTTTTACAAATGATTAAATCAGAGGAATAATAAGATTTTTTTGTTTAGTTAATTTTTTTAATTATTTTTTTATTTCTTTTTTAATTTGTTTAGTTAATTTTTTTAATACTTCTTGGTTTTTTATAAATTTTTGATTTGCTTTTTTTACTAAATATTCTAAATATTTTTTATCAACACAAAAATTACCTTCTTTTATTGGGGTGGTGATGTTATGAGTTCCAAGAATTTCAATGATATATTTTCCTTCTTTAACTACTTTTATTCCTGCTCTTTTTAACCCTACTTTTTCACATAAAACTAATATTTTTTTTGCATTTTCAATACTATTTGCTCCAATGTGTAAAATTATCGGTTCTTGTTTAAACCATAAAATGTGTCCATTATATGATTTTATTCCTTCTTCTATTTCTTTTAATTTTACAATTCTGTGCCATTTTCTATGGAATGCGCTTTCTCTTTTTTCTTCTTCTTTATTAAGTCCTACAAGTGAAATTCTTCCAGAACAACAACTACTAGTAAAGTATTCTTTAGTTTTTGTTATGTGTGTACAAAGTGGGATGAATTCTTTGTCCATTTTTCCATCTTTTTTTGCTTTTAAAAAAGTTTGGGTGTGATGTTTTTTTGTCATTTGGAATCGACTTTCTTTTTCATCCATAAAATACCCTTTTTATTTCTTTTGTTACTAAATTAATTTGATTTATTATGTTTAAAAAGGCGTTGTTTTTATTTTTTTTAATTTTAGTATTAAACAGTGTTTTTTCTTTAAGATTAATTGGCCCTGTTTATACCGACCTTAATGGGAATGATTATGTTGGATCAATTTTGCCTGGAAGTAATTTGGAATTGACTTTTTCAAAACAATTTGATAGGTATGTTTCATTGGAATTAGTTTCTCAACTTCCATCAGGGTTTGAAAGTAAAATAGTTGAGGAAGTAGATTATTCAAAAATTTTAATTTCTTCTCCTAAAAATGCAGTGCTTGGAAAATATCCATTAACATTGGAATTTATTGGGGAAAAAGAATCGGTTGTATTTCAAGTTTATTTTTTAGTTGAAAAAGATTTATTGACTGTTTCATCAGATAATTATTTTGCTTCTTCAAACGTTGGTGAAAAGGCAGTATATAACTTTACTTTTATTAATAATTCTCATGCGGATGTTAATTTTACAATAATTAATGAACTTCCATGGTTTTGGAATTCTGATTCTTTTTTTGAACAAGAAAATGTAAAAGTGCTTGTTCCATCAAAATCAACAAAAGAAGGTTCATTATTTATTTATCCAAGAAAGCAAGGGGAAACAATTTTTAATACCACAATTTTTTTTGATAATTCTTCAGAAAGCAGATCATTTTCATTAAGACTTAATGCAACGCCAAGTATTAAAGGAAAAACAGAGTCAGTATTTTTTGGTTTACCTTTTTATTCATTTTCTTTGATGCCTAATTATTTAATTAATGGTTTGTTTAGTTTATATTTTAACTAATTTTTATGCCTCGAAAAGATAATTATAGTAAAGAGCACATTTCATTTGCAAAAAAAATAATTCAAGAAATTAATTCAGGGCTAATTAATAATTCAAAAACTCTTGAAGATCGAAGTTTTTTTTGGAGTAAATTTTTTAAATTAAAAGAAATGCCTTCGCACCCTTTCATTTTTTCTTTTGTTTCAGAAAAAGAAAAAGAAAATAAAAAATTTATTTCACTTTTATCAATAAAACCTACTCGGAGTCTTTCAGGAGTTCAAGTTGTTGCAGTAATGTTGCCCCCTTTTGCTTGTCCTGGTAAGTGTATTTATTGTCCTAATCAATTTGATGGAAAAATAGCTCCAAAATCTTATACTGGTTTTGAGCCATCTACATTAAGGGCCCAGAGATTAAATTATGATTCTTTTGAAATTGTTTCTAATAGAATTAAACAACTTGATCTTACTGGACACAGGGCTGAAAAAATAGAACTTATTTTTCAAGGAAGTACATTTACTTGTTTGAATAAAAAAAAGCAAGAAATTATTGTAAAAAAATCTCTTGAGGCGATTGTTGAAAAAAAATGTTCTTCTTTTGATAAAGTTAAATTTTTGGCTGAGACATCAAAAAGAAGAGTCGTTGGGATTACTTTTGAAACAAGGCCTGATTATTGTAATGAAAAGGATATTGAACAAATGTTATATTTGGGTGGGACAAGAGTAGAACTTGGTGTTCAACATGCTGATGATTTAGTTTATAAAAAAATACAAAGGGGGCATTCAGTAGAAGATGTTATTAATTCAACTTCAAGACTTAAAGATTCTTCATTTAAAGTGTTATACCATTTGATGCCAGGTCTTCCTGGAACTACTCCAAAAAAAGATTTAAAAAATTTCAAAAAAATATTTAAAGACCCTAATTTCAAACCAGATATGGTAAAATTTTATCCTTGTTTAGTAATAAAAAACTCAGAACTTTATAATGAGTGGAAAAAAGGGAGGTTTAATCCAATTTCTGAAAAAGATGCAATTTATGTTTTAAGTGAAATACAAAAAGAAATTCCCCCATGGGTAAGAGTAATGAGAATTAATAGGGATATTCCTGGAAATATAATTTCTGCAGGAATTAAGACTACTAATTTAAGACAAGTTATTGATGAGTATATGAAAAAAAATGGAATTGTGAGTAAAGATATACGTTCAAGAGAAGCAGGATTATTATCACGGGACAAAGAAATTGATTATTCAAAAGCAAAAATTAAAAGAATTTTTTATGAATCTTCAAGTGGTGAAGAAGTTTTTATTTCAATGGAATCAAAAGATGCTTTATTTGGTTTTGTAAGATTAAGAAATCCGGCTAATCCTTTTATTAAATCAATAAAAAGCAAAACTTCTTTGATTAGAGAACTTCATGTTTATGGGAAAGCTCTTTCTCTTGGTAAAAAAGATGAAGAAAGCACTCAACATAGGGGATTTGGTAAGGAGTTAATGGATGAGGCTGAAAAAATTGCAAGAGAAAAGTTTGATTCAAAAAAAATCGCAGTTATTTCAGGTCTTGGTGTTAGAAATTATTATAAAAAACAATTTAATTATAAAATTGAAGAACCATTTGTTTCAAAAATATTAAAATAATTTTTTGGCATTTAACTTAAGTTAAATTTAAGTACTGTTTAATCGCTTTTATTTCATGATTGAAATAGTTTTATTTTTGCTAGTATTATTATTGCTTGTAATAATTTTCTTTTTATATAAAAGAATTAATTTTTTGAATTTAGAATTAAATAATATTAATTTTTTAAAAAAGTCTCAGAGCATAAAATATGGTCAGTTAACAGAACAGTGGATTCCATTTTCAGAAAAATTCCCTTTTTCTCCAAGTTCATTTAAATTTTTAGGGCAACCCATTGATGGTATTGTATTTGATGATGAAAAATTAGTTTTTATTGAATTTAAAACAAATAAAAGTAAATTAAATGAGTCTCAAAAAAAAATTAAAAAACTAGTTGATGAAAAAAAAGTGGAGTGGTTAGAGTTTAGGGTTGAATAAAAAATAAATAATTTTTAAAATTTTTATTTTATTATTCTAATTTATATCTAAGTATTGCACAAACTCCGCTCAAGTTTTGAATTATTTTTTCTTGAGGGTTTTTTGAGGATATTACAAATATTTTACATTTTGTTGTTTCTGCAAGATCCATTATTTTTTCTATTTCTTTTCTTTCTTGCATTAGTGATGTTTCACTAATTAATAATTTTTCAACAGCGCCAAGTTCTAGTGCTTCTATCACTTTATCTTTTCCGTACTCTGTTTTTCCTTTTGATATTAGGGATAAGAATTCTTCAATTACTTCCCCTTCTTGACTTAATTGTAGTTCTTTTTCGAGGGTTTTTAGTTTTCCTTGGGTTATTAGTTCTTTAAAACCAGTTTCGCTTATTTCATTTGTTGTTTCAATAAATGCTTGGGGGAATCCTTTTTGTTTTTTTTCTTCATAAAATTTTTTAAAATTCTCTTTAGTGAATCCTGGTCCCACTATTAGTATTTTTTTTGGTTCAAGTACAGTTATTTTTTCCATTACTTTTTCAAAGTAATCACTTTTTTCTTCAGCAAATCTTTTTCCACTTTTTTTTGACTTTATTTTTGCTTTTTTAATTAATGAAAATTGGTTAACAAAAGCAAGTTCTGCTGACTCATCATCAAGTAAAACAATAAGTAGTTTTGTTGTTGCGCTTTCTTTTTCAACTTTTTTTAATCTATCAATTTGCCATTCTTTAATTGATTTCTTTTTTATAATTACTTTTTCTCCTTTTTCAAGATCAATACTTTGGTGGCTTTTTAGTTGTATCATTTCTTCTGGTTTTCCACTAATAATAATACCACTTGCTCTAAGATTTTCACTATATTCTTGGAAATGAACTTCTTTTATCTCAAGTTCAACAAAAATTGTTATTCTTTGTGTTTTTTCTCCTTCTCTCTCTGCTTTTATTTTTCTATCAGTTTTTCCTTTAATAATGTCACCACTTTCAATTATTTTTTCAAGATGCCAAAGGTCTTCGCTAGTTTCTGGTATTAAAATAAGTTCATTATATTTTTTATCAATTTTTAGTATTTTCATTTTCTCACAACAATTATTTATAATATCTGTTTTCTTTTTTTTGTTCTCTATCAAGTACTGAATCGTGTTTATTTATTCTTGGTCTTTTTGTATCTTTGTCTCTTCTTACTGTAATGTCTAAATATTTCAACAAGTGGTTCATTCCTTCATTTATCCCAAATGGTCCTGTTGCTTTTCCATTTTTTGTTGGTTCTCCTGTGAAAACCATTATTTTGTCACTCACATAATCCATAAATGTTAAATCATGATCAATTATTATTGCTGAACAATTTTTTATATCAATATAATTTCTAATTAGTTTTCCTACAGCAAGTCTTTGTTCTACATCTAAATAAGCACTTGGTTCGTCAAGTAAATACACATCAGCTTTTTTGCTTAAACAAATAGCAATGGATAATCTTTGGAATTCTCCTCCTGAAAGTGTTTTTGCTTTTTTTTCTAAAAGGGGCTCTAATTCAAGAGGTTTTAATAAATTGTTTCGAACTTCTTCCATGTTTATTCCTTCAAATAGTTCTTGAACAGTTTTTTCACCAACATAATTGATATATTGTGGTTTGTAAGATATTTTTACTCTTTGTTGAATTTCTGTGTTATCTGCTTTTATTTCTCCCGCAAGTATTTTCATAAATGTTGTTTTTCCTATTCCATTTGGACCGATTATTCCAACTATTTCATTTTTTTGTATTTTATTTTCTTCTACAGTTAGTTCAAATTCTCCTAATTTCTTTTTTAGTTCAGGCCACTGAATAATTTTTTCTTTTTTTCCTGTATTTTCAGTTTTTATTGTTGAGTAAAAGTTTATTTGGTATTCTCTAAATTTATAGTTTTCTTCTTTTGAAAATCCCTCTAAATAATCATTAATCCCTTCTCTTGTTGTTTTTATTTGTGAAACAAATCCATAAACTTTTGGTTTTCCATAAATTAAGTGTACAAAATCACTTAAATAATCAAGTAAAATAAGGTCGTGTTCTACTACTAATACTGTTGAGTTTTCTGCAAGTTTTCTAATAAATTTTGCAACTCTTAATCTTTCTCGGATATCCAAAAATGATGTTGGTTCATCAAAAAAATAAACTTCTGCTTTTTTTAGTGCAGTTGCAGCGATTGCTATTTTTTGGAATTCTCCTCCTGAAAGTTTGGATGAATCTCTATCCAGAATGTTTTCTATTTGTAGTTCTTTTGCGATAACATCAAGTTCTTTTTTTTCATCAACTTTTAATAATAATTCCCCAACAGTTCCTGTAGGTTTTATTGCTTCAATATTTTGCGGTTTTACAGCAATAGTTATTCCATTGTTGTATACTTTTTTAAAAAACTCTTGTTCTTTTTTTCCACGGTAATATTCAATTACTTTTTTTTGAGCACTTTCTTTTTCTTCATTTTTTTCACCAAAATTTGGAATAATATTTCCTGAAAGTATTTTTGTAATCGTTGTTTTTCCTATTCCATTTCTTCCAACAAGTCCAACTACACTATTTTCTTTTGGTACTGGGAGTCCATGTAACCTAAAAGTGTTTTTTCCAAAAGAATGGATTGGTTCTCCAAGATTTATCATTACATTAACAATACTTATTGCGCCAAAAGGACATTTATTTTGACAAATTTCACAACCTATGCATTGTTCTTCAGAAATTATTGGTTTTTGTAGGTTTTCATGAGTTATGCATTTTTTCCCGGTTCTATTTACTGGGCATACTTTTTCACATAAATAGTTTCCACATTTTTCAAAATTACAAACATCATAATTTATTACAGCTATTCTTTTTTTAGAATTCATGGGTACTCACATAATTATTCATTTTAAGCGAATTATTATAAATCCGTATATTGTTATTTTTAAATTTTTTTACTCATTTTAAAGGATTACCTTTGATAATAATGGTTTTTAGAAAATTATTATAATAATTTTTTGTTCCAGTATTTATTAAAGTGGTACAATTTAAGTCATGTGTAATTTGATTAAGATCGTTAGTTTGAATTACTTTCCAATTATCAGTAGTGCATTTTGTTTGATTAAAAGTTTTATTAAAAATTTGATTTGCAGTGCTATTAAAATCCCTAATTATTTTTCTGTGTTCTGCATTCCAGTTATAGTACCATGCTTTTTCATTTAATGTGATTGTATAATTATTTAATTTTATTGCGTCTTCATAATAATAATTGTAAATACCATTTTCTTGTGTTTCTTGATTATTTTCAGAAATCAAAAATATGCTTATTATTGAAATTAATATTACCATAATTATGGTTGCGTATCCTTTCATTTTATTTCCTCACAATATTTTTTAAGATCCAAATTTCCACTAATAAAATTAATATCCAAATAGTCTTTACAATAAGAATGATTTTCAGTTATTGTTGAGTTTTCATTTGTATAAATTGTACTACCATAATTTATATTTACCAAAGAAATATTTGAGGTTTTTGGGGGTGTATCATTATTTACTTGTAAAAATAAGAATACTAATAAGATTGAAACTACTAATAAAGCCTCAATTGTGAAAATAAATCCTTTTTTCATTTTCCCACCTTTAAAATTATTTTTTCTTTAGTTAAAAAATTTTTAAAGCAATTATTATTTAAGCAATTTGTAAGATCCATGTTAATATAATCTGTACTTTTTTCACAAGTCATTATTTCTGTTTCAATAGCAAAAATATTTTTTTTATCAATTAGTTGTGGGGTATAATTTTTATTATTTACAATAAGTTCTAAATCATAATTTAATAATCCAATTTCTTCTTTAATATTAGTTTTTTGTAATAATTTTCTTTTATCAATAGTGTTTTTTAGAGTTGTTCCATTTAGTTCACAATTGTATTGTGTGTTTGCAAGTAATATCATTAATGAACTATTTAAAGAATCTTCCATGTTTTTTTTCTCAATATATTCTTTAGTGTTATAATTGTTTAGTTCGCTTGTTTGAATTATCATTCCAATTATTAGAATTACTAAAATCATGGACATTAAAAAATCTAATGAAAATATTTGTCCTTTTGGATTTATTTTAAACATTTCTTATCACCATATCATTTTCGATTTTTTCAATTATTAAATTTTTTGGAATTTTTGAAGAGTGTGTGCTTTTTATATTTTTTCCAGTTAAATTTTCACTAATTTCAAAAGTATTTTCATCGATAATTGTAAAATTTGGAGTGAATGTTGTATTTTTATAAATTACTTTTCTTAAAGTTATTTTTGAATAAAAATTTGTGTCACTTAAAGTTTGAGCAGTGTTTATTAATAAACTAATTTCATTACCTTGTTCTTTTAATTGATTTTGTAAAAAAATATCTTCTTGAGTTTCTTTGATATCATTCCCAATTAGGGATAAACCACTTAATGCAACAAATATTGCAAGGATAGTTATTAATAAATCAAGGCTTATTTGTCCATTTTTCATGTTTATTTATTAGTTTTTTATATTTTTAATTGTGTCTTTTTTGTTTTTTATTTATTATTCAATTAAAACTATTTTAATTTCTTCCCCTTTTTCATTATAAAATTTTATGTTTTCTAATTTAAAACTATTATCAATTATTCCATTTATGGAGTAATTTTGAAAAAATTTTTTATCTTCTTTACTTGGGTGATTTTCTCCTAAGGGGTGGGAGTGGATTGTTCCAACAATTTTATTGTCAAACGGAATTATTAAAGAATTTATTTCTACAAATGTTTCTCCTGCAATATTTGGTAAATATACAATTTGATCAATTATTTCATTATTTTTTGATAAAAAAATTAACATTTCTTTTGGAAAATTATTTTTTGCAGAATTGCAAATTTCTTGAAGTAGTTGTTTTTTTATTTTAAACATAATTATATTAGTATGAATAAGTAAAAAAATAGAGTGGGTATAATTAGCGAGTTCATACATAGACTTCTTTTAACTTTTTTACTTATTGTAAATAATCCAAGGCTTGTTGAAAAAATAAGGGTTATTATTCCAAGAATTCCACCAGTTATTATTGTTGCAAAAATCATGATTAAAAGACTGATTATGTTTAATTTTCTAGTTAAATTTTCATTAAAAAAGTTTATCATTATTTTTGATAATTGGATTGTTGCAAATCCCCCAATTCCTGCAGAAATTACCATTATTATAATTCCAAGAATCATTGTTTCTTGGGTTAATGTAATTTTATCTTGTAGAAAAATCATTGCCCCGTTTCTTGTTTTTTTTAATGCGAATAGAGTAATAAATCCAAAGAAAAAATTTGCTGTATTTATGCTTCCAAGCATTGTTAAGTAGTTTTTTTCTTGAATTTTTAGTTTAAAAGTTTTAATTATTGTTGCTGCAGTGTTACTTCCAATACCTGGGATTATTGCAACAATTGTTCCCCCAATTAGTCCCAGTATTGGATCAGTTATTTTATTTTCAATATTTATTTCAGTATTTTGTTTTTTTATTATATTTTTTTCTTTTAATGAATACAATGTTGCGCTTACTCCAAAATATCCTGTAATTAGTGCAAATATTTGTCCACTAAATATCAATCCTTGTGTTGTTGCAATAAAGATTATAAAAATTGATATTATTTTTTTCCTAAAAGATTTTTCTTGTTGTATCATTATTATGGGGGTTAGGAGTAATATTATTGGAGTAATTAAAATTATTTCTCTTTGATTTTGTTCAAGTAATAAAAATATTATTGGGGTTATTAGAACTCCCACAATTGTTGCTATTATTCCTCCAAATACTGTTAGAGTTATTGCGTTAATTCCTTCGCCTTGAATTAACATTTTGTGGGCGGGTAATACTCCTTCAAATGTTGTGGTTGAGGGCACCCCTAAAAATGTTGATGGGATAAATTCCACAAAGGTTTGAACTATTGACATACTTAGGACCAAAACCATTATTTCTTTTCCAAAAATTGGGCTTATTGCGATTAAAGCGATTATTGTGTTTGTGTGTAGGCCTGGGGTTAATCCAGCAATTATTCCAAATATTGATCCAAGGATTAGGTAAAAAATAATCATATTTCTTTTATCACCTTGTATGCATAAAAGTTATTTTCTTTTTCTTTTTCGACATAGGCTGTGATAAAATCATTTTTTTGGATAGTAGTTTCTTTGGGGTAGTAGATTGTGGCTTTACTTCCATCATTAAGAATTAGTATTGTTGAGGGGAAGTTTTTTACTACATATTCTACTTTTCCACTTATTATTCCTTTTGTAATTTTTTCATTATTAATTAATTCTTGGATTGTTATTTTTTCAAATTCTTCTTTATAGAAAACTAAAAATCCAATAAATCCTATTAAAATAATTATCAAACAAATTTGTGAAATTTGTGTGTCGTTCATATTTTTTTGTTTTTTTAAAAGAATATAAACCCCAGTATTTTTTCGTTATTTGTCGTATTATTTTTGTGGGTTAAGTGTTGATTGTTTTTTTAAATTTTTCTTATTGTTATATTGAGTTGGACATTGTTAAGTTTTAAGTTTTCAACCATTTTTTGTTTAAATTTTGTTAAAAATTCAACGTTGTTTATTATTTTATTAGTTTCAATTGGGTCTTCAGTTAATATAACTAAATTTATTTTATTTAGGTTATTACTTTTTTCCAAAGTGATGCTTTCAATATAACTTGTAGAAGTTGTTTCATTTAGTTTTTCAATAAATTCATTTTTTGTAAATATTATCAGGTTTGTATTTTCGGTTGTTTGAAAATAGAGGGATGTAATATAAATTGAAGCACTTAATACAATAAGTGAAATAAATAATAATTCAAATGTTACTTGTCCTTTCACTTAAATCATCCTTTTTAATTTATTATTATGTTGTTATCAATTTTTTGTAAAATTATTGTTTGATTTTGAGTTAGTTCATTTTTTAGACATTTAAGGTCAGGGTTAACAAAATAGTTTTTGTCACATATGTCATTTGGACAATTTTTTGTTTCTGGATTATTTTTATTTTCATTTATTTTCACACTAAAACCAATATTTCCATCATTATAACAATATATTTTTCCATTTTCGGGTATTCTCAAAATTATTGTTTCTTTTGATCCATTACTAAAATTATTTAATCTGTTAATTCCTTGCATAATTTTCATACACTCATTATCTGTTTGTGTTAAATTTCTTATATCTGTTACTGAAGATTGAGCACTTTTTATCATGGGGTAGGTTACTGAAACAATATAAGTTATTATTAGCACAATTATTATTAGAAATTCTATTGAGGTTTGTCCTTTTTTCATTTTTTCACCAAATTAGTATCCAAGCGTCACCAATGATTAAACAAAGTAAATACCCTATTAGCATTGTAGGAACAAAGGGCATTGATTCTTTTATTTTTATGGTTTCGCCTATTTTTTTATTTTTGTATAATTTTTTAAGTAATTTTATTTCTTCTTCATTGAGGCCCCTAGCTTTAGTTGCAGAAATGATTTCATTTTTTTTTGAAAAAATTTCATTAATTTTATTTTCTTTTACAAGTTTTATTATTTGTTTAATTGAAAAATTTTGTTCTTTTACTTGATTTTTTTCAAAATATAATGTTTTTGATGGTATCATTCCTTCTTTTAATTTACTAATTTTTACTGTTGTTTGAAGAACGGGTCCAAGGGATAACATTAGTTTTATTGTTCCATAAATAAATATTATAAATATAAAACTTGTTAAGGTATTTTGTAAGGTTTGAAGCGGCAATATAATTAACCCAATAATAGAAATTAAAATTGTGATTATAATTTTTCCTTTTTTTAAAATTCCTATTAGTATTAATGTGGGAAGTATAATTAGTGATGGGATTTGTAGAAAATAAAAAATTGTTGATAATCCTCCAATTAGTATTGATAAAATTATTCCATCAATTACTCTTTTTTTAGCGTCTTTTATTAAATTATTTCTTGCTTCTTTATTATTTTTTAATTTTAATAAAATAACAAGCATTGCATATGGTAAAAATCCAATTAGAGAATAAATAAATAAGGTTATTGCAAAGATTTGAAAATTAGAGTTTGTAAATTCTCCTATTTTTAATATTGCGGGCGTGAATGGATTTAGTGCCCCTAGTGCCATGAATAATTTAACATCTCCTCCAGCAAATACTCCTATTTTCCAAAGAATCCATCCAAAAGTAAACCCTATTATTAATCCAAGTAATGAAAATATTATTGGTAGTGGGGTTTGTTCGAAATAAGATTGAATTAAATAAATAATTAACCCAATTATTGCTAAAGAAAAGTTTAATTTGTTTGAAACAATTCTTTCTTTTAAATCAGTGTATGTTGCTATTAGTAATCCTATTATTGAAATAATTATTGTTAAGTAAAAATACATTGTTTATCAGAAGTTTAATGGATTTTCTTGATTAAAATACTTTTTGTTTAATTATTTTTTTATTTTTGCATTATTTGTTCTATTGTTTGGGTTCTTATTGTTAGTATTTCTGCTTGTGCTTCAAGTGCAAGTTGTCTTAGTGTTTCAACAATTAATGCAGTGCTTATTGCAAGTGAAATAACAAAAACAGCGGTCAGTAAATATTCAAAACTTACTTGTGCTTTTTCTTCTTGTAACATTTTTTCACTCCCATTTTAGTAATGGATCATTTTCATATTTTGGATCAAGTTTTCCTGGACAAATGCTGTTTGATTTTTTTGCAAAAACAAATTCTCCACTTGAAAGCATTTCTCCTCTATCAGATTTTTTTAAATAACATCCACACAATAGACTGTTTGTGTCAAGCCCGCCTTTTGATTTTGGTCCACAAAGGTAATCATAAGTGTTTCTATTTCCTGAATCAATTGTTGGTCCTAGTACTCCTGTCATATATGATACTACTACTGCGATTACAATAATTGCAGCTCCTAATAATAACAAGTATTCTATTGCTCCCTGTCCTTTTTTTTCAAAAAAATTCATTCTAATCACTATTATGTAAATGTTTTTTTAGTATTTAAAGTTAAGTAGTTTGATTAAAAAAGAAGTTGAAAAGGCATTTTTTGCCTTTTCAAAAAATTAAATGTTTTAATTATGGTTCTTCTGTTGGTGCTACATACCCTGGACATCCTTCTACTGTGTTGTCTCTTAGGCAGTTTAGATCATTCATTTCATTATTATAGTCACCTGTACTTACATCATCTTGTGAACTAAGTACTCCTGTTAGTGCTACTATTACAACAGCAACTACAAGTATTGCAGCTCCAATTATTAGTAAGTATTCTATTGCTCCTTGTGCTCTTTCTTCCATTGTTTTCCCTCCATTTTTAGTAAAAATAACTTATCTTATAAGGTTTTTCTCATTTTTAAGGGTTTTGTTTTTGTTGTGTTTGGGTAGTTTCACTAATTGTGCTTGCAGTATTTTTCATAAATAAAGCAACTGCGGTTGCAATTACAACAACAAATAATAATCCTAAAATTACTTCAAATTGTGCTTGTGCTCTTTCTTCCATCTACATTGCCCCCATTAAAAATATTTTTAGTATAATTACTGATATATAATATACAATAAAAGCTGTTAATAATAGTATTGGGATGTAGATTATTGCTTTGTTAGGTTTTCCATCACGTATTAGTGCCATTATTGTTCCGCTTCCAATAACTTCAATTATTAAGTATCCTTGAGTGATTATTAGAATAAGATCACTGTTTGTTTTTGTTTGTATTGCTTGTGCGGCATTAATTTGGGTACTTAGCACTGTTGAAAACATTCCCATTATTGCAGTGATTTCTCCAAATATTATTGGTGCAATTATTCCTCCTGCAGCTATCATAAATAAAAATTGCATTTGGGTGTTAGATTTTCTTTCTTCTTTTAATTTGTGCATGTCTCTTACATCTTCTGAAATGTCATCAAGTACTTCTGCAAGACTTGCTCCGGTTTTTATTGAATCAAGAATTATTGTTATTGTTCTCCGCACTAACTTTGAGTCAATTCTTTCAGAAAATCCTCTAAGCGAACTATCAATATTTGTTCCTTCTTCAAGTCTTCTTAAACTAATTTCCATTTCTTCAGATAGTCTTCCATAATCTGCATTTGCTACTTCTCTTAATGCACTTTCATAAGTATCTCCTGCTTTAAGTGTGTCAGCCATTTGTTTTAGTGCATCACTAAAGTTTGATTCAATTGAATCAATTATTGTTTCTTTTTTCATGTAGGGATAACCCAAACTTAGAACGAGTGTTGCAATTGCAAATGCTATTGGCAATAAATTTGCCTCTTTAATAAAAAAGGAACTTATAATTAATACTAAAATGAATATTATGATTGTTGAAATTAAGGATAAAGTTATCCATTTTTTTGCATCATATTGTAGTCGGCAAAACTTTAATATGATTTCATAATCTTCAATCAATTTTTTTATTTCCATTTTTTATCACTACTTTTTTATATTTGTGGTTGCATTTTGTATACCATATAATTCATAAATATAAAAATCATTGGCATTATTATAAAATAAATTATTAACAAAACATCTATTGTTAGGGGAACTGATTTGAATAATTCTTTACCTGTTGTTGCAAGCGGGGAGTTTCTTATTGATCCAAGAATTAATATTGATACTGGTAAAATTATTCCTAAAAATATAAAAATGACTGCAAAAAAATTCATGCTTTGTGAGAAAGAACTTATTTTATTTTTTAAATCATTTGTAACATCTTTTGCAATATCATTCATTACTTCTGAAAGGTTTCCTCCAATTCTCATAGCTCTTAATATGTGGTTTATTGTTGTTTTTAGTGGTCTTAACTGGGTTCTTAGAGATAAGTGTTTTAAAGCAATATTTGTGTCAGTTCCTTCTTCTATTTCATTAATTGTTTTTGAAAATTCTTCACTTAGTACTCCATAATCATTTGAAGCAATCGCTTGCATTGCTTTGTAAAGTCCAATTCCTGATTTTAATTCAGTTGCCATATGTCTTAAAGCAAAAGGGAGTTCTGTTGAACATAAATTTCCTCTTTCTATTGCTTTACTTTTTGGTAATTGTATTATTATTATTGTGGAAATTAAAGTTCCAAATACCCCAAATATTGGGGGTAATAAGGCAATGAGTGCAAGATTTCTAGTAAAAATTGAAATTAATAATCCAATAATTACTGAAAACAATCCTATTACTAGTCCTGCTGTTGTTGATAGTGCTAAGTATTGATTTGCTGAGTATTGCATATTTGCTGAGTATAAATAAAATCCTAGTTCTTGTGTCATTGGAAAATTTTTAAAATAATTTTGTAAAGGTTTTATTACATTTTTTATTTTTAAGTAGAGTGATCCTATTTGTTTTGTTAGGTCTGAACCAAATTCTTCTACGTCTTCTTGTGTATCAATATCAATTTTTGCATAAGTGTCTTCTGCAATGATTCCTCTCATTTCTTTAAGGCTAGTATTTACTTCATCAATTACGAGTCCCTCTTCTCGGTATTTTTTTTTCATTGTTTCAACTATTTTAGTAACTTCGTTTTCATCTATTGATAAGGTTTCACTACTCATTGTGTGTCACCAATTTTTCTTCTTTGTTCTAAAAATAATTTTGCTTCTTTTGAAACTTGTTTTATTTCTCTAGTATTTTTTTCTAAAAGTTTTTCTAAAAATTGTTTTCTTATTTCAATTTCTGCATATATTTGTTCTCTTGATAGTCCTGTAAAGTTTTGTAAATTTTTTAAGTATTGGCTTTCAAGTATTGTTCGTTCGATTCTATCTTTTGCAGGGTCTCTTTGGAATATTGTTTGTGTTTTTGGTTTTCCATCGAGTGCGCCATATATTTCTGCGATTTCAGTTATTCTTCTTATAGTTCCTTTTTTTCTATCATAATATCTGTGTTCAACAATAATTATGTCTAGTCCTGATAACATTACTTCTGGAACATTCATTGGGGGTGTTGTTACTCTTATGATTGTTTCTTGTGGACTATTTGCGTGTACTGTTCCTAAACATCCATCGTGTCCTGTGTTTATTGCAGTGAATAAAGTGAATGCTTCTTCATGTCTTATTTCTCCAACAATTATTCTATCGGGTCTCATTCTTAAAGAATTTTTTGTTAAAATATCTAATTTTAGTTCTCCTGTTCCTTCTATTCCTGGAGGTCTTGCTTCAAGTCTTATCCAATGGTTTGTTGGAATATTTATTTCAGCAGTGTCTTCGATTGTGATTATTCTTTCTCTGTCTGGAATTAATGCTGCAAGTACATTTAGTAGTGTTGTTTTTCCTGACCCTGTTCCTCCCGCAATTAACATATTTGCTGGTTTTGTATTCATTCCTTCTACACATAACCAAAGGAATGCAGCCACTTCGCTTGAAACAGTATTCATTTTTATTAAGTCAATTATTGAATATGGGTCTTCTCTAAATTTTCTAATAGTTAGTGTTCCTCCACTTATACTTGCTGGGGGAATTGTTGCATTTACTCTTGAACCATCAGTCAATCTTGCATCAAGTAATGGTGAAGATACATCAACTCTTCTTCCAATTTCTCTTGCAATTCTATTAATTAGATCTTCAATTTCTTGTTCTGAAAAAAATTCAATATTTGTTTGCATCATTTCATAGTCTCTGTGAAATACAAAAACTGGTTTTTTCGCACCAATTATCATTATTTCTTCTAAATTATCATCTTTAATTAATTCATCGATTAATCCATACCCTACCATTTCTCTAACAACAGCTTCTGCATAGAATAGTGTTTTACTTTCTGGAATTCTTAAACTTGGGTTGTTTTGAATTATTTCTATTACTTTTTGTTTGTAAATTATTCTTTTTTCTTCTTGGTTCCTTATTTTATATGGAGCAATACTAACGAGTCTTGTTGTCGCTTCTTTTATTGTGTTAATTATTTTTCTTTCAATTGCAGTTGGTCTTATTGTTGGGACGTAATAGTAGTTTAGTGGTTTTCCTGGAATTTTATATATTTTTACTTTCCCATAACTTGATAGTTCAATTTTTTTTTCTTGTTCAAGTTCTTTTTCAAATTCATTTTGTTCTGATGATGGTTCAATAACTATGTCCCCTTCAATTTTTTTCATTTCTTCTTTTGTTACTGTTTTTGCCAGTTCTTCTTCTTTTTCTTCAGGTTTATTTTGTATTAGCGTATCAATTTTTTGTTCAGTGTTTGTTGTTTCTTTTTTTGCTTCTTTCATTAATTCAGCAAGATAGTCTGTAGTCATTTTAATCACTAAAACTTAGGTTTTTTAGTTATTTAAGGTTTGCTTTGGAGTGTTTCTTTTAAGAAATTTGTTTATTTTTTTAGTACTTTTTGTTGTTTGGAGTTTTTGCTTTTTGTTTATTTTTTTAGTACAATTTATTTTTTCTCTTTGATTTCTTTTTTAATTTTTTCAATAAATTCTTCTATTTTTAGTATTTCTTGTTCTCCAACTCGCGGTCTTACTGCGACTTTTCCTTCTGTTTCTTCTTTTGCTCCAACAACAATTATGTAGGGTACTTTTTCTTTTTGAGCGTCTCGTATTCTATATCCTAGTGTTTCGTTTCTATCATCAATTTTCACTCTTATTTCATTTTCAAGTAATTCTTTTTTTACTTTATTAGCATAATCATTAAATTTTTCTGATATGGAAATTATTCTTACTTGTTCTGGCGATAACCATGTTGGGAATGCTCCTTTGTATTTTTCAATAAGCATTGCCATTGTTCTTTCATAGCATCCAATTGATGAACGGTGTATTATATATGGCCTCTTTTTTTGTCCGTCGCTATCCACATAGGTCATATCAAATCTTTCTGGCAAAGCAAAATCAATTTGTACTGTAATTAGTGTGTCTTCTTTTCCATAAACATTTTTTGTTTGCAAGTCTAGTTTTGGTCCGTAGAATGCTGCTTCTCCTTCTGCTTCAACATATTTTATTCCTAAGTGATCTAATATTTTTTTCATTTCATTTTGAGAGTGTTTCCATGCATCAGGGTTATCAATATATTTTCCTTTTTTGTTTTCAGGGTCCCATTTTGAGAATCTATAAGTAATATCTTCTCTTATTCCAAGAGTGTCCATTACATAATTAATTAAATTAATTACTTCTTTGAATTCGTTTTCTAGTTGTTCTGGAGTCACTATAATGTGTCCTTCTGATAGAGTGAATTGTCTTACTCTAGTTAATCCATGCATTTCTCCTGATGATTCATTTCTAAATAGTACTGAAGTTTCCGCATATTTTATTGGTAGGTCTTTGTATGATTTTAATCCATTTTTATAAATTAAGAATTGATAGGGACAAGTCATTGGTCTTAGGGCCATTACTTCTCCTGGATTTTTTTCATCTCCAAGCATGAACATTCCGTCTTTGTAGTGCTCCCAGTGTCCTGACACTTTATATAAATCGCTTTTCGCCATGTATGGAGTTCTAGTGTAAACATATCCTCTTTTTTCTTCTTCATCTTCAATAAATCTTGTTAGTATTTGGAATAATTTTGCTCCTTTTGGCATTAGTAATGGTAATCCTTGTCCGATTAGTTCATGTGTCATGAACAAATTTTGTTCTCTCCCAATTTTGTTGTGGTCTGAGCTTTCTGCTTCGTCTCTAAGTTTTATCCAGTTATCAAGTTCTTGTTGTGTTTTAAATGCGATTCCATATACTCTTTGTAATTGTTTGTTTTTTTCGTTTCCTTTCCAGTATGCTGAACTCATTTTTAGTAATTTTATTGCACCAATTTCACTAGTACTTTCTAGATGTGGGCCTTTGCACATGTCTAAAAAATTCCCTGTTTTGTATGTTGAAATTTCTTTTTCTCCACTTGTTTTTAAATCATTAATTAGTTCCACTTTGTATGAATTATTTTTAAATACTTCAAGTGCTTCATTAATTGGGATAATTTTTTGTTCCATTATTTCTTTTCTTGATAAAATTTCTTTCATTTTTTCTTCAACTTTTTCAAGATCTTTTTCATTTAAATTTTTGTCTAGTTCAAAATCATAATGAAACCCCATTTCAATTGGTGGTCCTATAGCAATTTTCACATTTGGGTAAATTTCCGTTAGTGCTGAAGCGAATACGTGTGCAGCAGTATGCCACATTTTTTCATTTCTTATTGCTTCTTCATTACTCATATTTATCCCTTTCCCTTTATTTTAAAAAAATCCTGCAAGAAAAGCCTTTTAAATTGCTTTTCAAGCTTTATTGAGTGGTCGTAGTACTAGTGCTTGTAATAGGCATGAACTCAATTACTATTTCCATGAATAATTAGTGTTGCTGTTAGTATTTATATTTAAACAAAAAAATAATGTAACAAATTGTATAGTTTGTTTTGTGACTTTTGGTTAATTATAGTTTTATCTTTTTGCTCTTTGGCATTTTTCTTTTCCGCACGGCTTCACAAAGCCGGCATGTTGGTGAATATCGGCTCCACCGAATTCACCTTTTTATTAGTTTAATTATCTTCTTGCTCTTTGGCATTTTTCTTTTCCGCAAAGTGAATGGTATTCTCTACAAAATACTCTTCCGCCTTCTTCTTTCATATGCCTGCATTCTTTCCATGTTGCAGGAGAGTACACTCCTGATTGTGATTCTATTACAACATTTTTTATAATATTACAATGTTTATCATCTACTCTTTGTTTTGATCTTGGTAAAATTATGTCGTCATCGCCAATTAGTTTTGGTTTTTGTTTAACTTCATTTTCAACTTCTTTTATCTCTTCTTGTTCTTTAATATCTTCAATCATTTCTTTTGTACTATTATTTAGTTCTTCAGTTTTATTTATTGGAGTTGATTTAAAGTTTTTTGGATAAAGTTTTAGTTCAATATCGCTTGCTCCTGCAGCCATCATTGCTGGTGATGATCTATACGCTGATGTGTTTCCTTTTGGTCGTGGCATTTTTTGTATATCAATACTTTGTCCCATCGCTATCATTTTTTCATTCATTTTTCTTGTGCTTTCAACCAAATTTTTAAATGCCATTGTTACCACCGATCATTACAGTTTTTTAGTAATTCTATAATTATTTAATAGAATATAAATCTTTTGGGTGGGTGGGTTTTTTGAAAATTTATTGTATTTATTTTTGGCAAATCAATAAAGGTATATTTATTTGTTAGTTTGCACTTTATAGATTAGTGTTGATTTATGATTTCTCCAGAACTTTGCATTAAGTGTAAAGGAAAATTACTTTGTGGACTTGATAAGTGTCCAATTCTTGAAAAACAATTCAAACAATCAAGTATTGTTTCTTCAATGAAGGATAATAATTTTGTTGGAGCAACTCCGCCTGGTTTTTTTGTTTCTTGGCAATCTTATCCAAAAGTTGCAGTAGCCCCACTTTCTGCTTTACCTAGTGAAGTGAGTGAATTAAGTGATTTGCCAGAAAAATGGTATGGTTTGAGTCAAGAAAAAATTATTTCATTTAGAGAATCACTTCTAAGGTCTTACAAAAAAATGCCAGTTTCTTTAGCATCAAATCCAAATTATGAGTTAGTTGATTTTCAAGAACTCGCAATGGCTTCTTCAATAGTGGAACTTGAAGTTAATTTAGCAAAAAAACCAAGAGATGATTTTTCTTTTGATTCATTTACTGCACCAATGGGGCCTTCAGCAGAATTAAACAAATTATCAATTATTGAGAATCCAAAAATTCCTCAAAAAGTGGACTATTTGCATAATGATGTTGCAGCAAAATCAAACACTGCATTAATTGAATTATACAAAGATGGTGTTCCAGTTTCTTCTTTATCAAAAATTCTTTCAGCAGGAGTTCTTGGAGTAAAAAAAAATAGAAAACTTGTTCCAACTCGTTGGAGTATTACAGCAGTTGACTCAAATTTATCAAAATATTTAATTAATGAAAAAGTTTCACAAGGAAAAATAATTGATTCTTTTAAATTATTTAATTCAAATTATTTAGACAATAATTTTTGGGTATTATTAATGCCTTATCCTTGGAGTTTTGAACAAATAGAAACTTGGTTACCTGGAGGAATATGGAATAAAGAATCAACAGAGTTTAATGTATTATCAGATCATGAATTAAACACTGGATTAAAAGGATATCCTGAAGAAACAGAAGGGGCTTACTTTGCTGCACGCCTTGCTGTTTCAGAGTATTTATCAGAAAATAAATCAAATGCAGCAGCAATTGTTTTTAGAGAAATTGGAAAAGATTATGCAGTTCCTTTGGGAGTTTGGCAAATTAGAGAAAATGTTCGTGCTGCGTTAAAACAAAAGCCATTAGATTTTTCGACTCTTGATTTAACTCTTGATTTTTTATCAAAAAAACTAATAGTTCCTGTCACACAATACAAAAATAAATCAATTTTATTAAAATACTTTAAACAACAAACAAGACTAAATCAATGGTTTTAGATTTTAAAAAATAGTTATTTAAAAATAAAATTAATTATTTTTTTATTTTAATTTTTTATTTGTTTTATTTTTTTAAATTTTTATCTTAATAAATTATCAGTTAATTTTCTTAATTTTAAAGAATTGATTGTCGCAGCGTAAATAACATCTCCTGTGGCACACATGGCTTTTTTTTGTTCACCCATTAATGCAACAAGAAATGCGTTGTATAATTTTTGAGTTTCTTTTTCAGCATTTTTTCCAACTAATATTTCTCTAATTAAGATTTGTGATCTTTCATGAATTATTTTTTTAAAAAAAGGATTTGTAATTCCATAATGAGATATTATTTTTCCTGTTGTTTTTTGGGTAGCAACTCTTAGTTCTTTGTTTTGTGATTTTTTTACTCTTCTTAAAATTAATTTTGATTCATGTGCAATTGCTTGGAGTTGTTCTTGATAAGGTCTCTCTCTTTGTGCTTCCCTATCAACTAATTTTTCTAAATGATTCATTTCACTTCTTGCCTTGTATTCTCTTTGAGCAATTTTTGATGCAGAAACTACAAGTTGTTTAGGTTTTAATAAGAATTTTTTTCTCGCTTCAATTGTTGGAGCCAATTTTTTCACCTATTTTTTGTATTTCATAAATTGTGCAATTAGTGCTTCAAGTTGTATTCTTTCATTTGCTCCTTCAGTTAATCTAAAATCATACTCTCCAATAATGTGCACAAGTTCAATTTTACTTTTTTGATCAATTTTATCCTCGCTCATATTCATTGTTTCTCTATAAATTTGAACCATTACATCTTCTCCGCTCATTCCTTGTTCATACATTAATTCATCAAGTTTTTTTCTGGCATCAATAAATTTTCCATTTAATGCGAGTATTATCATTTCTTGTACTTGTTCAGGTCTTGCTTTTGAAGAAACAGTGTAAATTATGTCTTCGTTTAATTTAGTGTCAAGTGTTGCGGCAGCTTGCAAAATATTAATAGCTTTTCTCAAATCTCCTTGGCAAATATAATTAATCGCATTTTTTCCTTTTTCGTCAATAATTATTTTTTCCTTTTCAGAAATTTTTTGTATTTGTTCATCAACTTCTTTTGCCCCAAGCGGTTTAAATCTATAAATAACACATCTTGATTGAATTGGTTCTATTATTTTTGAAGAATAATTACATGATAAAATAAATCTGCAAGTTTTTGTATATTTTTCCATTGTTCTTCTTAGCGCTTGTTGTGCATCTTGAGTTAGTGCATCACATTCGTCAAGGAATATTATTTTAAAATTAGAGTCAAATGCTAGAGTTCTTGCAAAATCCTTAATCGTGTTTCTAACAATATCGATTCCTCTATCATCACTTGCATTTAGTTCTAAAAAGTTTTGTTCAAAATTAGTTGAAAAAAATTCTTTTGCAAGAGCAATACTTGAAGAAGTTTTACCTGTTCCTGCGGGGCCAGAAAACATCATATTTGGCATATTTTTTTTATCTACATATCCTTTAAGTCTTTTAGTTATTTCTTCATGTCCAATTACTTCGCTTAAATTTTTAGGTCTGTATTTTTCAACCCAAGGTAATTCAATATCAGTCATAGAAAAGTCTTTCTGGGTAAAGATTAAAAGCCTATTATTTTAATATTTCTTTAATAATAATGTATTATAAAGAATAAGATATTTGGTTTGATAATTAAAACAATTTGTATTGGTGTTAAAAATGGTGTTAAAAGATTTTAATCAAAATTTAGTTTTATTAATTGCTTATTTTTTGATTGCTTATTTGGTGTTATGGTTTTTAGGTGGGGCGTGTCTTGATCCACTTTCTGGCGGGACTTGTTTATCTAGTGAAGCAGTGGCTGGATTAAATAATGTTCCTTTACTTCAATTATTTTTGCCGCTTAATCCTTGGCATTCATTAATGTATTGGTTTGCTCCCATTGCAGGTATGATTATTTCTTATTTTTCTTTAAAATGGTATAATAGTTATTTTGAAACAAAATTTGCTTCAAGTATTTTTGTTTTATTTTTATTCTTATTTGCAATAGTTTTTGGGTATTTTATTAATTTGAATTGGTATTATGGGGAAGCAGCAGCATATAATTCAAGAGAGGGGGTAAAAGTAGGGTTATATTTTTGTTTTTCTGAAATAAATCCTAATGAATGTAGTGCAACTGTTGAAAAAATTAATCAAGAATTAATTAATCAAGCTCAATCAAACAATCTATCCACAGTTCAACAAAATATACCCGTTAATTTTTGGGCAGAACTAAAAGAAAGTATTTACTTAACTTTTATTTTGGGTGCAATAATTGGTTGGTTGCCACTTTTTGTTAAAAACTTTTTAGAATCAAGAAAAAAATAATTTTTTATTTTTCATTTTTACTGTTTAATAATTAAATATTTTTTTGGTTTAATACTTCTAAAAATTAGATTATTAAAAATTAAAGGTGTTTTTTTTGAAAAAGTTTTATTTAGAGGGTTATGGTTGTTCACTTAATATTTCAGAAACAGAAAAAATTGATGATTTTTTAGAAAAAAATAACTACAAAAGAACTAATAAAATAAAAGATGCTGATTTTATAATAATTAATACTTGTTCAGTAAAACAAGTAACTGAGCAAAGAATGCTTTCAAGAATTGAATATTTTTTATCTAATAAAAAAGAATCTTCAAAAATTATTGTTTTTGGGTGTCTTGCAGCACATAAAAATAAAGAATTAACAAAAAAATTTCCGACAGTTTTTGTTTGTAATACTTCTCTTGAATCACTTTGCGCGGTTTTGGGAATAAAAAAACTTTTATTTTCCCCAAAAATATTGGGTAAAAAATCAAACCCTTTAGTTTCAATTATTCCTGTTAGTATTGGTTGTTTAGGGAATTGTACTTATTGTGCAACAAAATTAGCAAGACCCAATTTTAAATCATATTCTGTTAATGAAATTGATTTTGCATTTAAAAATGCTTTAGAGTCAGGTTCAAAAGAAATTTGGCTAACTTCACAAGACCTTGGGTGTTATGGTTTTGATATTAAAACAAATCTTGTTGATTTACTTAAAGTTTTACTAAAAAATGAGGGGAATTATAAAATAAGACTTGGGATGATGAACCCTAATTTTTTAAAAAAAATTAGTGCTGATTTAATTCCTCTTTTTTCTGATGAAAGATTGTACAAATTTTTGCATGTCCCTGTACAAGCAGGATCTGATAGAATTTTGAAATTAATGAATAGGGGGTACAAGAGTAAAGAATTTATTGATTTAGTCAAATCTTTTAGAAAAAAAGTAAAAGGCATTACATTTTCAACAGATATTATTGTTGGTTTTCCAACAGAAACCAAAAAAGATTTTGAAAAAACTTTGTATTTGTTAAAAAAAACTACTCCTGAAGTAGTAAATATTTCCAGATTTGCAAAAAGAAGCGGAACAAAAGCTACGAGTTTTAGTGGACAATTATCTGAAGAAACAAAAAAAGATTATTCAAGAAAATTAACAAAATTTTGTGATGAATATATGTTAATTAATAACAAAAAAACTATTGGATCTAAAGTTAATGTTTTAGTTTCAGAAAAGAAATCAGATATTCTTTTTGTTGCTAGAACAAATAATTATAGGCCTGTAAATGTTGATTTTGGTTATTCAAATTTTGTTGATGTAGAAATTATTGAGGCATTTCCTCATTTCTTTAAAGGAGAAAAGTATTGATTTTTTTAGTTTTTTCTTTATTTTTTATAAAAATAATGGGTTTTTAAGACTTTTTTTACTATTCTAGTTTATGTTTGACATTGTTTTGAAACGTACTTTTGAAGAATTCTCTGAAAATTTGAAAGTAGCATTGAGTTTTGGAGTATTATTTGTTTTTGTAGCTTTTTTTGTTTTTTTTGAACAATTTTTTATTTCATCAGGAACAGTTTTTTTGTTCTTTGACATTAACTTACTTGCAATAATTGGTTTAGTTGGTGTATTAGCTTTTTTGTATGCTTTTTCTTTTTTCATTTCTTTAACAGTTTACTCAATTCAAAGAGATATTCACAGATTAACACTTGATGATTATTGGAATGTTTTATTAAAAAAAGGGGCATTAAATATTTTTATTTTTTACTTTTCTTTAGCTTTATTATTTTTTGTTTTATCAACTTTAGGTTTAACTTTTTCACAAATTATTTTTTCAAGTGTAATAATGTTTGTAATTTCAACACTATTAATGTATGTTCCACAAAGTATTATTTTTGATGAAGTTGGAATTGGTTCAGGAATACGAGAAAGTGTTTCTTTTTGGAGAAAAAATTTTGGAGTTAGTTTTGGGATATTATTTTTATCTACGCTCGCTTTATTTTTAATAATTATTATTGAATTTGTTGTTGATTTTTTTGGTTTTCCGGGATCAATAATTTCATTTGTTTTAGTTTTAATATTTTTAATTCCATTCGTTGAACAAATGAAATCATATGCATATATTTTGAAAAATAATTTAATTAGAGCGCCTGAAATTAGTAGTGCGAAACACAAAAAGAAATTTATCGATCCTTTTGAAAGAACAACTAGACTAAGGGAAAGAAATCCAAAAGGAAAATTATAAATAAAAAAATCTTGTTTTTTTGTTTAGTTTTTAAAACTAATTAGTTTTATTTTTTCTTTGATTAGTTCTTCAACATCATTAATTGACTTTGCTGGTTTTAAAAAATTATATTCCGTTTCATTTTTGTTTATTATGAGCCCTTCATCAATTTCTCTATTTTGTAAATTTATTTGTTCAAATTTAGTTTGAGCGAGTTTTGTGCAATCCAAAAGAATTTCTTCACTAAAAAGTACACTTATTTCTTTTGTAATTTTTTTAACACATTCATTTGGCTTCATTTCCGTGAAATATTTTGTTAAGTTATTTAGGTTGGTTATTCCAATTCCTGTTTTATTTTTTTCAATTAAAAACTTGCTTAAAAATTGTTTTTTTGAAAGAATCTCATTTCTTTGTTTTTCAATTTTTTTCACTTCTTCACTTATTTCTTTAAGTTCTTTAATAAATTCTTCAAAACTATTTCCTTGAGCAATTTTTTCTAAATTAATATTGATAAATGAATTAATTGTGGGGGTAATTGAGTAAGTGTTTTCTGATGATGGAAAATATTCTTTTTCAGAACAGTTAAGTATTGTTAGTTGTTTGTTTAATTTTTTTAATAAATTTAATTCAAATGTGGAATCAATACTAATTACACATTCTTTTCTTTCAATTAGTTGTTCTCCAATTAATAGTGCGTTTGTTTTGTTGCCCTTTGTATTTAGTATTTCTGGGGTAAATAGTTCTATTGATAGTTTTGTTTCTTTTGGTAATATGTTTAAATATTCAATTAATTTGATTCCGATTTTTTTTGATTGGTTTTGGTTTTTACAAAATTCAGAAAGTGTGTGTGTTGCACCATAAATACTTATTGTGGTAAAAACCATTTTTTGTTTTTCAATGATTTTTCTTATATTTTGGGAGATTGTTTTGTCTTCATCTTCAAATTTTTCAAATAGATGTGTGTGTGAAAAAATTCTTGAAGAGTATCCTTCAATATCTTCAATGTGTATTGTTCCTTCGCAGTGTAATTCTCTTGCTTTTTTTGGTAGCACTAAAGCAATGTTGTATTCTCTCACTCCTTCTCCAAAATATGGTTTTTTATCTATTTTTTCTTTAATATCAAATGCAGCACTACCAAGTCTTGCATAATTATTTCTAACTTCTTCATAATTGTAAGAAATTAGTTTTGAGTTAACAAGTTCTCTAATTAAAGTAGTGCTAAGAGTTTCTATTTTTGCATCTTTTATTTGATTTTCTACTTCAAGAGTTATTTTTTCAGCTATGTTTCTTGGCAAATTTGTTTCTTTTAAAAGTGATTTAATTATGTGCCCTCTATTAAATGGGAGAATTTTTTCGTTTGTTGTGTAAACCTTCATTTGGTTGAATTTGTTATAAATTATTGCTGCTTGGGGATCAAGTTCTTCTAAAAGTTTTTGAGATTTTTCTCTAAGTTTTTTCTCACTTGTTGTATTCATTTCAGTTAGTTCTTTTACTATTTTTGTAATGGTCCAGGGAGTTGCATTTGCTTCCATTATTTCTTTTGCAATTACTTGTATTTTTTCTTCAATAATTTTCATATTTTTTCCCACAATTAGATTTCAATAAAGTATTCTTGTTGGAAAATGTTATTAAATAAATTTTATTTGAGTTTTATTAAAATTGATGTCCAAAAAAGTGTGATTATTTAACTATTTTTTGTTTTTTTGTTAGGAAACTAAATTTTTAAGGCTTTGTGGGGTTGTTTTATTTAACTTTAATGGTTTTTGTTGTTTAATTTTGGTGGTTATTTTGGTTGTTCCTCTTGATAAAATTGATCATATTATTTTGCAAGCACTTCTTTTAGATGGGAGAGCTTCTTTTTCAGCAATAGCTCGTGAAACAAAATTAACTGATGTTGCAATAAAGAAAAGATTTGAGTCTCTTAAAAAAAGAGGAGTAATTGATTCGGTTTCAGTTGACCTTAATTACAAAGTATTAGGTTATGAAAATCCAATTTTTTTACAACTTAGAACTGATGTTTCAAAAAATAAAGATATTATAAAAAAACTTCAAGGGATGGATTTTGTAATAGAACTTTACCAAGTTTTGGGTGAGTATAATTTGATTGCAAAATTAATTGTTCCAAACCTTGATAGTGCTGAAAAATTTATTTCTCAGCTTGGTTTAATTGATGGAGTAATTGATCTAAAAACAATGGTTGTATTATCTGATGTAAAAAAATCAAAAACACTTCCTGCATCAACTTTACAAAATAAGATTTAATTTTTAATCAAATAATTACTATAATTAAATTTTGCCATTTTTATCTAAATTAATATTTTTTTTATAAATTTTCATATTTTTTGAATTGTCGATTTATCCTCTTGGTTTTTTATTCTTTTTCTTCTCTCTTTATTCTTATAGTTGATAAATATTTTTTGATTTGTGGTTTTAATGGATCTAATTATTTCAGAGAAAGCTATTGCTGGTGAAAGAATTGCAGAACTTTTAGCTGATGGAAAAGTACAAAATAAAACAATTAATGGAGCTAGAGTGTTTGAGTTTGAGTGGAAGGGTAATCCAATTAGATTAATTCCATTAAGGGGTCATATTAGTAATGTTGAGTTTCCAAAAAAATACTCTAATTGGATTGGGATTGATGTAAGGGATTTAATTACAGCGCCTGTTATTTATTCAGAAACAGAAAAATTAATTATTGATTGTATTCGTTTCTCTGCGCCAGAAGCAAATAATATAATTATTGCAACTGATGCTGATAGAGAGGGGGAAGCAATTGGTCTTGAAGCAATTAATTATGCAAAAGAAACAAACAAAAATATTAAAATTCAAAGAGCATATTTTTCAGCAATCACAAAAGAGGATGTGGATAAATCTTTTAATAATTTAGAAAAATTTGATTTTAATTTTGCTTACTCCGCAAATGCTAGAAGAGAAATTGATTTAATTTGGGGGGCGGTGCTTACAAGATTTCTTTCACTTGTTTCAGGCCAAATTGGAAAAGATTTTTTAAGTGTTGGAAGAGTTCAAACACCAACCCTTGCACTTGTTGTTGATAGGGAAAAAGAAAGATTAGCATTTGATCAAAAAAAATATTGGGAAGTAATTGCAAAGTGTGAAAAGAATGCAGAAAAATTTGACGCAATTCATATTGAAGAAAAATTTTGGGAAAAAGAAAAAGCATTAAGTGTTTTTAATAAAAATCCAAAAAAAGCAGTGGTTAAAAAAATTGATAAAAAAATTAGGGTATTAAAAAAACCAGTTCCGTTTAACACTACTGAATATATTAGAGCAGCAACTGCAATTGGGTTTTCTGCTGGTAAAGCTATGTCAATAGCTGAATCGCTTTATCAAAGAGGATTTACATCATACCCAAGAACTGATAATTCAACTTATCCAAAATCTCTTGACTTAAAAGATGTATTAAACAAATTAGCTTCTGTTACTGAGATTAGGGATGATGTTGCCAAGATTTTAGCTCAAAAGGAAATAATTCCTTCTAGTGGAAAAGAAACAAAAGATCATCCGCCAATTTACCCAGTTGGTGTTGTTCAAAAAAGTGCTCTCACTCTTGATGATTGGAAAATTTATGAATTAATTTGTAGAAGATTTTTAGCAACTCTTTCAGAAGATGCAAAAACAGAAAATGTGTCAGTTTTGCTTGACGCGAGTGGAGAAAATTTTGTTTCAAGAGGGCAAATAATTCTTTACTTTGGTTGGAAAGAAATTTATCCTTATAGTAAAGTTTCTGAAGTAATTTTACCAAAACTTGAAGTTGATGATGTTGTTAATATTGAAAAACTTGAATTAACTGAAAAAGAAACTCAACCTCCTGGAAGATACTCTCAAGGATCTCTAATAAAATTAATGGAAGAAAAAAATTTGGGAACAAAATCAACTCGACCTGCTATTATTCAAAAATTATATTCAAGAAATTATATTTCAGGGAACAAAAGTATTGAACCAAGTAAAGTTGCTTTTGCAGTAGTTGATTCTCTTGAAAAACACTGTGATATTGTAACAAAACCAGAAATGACTAGTGATCTTGAAAAAGAAATGGATGAAATTGCTGCTGGAAAAAAAGAACAAGTTGGTGTTGTAACTAATTCCGGAACCCAATTAAGAAAAGTAATGGATATTTTAGTGAAAAACAAAAATGATGTTGGTTCAGATATTAGAAACGCGTTAAGGTTTTCTTTAGTTTTTGGTAAGTGTGAAAAATGTGGTAAAGGAAATCTTGTTGGAAGAAAAGGAAAATCAGGAAAAAGATTTGTTGGGTGTTCTTCTTACCCTGAGTGTAATAATTCTTTCCCACTTCCACAAAAAGGAACAATTACTCCCACTGAAGAAAAGTGTGTTGAGTGTGGTGCTCCAATAATTAAAGTAAGAAATGGGAGAATGAGTTACAAAATGTGTTTAACAATGACTTGTGTAACAAAAAAAGATTGGGGTAAAAAGAAAGAAGACCAAGCAAAGCAAAGCTTTACGGGTGTAACAAAACAGGAAGTTTTGCAACAAAAATCAGCATTAGAAAAAACATCCACTCAAACTTCTTCCACCACTGTTTCACTTACACCAAGTGTTTCTTCTCAAAAAGTAGAAGAAGAAATTCTTGAAGAAAGAAATATAGTAATTGCAAAAGAAGATTTAACTAAAATTGATTCAAAAAAATCTATTTTAAAGAAGGAAACTCCAAAAAAAGAATCTACTAAAAAGAAAATTAGAAAATAATTTTTATAATTATTTAAATTAATATAAACTAATTTAAATTAATAATTCATTTAATAAAATTAGATTTAAAAACACTATTTTTTCATAATAAGGATTGCGAAATAATTCTACAATAAGAATAAGCCTGGTGAGCCTACTTCACAATCCTTATTACTTCCTTTGTTAAAAACTTATACACACCATCCTTGAACATCGCCTCCTAAATAAAACTCATTTCAATAACATATATGCCCCCCTTAATGTTATTAAGTATTAATTGGATTATAATGTAACAAAAAATACATTTAAATACTTGTTAGTGTTATATTTTGTTACTTATGGTGGTTTTGCTTGGTTTTTACAAGTATTTTTCGTCATTTGTAGTGTTTTAAGGTTTTGGTGATTTTTGTGGCTCAAAAGATGCAAATTAATGATGAAGTTAGACTAAATATTTTAAGTGCCCTTCTTGACAAGGGTTCAACTCAACCAAATTTGCGTAGAATAAAAAATAAAACAAAATACCATCTTGCAACAATTAAAGGTTCGATTGACTATTTAACAAAAGAGGGAATTATAGCGGGGTATGGTCCAAAACTTGCTTTTTGGAAACTTGGTTACAAACTTGAAGCAGTAGAATTACTTCAAGTGGATTTTTCAAAACATGAACTTGTAGAAAAATTTTTAGAAGTAATAAAAAATGATCCACATGTGTACGCGCTTAGTTCAATAATGGGTTCTGGAAATTATAATTTAATGAGTTTTCAATATTACAAAGATGTAGAGTCGTATCACAAAAATTTGCAAGAAAATTATGTAAAAAAAATCCCAAATTATTATGAAATAGTTAAAGATAGACAAGTATTTTATTTAACTGAACCAATTTTTAAAAGAGGATCAAGAACGGATTCTGTTGTAAAAATCTTAAGAGATGAAGCAGCACTAGATTAGTTAGTGCTGTTTTTTAATTTTTAAAAAACAACAATATTCACTTTTAGCATTCTTCTTCAAGTAATTTTATTGCATTAATTACTTTTGGTGCAAGTGGAAGTTTTTTCGCTTCTTTTAGTGTTAAAATTTTGTATTCTTGATTTTCATTATTTATTTTTATTTTTCCTGTTGATTTTCCAACATAAATTAATTTTAGCACATTAATTTTTTTGTTTCCTTTTCTTACTTTAACTTTTACCATTCCTAAAAGTTCTGGATTTTTTATGATTTGCCCTGTTTCTTCTTTTACCTCTCTTTTTAGTGTTTCTTTAGGGGTTTCTCCTTGATCCATTTTTCCGCCAGGCAAATCCCACTTATTTGCTCCCCAAATGGATTTAGAACTTCTTTTCAAAAACAAGTAACAATTTTGTTTTTCTTCTAAAAAACAACAACTAGATAAACCAATTTTTTCTTTTTTCTTTATTTTTTTTGATTGCATTTACTTAATTTTGTTCCTCTAACTCCTTAAAAAACATTTGTAAGAATTTAATATTTGTCGAAACTACAATTAAGGTTTTTTTATGGAAATAGAAATTGATTTGTCAAAAACAATTGAAGAAAATGCTACAATGTATTATAATAAATCAAAAGAAGCAAGAAAAACAATTGTTGGGTTACACAAAGCTCTTGAAGCAGCGGTTAAGAAAAATATTGCAAGTGAGGAAAAGAAAATTGTTAAAAAAGTTGAGCGAACTCAAAAGTGGTTTGAACAATTTAGATGGTTTTTTTCAAGTGATGGGTTTTTGGTTGTTGGTGGAAAAGACGCTAAGAGTAATGAGAGTGTTGTAAAGAAAAGAATGAAAGATATTGATGTTTATTTTCACGCAGAAGTATATGGGGCTCCTCATTGTTTTATTCAATCTCAAGGGAAAGTAGTTCCAAAGAGTACTATGAAAGAAGCGGCTAGTTTTGCTGTTACTTTTTCTAAAGCGTGGGAACAAAATAGAGTTATAGCTGATGCTTATTCAGTAAGGCCCGAACAAGTTTCAAAAACCGCAATGCCTGGGGAGTACTTAGCTACTGGAGCTTTTATGATTTACGGGGAAAGAAATTGGTTCAAAAAAACTCCTCTTTCTTGCGCAATAGGTTTTTTTGAAAAAGAAAATACTTTAATGTGTGGTCCACTTTCTGCGATTAAAAAAAATTGTAAATTTTTTGTAGAACTAAAACAAGGAAGTGTAGAAAAAAACAAAGCCGCAATGAAATTAAAAAAAATCTTCGAAGAAAAAGGGTATATTTTTCCACAAGACAAATTTCTTTCTTTGATTCCAAATGGTGGATTTGAAATATAATGGAGTATATTACATTCACTATTAGCATTTTTATTTTTTCTTGATTTTTTGTTCTTTTTTGTTTTGTTTTCTTAACATTTGCTTACCTTTTTAATCCTTTTTAGGTTTCTTTAGTTTATGGTTACTGATACTCAACCAAAAGTTCCAGAAGTGTCACTGTTTGTTCAAGACCCTGATCCAACTCATGTTGGTAGAAATATTGTTACTCTTGATAAAGAAACAAAAAATACCCTAAATATTACTTCTGGTGATATTGTTGTTATTGAAGGAACAAAAAAAACTGCTGCAATTGTTTGGCCTGCAAGAACTGATGATGAAGGAAAAAAAATTATTCGGGCAGATTCTTTTATTAGACACAATGCAGGAGTTGCTTTAGGGGATAAGGTTAAAGTTACAAAAGGGGTTCCTCAAGAAGCAAAAAGAATAACTCTTGCCCCAATTGAAGAAGTTAGAATTATTGCTTCTGGTTATGAAAGAATTCTAAAAAAAAGTTTTTTAGGAAGACCATTAACCACAGGAGATAATGTTTGGGTTAGTGTTTTTGGTTCAGGATTTATTTATAGGGTAGTTGAAACTCAACCTCGTGCAATTGTAAAAGTAACTGATGCTACTCAATTTGTGTTAAAAGAAAAACCAGTAAAAGATTCTCTTGAAAGTGTACCAAAGGTTGCGTATGAAGATATTGGTGGACTTGATGAGCAAGTAAAAAAAGTTAGAGAAATGGTTGAACTACCAATGAAGCACCCAGAGTTATTCCAAAAATTAGGAATCGTTCCCCCAAAAGGTGTACTATTACAAGGCCCTCCAGGTACAGGAAAAACTCTTCTTGCAAAAGCTGTAGCTAATGAAGCACAAGTTCATTTTATTTCAATTTCTGCTCCAGAAATTATGGGTAAATTTGTAGGAGAGGCAGAAGAAAGAATGAGAAATTTATTCAAAGAAGCAAAAGAAAATGCACCTTCAATTATTTTTATTGATGAAATTGATGCAATAGTTCCAAAAAGAGATGAAGTTGTTGGAGAGGTTGAGCGAAGAGTGGTAGCACAATTACTCTCACTCCTTGATGGTCTTGAAGGACGAGGGGAAGTAATAGTAATGGCTGCAACAAATAGAATAAATTCTATTGATGAAGCACTAAGAAGGCCTGGAAGATTTGATAGAGAAATAGAAATAGGGATACCTGACAAGAGATCAAGAAAACAAATTTTATCAATTCATACAAGAGGAATGCCCTTAAATGAAGATATTGATTTGGCGTACTTTGCAGATCTTACTCATGGTTTTGTTGGAGCTGACCTTAATGCACTTGCAAAAGAAGCAGCAATGAAGTCACTAAGAAGATACTTGCCTGAAATTAATTTACAAGAAGAAACAATTCCTCCAGAAGTTTTAGAAAAACTTCAAATAAAAAAAGAAGATTTTGTAGAGGCACTTAAAGATGTTCAACCTAGTGCGTTAAGAGAAGTTGCTGTTGAAGTACCAAATATTAAATGGAGTGATATTGGTTCTCTTGATTCTGTAAAACAAGAACTAAAACAAGCAATAGAGTGGCCACTAAAAAGTCCAGGTGCATTTAAAGAAATGGGAATAGATCCACCAAAAGGAGTTCTTCTATATGGTCCGCCAGGTACAGGAAAAACAATGCTAGCAAAAGCTGTTGCGACAGAAACAGAAGCAAATTTTATTTCAATAAAAGGACCAGAATTATTAAGTATGTGGGTGGGGGAAAGCGAAAAAGGAGTAAGAAAAATTTTTAGAAAAGCAAGACAAGTTGCTCCGTGCATTATTTTCTTTGATGAGTTTGATGCACTTGCACCAAAAAGAGGAAGTAGTGTTGGAAATCACTCTTCAGAAAAAATGGTTAACCAATTATTAACAGAAATTGATGGAGTAGAAGCACTAAAAGATGTAGTAATTATTGCAGCAACAAACAGACCTGATTTAATTGATTCAGCATTATTACGATCTGGAAGAATTGATAAATTAATTATGGTTCCAGCTCCTGATGAAAAATCAAGAGAACAAATACTAAAAGTTATTACAAAAAAAGTAAAATTATCAAGTGATGTTGACATTAAAGAACTTGCAAAAAAAACAAAAGGATTTAGTGGAGCCGATCTTGATGGGTTGATTAGAGAAGCAGCGCTTTTAGTTTTAAGTGAAAACAAAATGAAAGCTGCTCCAATAACAAAAAAGCACTTGGATCAAATATTTGAAAAATTAGCTCCAACAATTGATGAAGAAAGTGAAAAAGCATATGATAAATTTAAAGAAAATGCTTTAGATTATCGACCAACTTATGTTGGATAAAAATAATGTTTTTAATTAAAACAAAAATTAAAGTAAAATTAATATTTTTTTATAATCCAATTAATCCAAAAACTATTCCCGGGAAGAAAACAAGTATTGCTGCAACTGCTGTAACAATTAACCAGTATTCTCCTCTCCAAGCAATTACTTTTGATCCGTCAAATGGCCAAATTGGTATCATGTTGAATAATGCGAAAAAGAAATTAATCATTCCTGCTTGAATAAACATGAATTGTAAAAAACTATCCTGAACTATCGCCCCAATTATTACTAGGGTTGTTCCAACAATAATATTTACTACCGGTCCTGCAATAGAAATTACTCCATCTTGTTTTTTTGTAGGGTTTGTTGCTAAATAATATGTTGCTCCGGGTGCTGCAAAAAAGAAGTTTCCTCCACTAATTAAAACAAGTCCAATAGCAATTGCAAGTCCTGGGTACCATGCACGAAATTCAGAGTGAAATCCATAGTGTTTTGCTGCTTCTCTATGGGCAAGTTCGTGAAAAACAAATCCAGTTCCAACAGCTAAAAAAGCAATTGGGAGAGAAACTAAAATATTGCTGATTTGTAAAAATGTGGGACTAATCATTAAAGCAAAAGCAATACTCAAACTAACCCAAGAAATTAAAAGATCAATTCTCTCTTGAGGGGAAAAATAAAATATGGATTTCTTGTTTTGTGTCATATTCAACTATTATTACAACAGATTTATATAATTAACAAAATAGTGAAAAAATAGTTAATTTATTTAATAATTTTAAAAAAACAAAAAAATTTCGCTCGTCAATTAACGAATTATTCTAAATGTTTTTATACTAAAAAATTTCCTTCTCTTTTTAGGTGATTTAATGAAAGAACTTTTCTACCAAGAAAGAGCTCAAATTTCAATTGAACTAATAATAGTGCTCGCAGCAGTTGTAGCAGTAGTTTTAGTACTTGTAAGTCAGCTTCAATCAACAAGTGATGCGGGTGCAAAAAAATTAGAAAAAGAAGCGGGGGATGTATTCAAAAAAATTGATGAAATTTAGTTAAATCTAGATTTCAATAAATTATTTTTTTTCAAAAAAAGTATTTTTTGAAAAAACACATGTGACTTGGTGAGAAAATTGGGGCAAAAAAAGAACAAAGGTCAATCCTCAATAGAATACTTGTTGATTTTGACTGCTTTTTTTGCCTCACTTGGAATAATTTTACCAATAATTGAAAGTTCAACCGGGTCTTTTTTATTAATTAGTGATACAATTTTAGCAAAAAACATTTCAGAAGAACTAAAAGAACAATGCAATTTATTTAATTATTCGGGGAATGGTTCAAGTAAAGAGTATATTTATTTACCATCAAAAATGATTAAAATAAAAAGTGACGCGAAAATTATAACAATTTCGCCCAGTAATGATAATAGTAAAGAATACATATTTTCTTGTAAAAATAGTAGTGTTTTTGAAAAAAGTTTTGAATCCAAATTTATTATTACTATTTCAAAAGAAAATGATTCGATTGTAATTGATGCACACGAAATTTAATTTAAATTAGTTGTTATTCGCAAACAATTATTTTAATATTTTTTTCAATAAGTGTCATTTTCTCAATAATTATCCCTTCACTTGAAACACAATTTTTTGTAATGGAGTTTTGGGTACCATAAATTTTTTGCCCATTAATGTAAAGAGTAAATTTTTCACCAAACATTTTTTTTGAATCACTAATCAAATCATTTTGGCTAATTAATAATTCATCAGAAGATGCCCAAACTCGAATCAAATCATTTTCTTGTTGAGTAATCAATAATTCTTTTAATGAAGTGTTTTTTTCAGAAGGAAGGGAAAGTAAAATTAAAATTAGTACTAATAGTGAAATAGTTGCTTCTATTGAGAAAACAAAACCTTTTTTATTTTTTAAAAAATTAATTGAATTTTTATTTTTCAATCAAACACCCCTTTAGTTCAATTATTGACTTTTCCCCGTCAATTTTTACAAATCTTTTTGAAGAAAAACACTTTTTTGATTCTTTTTGACTTAAAACAATTCTTTTATTTTCTGAATTATTTTCCCAACTAATTTCTTTAACAAAAAAATCTTTTAGTTCAAAACTTTTTGAATTAAGTAAGTTTTCTTTTTTAAGTTCATTACTTTTCACTCTTTTCTTTGAAAGGTCAATTATTGCTGACCCAAGTAAATAATTTTCTGGATTGTTGTTTTTTACAAGAGAATCAAGTACAAGTAATGTCTTTTCTGTTAAATAAAAGTTTTCTAAATTTTCTTTTTGTTTTTCATAATTTGTTGAAATAAAATATATTGAACCAAATATCACAAAAAGCATGATTGTGAAGGCCACCATTGTGTCAAAAGAAAATATCATTCCTTTGGTTGATTTATTAAATTTTTTTTTGTTTATTATTTTATGATTTATTATTTTTTTATTTTTTACAGGTTTTTTGAATTTTTCACTAATTTTGTTATTCAAAGTAGTGTTCATTTGTTTTCACCTCAATTTTAGTATTTTTTTCAGAAGTGGCTATTGAGTAACTTTCTTTTTGAATGGCATTAATTTTTGTAATTAGTTTATTCTGTGAGGGAATACAATCAACACTTTCTGTGTAACTTTTTGCGCTGTTCGAGTAAATTGAATCAATTGTTGTTGCACAAATTAATGAAATTGATTTTGCTTTAATTAATTCATCAATATTAGTGTTTGTTTCGTTTTGAATTATCAATGAATTCACTAAAACTCCAATGCTTGCGAAAAGTATTGTTAGTGAAATTATTGCATCAATTGTATTCATACTAAAACCTTTCAAAAATTTTATCTTTTATTAGTTTTCAAATTTAATTAATTACTTTAATATTGTATCCAATCGGTATTCTGAATTCGATTTTAGTTTTTTCACCAAGGCTTTTACAAATTATTTGGTTTTTTGTTAAATTTGATGTGAAGGTGTATTCTCCAAGAGAAACATTTTCTGTTTGAAGTGTGTATGCATTTGTAGTGTTGTTTAAGTAATTAGTTGTTAAAGTGTTTTTACTTTCACTTATTGTATCACAAGCATTTGCTTTGTCTTTTAAGTAATTGTAAAGCTTGGTGTTAATTTCGTTTTGAATTTTAAATGAATTAAAATTTTTCAATAAAATTTGTTCTCTAAGTTTTGTTTCAATTATTTTATCAACATTATTTTCAAGTATTATTTGTTCTTTTTGACTGATTTCAGTAATTATTAATTCGTTTTTTGTTTTTTCAAGTTCTTCTTTTATTTTATTTGAATTAATTACCAAAGTAAAAATTATTCCAATAATTATTATTACAATTATAAAATTAAATAATCCTTTTTGGTTTATTATTTTCATAAAAAGAGCATTTTTCTTTTACTTTTAAGCATTACTTAGTTTTCGTTGATTGTTGAATTAAATTAGAATGGGGTTTATTCGATAGGGGGATTTTAGTGTTTTATAATAATATTAAAAGTAGCATTATCCCTAGGAAAATAATTGTGGCAAATGTTCTATTGTAATATGCAATTAATCCAGCAAGTGCTGGAGTAAGTACTACCCAAAAAGAGTGCTGAGGAAATTGAGTTATGATGTAAATCGTTATTAGTGATCCAAGAGCAATTACAAAGAAAAAGAATGCAACAAATTCACTAATTGATCCGGTTACTTTTTTTTGTATTTTTGAGTAAATTTCATCAATTTTCTTATCTAAATCGCTCATAGTTACCTATCTATTCCTTATAGGGTGATTTTTAATATCTTTACTTTTTGCCACTTTTCCTATCAAAAGCTTTAAAATAACAAATTTCTCTATTTTTGTTATGCTTGATAGGGTTAAAGAATTAAGTGAAATTGAAAGAAAAGTTCTTTTAGTTCTTTCAAATAATGAGGTTACTCTTGAGTATTGTTCAGAACTTTCCGCACTACCAATTGATTCTGTAAGAAGGGCGAGTGCTTGGCTTAAAGAAAAAGATTTTGCATTAATAAAAGAGAGTACTGAAGAAAAATTTGTTCTAACCGATCAAGGAACTAAAGCGTTATCTAAAGGAATGCCTGAAAATATTTTTTTAAGTACATTAACAAAATTAGGTGGGAAAGCCTCTTTTTCTGATTTACAAAAAGAATCAAAATTGTCTTCTCAAGAATTTACAGCATCTCTTGGAATAAACAAAAGAAAAGCATTCATTGTAATAATGAATGGGGTAATTGAAGAAACGGGAGTTGCGAGTGAACAATCAGATTATAGTGAACAAAATACATTGCAAGATGTTGTTGATGGGAAAAAAGTAAAAGATGATTTAATTTTTGATTTACAAAAAAGAGGACTTGTTGAAAAAAAACTCCTAACTTCTCGTTTAATAAAAATTTCAAAAAATGGTATTGAAGCACAAAAAATTTTGTCTTCAAATAATATTGAAAGAACTTTTGATGTTAGCGCAATAGTTCCAGAAATTTTTGCAGGAAAAAAAACTCCTTATGTTCAATTTTTACAACAAATTAGACACAAATTAGTTGCGCTTGGGTTTGAAGAAATTAGTGCCCCTCTTGTTGTTACAGAATTTTATAATTTTGATGTATTGTTTCAACCACAAAATCACCCTGCTCGTACTTGGACTGATTCATATCAATTACTAAAACCAAGTGCTGGTACTCTTCCTGACAAAAAAATTGTTTCTGCAATAAAAGCAGCTCATGAAAATGGAGGAGTTTCTAAAAGTAAGGGTTGGGGATATAATTGGAGTGAAGCAATTGCTTCTCGTGCAGTTCCCTCAATGCATGGTACAGCGCACTCTGCAAGACAACTTGTAGAAGGAGTAAAAATACCTCAAAAATATTTTGCAATAGCTCGTTGTTTTAGACCTGATGTTCTTGATGCAACACATTTAATTGAGTTCAATCAAATGGAAGGATTTGTTGTTGGAGAGGATTTAAATTTTAAACACTTACTTGGAATGCTTAAAGATTTTGCAATAGAGTTTGCAGGAGCAGAGAAAGTAAAATTCTTTCCAGATTATTATCCATTCACAGAACCAAGTGTTCAATTAAGTGCAAAACACCCCGAAATGGGTTGGATAGAGTTTGCTGGAGCAGGAATGTTTAGACCAGAAATGTTAGAAAATTTAGGAATAAAAGGACAAGCAATAGCATGGGGAGTAGGAATTGATAGACTTGCAATGTTCAAACTTGGAATAAAAGATATTAGATATTTATTTTCAGAAGATATCGGTTACTTAAGAAAAGCAAATGGGGTTTTTTTAAAATAATTTAAAAAATTTATGAGTTGATTATTATGCCAAAAATTGATGTATCAATAAAAGATTTAGAATCCTTATCAGGAATAAAATTATCTTCAAGAGAAAAAATAGAAGATTTGTTGGAATATGTTAAAGGGGAAGTTGATGCCCTTGATGGAGATAATCTAAAAATCGATTGCAAGGATCCAAATAGACCAGATTTTTGGAGTGTGGAAGGGGTTGCAAGAGAGTTAAAAGCAAAAACTGGAAAAGAAAAAGGAATAGTAAATTATAAAGTACAAAAATCAAATATTGTGCTTAATGTTGATAAAAATTTAGAAAAAATAAGACCTCTAATTGTTTGTGCTGTGATAAAAGATATAAAAATAAATGAAAATTTGTTAATTCAAATGATTCAATTACAAGAAAAATTAGGGGAGAACTTTGGAAGAAAAAGAAAAGAACTAGCAATTGGAATATATGACCTTGATATAATGAAACCTCCAATTTCTTACAAAGGATTTAAAGATGAGGAAATAGAGTTCATTCCACTTGAATGGAAAGTTTCAATGAGACCAAGTGAAATATTAACTCAACATGATAAAGGAAAAGCATACAAACATTTATTAGAAGGAACAAAACTTTATCCAATTGTAATTGATTCAAAAAATGTAGTGGCATCAATGCCGCCGGTAATTAATTCACAAATAACAGGAAAAGTAACACCAGAAACAAAAAATTTATTCATTGAAGTTACTGGACAAAATTTTAGCACAATAGAAACTGCTCTTGAAATAATGTGTATGTCCCTTGCAGACAGGGGGGGAAAAATTTATTCTTGCACAGTAAATTATCCATCAAATCAAAAACCATACATTGCAAAAAAAATAATTACTCCTCTTTTTTCAACAGAAAAAATAACTTTTTCAAAAAAAGAATTACTTGCAAAAACAGGACTTGGATTAAAAGACAAAGAGATTATTGATTTACTTTTAAAAGCAAGATTTAATCCAAAAATTGTTGGGGATAAAATTGCTGTTGAGTATTCTTCATACAGGATTGATATTTTGCATGCAGTTGATGTATTTGAAGATTTATTAATTTCTTACGGGTTCAATAATATTGTTCCACAAAAAATAGAAATGAATGTAGTTGGTTCACAAAGCGAAGAAGCAAGATATATTGATTTTGTAAGGGAAGGGGCGATTGGGTTAGGATTACAAGAAGTACAAACATATAATTTAACTTCAAAAGAAATTCAAGTAAAACAAATGCTTCTTGATGAGAAAGAAGAATTTGTAGAAATAGCAAATTTTGTTTCACTAAATTACCAAATTTTTAGAAAAAGAGTTACTCCTCAAATTTTGTCATTCCTTTCAAAAAATAAATCACAAGAATACCCGCAACGAATTTTTGAAATAGGGACAACTCTTGAACTTGACAAAAGTAAAGATAGTGGAGTGAATCAAAGAAATATTTTATGTGTTGCAATTACTCACTCAAACACTAATTTCACTGAAATAAAATCAGTTCTCGTTCAAATCGCTAAATATTTAGGAAAAGAAGTTAGTGTGTCTAAACAAAAATTTGCTTTCCTTGGAGAAAACGCTGGTGAAATTAATATTGGTGGAAAAAAAGGATTTATTGGGGAAGTAAAAGAAAGTGTACTAAAAGAATTTGGGTTAAAAAAACCAGTAACTATTTTTGAAATTGAATTATAAAAGTTGAATAATAAAAATTAAATTAAAATATTCACTTTTTGCCCTTTTTTGTCAAGTCTTTTATTCCTTTACTACCTTATTTGATTATGGTTAATATATTTAATAATAGTACAGAAAACCACATTCTTAAAGATGAAAGATTTCTCTACCCTGATTATGTTCCAGAAAAACTGCCCTTTCGTGATGAAGAAATAGAAGAACTAGTTTTTGCACTTAAACCTTTATCAAATGGAAAAAAACCGACTCACTTATTTGTTTATGGTCCTCCCGGAACAGGAAAAACAGTTTCACTAAAATTTGTTTTAAAAGAACTTGAAGAATTTTCTGATAGGGTAAAAGGAGTTTATATTAATTGCTTTGAGTACTCTTCAAGACACTCAATTCTTGCAAAACTCACAAACACTTTTGGTTATCCAGTTTCTGAAAGAGGAATAAGTACTGAAGAAATTTTTGATAGATTCATAGCCGTCTTAAGAACAAAAAAAATTACTCCTTTTATTATTTTTGATGAAGCAGAACAATTACTTAAAGAGGATTCAAAAAAACTTTTGTATGATTTATCAAGACTCCCTGAACAATTTAAAATAAATATTGGGTTAGCTTTTATTTCTAATGATAGTTTCTTTTTATCAAAACTTGATGACAGAATTAGAAGTTCTCTTCAAGCAAGTTCAATTTCTTTTGAAAAATACACTCATGTTGAGTTAAAAGAAATACTAAACGAAAGAGCAAAATTTGCTTTTTACCCAAATGCATTAAGTGATAGTGTAATTGGTTTATGTGCTGCACATGCTTCAAAAAATAATGGGGATGCGAGAGTAGCAATTGATGTTTTATTAAAATCAGCAAGAATTGCAGAAAGAGCAAATTCAAAAAAAATAGAAGTTATACATGTTCGTAAATCTTTTATGCAAGAAAAAGCCGTGAAGGTTGAGTTAACTTCAACTCTTTCAGAAAAAGAAAAATTAATTTTGGATTATTTAACAAAAAATAATGGGGTTGATTCGGGAGAAATTTACTCTGCCCTAAAAAAAGATTTTGCTGAAAGAACTCTTCGTCAAGCAATAAATGATCTTGAAGAAAAAAAATTGATTAGACTTGAAAAGACTCAAAAAGGCAAAGGTGGAGCTTCAAGGATAATTTTTAAAAACTAAATTTTCCTTAATTCTTCAAATTTTCAAAACATTGTTTATTTTATCAAAATATAGTGTATTTTTGTGTTTTTGCCCATAATTTAGCAATTTTTCAAAAAATTCTTCATTTATTCACTTTTTCGAGTTATAGAAAGGTTTTTTATAATGTTTTTGTTGTACTTATTGTATAGGTTAGTTAATTTAGGGGACTAGTGATTATTTATGGCTAAAAGTAATGTTACTCAAACAAAAGTAGAGGGTGTTGTAAAAAAGGAAGTTTCTTCAACAAAAAAAGTAGCTAAACTAGCTAACAAAAAAGCATCAATTAACAAAAAAGAACTTGCAAAAGCAAAAAATATTGCTAAAAAAGAAAAAGCAAAGAATATGAAACAAGACAAAGATATTGAAATGCTTAAAGCAGAAATTGCTAAACTAAAATCAAAAAAAGTTTCAAGAGGACACGTTTCTGAGTATAATATTTTTATTAGAAAACAAATAAAGTCAGGAATGACTTTTACTAAAGCTGCAAAACAATGGAGTAAATATAAATCTCTTCAAGAAAGAGATAAGAGAAGACCAAGTGCATACAATCAATTTATTGGTTCACAAATGCGTTTAGGAAAAACTTGGACTCAAGCAGTGGCTTTGTGGAAACTTGCAAAAGCAGGAAAACTTGGAAAAAAAGGCAGTACAAGAACTGTTACAAAAACAGTGGTTAGAACAAGAACAATAAAATCAAAACCAAAAATAAAATACAGAACAAGAACTATTCAATCTAAACCAAAAATAAAGTATAGAACAAGGACTTTAACAAAAACAATTGTAAAAAAAGTTCCACAAAAAGCAAAAAGAAGAAAAATTACAAAAATTGTTCAAAGTGGAAATAATTTTGATGCAAAAATGATGCGAGAAATGCTCTCTTCATCAATGAGTAGTAAATCAATCTCAAGAGAAGATATTTCTTCAATGATTAATCCGGATGATGAAGAAATCGCTTTCAAAATAGTTCAAACATACTTTAAAGAAATTGCAAGATATGGTTTCAAAAAGCAATTAACTCTTGATGAAATAATTAATGCATATTTTTATTCGCTTGCAAGAGTGAAAAGAAAAAGTTCTCCGGAAGCGGAAAGAGCAGTTAAAGAATCAGGAATGACAAAGTAGGTGAATTTTATGCCAGCGAGAAATATTCCAGTAATTTCAAGAGGAAAACCTATTGCTCCACCTAATCCTGAAGGGGTAGCAAAAGTAAATGCTGCTTTAAGAGCAAAGAGAAAAAAAGGAGTTTATTCATTAAAAAGTGGAAATAAACCCAAGGGTTGGTTTTCAAGATTTTTAATGGCTTTTAGAAGAAAAAGATAAATTATTTTTATTGAGGTGTAAATTATGAATGATGAAGAAGTAGCATTTAGAATTGTAAGGTTATATTTTGAAGACGTAGCACGACTTGGTTTTAAAAGACAGCTCGATCTAGATCAAATGATTAATGCATATTTTTACACTTTAAAAAAACTAAAAAATAAAGACGAATCAATGAAAAAAATTGTTGCAGAAATAAAAAAATCTGAAGAAGCAAATAAAACTGAAAATAGTGTTGTAACAAAAACAGTTGAAACAAAAACAACAATTTCAACACAAGACTCGCCTAAAGAAGAAACTAAAGTCACTACTCAAAGTGTTCCAATAAAAAGAGAAAAAACAATTACAGAAATAATTGAAGAAAAATAATTTTCTAATTTTTTAAAAAAAGAAATTGGTGGTGCAATTTGCACCAACCAAAATTTTAAATTAATTTGTTGTATTTTTTATTTAAATTATTTTTTACCTACTTTTTCTTCTTTTAACACAATTTTAGCCATTAAGAAGATTACTAAAGCAATTATTAAGAAATTAATGAATTCTCCAATAAAAGCTCCATACATTATACTTACTGCTGGAGTGGTTTCAGTTGCTGCTTTTAAAACAAAAGCAAAATCTGTGAAATTTATTCCTCCTAAAGCCATTCCTATTGGTGGCATGATTATATTATCTACTAGTGATTTTACTAGTGCGGTAGCTGCAACACCCATAATGAATGCAATAGCTAATCCAATTATTTTATATTCTTTTAAAAAATCCATGAATTCACTCATGAATCCTTTTGCTGTAACCATAAAGTTACCTCCTTTCGAACAGATTTTTAGAGAATTTAGTTTAAATTGTTTTCTTTTTCAAAAAAGTTAGTATTTTTTTAATTTTTTTAGTTATTTTTTTTATCAAATTAATGTTATTTGTTGTTTATTTTGTTCATTTTTTATTTTTTTATCTTTTATTGAATATTATTTCAATAACATCCCCTGTTTTTAATGGATGTTCGCGCCCTATGATTTGTTTTGTTTTAACATCAATTGCACGAATAAATCCATCTCCCATATCAGTGTGTAGGGCATATGCAAAATCAAGTGCTGTTGATTTTTGTGGGAGTAAAAAACAATCAGGAATTATGTTTCCATCTTTATCAGCAAGTCCTTTTGTTCCTCCAGGGAATACTGGAAAGTATCCTAGCACATTAAATATTGTGTAATCAAGACAATTTTGTACTCCTGTCCCTCCAAATTTTTCAAGAACATTTTTTCTAATTGTTTCAAGTCCTAATTTTTGTTTATCATTTATTTCTCCAGTTATCTCAAAATCTTTTTCCCCTGCATAGTATTTCAGTATTCCTTGTTTTGTTGCTTTCCTTAATGCAAGTTCACTTGCAGCGGAACAAGGAATTATTGTAAGTGTTGGGAATTCTTTTTTCATTCTTTCAACATTTTTTTCTCCACTTGGTAAATCACATTTATTTGCCGCAATAATTATTGGTTTACTAATTGTTCTACAATAGTGTGCAAATTTTTTCTTTTCTTCACTGCTCCATTCTTGTAGTGCTTTTTCTTCAAGTTTTAATTGTCTTACTGCTTTCTCTATGTGGTGTGCAAGTATTTTTACTCCTGATAAACTTTGGGCCATTATTTGTATCTTTTTTGAAAAATCTTTTTCAGGGACTCTTGAGAATTTTATCCAGTTTCCTTCAATTATTTTTAAAAACCAAAGTTCTATTTCTTCTTCTAAAAATTTTATATCCTCTATTGGATCATGACTTCCTTCAGGTACCGTTTTTCCTTCAGCGTCAGTTGAGCCACTTGCATCAACTACATGAATTAAAGCATCTGCTTGTGAAAGATCATTTAAGAATTTATTTCCAAGTCCTTTGCCTTCACTAGCTCCAGGCACAAGTCCTGCAACATCAATTAATTCAATTGGCACATAACGTATTGGGTCCCCGTTTTTGTTTTTTATTAAAAATCCGTGTTTTGGGTTACTTGTCACTCCAAAGAATTTTCCAGCATCTTCAACTCTAACAAACCCTATTCCTTTGTTTGGTTCAATTGTAGTGAATGGGTATGATGCTATTCCCACATCAATTAGTGTTGCACTTGAAAAGAAAGTACTCTTACCACTAGAAGGTTTTCCAACAATTCCGACTTGCATAAACATCACGTTTAGTTTCTATAAATATTCTTTTGGCTCTATTTTTTAAATTCTCTTATTTAGTGCTTTTGTTTTAATTCTTTCGTAACCCTAATTAATTATGGAAGCAGAAATAATTACCCCTCAAAGAAAATCCACTCTTTTCACTGACATATATTTTCCAAAAGATTTTGAAGAATTTATTGGGAATGTTGAAATAGTTGATTTTACAATAGATTGGGCAAAAAAGTGGAGTGAAGGGAAAAAACAAAAGCCATTGCTTTTTTTTGGTTCTCCAGGAGTAGGAAAAACTGCTCTTGCACTATTAACAGCAAAAGTAATGAATTGGCAATTATTTGAGTCAAATGCTTCTGATTTAAGAAATAAAGAGGAAATAGAAAAAGTTGCAGGTGCTGCTGCAGGAAATGCTTCTTTATTTGGGGGTCTTCGTTTAGTTTTACTTGATGAAATTGATTGTTTACAAGTACAAGATAGGGGAGGAGCGAGTGCAATTGCTTCAATTGTTAAAGAATCAAATAACCCAGTAATATTAACAGCAAATGATTTATATGGTGATAAAAAATTACTTCCTTTTAGAACAATTTGTGAACTTAAAGAATTTAAAAAAATAAATTACTTAAGTATTGCAAAAAAATTAAGAGAAATTTGTGATAAAGAAAATATTAGTTATGAAGATGAAGCAATTAAGGAACTCGCAAAAAATTCTAGCGGAGACTATAGAAGTGCATTACTTGATATACATTCACTTTCTCCAAACATTACTCTTACTGATGTAAAAAATCTTGATTCAAGACAAAGAAAAGAAAAAGTGTTTTCTGTTTTAACAAAAATATTTAAAGGACATGATTTAAAAGAAATAAATCAATTTGTTTACAATTCAGAGATTCCAAACGATTTACTAATTCGTTGGATTGAAGAAAATATTCCTCGACAATTTGATTCAAAAGACTCTGCTAAAGCATTTGATTATTTAAGTAAAGGTGATATTTTTAATGGAAGAATAATGCGTAGACAACATTATTCCTTTTTGAAATACTCAAATTTTTTGTCAACTACAGCTGTTGGGTTGTCTCGTTTGAAAGATTATCATTCTTTTACTCCTTTTCAATTTCCAAGTTTATTAAATTCACTTTCTGCAAATTCTTCCTCAAGAGCCTTAAGAAAAAGTATTGCAAAAAAAGTTGCTAAAAAAATTCATTGTTCTTCTTCCCAAGCAGTTCAAGATATGTGGTTATTATCCCTATTGATACAATCAAATAATGCGGAGCATTTAGTTTTAGGGTTTGATTTTGATGAAAAAGAAATAATGTTTTTACTGGGTGGTAAAAAAGAAAAAAAAGCAGAAGAATTATTAACAAAATCAAAAGAACTCGAAAAAAAAATAATTTATGAAAAATCTTTTAACAAACAATCAAAACTTTTTGGATAATGATTTTTTATAAATTTTTTTATGATTAGTCTTCTTCTATTTTAGAATTATTTTCAATAAACTCTTCAATATTTTTAGTAATAAACTTTCTTTTCCAAAGTATTGTTAAAATTAATATTGTTGCAATTGCTACAAGAATTAATCCGTTAGTTGTTTTAAATAAAAAATTAATTATTTCATTTAAATCCACAACGGGAGTAACTTTTTTCCATAAAACATATTTTAGAGTTAATTTATTTCCTGTTTTGTATCCTTCCCAAATAATAATTTTTCTTGGCCCAATAGAGCTAACTAAAGCAGTTGGTTCAATATCTTCTTTAATTTCTGCACCGGCAGGTAAATCAATTTGGATTTTTGTGTTATCTGGAATTATCCACACTCCTGATTGATAAAATTTGTTCCAATAATTTGCTTTTAATTGGTATTCGCTCATCATGTTTGTTTCTTTTCCTATTGCCATTAATTTTTCAGTTAATTTATAACTTATTTCAAGTATTCCTGGGTTTCCTTCCGTGTAAGAGATTTTTCCATTTGTTGTATTATTTACCCCTACATTTGATACAAATAAGGGATTAAATGCCTTCCATTTATCAAGATCTGAGCCCATTGAGCTACTTTGATTTCTAAAAATGACTTTTTCAGTTTCATTTTGAAAATTAATAGTAAATCTTTCAACAATTTCAGCAGAACCCTCAGTATCTACTACAATGTTAATTTTGTGTTCAGTTATTGAGTAATCAGCAAAAGAAAAAGTTATTGTCATTATTAGAATTATAATAATTAGAATATTCTTAATTTTCATAAATTATTTAACTCTTTTTAGCTTATTAATTATTTCTTTTAAGTTTTTTCTCTTTTTGTCTTTAAGAATACCTTTTTATCCCTTAGGTAGTAATAATATTTCATGGTTGAGCTTCAATATTTTGGTCATTCTTTTTTTCAATTAAAGCATGGATCTTCAACAGTTTTAATTGACCCTGTTTTTGATAATTCAAAAACTGATTTAAAGAAAATTCAAAAAATACCCACTAGTTCTTCAAAGTTAAAAAAAATTTCAGTAATTTTACTAACAAATGAAACCCCAGAACATTTTGATCCTATTGCGGTTCAAGAGATTGCGTTAAGAGATAATTCCACAGTTATTGGCCATGATGTTGTTTTACAAAAATTAAATTTACCAAGAATGCAAAAAGTTCCAATTTATTCTAATTCTGAAATTATTGTTAAAGGTATTAAAATAAAATCAAAAACAGCTCACTTCCCAAAAAGTTTTTATCCATTAGGTTATTTACTTGATTTTGATGGAAAAAAGGTTTATCATGCAGGAGTAACATCTTTACACGATTCTTTTGAAAAAATTCAGGCTGATGTTTCTTTTTTACCAATTAGTTCAAGAACAATGGATGTTGTAGATGCAGTAAGAGCTGCAAAAATTTTAAAATCAAAAATGATTGTCCCAATGCAATATGATATTTTTGAATCTAAAAAATTTGATCCAATGGATTTAAAGAAAAGAATTGAAGATAGTGTTTTAAAAACAGATACAATAATTTTAAGTCCTGGGAAGAAATTTAAAATTTAAAAAAGTTGGATTTTAGTTAATTATTATTTTTAAAAATTTAGTGTTTTTTATGATTGAAGTTTTTATTTTTGTAATAATTGTAATAATTTTAATTCTAATTCTGTTTAAGTTTGGGTTTAAATTAAAAGAACGTGATAATGATCAACTAGAAAAACATTTTAATCCAAAACATTAAATAAAAAAATATTAATGTCCTTTTTTTAATAAAAGTTTTAAATTATTTTGGGTTTTTTATTAAAAAAATATAAAATTATTTTTTATATATTTTTTCAATTCTTTCCCAATGTAAATTGTTGAAAAAATTATCAATATAAATTGCTCGTTTTGGTCCGTCTTTGTGGTAATATGAGTGTTCAAATACATCACATGCAATTAATGGTTTTGCCCCCCATATTGCCCCAACTCCGTGTTCATCGACAAGTAGATTTCTTAGTTTACCATCACTTAGTTCATCAATTACAAGTACTGCCCATCCAGAATTTTTTGCACTTAATGCTACGGCTTTGAATTCTTTTCTCCATTCTTCAACACTACCAAAATCGTTTTCAATTTTTTTCTTTAGTTGGGCTGCCTTATTTATATCTCCATCTCCACCCAAATTTTCCCAAAAAATATCATGCAAAATTGCTCCATTAGCATTAAATGTTTCTCTTCTTTTTAATTCTCCAAATTCAGAGTAATTTGCGTTAGCTCCTTCGAGGAGAATACTTTTTTCTTCTAAAAGTTTTTTTTCAATTTCATTTCTTTTTACAATGTATCCTTTGTGGTGTGTATTGTAATGCCAATCAGTGGTTTCTTTGCTCATTACATTTTCAAGTATTTTTTTGCCTCTTCATCAGAATATGGTCTTTTTTTTAAAATGTGTTCGCCCATAATTATCACTCCTTATTTTAATATTTAAATTATTTTTAATTTAACATTTTAATTATACATTAATTTATATTTACTCTTTTTTAATTGTTTAGAGTAGTGAATTTTTTTCAAAAAATTGCTATAGAAAAGAATATATTATTGGTTAGCGATTATTGATTAGTGAGTGGATTAAATTTTATGGGATTTTAAGTTGATTTTATGATTGAAGTTATTTTTTTAATTCTAGTTTTGTTTGCATTAATTTCTATTTTTTGGTTTATAACTTATAAAAAAGATAGGAGTACTTTAATTTCTTTTTTTGAACAAGAAATAATTGATGATAAACAAAAATTATTGATTGCTGAACGAAAATTTGTGCAAGGTAAGATAAGAAAAGAAGTTTTTGAACCATTATCAGGTGATATGGAAAGACAAATGGTGGAGAAAGAACTTGAAATTTTTAGAATAAAAAAAGAAAATACTGTTTCTATTAAAGATAAATTTTTGCAACTTACTGAAAAAATGAAACATCCAACAAATTATAAAAAACTTAAACTTGAAAAATTATTAAAGGAATCAGAAATTATTAGGCAAGAAATGTCTTTTTTAGAATCAAAACTATTAAAACGAGAAATAAAACAAAGTGTTTTTGAATTTTTGATTAGAAAAAAAGAAATGGAAATGATTGATAAAGAAAATGAAATAATTAAAATAATTAAATTAGAATAATTATTCATAAATATTTTTGGGTTAATTTTTCACATTTTTTTAAAATAAATTTTTTTATTTATTTTTTAAATAATTATTGTTTCAAGTTCTTTTGCTATTATTGTTTCATTAAATTCTTTTTTTGCTTCAGCAAGTATTTCTTCAGGATTGGAATTTCTTGCACTAAAGTGGAACAAGAATAGTTTTTTTGCTTTTGCTTTTTTTGCTATTATTGCAGCTTCAAGAGCAGTTGTATGTAATGTTTCAATTGCTTTATCTTTTTGAATTTCTAAAAAAGTTGATTCGTGAATTAATACATCCGCATTTTTTGAATACTCAATTGTTTCTTTTATTGGTCTAGTATCAGAAACAAAAACAATTTTTCTTCCTTCTTTTGATTTAGAATAATCCATAACATCTTTTTGAGTAAATGTTTTACCATTCACTTTTACTTTTTCTCCTTTCGCTAGTTTTGAATAAAGGGGCCCGACTGGTATTCCTAATTTTTCTGCTTTTTTTCTATTAAATTCCCCAATTTTATTTTTTTCTTTAAACACATAAGCAAAGCAAGGGATTTCGTGTTTTAGTGGAAAAGCACTAATTTCAAAATCCTCATTTTTTAGAATTACTCCTTTTTTTACTTCTTTATATTCTATTTCAAAACAAGGTTTAACCACTTCAGTTAATATTTTTTTTATTTTTTCTTTTCCGCCTTTTGGAGAATAAATTACTAATTTTTCTTTTCTTTGATTCATTGTCATTGTTGCAATCCAACCAAATAATCCTAAAAAGTGATCTGCGTGCATGTGTGAGATAAATACATTATTTATTTTCATTAATGAGTGTGTTGAAGCCATTATTTGTCTTTGAGTTCCTTCAGGACAATCAAACAAAAGATTTTCTCCTTTATGCGAAATTATTGCTGAAGCAAAATTCTTGTCTTTTTGAGGAACACTTCCGCTTGTTCCAAGAAAAGTAATTTTTATTTGTTCCATAACAATTTCACTATTTTTTTCAAATTTTACTTATTTTATTTTTTACATTTTTTTTATTTTAATCATTTTTCTTGTTTTATTATGTTTTGATTTGTGTTTGAATACCTTTTTTAACCTTTTATTTAAGGTATTATTTGTTAGTTATGGCTAAGAAAGGACTAAAGCGCAAGTTTGTTTCTTCAAAAAAGAATGTTTCAAAAAAGTTACTCAAAATTGAAGAAAATAATTCTAATAAAAAAGTTGTTTTATCTGATGAAATTTTTGGAATTAATTTTTCTAGTACTAAAGATATTTTTGTTCCAAAAAATTTGGTTGAGCAAGTAATTGGTCAAGAGAAGAGTGTTGAGATTATAAAAAAAGCCGCTGCTCAAAAAAGAAATGTTCTTTTGGTTGGAGTTCCTGGAACAGGAAAATCACTAATTGCTCAAGCTATGAGTGAAATTTTACCAGTGTCACAATTACAAGATGTTTTAGTATACCCTAATTATGATGATTCAAATAATCCAAAAGTTAGATTAGTTAAATCTAGTGAAGGAAAAAAAATACTTAATGCTGAAAGGCTTGAGGTTAGAAAGGCTGAGGATTCTTCAAGATTAATTTCTTTTTTAATTCCACTTGTTTGGATGTTTTTAGCAGGACTTTTTTGGCAATGGGGATGGTATAGTGATATTATTTTTGCAGTACTCCTTTTGATTGGAGCAGTTTTACTAATTGGTCTTGCTCTTGGTTCTCAAATGAGAACAAAAGAAAGTGGTTCTTCACCAAAATTATTAATTAATAATGAAGGAAAAAAAGTTGCGCCATTTTTTGAGGCAACTGGGGCAAGAGCTGGAGCACTTCTTGGTGATGTGAGACATGATCCACTTCAAAGTGGTGGTCTTGGTACTCCTCCTCATTTAAGAGTAGAACCAGGAATGATTCATAGAGCAAGTGGTGGAGTTTTATTTATTGATGAAATTGCAACATTGTCTCACAAATCTCAACAAGAACTTTTAACAGCAATGCAAGAAAAAAAATATTCAATTACTGGTCAGAGTGAAAATTCTTCTGGTGCGATGACAAGAACTGATCCAATTCCTTGTGATTTTGTTTTAATTGCTGCTGGAAATTATCAAGATTTAGAAAAAGTTCACCCAGCTCTAAGAAGTAGAATTAGGGGTTATGGTTATGAAGTTTATATGAATACTGAAATGAATGACACTTGTGATAATAGAAAAAAAATTGCTCAATTTGTTGCACAGGAAGTAATTAAGGATGGAAAAATTCCTCACTTCTCAAAAGATGCTGTTGAAGAAATTGTTTTTGAAGCAAAAAGAAGAGCAGAGAGAAAAGGAAAATTGACTTTAAAATTGCGTGATCTTGGTGGACTTGTTAGAGCAGCAGGGGATGTTGCTAAAGAAAAAGGGCATGTGTTTGTAGAAAGACAAGATGTGTTTGAAGCAAAACTTTCTGCAAGAACTCTTGAAGCCCAAATGGTGGATAAAGCAATTGAAACAAAAAAAGATTATGAAGTTTATTTAAATAAAGGTAGTGCAATTGGAAGAGTTAATGGTCTTGCTGTGTTTGGGGATGGAAGTGCGGGAAGTATTATTCCAATAGAAGCAAGTGTTGCTCCTCCGTCATCAAAGAATTCTTCAAAAGTAATAGCAACAGGAAAGTTAGGGGAAATAGCGAAAGAAGCTGTAGAAAATGTTTCAGCAATTTTCAAAAAAATCTCTGGACAATTCGCTAAAGATATTCACATACAATTTTTACAAACCTACGAAGGAGTGGAAGGGGATAGTGCAAGTGTATCAATTGCAACAGCGGTTATTTCTTCAATAGAAAATATTCCAGTTCGTCAAGAACTAGCAATGACTGGTTCACTTTCTGTAAGAGGGGAAGTGTTGCCTGTGGGGGGAGTTTCTTCAAAAATAAGTGCAGCAATTAAAGCTGGTTTTAGAGAAGTTATAGTTCCAAGAAGTAACTTAAACGATATTGTTTTATCAAAAGAAGAATTAACAAAAATAAAAATAATTCCAGTAAATAATTTAGTAGAAGTATTAGCAATTGCATTAGTTGATTGTAGAGAAAAAAAAGTATTACTTAGTGATTTAAGAAAAATAATTAGGACAAATAAAATAAATCAAGTTTTAGAAAGTATTGTTCCAAAAACAATTGCTTAATTTTTTTAGAGTTTATGAAATAATTACTCTTCCTTGTTTTAGAGAGAATTGTTCAATGTTTTTTTCTATTAGTTTTTCTTTTTCAGTTTTTATTATAATTATTTTTTTCTTTTTATCTATAGCACTAACTTTTCCTAAGTAACTTCCTTCTTCATCCATTACGATTAGTCCAATAAGTAATTTAGTTATTCTATTCTTTACATCAAATACTTTGCTTACTCTCATTGATATTACAAGTATAATTAAACTAGCCATAATGTTTAATGGAAACCAACTTATATCTGCTTGTCTTAAGAAAACTAAAGTTCCTGAATCAATTACAGCCCAAATAGCAATTATTGATGCTGATTGAACAAGGTATTTACCAATTTTGTATACTCTCTTTAAATAAAATGCATCAATAATTTTTCCAATTAGTACTAATAATACAGCAAGTGCTAAGAATGGGTAAACAATTCTTACTGCTGAAATAACATCAATAGTAATGTCAATAAATTCTGAAGAAATCAATTGAATATAAGCTAACCAGAATCCAAAAAAAGGAGTTAATATTGCGGCAACATAAAGTAATACACTTATTCTTTGATTTGATAAACTTGTCATTATTAATCTTAAATAATCAAATATTTTTTCTTCAATTCCAAATCCTTTAAGCATTAAGTAACTTCCAAGAATTAATGCCATTGCTTGTATTGAATAAATTCCTAAAACAAAATAAGTTATTAACATTAATCCGGGTATTCCTAAAAATAATCTTGCAATGCTTGGGTCTTTTAGTGCTTCTTTTATTGTATAAAAAGTTGATTCAACAGCTTTTGCTTGTTTTATTACAATTGTCTCTGTTGAAATTATTTTTCCTCTTGATTGTAGTAGTGGAATTACTTGTGCATCTTCTGCTCCATCAGTCACCAAAATCCATCCATCTATTAAATAATCTTTTGATAATGTATCCAGTTGTCTTGATATTTCTTTATCCGAACTTAAACCTATTTTTTCTGCTCCAGTTAAAGTAATTATTTCAACATTTTTGAATTCTTTTCTTGCTTCTTCTAGTTTTTTTAGTGCAGCAAACATTGTGTTTGCATCACTTTCTTCAGGATCATTTAGAATTAGTTTTTCGGCAGCGGCTAAGTTTTTTTCTCTTCCAATTACTGGACCAGTAATTTTTGCTTTTCTTCCAAGATCATTGTCTCTATCAACACAAACAACAAAAATCTTTTTTTTCATAAAAATTACCCTTAATGAATACATTGCTATTGTCTTTCTTATATATATTATATTCTTATTAATAAAGGATATTAAATTAAGCGGGATATATTATTTGGTCCTTATTTTAGTGAATAATAAAATAGTTTTGATATTTTTTCATTTTTTTGATTAATTGTAAAGTATATAAAGGTCCTACTTGCTAATATTGTGTATAATTATCAAATGATGGTGTTTATTTTGGCCAGCAAGAACTTTAGATACATTATTTTCTTTATTTTAATTGTACTAGCAGTTTTTCTAATTTCTACCGCAATTCAATATTCTGATTTGTTGCTTGCAAATTTGTTTTGGCTTGCATTACTTGGAATTGTGGCTTTAATTGTTTGGAAATATGATATGATTTTACAATTAGTTGATTATCAAAGGGCAATAATTTATAGGTTTGGAAAAGTTCATAGGGTTGGTGGTCCAGGGTGGGCTTTTGTTTGGCCAATTATTGAAGAAGTGGATTTAGTTGATCTTAGAACTAAAACGATTGATGTGCCAAAACAAGATGTGGTTACAAAAGATGGAATTGAAGTTTCAATTGACGCAATTATTTACTTAAAAATAAAAAAGGATAATCAAAGTGTAGTTAACTCTGTTATTGAAGTGGAAGATTATGTGGGGGCATCACAATTACTTGTAGTGTCTACTCTTCGTGATGTTATTGGTTCAATGAATTTAGGAGAAGTAATTTCAAGTATTGAACTTGTTAATGCTCAACTTAAAGAAACTCTTGAAAAAACCTCAAAAAATTGGGGAGTAATGGTTGATTCGGTAGAAATTAAGGATATACAAATTCCAGACACTGTTCTTAATGCAATGCACGAAGAAAAAGCAGCAGTTCAACAAAAGCTTGCAAGAATGGAAAGAGCTTTAGCTCATAAAGCAGAAATTGAAGCAGTAAAAGAAGCAGCAAAAGGTCTTGATGAGAACGCGCTTGCATATTATTATATTCGTGCAATTGAAAATATGTCAAAAACAAAGGGGAGTAAAGTTTTTTTCCCTGCTGAATTTTCAAATCTTGCACAATCAATATCAAATTCAGGAATGCTTTCAAATAAGGAAAAAAGTTCTTTAGTACAAAAAAATGAATATTATAAAGAATTACTAAAAAAATATGTTGATACTGCTGCAAAAAAAGCAAAATCAAAAGAAAAAAGTAAAAAGAAAAAATTAAAAAAATAATTAATAAAATAATTAATAAAATTAAGTATAAAAGCGTTTTTTAAATGGGGAATAAAAAATAAAATTAATTTTTTGTATAAAATTAATTTTATTTTTTTAAGATTAATAGTTATTCTATTTCATTTTGTCAAATGCTTTTTTAAATTCTTCAAGTTCTTCTTTAATTTCCTTAATTGCTTCTTCAAGTACTTTTTTAGGGTTTTTTCCATTTGTTTTTAAAATAAATCTTGATTTGTCTTCAAGAGGGTGATCTAATTTATACGCACAAAATTCAACATCTCCATTTTTCACTAATTTTTCTTTTAACAAATTAGATATTGTGTGTCTTTCGTTTAGTAAATAAAACTCCAAAGTATTTTTCTCATTTTGTATTATTTCCATTTTCATTTTTTATTCCTCCAAAAAATCAAATTAATATAACTAACTTTTATTATTAAATTTTAATTAAAATCGTTTATTAAATTTTTTGTTAAAGTTTTTTTGGCCAAAACCTCTATTATTTCCACTATACCCATCATTTTGTTCATTTGAATTATTGTTTCTCCTAAAATCTCTTTTTGGTCCATTAAATCTGTGGTTTCCTCCACTTCTAAAATCTCTTCTTGGCCCATTTTGTCTAAATCCCCTATTCCCGCTAAATCCTCTGTCGCCACTAAATTCTCTTCTTGGTTGGAATTCTCTTGGTTTTTGTTCATCACTAAACCATTTTCTTTCTTCTTGGCTTCCACAATTAAAACAAAGTAATTTTTCATTTGAGTGACTTAATTCACTTCTACATTCTTTGCAATAAGCTTTTATTACTCCAAGTCCGGTTTCGTTTGTTGCAAGATCTATACCTAAAGGAGTAGCTCCAACAACTTTTGCTTTAACAATATCCCCTATTTTAAAAAAATTATCAAGTTTTGAAATATATTCTGTTGAAACATTTCTAACAGGCAAATTAGATTCTTTTGAAGTTATTTTTTTGTTATTTTCTGCACTGGTTAGTTCAATTAACACCATTGAGTCTTTAACTTTCACTACTTTTCCATAAACAATATCATTAATAGTTATGGTTTGAACTAGTTTGCCCTCAACATTTACTTTTTTTTGCCCATCGTCAAAAATAACTTTGCCTAAAACAACGGATTTTACTTTTCCAAATTTCACAAAAGTATTTTTTCCTCCACCATATTGTTCCTCAATAGAAATTTCTTCTCCAGGCATTACAATTAATTCTTTAGTTTTACTCATATTTTCACCCAATTTTAACAGTTTTTCAAAAATAGTTCTCTTTCACCAATTTATAGAAAAGTATTTAATGTCCAAAACAATTTAGTTTATGAAAGATATATAAATCTAAGGGAAAGCCAAAGAAGGATAGGTTTTTTTAGTAATTCGTTAATGTGGTGAAGAAGTTTTTTGTTATTTTGGTAGATTATTATGGTTCTTGAATCAATTATTGGGGAAAAAAGGATAAGTAAGAATCCAATAATAATTTTTTTTATTACAATTGCTATTTCTCTTGCAAGTATTGTAATTGCGGATTTAATTTTTCCAAAACATGGAAGTGTTTTATCCATTGCATTTATTACAATAGGGTTAGTTCCTGTTGTGTTTAATATTTTATCTTCAGAACATTCAGATGAAGTTATTGAAAGAAAAAGTGCTGTTACTTTTTTTGCAAGACATTTTAATTTATTGATGCTTTATGTTTGGATTTTTATTGGAATAATTTTTGCTTTTGCTGTCGCTTATTCTTTCTCACCGCAAGAAGAGCGTTCTCTTTGGTTTGAAGAACAAACTAAAGCTTTTTGTGGAATATCTGGAAGTGATTCTTGTGTAAATGGAGTTCCTAATTCAATTAGTGGGAGAGCAACCGCCGGGGCCTTTTCAGCGTGTCAAGATCCAAAAACAAGTAATGTCACTGATTGTACAGTTTTTATATTACAAAACAATTTAGGGGTACTAATTTTCATTTTAATTTTATCTATATTTTATGGAGTTGGTGCAATTTTTATTATTGCATGGAATGCTTCTATCTTGGGGGTATTTTTTGGAGAAATGTTTTTAGTTGGGGAACACATTAAGGGATTTGGTTTCTTACAAGGGATGTTAATAGGGCATGGTCCTCCAGAATTGCTTGCGTATGTATTTGGGGCGGTTGCAGGAGCTATTTTATCTTCAGCAATAGCAAAGGGGGATTTTTTTAGACATGGCGCAATGAGTCTTGCAAAAGACATTATTTTCTTAGTTATTTTAGGGTTATTTTCAGTAATTTATGGAGCACTAACTGAAGCAGTTGGAATAATGGGTTTATCTGAATTATACTATATTTTGGGTTTTATTTATGTGTTATTAATTATTTTGGCAGTTTTCTTTTATGGAAAAAAACAAGGAAAAACAAATACGCTTGCATTTTAAAAAACAGTTATTTATTATTATTAATAATAAAGTTAGAGATTTAGAGATTTTTTAAAAATTTTTTAAAAAAGATTAAATTTTGGGATAATTTTTATGGTTAAATTTAATAGAAAAGAAACTAAAAAAATTTATTTTTCAAAAACAAAAGATAAAGCAAAAAGTTTTTTTGGTCATGTTAAAAAAAAATTATCTTTTTTAAAATGGCTCGACCCATTTCATTATGTGGATTTATTTATAATGCCGCAAGTAAAAAAAGTTACAAAAAATGAATTTATTGAATTAATTGTTAATGTCATTTTTGCAGCGATATTTGCTTATATATTTTATTCAATTCTTGCTTTACTTTTTGGAGTAGCGAGTCCTTTAGTTATTGTTTATTCAGCAAGTATGGAACCAAACCTTTATCGCGGAGATATAATAGGTTTAACAAAATATGGGGGGCAAATGAATTTTGGAGAAGAAATAATTCTTGATAAATCAATAAAAAATATTGCTGCTAGTGAATATGTTTCTGCAAAATTTCTAGACGGGAACTTTTATTCAATAGTTTTTTCAAATGGAAAAGAAGTTGTTTATAATAAAAATTCAAGAATAATTGTTTATAATTCATTTCCAGTAAAAATACCTGTAATTCATAGATCTATTGTAAAAATTAAAGCTAATGATGGGGAATTCGTTTTAACTAAAGGCGACAATACTTTAACTAATATAACTTTTGATCAAGATTGCGGGAAGGTTAATACTTTAATTCCTGCTTCAGAAAAAAATTGTATTACTTTTTACGCGATCCCAATAGAAGAAATCCAAGGAGTTGCTTTTTTTAACATTCCCAAATTAGGGTGTGTAAAATTGTGGCTTGTTGATGATTTATTATCCATAATTTACACAGGGTCCCTCCCAAAAGATTTTAGAGGGATTTGTTAAATTAAATTAATTTTTTTCAAAAACTAACATAACACAATTTTATTTATTTTTGTTCTTTCCATTATGTTTTTATTCTCTAAGGGTGTTTAATAATTATGGTTTTTAATTTAGAATCTTTAATGTTATTTGATATTATAGAGGTTTCTCTTTTTATAATTTTTTTATCAATTGCAATTATTTTTGTTTGTTTAATTATACTTTTTTTTAAAAATTCTGAAGAAAAAAAAGCTGCTCAAGTCATAAAACACTTAAGTGATTTAAGAGTAGGTAAAGTTGTAAAAAAAGAACAACCTATTCTTGAAATAAAAAAGAGTGAAATTTCGTTAAAAAAAATGTTAGTTGATAAATTTAAACCAATAATTGAAAAACAATTGAAATCCAAAGTAAATATTGTTGATTTTAATGGAAAAGAGGATAGTTTTTTAGCTCTTGTTGAAGTATCAGGAGTTAAATTGCTTTTAGTTCTTGATTCTTCAGGAAAAATAATTGATTATAAAAAATCAAATTAATTTAAATTCTCTTTTTTAATAATTTAAGTGTTATATTTATTTTATTTTTACCCAGAATTGGTTTATAAATTTATATTGACTATATTTTTTTATTATTTGGTGAAAAAATGGAACTTGTTTTAAAAAACGCGGATGTTTTCAAAAAAAGTATGGAAGCTATTGCTGTCTTAATTGATGAAGCAGAACTTGTTATTTCTGATAATGGGGTTGAACTTAAAGCAACTGATCCTTCACAAATATCGATGGTTGATTTTTCTTTACCAAAAAAAGCTTTTACAAAATTTGAATCAGAAAACATTAGGCTTGGACTTGACCTTGATTATTTAAATCAAGTATTATCAAGAGCAACTTCAAGTGATGAACTAGTTCTCTCTCTTGATGAAAAGAAATCATTTTTAACTATTTCTTTCAAAGGTAATGCGACAAGATCTTTTCAAGTACCATTAATTGATATTTCAACAAATGATGTGCCAAATCCAAGAATTGAGTTTGATTCAGAATTACTAATTTCTGCAGGATTTTTACAAAGTGCATTCAAAGATGCAGCACTAATTAGTACTCATATTACTCTTGGGTCTACTGATGAAAAGTTTTTTGTAAAAGCAACCTCTTCAAAAGGAAACCTAAATGAAGAACTTGCTCAAGACAAAACTGCTTTATTTGAAATGAAAGTAAAAAAAGAATGCAAATCAATGTTTCCACTTGATTATTTACAAGACATGTTAAAAGCAGCAACAAGTGACACAAAAGTATCTTTACTATTAAAATCAAACGCGCCAGTAAAAGTAGCTTATTCAATTGGAGAAGCAAGTATTACTTATTTTTTAGCTCCAAGAATAGAAAATGCTTAGTGTAACATTTAATCCTTCTAATTTATTTTTTTATTTTTTAATAATTATTTTTTTAATATTTATCCAAAAGTATTGTTTTTATACTACTTTTTTCATTTATCCTTTTGAAAAGTAGTGGTTTTATGAAGATTGTTTCTGTACAAAATGTTTCGAAATCTTATGGTGCAAAAAAGGTTTTAGATACTGTTTCTTTTGATATTGAAGAAAAAGAAATTTTTGGGTTACTTGGAAGTAATGGGGCTGGAAAATCAACTATTACTTCAATAATTTTGGGTCTTGAAAAACCTTCTTCAGGTAAAGTTGTTTTATTTGAAGGTCAAAAAGTAAATTTGAAAAAAAAAGTTGCTTTAGTTCCTCAAGATACTGCGTTTTATAAAGATTTTTCAGTTGAAAAAAATATAAAATTTTTTGCAAGTGTTTGTGGATTACAACACAATAAAATAAAACCGCGTGTTGATTTTTTGATGAATTGGTTAAATCTCTCTGACTTTAAAGATGCTAAAGCGGGAAATTTAAGTGGTGGTTATCAAAGGTTACTAAATATTGCTATTTCTCTTGTTCATGATCCTGAACTGATTTTTCTTGACGAACCTACAGTTGGACTTGATCCAAAAATGAGACAAATGTTTTGGGTAAAAATTAAAGATCTTAAAGAAGCGGGGAAAACAATTATTATTACTACTCATTATATGGATGAGGCAGAAAAATTGTGCACAAAACTTGCTTTAATGAAAAAAGGTAAATTACTAACTATTGGAAAACCAATTGAATTAATATCCCAATATGGGGGAATAAAAGTAATGATATTTAATATTCCTGGAGGCGTAAGAGGGGAAGATCTTCAAAAAATAAAAAGTGTATTAAATCAATCAACGATTGTGTCAAGAGATGATTTATTATTTATCCCATTTGAACAAGAACATAGTTTTGAAAAAGTAATAGCCATAACTGAATGGTTAATGAAAAAAGGATATAATATTTCATCCTCAATAACAAAAGAACCAAATTTGGAAGACGTATTTTTGAATATTACTGGTGAAGGAATGAAACAACCCGAGTAAGAATGATTAATATTTGTGGTTTATATGAAATTAATTGATATCATTTGGAAAGAAATTTCTTTAATAAAAGCACAAAAAATTGCGTTAATTTTGATATTTCTCTATCCTTTTATTGTTGTTGGATTACTTGGTTCAGCATTCACTGGGGTTGATGTCTCAAAAATGGGGCAAATGAAAATAGGGTATGTTAATCAGTTAAGTTTTGATTCAGAAATTTTAGACACACTTATTGGTAATAAAAGTATGTCTATAGTTGAGTATCCTGATGAAAATTCTTTAAGGAATGGACTTTATAATAAAACTGTAATTTCAGGAATAATTCTTAGGGGGGATTCTCCAAATAAACAATTAAAAGTAGATTTACTTTATGATAATTCTAATTTGCTCTCTTCAAGATTTTTTATGGAGATTGCAAAAGCAATTATTCAAAAAACAACAGTTGATTTTGCACAACAACAATTAGGACAAATCTGGTCCACAATAAATTCTTTTGGTTCAAACATTAATCAAGAAATAAAAAATGTGGAAGATTACAAAAAGAAATTAATTGAGGCAGAATCATCATTAAATGAATTAGAATCAAAATTATCTGCAATAGAGTATGATACAAATGATGTTAATTCATTAAAATCCTCTTATACTAAGTTTAAATCTGAGTATGAATCACTAAAAGGACCTTTACTAGAAAATAAAGAATCCCTAAAAAAATTACCTAGTGAAATTGATGACATTTCTTCTACTTTGTCAACAATGGCTAATGACTTAGAGTCAATAAGTTCTGTACTCCCTGAAGGGACTGATAAAGCAAAATTATATGAGCAAATAAATAGAATAAATCAAATCCAATCAACAATGTCTAGTTGGAAAATGATGTCTACTCAATTAATTGATTTAACTGATAAAATAAGTGATGATACTTCTGAAATAAATAAGAGTTTCTCAAAAATTGATGCAATTTTTGAAAAAGCAACTCTTGGGGCACAATCAATTAGTGAAATAAAAGTAATGATTGCACAATCAAGAGTTTACAAATCAGAAATTGAAGAAAAATTAAACTCTTCTTCAACTCTTTTAACTAAATTTTCTGGACAATTAGTTGAATTTAGTAAAATTGATCCAAAAGTAATAGCTCAACCAGTTGTTTTTTATGAAGGAAAAATATTTAATGTTGATCCTTTTGGGATACTTGTATCTAATGCACTTGTTGTTGTATTAATTTTGACTTGTATGTTGTTAACTTCAATTATTTTCATTATGGAAAGAACTGAAAATGTTACTTTGAGATTAGAATTATCCCCATCAAGTAAAGTTATATTGTTTTTTGGAAAAATAATTGGGCAATTAATTATAGCATTAATTGAAGCTGGAATAATATTTGCCGTGGCTTTTGCAAAAATACCGCTTCCCTTTGCAATTATGGGGGTAACTCATTTGGGGTTTGGTTTAGTTACTACTGCAAATCCAATTGAATTGTTTTCAGCAATAGTTCTTGTTTCAATAACATTTATTTGTATGGGGTTACTAATAGCGTCATTTGTAAAAAATCAATCAACTGCGATTTTGACTTCTTTATTAGTAATTGTTCCAATGCTTTTTTTAAGTGGAATAGTTTTACCATTAGAATTTATGGAAACAAATATGCAATTAATTAGTTCTGGCTTACCTATGACTCTTGCAAATAATCTTTTAATTGGGTTAATTATAAAGGGACTTTCAATAACCCAATTATGGTTTGAAGCATCAATGTTAATATTTTATTGTGTGATTGCTTTGCTACTAGTATTTTTAAAAAATAAATATTAATTTTTATTCAAAAAATGACAAATAATACTTTAAATACTTGCGTGTTGTTAAATTTTATAGTTGATTTAAATGATAGAATTAAAAAGAATTGATTTTTTTAGAAGAGCGGTTGATGCGATTTCTTCTTTTATTCCTGAAGGAAATTTTAGGTTTTCTGATAAAGGAGTTTCTTTTCGTTCAACAGATCCAAGTCAGGTAGTATTAGTTGATTATTTTATGGACAAAAAATTATTTGACAAATATGAAATTGAACCAAACTTTATTGGAGTGGATTTAGTAGAGTTAAATAAAATGTTACAAAGGGCAATGATTGCTGATAAGTTATTTATAGATATTTCTGATGCTGAACTTAAATTAAAATTTGAATCAGAATTAAAAAGAACATTTAGGCTTCCATTAATTGATGTTTCAGTAGAAGAAGCAAAAGTGCCAACTATCAATTATGAAACAAAAGTAGAAATAATGGCTTCTTTTTTAAAAGAATTATTAAAAGATGCATCATTATTTGGTTCAAGTGTAGTATTAAAAGTTGAAGGCGGAAGATTTTTTTTAGAAGCAAGAGGTTCACAAGGAGCACTTGATTCAGAAGCATTAAGGGCAGCAAGTGTTTCTTCAAAATCAAATGTTACTTCAAAATTTTCATTAGGGTTTTTTCAAAATCTAATTAAAGAGGCAGATAATGAAAAAAAAGTAATAATTTATCTAAAAAATGATTCTCCAATGAAAGTAGAATACAATATTGGGGAAAGCAAAATAACATTTTACTTAGCCCACATGATTTTGTAAAAAATAATTGATTAAATAAAGCACTTTAATTATGTTAATTAGTTGTTTTTAGTCAAATAGATTATTTATTTAATGCTTTTCTTAAAAGAGTAGTTTATGGAGAGACTAATTTTTATGCAAAATTTTCCCTTTACTGAAAAGGCAAGGGATTTTTTAAGAGATTCAAAATTAAATCCAGAGGATGTTTCAGAAACAATAATTAAAAGGGCCGCACTTGTAATTTTAAGAGCAAATTCGAATCAAGAATACATAATAGATTTAACTAATTCTTCAAGAGAAATGCTCCAAAATGAGATAATTGCTTTCCCTATTGCAAAATTAATTTTATCTTCAATGAATACTCCAAATATAAAAGAAAAATTTTCATTATTGGTAAAAAAGAAAACCTTTGCTGCAATAATTCAAAACCCAGATCCTAAAAAAACTGCTCTTTCTCTTGCGGATGATTTTAAACTAAATTATGTATTAAGTGAAGAAAAAGAATTTTTTGTAGAATTAAAATTAATTGATTATCTTGATATTAATTTTGTTGATGATGAATCAAAATTAATAAATAAAAATGTTTCAAAAGGAATAGTATACTTGTCATTAAATGATTTTGCAAGATTTTTATCAGAAAAATCTTACAAAAAAGTTTTTGATTCTCTTCCAATAGAAAAAAGATTTATTTCAAAAATATTTATTGACTATGCAAAAACAATTGATTCCCAATTAATGGTGATTGAGAAAAAAAGTTTTGATTTAAAAATTGAAGGAAAAATTGAAGTTGATTTGTTCCCTCCTTGTATGAAAGTACTTTATAGTGATCAAGCATCAGGAAAAAAATTATCTTATATGGCGCGTTTAGTTCTTGCAAGTTTTTTATTTCAACTTGGGATGAGAAAAGAAGAACTTTTATCTCTTTTTTCAAAAAGTCCTGATTACAAAAAACATATTGCGCAGTATCATATTGATAGAATTTATCAAAAGAAATTATCTGCTCCTGGGTGTAAAAAAATAGCGGAGTATGGATTAAAAGTTAAAGAGTGTGAAAAAGAGTGTAAAAGTAATCATCCTGTTAGATATTATATTTCAAAATTAAGATATAAAAATAAATTCAAAAAACAAAATGAGTTAAGTGAAAAAAACAAGGTGGTAAATTAATGTATGTGGAGGAAGAATCAAAAGAATCAGTTTTCCTAAAACAAAAATTTTCAGAATATTATATAAAAAATTTTATTGAATTACCAAATATTGAAAATAGAGAATTTGGTTTTGGAATATTTAAAAGAAAAATAGCTAATAGAAATATTGCTTTTAGGGATGCTAATGAAATGAATTATTTTTTAAGAAATAATAAACCCTTATTTTTTTCTTACTCGAATGCATATTATAGATTTCCTGAAAGAAAACCTATGGAAAATAAAATTCTTTTTGGAGCTGACTTGATTTATGAATTTGATGCTGATGAACTGGGACTTGAAGTTGAAGAAATTGATGGAAAACAATGGTTTGAAAAAAAACACTTATCTGAAGCAAAAAAACAAATATTTAAGTTAATTGATTTTTTGCAAAATGATTTTGGTTTTGATTCAAAAGAATTTTCAATAAATTTTTCAGGAAAAGCCGGGTATCACTTACATGTTCGTTCAGATTTAATAAAAAATTTAAATAAACAATCAAGAATTGAACTTGTTGATTATATAACTGGTTCTGGAATTTATTTTGAAAAAATGGGGTATGATTTTGAAAAAGGAGTTGTTGCAAAAACAAAGGGTCGTTGGATTGAAAGAGTTAATTCTAAAGTAAAAGAATTACTTACATTATCTCCAAAAGAGTTGTCTGTAATTTCTGGAGTTCAACAAAAGAAAATTAATATTCTTCTTGAAAAAAGAGAAGAAGTAATTGAAGGAATCAATAGAGGGGTTTTATTTAAACTTGAAGGAAAAAAATCTAATGAATTTTGGAAAAAAGTTTTTCAAAATGCAGTTGATAAAGAATTATCTCCAATTGATAGACAAACAAGTGTTGATTTACATAAAATAATTAGAGTTCCAAATACACTTCATGGAGATACAGGATTTTTGGCAAAAACAATTAAATTTGATGATTTAGAAGAATTTGATCCTTTTGTTGATAGCATTGTTTTTGATAACACTCCACAAAGGGTTTTTATAAAGAAAGCACCAAAATTTACTTTGAATAACACATGTTATGGTCCTTTTGAAAATGAAGAAATTGAAGTTCCAATGTTTGTAGCAATTTACTTGATTGGCAAAGGTGCAGAATTGAGATAATTTTTGTATTTTAAATATTAATTTTTAATGGTGATTCTTATGAAAATAGATTTTGATGAATTGAGAAGAATTCACAGACTTGAAAAAAATACTAGTAAACTTGTTGAAGTTGATGATGATTTTATAGAATCTTTGGAAAAATTTGTAGATGAAGAGAAAAAAAAATATTTATCTTCTCTAAAAAACTTTTCATCTTCTGATGTTAGGGAATTTACTAATTTGAAAAGAATAATTGAAGAAATTTTTTTAATGAGAGAAAAAAAATTGTTAAATAAAGCATTAATTGCTGCTCACACAAAAGATATTAATATTGATAAAATGGATAAACATGAAATGGATACTTATAAAAAAATGTTAAAATTACTAAATGACCATAATGAAATTTATACTTCTTTATTTGGTGAAAGACAAAAAGAAAAAACTGAAGTAATTACAATAAAAATTCTAAAAGATGTTCCTACATTTGTTGGGACAGATATGCAAGAATATGGCCCTTTTTCTGAGGGGGAAAAAGTTGATGTTCCTCAAAAAATATCAAAACTTTTAGTGATGCGAAAAATAGCTGAAGAAATTTAAATTAGGTTGAATTTTTTATTAAGATAAAATTGTTCTTTCTAATTAATTAATGCTTTTTTTCTTCTTGTTAGCACTTTTTAATTCTTTTTATTTCTAAAGTTCTTTATTGGTTGTTATGGAATATCCACAAAGAGATGACTTAGTTGTTGTTAGAGTTAGTCAAATACTTGATTATGGTGTTTTTGTAGAGTTACTTGAATTTGGTAATGTTAGGGGATTTGTTCATATTAGTAATGTTTCTTCTTCTTGGGTAAAAAATATTAGAAATTTTGTAAAACCAAATCAAGTTAGAGTAGCAAAAGTACTTAATGTGGATATAGAAAAAAGACAAATAGATTTATCCTTTGCTGGGGTTAGTTCTTCAAGGGAAAAACAAAAAATAAATGATTTTAAACAATACAATAGAGAAGAAAAACTAATTTCCCTTTTTGCAAAACAAAGTGGAAAAAAATTTGATGAAGTTTGGAGCGCTGTTGCTGAACCACTAAACGCAGAATATGGCTCTTTAATGAATGCTTTAGAAAAAGTGGCACTTGGGGAGGATATTTCAGGAGTAATTTCAAAAGAATGGATTATCCCATTAAAAGAAATGGTTGAAAAAAATATTGTTGTTTCAGAAAAAACTCTTAAAGGAAAAGCAAAAATTAATTCACTTGCATCTAATGGAGTGGAGGTTGTTAAAGAAATTCTTTTAACAATTGAATCAGTTAAAGGTTGTAGTGTGATTTATGCAGGTTCTGGAGTTTACACAGTTACTTCAACTTCTTTTACATTTAAACAAGCTGATAAATTATTAACTAAAGCCATAGAATCAGCAGAAAAAAAAGCAAAAGAACTTGGCGCAACTTTTGAATTTAAAAAAGAAGAAAATAATTAATTAAATTATAAGTTTGGTATTTTTCTATTTTTAGGTTGGTTTAAATTACTTTTCTTGTTCAAAAATATTATGCCTACAAAGATACTTGTAATAAAAAAACTTTCATTAAAAAATGCTACTCTTGTAGTAGGTTTACCTGGTATTGGTTTAGTTGGAAAGATTTCTATTGATTATTTATTAAAAGAATTAAAACCTGAAAGAATCGCTGAAGTATTATCAGACTCTTTTCCACCAAGTGTTCACACAAAAGATTCAAAAATATTTTTAATAAAAAATGATATTTTTTATATAAATTATAAAGGAAAAGATTTTGTTTTCCTTGCAGGCCCAGTTCAACCAGCTCTTGATATGAAACTAGGAAGTTCACAAGAACACTATGAATTTGCTGAAACTTTAGTTAATTTTTTCAAATCAATTGGAGTAACTGAAATTGTAACAATGGCTGGAGTAAATATTGGGGATAAAAGACTAAATGAAAAACCAAAAGTTGTTGTTGCTGGTACTGATGATGGAGTAATAAAAGAATGGGTTAGTGTTGGAGCTAAAGAAGATAAAAAAGAAGGATTAATTTCTGGAGCTGCTGGACTTATTGTTGGACTTGGAAGATTACACGGACTTAAAGGAGCATGTTTAATGGGTGAAACAAACGCTCAATTAATTTATGGGGATCAGGGGAGTGCAAAATCACTAGTTGAACTAATTTGTAAGAAATACAAATTTAAAGTTAAAATGAAATCACTTGATAAGGATGCAAAACAAATTGAAAAAGCATTTAAGGATTTGACTCAACAACTTGAAGCAGTGGAAGAAACAAAACCAGACAATAATTTAACTTATGTTAGATGATTTTTGAAAATAATTTAAGTTGATTTAAATAATTTTTTAAAAATTTTTAAGTACTGTTTATTTTATGGTTTTATTTTCTAAGAGTATTTTTTTTAATGGGGTCAATCCTTCAAAGCCTTTTTTTCCATTTCTTAAATAATACGCTGGATGGTAAATAAAATAAAGCATAGTTGTTAATTTTCCAATTACTTCTTTTTTTGCTTGTCCCACTATTAAATTTTTATCAAAAATACTTGCAGAACTTCTTCCAAGAAGAACAATTATTTGAGGAGAAATTGATTCAATCATTTTTTTTGTTTGGGGTAAAAAATAATTAATTTCTTCTTCTGTTGGTGGTCTTATTTTTTTTTCAGCACTTAATGGGATAATTGGAACAACATTCATTATTGCATAATCTTCTTCATTAAGTCCAAGTTCTTCAATCCACTCTCCTAATAGTTTCCCGCTTCTCCCAACAAAAGGTCTTCCTTGTTCATTCTCACTAAATCCAGGAGCTTCACCAATAAAAAGAATTTTTGCACTATCACTCCCTCTTCCAAAAACAATATGTCCCTTTGTATCAAGAACATTTTTATAAAGTGCGTGTTTTTTTGCATTATTAATTAAGTCATTTTTTACTTTTTCAAGTTTTTTACTGTTGTCTAAATCCATAAAGATCAGTAATATAAATAATTATTTTTTTTACAATTTTTTATTTTTAATTAAATTATCTAATTAAATTATCTAATTAAATTATCTAATTAAATTATC
>ERZ795044.44-NODE-44-length-100681-cov-36.154702_pt1 | contig 100681 bp, 78 predicted proteins | sample MGYA00375128_ERZ795044 | MGnify/ENA primary metagenome ERZ795044 (study PRJEB30173, sample SAMN05720213) | anaerobic digester metagenome | isolation source: active sludge of municipal wastewater-treating anaerobic digesters | place: USA | collected 2014-12-22 ...
TTGTCGGTTCAAGAATATATTAAAGGCAAATCGCTGCCGGGCAAGCTGAAATGCGTTTCAACGCCAAGCGAATCCCCTTCAAAACATATTTCTTGACAGCCCCGGCATTAAGAAAGAAAAGGTAAAAAGAAAAAAGCATCCCTGCAGGAGACATCCATGCACCGTATCGTCTGCCTCGCTGTCCTACTGCTGAGCCTCAGCGGCCTGGGTTCCCTGCGCGGATTTATCTATGGCTCAGAGCCCACCTGCGTCTATGACAACTGGGTGAGCCACGTATCCGAAGGCAAGGTTTCCGGTCTTAACGTTTACGCTCCCTGGGAAGTGCAGAACAACGATTTCGGCGACTACCACATCCCCACGGAGGAAGAGCTGCGGTGCTGGGGAATGGTGGTGGACGACTTTCTTGCTTTGGAGCTGGTTTGCGCGCAGCAAAAAATCAGGCAATTCGGCTTCTCCTATCAGGTGGTGGATTTCCAGGATCTGGACAGCAGCCGCAACCTCTTTATTCTGAGGGAAATCCTCAACGGCGACATCGACAACAATGGCACCACCGACTCCACAGATGACGAAATCGGCAGTTTTGACTATGGCTGGGGCCTCTACCTTTATAATCCAGACTCGAACAGGCCGATCGTGATCACCGTGCCGCATCCTTGTGATGATTACCCCGCCCCGGTTTTTGCCATGGAAGCTTTTTACAAACTTGACGCCCGTTTCCTGATGATCGCCGGCGCCGGCCGCGAGGTTGCCTTCAATCCTCCCTACCACAGCAACAACCAGTCGATCAGTGACCCCTCGCGCTACGCTGAGCATCCTTTCAACGAATTCTACCAGCGCGCTGGACACCAGATCCGCGGCATCACCGGCAAGACGGAATTCTCGCTGCAGATCCACACTTACGACTGGCACAAATACCAAAACAAACCCAACGTGATGCTCTCCGCCGGCAGTGGAGGATCTGATAAGTGCTCGAGCCTGCTGGTGCTGCTGCACCTCACTGAAGGTGGCACACTGCCCCAATATTCCACCCGGCGTTTCAGCATTCTGCCCCAAAACTTCGTCTATCAGCAGCATCCGGGCTTCAGCTTGCTCAGTTTCCCCCAGGCTGGATTCGGAGCCACGGTATCCGAGTTTCTGGGAAATTCCGCCTCCGCCTGGATTTTGGGAAACTACGCCACCTGGCAGCCGCAAACCTCGCTGAACCCCACCAGGGTTTCCTGATCCGCCATCCGCAGGCCTTCCAAGCCACGCTTCAGACGCAGTTTCCCTCGGCTCCGGTATCACAGGCTCTCCATTCCGGCTGGAATCTGTTGGCCAATCCATATTATATCACCTTTCAGCTCAAGGACTTGCTCTTCATCCACTCAGGCACCCAAAAGAGCTTCGCCCAGATGGTGGATGAGGGTCTCATCCTTCCCCGGATATACCTTTACGGCAAGGACGGCTTCAGCCTGGGTGAGCCGCCTTCATACCAGCGCTGAAAATCCAGAGGAATAGCGAAGCGATGCTGCTTGGCCATTAAGGCCATACCTTGTGTCCCTGATACGCCTCCCGCATTATGCCCGCACTTGATACGAGGATTGTGCGGGAGGCACAGGAGTGGGGTGGTCTTGAGCGCTAATGGCCCGGCAGACAGGACAGCGCGGCGGGTAAGGAGTTGTGGCTCTCTATTGAATCAAGTGGCTGCGGATATTCATACTGAAAACAGACTGAGGGGCTTTTCCCGACATAACTGAACCTGAGCCTAAAACACTGATCGCCATTGACAACAAGCGCCCGGCAAAAATCATGGTCAGTGATAAGCGACTAATCACAAGAAAGATGAATGCAACTTCCACTGCCAGAGAACAATACCCGATGAAAACGAATCTGGACGAGTTCTCCCAACCCCCAGCCAAAACTCCAAGCCGGCCATGCTGCTGATCGTAAGCCCCAGCCACTGGGCGCCGTTCAACATCGCCAGCGAGGAACATATCCTCCAAAACTACGCGGAGGACGTATTCCTGCTCTACCGCAACGCGCCTTCCATCATTGTGGGCCGCAACCAGAACGCCTTGGCGGAGATCAACCTGGATTGGGTAACCCGGCACAAGATTCCCGTGGTGCGGCGCCTCACTGGTGGCGGGACCGTTTTTCACGACATGGGTAACCTTAACTTCAGCTTCATAATGAACCGCTCGGCCAGGGAGGAAAGCGGATTTGCCAAATACACCGCGCCGGTGCTGGCTGTCCTTAGGAATTTGGGTGTGGATGCCAAGTTGGAGGGACGCAACGACCTCACCATCAAAGGGATGAAGTTCTCCGGCAACGCCCGCGCTGTTTACAAAAACAAGGTCCAGCAGCATGGCACCATCCTCTTTTCCAGCCACATTGCCGACCTCAGCGCGGCCCTGAAAGCCAATCCACTCAAATTCAGCGACAAAGCTGTGAAATCGGTGTCCAGCCGCGTGACCAATGTGTGCGAACATCTGCCCAAGCCATTGCCGCTAGAGGAGTTCATCGCCCTGGTGCAGGCTGAGGTGCTGGGGATGTATCTAGAAGCCCGGGCCCATTCCTTCAGCCCTGATGACGAAGCCGCCATCCAGGCTTTAGCCAGGGACAAATATGACTGCTGGGATTGGAATTTCAGCCGCTCCCCAGCTTACAACCGCGTGCAGACAATCCGCTGCGCCGCCGGCACCATAGAATTCCACGCCGACGTCCATAAAGGCCGGATCACTGCTTTGAAGGTGTATGGCGATTTCTTCGGAAACCGCGATATAGCGGGATTTGAAGCCGCGCTCATCGGCGTTCCCCACCGTGAAACCGAGCTGCGCGAAGCCCTGGACGCGCTTCCCCTTGAGGAGTATTTCGGCCCCGCCACCAGCGCCGATCTCCTGCCGGGGTTGATTTGAACCCTGACACAAAGCCGATGCGCGGCTTTCATCCACTTGTTTTCTCTGTCAAAAAAAACCTTGACCAATATAGCCTGCCTTTTTTAATGCGGTTTAATCTAAGACTGGAGTTCAGATGAACATACTTTTTCGTGATGTGCAAACGGGTATCGTGGAAGCCCGCGCCATCATGGAGATCGCCGACGGCGTTTTCCTCAATGAGATCACCATCCTCAATATCGATGGGGAGATCGTGGTTGAATTTCCCCGCAAAAGCTTTCTGGGCAAAAACAGACGCACCTACTACATGGATGTGATCACTTTTGAGGACAACGACAAGCGCATCGTTTGGGAACTGGAGATAAAGAGCGCTTACCGCGAATGGCGCAAGGCGAACAAGAAAGTACTGGTTTATGAAGATAAAGAACAAAAATAAAATAACTGGAGGATCATCATGATCACCGACCTGCAAGAAATTCTCTCGACCAACATCAAGGGAATGAAGCGCTCCGCTATCCGCGAGCTGCTGAAGTATTTGGGCCAGCCCGGCCTGATCTCCTTTTCCGGCGGTTTTCCCGCCCCCGCCTCTTTCCCGGTGGAAGAACTGAAAGGCATCATCTCCGATGTGATGAACAATGAAGCCGCCTATGTGCTGCAATACGGCGCCACGGAAGGCGACAACCTGCTGCGCGAGCTGATGGTTGAACGCTACAAGAAAGCCGGATTCAAACTGGGCGTCGAAAACATCATCATCACCACCGCCTCCCAGCAGGCTCTGGACCTGATCGCCAAGATGTTCATCAACCGCGGCGACACCGTCATTGTGGGCCTGCCCTCATATCTGGGTGGCCTCAGCGCTTTCAATTCCTACGGAGCGGAAATGATCGGCATTCCGATGGATGACGAAGGTGAAATCCCCGAAATCATGGAAGCAAAGATCAAGGAAGCCATCGCCCGTGGTAAGAAGCCAAAATTCATCTACGTGATCCCGGATTTCCAAAACCCCGCCGGGATGACCATGAGCGCCAAACGCCGCCGCGAAATCATCGACATCGCCCACCGCTACGACATCCTGATCGTGGAAGACAGCCCTTACCGCGAGCTGCGCTATGTGGGCGAAGACCAGCCCACCCTCTTTGAACTGGACGGCACTGGCCACGTAATTCTGCTGGGCACCTTCTCCAAGATTTTCTGCCCCGGTTTCCGCATCGGCTGGGTGATTGGCCATCCGGATGTTCTGGACAAGATCGTGGTTGGCAAGCAGGCCACCGACCTCTGCACCCCGCCCTTCACCCAGCGCATCGCCGCCCGCTACATCGAAAAGGGCTATCTGGATCCCAAGCTGGACCAGATCCGCGCCATGTACAAATCCAAACAGAAGGTGATGCTGGATGCCCTGCAGGAATTCATGCCCGAGGAATTCACCTGGATCAAGCCTGAAGGCGGCCTCTTCCTGATGGCCTATGGCCCCGAGGGCATCGACACCAACGAGCTGCTGCTTCCCTGCATCAAAGAGCAAAACGTGGCCTATGTGGCTGGAACCTCCTTCTTCTGTGACGGCAAGGGAAACCACACCATGCGCCTCAACTTCTCCTACGAATCCGAGGAGAACAACCGCGAAGGCTGCAAACGCCTGGGAACCTTCTACAAAAACGTTCTGGCCAAAAAGCACTGAGCCGCTCCCGAGACTTGAAATGAAAAATACACATCCTGGAGGAAAAGTGCCTAAAAAAGTCGAAAAAGACCGCATGGGCATGATCATCAGGGAAGAAGACGCGCTGGAAAAGATGGAGGTGGAACTCACCGAAGTCAAAGCCCCGGGCGACGACGATTCCCCCGTTCTGATCTATTACAACTGGTGCAAGAAGTGCGGCATCTGCGTCGCCTTCTGCCCCACCGGCTGTCTGGGCCGCAAACCAGACGGCTCGCCTTACGTAGCCGCGCCGGAAAAATGCATCCACTGCGAGACCTGCGACCGTCTCTGCCCCGATTTCGCCATCACCGGCGCCAAAGACCGCTGAGGAGAGCCGCATGCAAAAGAAACAGATTACCAAACCCGCTCCGAAAGCCAAGCCCACCAAAACCGCTGCCAAGCCAGCGAAGCCTGAGACCAAGATCGACGAACTGCAGTCAACGCGCGAACGCAAAACCGTGCTGATGCAGGGCAACGAGGCCGTGGCTTACGGTGCCCTGGATGCCGGCTGCAACTTTTTCGCCGGCTATCCCATCACCCCTTCCACAGAGATCGCCGAGATCCTGGCTGCCGAATTGCCCAAGCGCGGCGGTGTCTTTGTGCAGATGGAAGACGAGATAGCCAGCATCTGCGCCATAACCGGCGCTTCCCTTGCCGGCGCCAAAGCCTTAACCGCCACTTCCGGCCCCGGCTTTTCGCTGATGCAGGAAGGCATCGGCTTCGCCAAGATCACCGAAACACCCTGCGTGGTTGTTAACGTGCAGAGGGTGGGGCCCTCCACCGGCATGCCCACAAGCTGTGCCCAGGGCGAGATCCAGCAATCCCGCTGGGGCAGCCACGGTGACAGCCCGGCCATTGTGCTCTATCCTGACAGCGTGAAAGAATGCTACGAACTCACCATCCGCGCCGTGAACCTTTCTGAAAAATACCGCACCTGCGTTATCCTGCTGCTGGACGAGGTTCTGGGCCACATGCGCGAAGCAGTGAGGCTACCCGACCTGGCTAACGTACGCGTTATTTCGCGCATCAAGCCGACCGTGCCGCCCCACTGGTACAAGCATTACGACGAAAACCAGAAATACCTCTCCCCCCTGGCCAGCTACGGCGAAGGCTACAGGTTCCACGTGACCGGCCTCACCCACGACCAGTTGGGATTTCCAACCAACAAAGCCGTTGAAGCCGCGGACATGATGGACCGCCTGCGCAAAAAGATCGTTTACAACATCCGCGACCTAGTGCAGATAGAAAGCTATGAAATGGAAGATGCCAAGATCGCCATCTTCGCTGCCGGGATCACAGCCCGCGCCGCCAAAGCGGCAGTGGCCATGGCCCGTCAGGAAGGCATCAAGGTCGGCCTGCTGCGCCCCCTCACAATCTGGCCCTTCCCGGATGACGCCGTACGTAAGATGCTGCGTGACGTGGACATCGTGGTGGTGCCGGAACTCAACCAGGGCCAGCTCGTCCGCGAAATCCAGCGCCTGGTGAAAGACCGCAGCGACAGCAAACTCATCAAGATCCAGCGCGTGAACGGAAAGCTCATCTCACCTGCGGACATCCTGAGAAAAATGAAGGAGGGAATCTGATCATGGCCAACGTACCACAAAAAATCATTCACGAATACCTCCGCCACGACAAGAAGTTCCCCCACGTCTGGTGCGCCGGATGTTCCAACGGCATCGTGCTCGGAACCATCATCCGCGCTTTAGCCAGTATGGATATTGACCGCGACGACATCGTGATGGTCTCCGGCATAGGCTGCTCCTCACGCATGCCAGTATATGTGGACTTCAACACCCTGCACACCCTGCACGGACGTTCCATCGCCTACGCCACCGGAATCAAACTCCACAAGCCCCATCTGAAGGTGATTGTGGTCACCGGTGACGGCGACTGCACCGCCATCGGCGGCAACCATCTGATCCACGCGGCCCGCCGCAACATCGACCTCACAGTGATCCTGGTGAACAACAACATCTACGGCATGACCGGAGGCCAGTGCTCGCCCACCACGCCCCACGAAGCCATCGCCACCACAGCGCCCTACGGCAACATCGAGCCGGATTTCAACATCTGCGAGCTCGCCCTCGGCGCCGGCGCCAGCTATGTGGCCCGCACCACAGCCTACCACACCCAGGAAACCCAGAACATTGTGAAAGAGGCCATCGAGCATCCCGGTTTTGCCCTCATCGAGGTTGTCAGCGCCTGCCCCGTCATCTACGGACGCCTGAACAAAAAAGGCGGCGCTCCGGAAATGATGAAGGAAATGCGCGACAACTCCATTCCCCTGGCAGCGGTGGAAAAACTCCCTCCGGAGAAGGTGGAAGGCAAGATCATCCGCGGTGTCCTGCGCAAGGACCTCCGTCCAGAATACACCGCCCAATATGCCGACCTCGTGAAACGTGTCCAGGCCATGGGAGGTGACAAATGAAGACCAACAGTTACGAGATAAGGCTTTCCGGAAGCGGCGGACAGGGACTTATCCTGGCGGGAATCATCCTCGCCCGCGCCGCCGTGCTGGACAAGCGCCGCGTTACCCAAACCCAGAGCTATGGCCCGGAATCCCGCGGCGGCTCTTCCCGCGCCGACGTGATCATCAGCGACGAGGAGATATATTTCCCCGAAGCCACGAACTTCGACTGCCTCCTGGCCCTCACCCAGGAAGCTTGCGACAAGTATCTCTTCGATCTCCGCGAAAGAGGCATCCTCATCATCGACACTACCTACGTAAAAAACCTCGCTCTCGCCGCGGAGAACACCTATGAGCTGAACTTCACCGAAATCGCCATCGAGAAACTCGGCAGCCCCATCACCACGAACATCCTCTCCCTCGCTTTCCTGGTGAAGGTCACCGGAATCGTGAAGGAGGCCTCGCTGAAGCAATCCATCTCCGAAACCGTGAAACCAGCCTTTGTGGACCTGAACCTCAAGGCAATGGAACTCGGCTTCGAACTGGCCAAAAACTACGGGAAATGATGCCATGATCAAACACATTTCCCATATCGGCATCGCGGTGAAGGACCTGGAAGAAGGCATCGCCTTCTACGAAAAGCTGGGCCTCACCCTCGAAGGCACCGAGGAAGTGGCTTCCCAAAAGGTGAAAGTGGCTTTCTTTCCCTGCGGCGACACCCGCATCGAACTGCTTGCCCCCACCTCCGAAGACAGCCCCATCGCCAAATTCCTGGAGAAAAAAGGCGAGGGAATCCAACACATCGCCTTCGCCGTGGACGACCTGCCCAAAGAGCTACAGAAAGCGGAAGAGAACGGCATCCGCCTCATCGACAAGGAACCCCGCCCCGGGGCCCATCATGCCGACATCGCCTTCCTGCATCCCAAATCCACCCTCGGCGTGCTGATCGAATTCTGCCAGGAAGCGGAGCACAAAGAAGAAAAGTAACCCCATAGCCCGGCGGTTTCTGCCTCCGGGACACAATATCCAGGCCGGCCTCAACGCCGGCCTTTTTCTGTGCCGAACACCAAACCCGCCTTTCTGGGCAGAAAGGCTGGGGTAGAGCGACGCAACAGCATCAACCACAGCGAGATAGGGTGAAAGATTGTTGGGCATCGCCCCACACCAAAACCTCAAACCGTCCCTACTCCATTTGCCCCTTCCCATTCACATCCCATTCACTTCCCGTTTAGTTCCCGCCTTTCAAACGGGAACTAAACGGGAGGCAGACAGGGGGTGAAAGGGACAGGGCAAAGGACGAGCTGACAAAAAACCCGGGAGCAGACTCCCGGGTATGCTTATGTGGTTGTTGGTTATTGGGTTAGTTCTTGGCTATCACCTTGTAGAACTTCATCGCCGCAGAGCTTTCCGTCCAAGTGGTGCTGGTCCAGTTACCCTGGGCGAGGGTGTAAGTGCCGTAGGGGTCGGTGGAGGACCAAATCTCGTAGGCGGTTGCGCCAGTGATAGCATCCCAGGTGAGGGTGATGATGCCGCCAGCCTGGCTGATCTGTACCACGGGAGAATCGAGACCGCTGCCGGGATTAAAGTCGTGGCTGCCCAGATAGGTAAAGGTGTCGACATCGTATACATTCCATTCAGTTGAGAGGGTGGGGAAGCCTGTCGCTGGATTCTCTGTAACGCCACCGGTGACGGTAGGTTTGCGGACAAGTGTCTTGTTCAGGGTGGAATAGCCGCCGTCAGCAGTCCATTCTGTGCCAGGGTCTTCGCCGATGCGGCCGAAGATGTCCACTAATGTGTCCGTGCTGATTTTGCGCAGAGCCAGCGCGTCGTCTCCATTGAAGGAAACATTGCCGGAAGTGATAGCTGCCAAAGCCAAGATTTCTGCAGAGGCTGCTGGGTTAGCCAGGACAATAACACTCCCATTGGCAAGGGTTCCTGAAAGTGGCACAGTGCTCGGGGTTAGCAGACCATTGTACCAGTTTTCAAACTGATAGTCGCTCAGGTCCACCGGAGCGCCGGTGCCATTGAATATCTCGATGGCCTTGTTGTTGCCTGAGCCTTCGATGTATTCGGAGAAGAAGAGTTCGCTGGCAAGGTATCCAACAGCTGGTATGGCGGTACCTTCCAGCTCTACTGTGGCGGGACTGGCATTGGCCGTCTCGTGCAGGATGGAACCGGTGAAATAGCCGTCCACGTTGGAATTCATGCGCACATACACACTGCCATTGAAGTTGTAGGCCAGTTCCAGCGTGGCAGACCAAGGGCCGGAAGCTGAAGTGCTGATCTCGAAGGGGCCGCTCATAGTAAGGTTAAGCGTGGCGCCTACAGTAGTGCCCGTCGCGCTCAGAGTGTAGGTTTGATGGGCGGAGGGAGTTCCCACCTCGTGGGAGAAGGCGGTAAGGTTATCGATGATATTCCAAGTGACAGTAGGCTCAATAGTCTCGCCTTCCAGCTGTTGGGATGCCTGAACGCCGTCACTGACAAGGGTCAGGAGCCCGTCATGCGTGCCGACTACCAAGCTGTTCAGCCTGACGTAGATATTGCCGCTGAAGTTGTAAGGCAGCTCAATGGTTTGGGCAAAGCCAATGTTCGCGGATGTTGATACCTCGAAATGGGTGGGTGCAGCCACTGTGATCGGATCGATCAGGTTACTGCCCACCACCTGATAGGTGTTGTATTCGTCGGAAGGGTATCCGGGCAGGTTGAAGAGCTCGTTTTCCTGGATCGGTGAGATAGTGATCATTCCGCCCACGGAGTTGACTTCGATCGTATTGGAGTTGTCGCTGGAGCCTTGGGCATTATAAGCCCGCACCACATAATAGTAGGTGGTGCCGGCGGTGAGGCCGGAAACGGTGTAAGAAGTCACGTTGCCTACGTTGAGGTTCTGGTAGCCAGCCACGTAATTAAAGGTGCCCATGACATGATAGCCCAGATATGAGAACGTGTTGACCGGGTAAACATCCCATTCAGTTGTCAAAGTAGGAAATCCTGCCGAGGGATTCACAGAAACGCCACCGGTAACCGTGAGTTTTCTCACCAAAGTCTTGTCGACCGTGGAATGGTCACCTGAAGTCCAGGCTGCGCCGGGATCTTCACCGATGCAGCCAAAGATATCGACATTGGAGGCTGTGGATTCTTTGTACAGAGCAATAGCGTCATCACCGTTGTAGTAGGTTACGGTTGATGTGGTGTCCGCATTGGCCTGCACCTCTGGCGCAGCAGAAGCATGCGCAACAACATACACATCACCGTTGGCCAGCGTACCTGTCATTTCGAGTATGTTGGTGGTGGAGGGAGTGCTGGAACCATTGCTATAGAGGTGTATGGTGTAATCGCTCAGGTCAACATCCACACCAGTGCCATTATAAATCTCGAGAGCTTTGTTGTTGTTGCTGCCTTCAATGTATTCAGATATGATGAGGTCAGTAGCTATCGCGGGGGTTATTGTGAAAACATCCAGATAATAACCAGTGGCACCGGTTGATGCTTCCCAATTAGCTTTGAAGCTGGTGAGGCCAACATTTGTCTCTTCCAAGGCCACAGGGGCATCCGGAGGCGGCGGGGCAGTGATTTCGCCGCTACAGGTGACTGTCAGGGCAGTGGCACCAGTGGAGGTGATGTTTATCACCTCGTTGTTGTATTCGCCAACTGCCAGACCTGATTTCAGGCGCGCGTAGATGGTGGTGGTGGGAACCGCTCCGCCAGTCTGGGTGAGGGTGAGGGGTGAAGTGTAACCTGTGGTCTCACTCAGTGAGATTTCATAGTGGGTAGGCGCTGTCAGGATGATGTCGGCAGTCAGGTCCGCTCCGCTGACGGTGAAGCTCTGGGCGGTGGAAGGGCCCGAACCGACAACATAGCTGAAGCCGTCTAGTATGGCTGGATCGACTTCCATATAAGGAGCGGTGGTGAAATTGAGGAAGTCCGCTAGATTGCGGGGAGTAACTTGCGCAGCGTTATACCAGCCTACCAGGCAGACTAAGTCGCCCGGGGTGTTTGGGATCGCGGTACCTATATAGTCGGCACTTGCAAAGGATGTCCTCATTGTCCCGGTTGCCATGGACGCATCAGTAAATGTATAGTTTCGTCCCGCCGCAAAGTTACCCGTGTCGCTAAATGTAACTCCGTTAATCCGGATCAACTTGGATTGGTCGTCGGAGGTGATGTCAGCTATGTTTTTAACAATGGGAGTTACAGAATTGCCAGACGAGACAGCAGGGGGTGTGTTAACTTCGGGAATCAGTTCCACCAAACCGTTGTACAGAGCAATAGTTCCAACAATGTTGTTTATGCCGTCGAATTGGTTGTAGGTAGTGGTTATTATACCCGCGTTGTCATAGATCATAATAGCTGCTGAGCTGTCCTGAAGGTAGTATTGATTGTAATTTGGACCGTTGTATTGAAAAGTAAGGATTGCAGTACCTGTAAGACGGTAAACTGTACCGTCCGTGGCTCCTGCTCTCAGGGCGGCGATATTGGCCACATCGACAACCGTGGGGAAGGTATAGGTCACAGACGCGATTTGGCTGGGATCGTAACCGGCAGCATAAGCTCTGGCTTTCAAAGTGGTTGTCTGGCTGATGGAGATGGGGCCGCTATACAAGTTTGAGGTCTGGTTCGGATCGGTACCATTGGTTGTGTAATAGATAGAGGCACCAGGGGTGGAGCAGGATATCGAAGCGTTGAAGGGTGCATAGAAGTTGCCAGTTCCAGGCGTGATTACGGGAAGCGCTGCTGGAGGAATGCCTCCATAAGCGGTCCAAGTAACATCATCAATGCAGACCTGTCCATCGCTGTTGTTGACATTGATAAACTTGATAACGAAATCTCCGGGCACATTGACAGTTATAGTTCCTGAGTTCAGTATGACATTTTGCTGTCCGGAAGAGGTCACGTTGCCGACTACATTGCCATTAACCAGCACATTCAGGTTAACATTAGTTGAATAGGCTTGCATATAGTTGAAAGACAGCGTCCCAATCCCACCAGAAATAGTTCCGGAATAAACATTGGATTGCGGTGTTCTGTTTCTTCCAAGCATGCAAGATTTTCCCGTTACGTCAACATCGCTGCGGCACTGGACATAGTTCCAGGTTGACCCATCCTGTCCTGTGAAGGTGCCTGTGCCATATGCAGAACCAGTTGCAGGCATGTTATCGAAGGTTTCCAAACCCTGACCCCAGACAAAGCCCAATGCGAGAATCAGGGTTAGTGAAAATAGAAGTTTTTTAAGCATGTTCATCTCCTTGCTTAAGTCATTAAAAACCGTATGGTGCCGGGGTCTCTGACCGGCAGCGTGATACATTTCGATGTAAAGAGGGGTGTTTTGGCGGGTCAAAAGACCCAAGCCAAGCCATAACATAACACAAACCTATGGACTGCAATAACAAAGCGGGGGCGATATCCCCCTAAAGTTACAATCTAAAAAGCGTGTATATCCGTCAATGTTTTTTTCCGGGGTCGGGGAAGAAAAATCAGCGATCTTGCCGGAATCCCGCAAGCGACGGAACAGGGCGGAAAATGGCAAAAACGGATTGACAGGGCGGGGGCTTTGGATTTTCGTGTTTTCAAATGAGAATAATGAAAAGGACATCCAGATGACACAATCCAGCAACCCCCTGTTGAGGCCAAAAAGCAGCCACCGCCTGCAGGCCATACCCTTCGACGAAATCCGGACCGAGCATTTCATGCCGGCGATAGAGGAAACCCTTAAAACCGCGAAGGCGGAGATCGAGGCGCTGAAGAACAATCCCGCCGCGCCTGATTTTGAGAACACCATCCTGGCTTTGGACCTGTACGGCGAACAACTGGACCATGTGGCCGGAATCTATTTCAACCTGCTTTCCGCGGAATCCGACTCCGAGTTCAAGGCCCTGGCGCAGCGGATATCACCGCTGCTGGCAGAATTTAACAGCAGCATTTCCACCGACGAGGCGATTTTCGCCCGGGTGAAAAAGGTTTGGGAAGACGAGGTTGAGGGCAAACAGAAACCTGAACTGCCGAAAGACATGAACGACCGCGATGCGCTGAAGCAAGCAGAACGCTACCGCCTGACCGACAGGGCCTATCAGGGCTTCATCCGGGGCGGCGCCTTGCTGAGCACGGAAGACAAACAAAAGCTAACTGCCATCGCGATGGAATCTTCCAAGCTTTCGCCCCAGTTTTCCGACAATGTATTAGGCGCAACCAACGCTTGGGAACTGCACATCACTGATCCCGCGGATGTGGAAGGCATGCCCCAGGGTGTGCTGGCCGGGGCGGCTCATCTGGCCAAAAGCAAGGGAAAGGACGGCGGCTGGCTCTTCAACCTGCAGCCATCCAGCATGGTGCCGCTACTCACATACTGCAAAAACCGCGAACTGCGCCGCCAAAGCCAGACGGCCTATGCCTCGCGCGCCTTCAATGACGATTTTGATAACCAGGAACTGATCAAACGCGCCCTGGACCTGCGCCAGCAACGCGCTGACCTGCTGGGCTACCCCACCCACGCTGACTACGTGCTTTCGGACCGCATGGCGGAATCAGTGCAAACCGCCACGGAGTTTTTGGAAAAGATTTACAGCGTTGCCTATCCCGCCGCCAAACAGGAATACCAGGAAGTGGTTGACTACGCCAAACAGACAGACGGCATCAGCGATTTCAAGCCCTGGGACATGGGCTACTATTCCAACAAACTCAAGGAAGCACGCTACGCCTACGATCCGGAGGAACTGCGCCCCTGGTTCAAGGTGGAAAACGTGCTGACCGGCCTCTTCACCGTGGCGAAACACATCTACGGCATCGAAGTGAAGCAGGTTACAGATGTTCCCACCTGGCACAAGGATGTGAGCACCTGGGAAGTTTACGACCGGGCCGGGGATTTTTTGGGCCTGATGTACATGGACCTCTTCCCTCGGGAAACCAAACGCGGCGGGGCCTGGCAGACCTCCTTCCAGAGACAGGGACTGCATTCCGACGGCCTGCGCCGCCCGCATGTGGCGATCGTGGCTTCGCTGACCCCCTCCACGGAGGACCAGCCCTCGCTGCTGCGTCTGGACGAAGCCCGCACCGTCTTTCACGAATTCGGCCACGCGCTGCATTCCCTACTGGCAGACGGGTATTACAAGGGACTCTCCGGCACCAGCGTGCTTTGGGATTTTGTGGAACTGCCCAGCCAAATCATGGAAAACTGGCTCCTGGAGGAGGAGGCGCTGAACCTCTTTGCCAGACACTATGAAACCGGTGAGCCGCTTCCAAGTGAACTACTGAAGAAAGTGATCGATGCCAAAAACTTCCAGGCGGGACTGGCAAACATCACCCAACTGCGCTACGCCATGCTCGACCTGGCCTGGCACACCACCCACCCCAGCAAGATCACGGACGTGGACGCCTTTGAAAAGCAAGCCACCGCGCGCTTCCAGATCGCACCCCCCATCGAGGGAGCAAACATCTCCTGCGCCTTTGCCCACATCTTCGCCGGAGGCTATTCCGCCGGCTACTATTCCTATAAATGGGCCGAAGCGCTGGAAGCCGACGCCTGGAGCCTCTTCGATGAAAAGGGCATATTCAACCCCGAAGTGAGTGAAGCCTTCCGCAAATACATCCTGGCTCGCGGAAACGCCTTCCACCCCATGGACCTCTTTGTGGCCTTCCGGGGACGCAAACCGGACCCCGACGCCCTGCTCAAGCGCGACGGGCTGATCCCCACACCAGCCTGAACCCCTGAAAATAGAGAGTAATGGAACGCCGGTTCTATCGCCGGCGTTTTTTTGGCTTATGTCCATATATTATGGATGCGACATCCTGGTGCCTTGAACAAGCGAAAAGACATAGTATGGCCGTTAACGCCCTGTCTTTGGTCACGGATATGCCTCCCGCCTGATGCCCGCATTTGATGCGAGTATCATACGGGAGGCATGAAAGAGAGATGGACACGAGCGCTCAGGGCGTGACTGGCAGGATTCCGCGGTGGCTAAGCAGTTATGGCGTTCAAATGAAGTGGTTGAAGAATTTTGGCTCTCTTTCTTACCTGCTGGAGAGACGGTCTATCGATTTGATGGAATACATGCCCAGGCTCGCCAGTGACCGTGACGGTCGAAGTGAGAAGCGGAACGGCCTGGCTCCGGAGCCAAAACAGCTGGAGGCTGCGCAGGAACACTAATTGGCCGGGCGAGGAGGCAAGGGGGAGGCCGGCAATCAAAAAAGGCCGGGGTGAACCGGCCTTGCAAGACTTTATGGTTGAATGGATTATTTGATGCCTTGGGTCATCGCTTCGCCGAGGCTGAAGATGGGCAGGTAAACCACCACGATGATGCCGCCAACCACAGCGGCCATGATAATGATAAGGAAGGGCTCGATGAGCGAAGTGAGGCGCTCGATCACGGCATCGACCAGTTTTTCGTAGAACTGGGCGGCTTTGCCCAGCAGCTTGTCCATGTCGCCAGTTTCTTCTCCGGTGCCAATCATCTGCAGGAGGGTGGGCGGAAACAATCCGGTGCGGCGAAAGGCGTTGGCCACGCCATAGCCTTCTTTCACCATCACCCGCGCGCGGCGGATGCCGCCTTCGATCACGGCGTTCTGCACCACATTCTCGGTTAGCTCCATGGTATCCATGATGGGCACGCCCGCCGCCATGAGGATTGAGAAGGTGCGGGAGAATTTGCTCATGATGGAATTGACGGTAACTCCGCCGAAGACAGGCAGTTTCAGCTTGATGCTATCCCAAACGTAACGCCCCTTGTCGGTGAGATTAACCACCCAGAGGGCGACAATCACGCCGATAACTGCCAGGATGGCCAGGAACACGTTATTGGTGATGAAGTTGCTGATGCCAATGGCGATCTGGGTTGGCACGGGCAGTTCGGCGTCGAAGCCTTCATAGACTTCGGCGAACATGGGCACCACATAGTAGAAGAGAAACCAGACCACCACGGCCAGGAAAATGAGGATGAAGATAGGATAAGCCATAGCGGAGCTCACCTTGCGGCGGGTGTCCTCGATCTTTTCCAGATAGTCGGAAAGCTCATCCAGGATGGTGTGCAGGGTTCCGGAGACCTCACCGGCCTTCACCAGGGCGATATAGAGTGGATTGAAGACACCGGGATGCTGTTCCATGGCTTCTGAAAGCGAATAACCTTTGCGGATATCGTCGGAAAGGCGCCGTAATATCTTGGCGAATTTGGCATTCTTTTCAGCCTTTTCCAGATCCGTGAGGGCTTTTTCGATGGTGAGACCGGCAGAGAACATGGTGGAGAGCTGGCGGGTGAAGAAGACCAGAGTTTTCAGCGAAACTCCCGTGCGCCACTTGTAAATGGAGAGCATGATCTTGTCGGAGAGGGACAACTTGCCCTTGAAAGCGCCTTCCGAGGCGGCTTTCACCGAGATGATGGTGCTTCCTTCCTTGGCCAGTTTGTCCACGGCCTGGTCCAGAGAATCGGCTTTGAGTATGCCTTCGACCCTGGCGCCCTTGACGTCCTTGATGATATAGGCAAAATTCGGCATTGGCTAAACCTTTCGAAGATTATTCCACGATGGTCATCTTAATGACTTCGCGGATGGTTGTGATACCTTTGACCATCTTGGTTATGGCGGCATCGTGCAGGGTGCGCATTCCGGCGCGGAGAGCGGCTTCGCGGATGAGGTCCTGGTTGCCGCCGTCGTAGATAATGCTGCGGATTTCTGGATTGACCGTAAGGAGCTCAAAGATGCCTGTGCGGCCTGCAAATCCGGTGTTGTCGCAGTGTACGCAGCCACGGCCGATCTTAAAGTTGATCTGGGCGGCCTGTTCCGGGCTGAGTCCGCAATCGCTGATCTCCTGGTCGGTTGGCTTGTAATCCATGATGCAGTAAGGACAGATTTTGCGAACCAGGCGCTGGGCCATCACCAGGCTGAGTGAAGAACCCACCAGATAAGGCTTGATGCCGATATCGATGAGACGGGTGACTGTCGAGGGGGCGTCGTTGGCGTGCAGGGTGGAAAAAACCAGGTGACCGGTGAGGGAAAACTTAATGGCGATGTCGGCGGTTTCCTCGTCACGGATTTCACCTATTAGCACGATATCCGGGTCTTGGCGCAGCACGGAGCGGAGGGCGGTACCGAAGGTGAGGCCGATCTGTTCCTTGGTCTCAATCTGGGTGACGCCTTCCAGGCGGTATTCCACAGGGTCTTCCACGGTGATGATATTGGTTTCCACATCCTCGATCTCTTTGAGGGCGGCGTGGAGGGAAGTGGATTTACCGCTGCCGGTGGGGCCGGAGACGATGATGATGCCATAAGGCCGGCGGATGATGCGGTTGAAGATGTCCATGTCTTCCTGTTCAAAACCGAGGGTGTTGAGTTTGAAGCCAAACTCACCCTTGTCCAGAAGACGCATCACCACTTTTTCACCCAGCACGGTGGGGGTGATGGATACACGCACGTCCACACTCTTGAGTGAGGTTTTGAGGGCAATGTGGCCATCCTGGGGCAGTCTTCGTTCAGCGATGTTCAGCTTGGACATCACCTTGACCAGAGAGATAAGGCCGGGGTGCATGCCAATGGGCGGGGTCATCACTTCACGCAGAGCACCGTCCACACGGTAACGCACCCGGGTGTTTTTAATCAGGGGCTCGATGTGGATGTCGGTGGCGTTGGACTTGATCGCTTCGTTGATGATCAGATTCAAAAGTCTTACGATGGGAGCATCAGCCTCACCGGAAGCAGCAGAAATGGTGATCTCGTTCTCGTCGTCGTCCATAGCCACAAAATCGAAGCCGTCAACCGCGTCTTCCACCTCGGAGGTGGTGCGGATTCTCTTGTAGTGCTTTTCGATGGTGTCGCGCAGCGCGGTATCGGAGATCAGCCTGGGCTTCACGTTCTTGCCCAGGATTTTCTTGAGGCTGTCCAGCACTGTAAGGTTGTCTGGATCTGTCATGGCCACCACCATACCGTCGTCATCTTCGCGCAGAGCGATCACGCGATTCTGGTTGGCATAGGGTTCAGGGATCATTCTGACTACTTCCAGGTCAATTTCCATCAGTTCGCTTTCCTGGGCGATCTCGTAATCAAGCTGCATGTGCAGCACGGAAAGCAGCTGCGCCTCGGTGATATGGCCAAGCTTGACCATGGTCTCACCGATCTTGAGCCCGAAATTGGATTGTTTGGTGAGAGCTTCTTTGACCTGATCTTCGGTGGCATAGCCTTCGTGGACCACGATTTCACCGAAGGGGGCAAATTGCGGGTTATAATTCATTTAAATCATCCTTACATGGTATTTTGGAACCGTTGTGGCAGCCCGCGCCAACATTATAAAGCCGAAGCGGCGGAGACGGCCGGGGCCGCCTCCGCGTATCGGGTGAAGTTTCTTAGAATGGGGGACCAGGTGTCCAGTAGCGGTAGAGGTGGACGCTCGTTTCCGCTGTTACGTTGGTGCCCATGATGCGGGCGAATACAATGCCGCTGGTTTCTCCGGCGGTTTCGGTCATCCCATCGCCGGCTGGACACTCCAACCTGTGATATCGGATCTGTCCCCAGGCCCAGCCAGCTTTTTCCCCGGTGCCCCAACTCCCGTCATCGGTGTAGATCTGCCAGGGCGGATCAGTCGGATAGTTATTGTTGTAGCCTGGTATGGCCACAAACTGTCCCTTGGTGGAGAGCAGCATGATGGGAGCGTTGCCCACGGCCGATCCCTGGCCGTCGGTGAGCACGGCAAATATATCGGCTGATTTCCAATCCGGACTGGTGGCGCCAAAGACCAGCGAGGCTGGGATGGCTTGGATCTCGAACTCGGGATCGTTGAGCGGAAGCTGAACTGTGGCATAGCCAGCCACGCTAGTGCCATGCATTTCTCCTGTACTGGCCCGGATGGTGATCCAATCATAGGTATAGATGCCAGAATAGGTAAGCGTGGTGAAGGCCACTCCGGCAAGGGAGTCTCCGGCCACGTTTGCGTTGCCTGTGTAGGCATCGCCGACTATCTGGCAGTTGGTAACGTTGTTGATGAGCTCAAACAACACAGAGGTTCTATACCCGACCGGGTTACCATAAATATCTTTGACCACGGCCTGGGCAACGACGCGCCACAGCCCGCCTTCCATGTTTTCACCGGTGTTGAATGCACCAATGGAGGGAATCACCTCATGCGGAGGACCGGACCTGATCACAATATTGGCCTTGGTGGCATGCACCCATCTGCCGGATTCAGTGGTGCAGGAAGCCCTGATGATCAGGATTCCCGACTGGGTGCCGCTGTTCACAGAGATTTGGGCTTCACCTCCATTGGATACCACCAGCACACTGTCCATCACTGGGTAGCCGTTGAGGTTGGCTCCCGCGGGAGGGGTTGTATTCATAATCCGGAAATAGATATCCTGTGGTCTGTCGATCAGGTTGCCGTTGATGTCTTTAAGCTTCACCCTGAGGATGGCGGTATCGGTGCCACCTGTATTGGCAACATCGAGCACGATCTGTTCATCCTGGGTGAAGGAGATGGAGTGGATGTCGTCAGAAGTGACGTTGAAGATAAGCTGGGTCTGCAAGGTGTCGTTGTTGGCAAAAGCCTTGATGGTGGCTGCCCCAGCTGTGAGGCCAGGCGTAAACCGCACCTGGGCTTCACCCATGTTGTCGGTATTGATGGTAACGGATTGGGTTGTGTTTATGAAAGTGCCCAGGTCCGTTTCAAAGCGCACCGGCTTTATCTGGCAGGGATTTCCGTGGGGATCGTTAAGCGTGGCGCGCATGAAGATACGGTTTTGGCTGGCCACGAAACTGGTGTCCGCCTCTATGAGTTCGCCACCTACCTCTACAAAGGACTGCAGCCCTATGGTGAAGGGGTTTCCAGGCCTGATCAGCACTTCCCGGGTGCTGTTCACACTGCCGATTGTGGCTGTCACAAAGGCGTTTTCCACACCAGGCGTGGTGGTTGCCACCGCTCCGGCATTGTACTTCGCATAGGCGCGGCCATTAATCGTTTTGCCCACAAAGGTAACACCCAGCACGTTGCCGGCGTCGTCAACAAACCTGCCCATGGTGCAGTTAAAGGTAATCAGGGTGTTGTCCGGCACCGGATTGCCCAGAACATTAATGGCCATGGCATTGATTTCGGTGGTCTGCATCACATTCATGGGATAGGGGTTTGCCTGAGAGAGGAAATTCAGGGTGACATTCTCCACTTCGGGAACTTCGTCGATGAAGACCTGCACTTCGGCAGTATCGGCGGAAGCGAGCACATTGGTGTCAGTTGCCGAGTATTTGCGAACCACGGCTGTGATAGTGGCAAGGCCACTTTCGCCGTCATCCCAGAAGGTGGTGGTGGCCACACCGCTGCTGTCTGTGGGAACCGCGGCCAGGATACGTCCCAGATTCGTGCGGAAATTCACTATCTGCGAGGGCACACCGAAACCTTCACCGTTTTTCACGGTAACGCTGATTTCAGAAAACGTGATGTTGTTGTCAGCATAGATGGTATCCGGTGAGGCGGTAATCTTTGTAATGATCCGCATTTCGTTGGGATCAGTGCTTAACCCACCAGTGAGAGGCGGCAAGCGCCTGTCACAGGATGAGAAAACCGCAAGTGTTAGCACCAGCAAGGTCAGAAGGGGTAAAAAGGTTTTAAACTTCTTCATGGTATCTCCCCTTAGTTCTCGTCATTTTCATACTTAATCAGACGACGGGTGAGGCGTTCATCCAAAACCGGTTCGCCCAAGTCTTTACTATTCTGGATTTCCGGGTCAATGCTGAACTGATCGGCAGTGACCAATCTAGGTGTGATCTCAATGATCAGATCGGAATTTTCCACCTGTTCCTGACGGTGCTGGAACAGTCTGCCGATGAAGGGCATGTCACCCAGCAGCGGAAGCTTGCTCACTTTCTGGCTGATACTGGAGCTAAGCAGACCGCCCACGATGATCTTATGCTCATTGGGGACGGTGACTGTTGAGGAAATGCGGCGCACCTTTTTACGGGGTACATAGCCGCCCACCAGTTCGGTGACGGAGCTAACTTCCGGTGCGATGTGAGCAGTGATCTGGCCTTCATCGTTGACCGTGGGCGTAACCGTGAGCATGATGCCCACTTCTTCTCGCTCGACCTGGATCTGTTTGTCGTTGTCGGTAACCACGAAGGGCACCACTTCACCGATATGAATCTGGGCTTCGTTGCCGTTCAGGGCGGTCACCCGGGTATCGGTAAGCAGCTTGGCGGCATTGTTTTCCAGCAGCCAGTCTATGGTGATGTCAAAGGCGGTCAACTGACGGCTGAAATGGCCGATGTCGTTGAAGCCGTTGATCCTCTGGAAATACTGCTGGTCCGGCAGAATTTCGAAATCGGTGGGGTTGCCGTAGGGTAGATATCCCTCCGAATCGCTAAAGTTATAGGGCAGTCCCGTTCCCTCTGCGTTCACAGGATCTTCGGCGAGGACGGTGGTGAGGTGGTTGAGGCGGCTCCAGTCGATGCCAAATTTCTTGGCGTCGGTGAGGCTGATCTCGATCAGGCGTACCCTGATCTCGATCTGTTTCTGAGCGATGTCGATCGTCTGCACCAGATCCCTCACGCTTTCAAAAGTATCTGTGTTGCCATAGACCATGATGGCGTTTTGGCCTTCCAGCGGGACCACGGAGACCTCGGAATTGGCAAGTGCTTCGCTAACCTTGGCGGCATCGAGGTTCTTGAGGTAGATGATATTGCTGCGATGGCCTGAAGACTCGGCGATATTTTGCTGGGTCCCCACGAGGAAGGTGTTGTCACCGTAGATCTTATAGGACAGCCCGGCGGATTTGGCCACCAGTGAGACGGCTGTTTCGACAGGAACATCCTTGATGCTGACGGTCACCCGTTTCTGTTCCTTTTCAGTGCCGGCAGACTGGTCTGTGGCCAGCACGATATTGGTGCCGCTGAGACGGGCAAGGGTGCTGAGCACGGAGGACAAGGGTTCGTCCACGCTGTTGAGGGTCACGGGTTTTCTAAGAGCGCTCGTTTGTGCACTCAAGGCTGCGATCCCCAGCAGGAAACTCAGAATCAGAGTGCAAATCATAAAGCGTTTGAACACGAAGGCATTCAACATATTTTCTCCAGCTTCGTAGTATTTTTTCATGATTAATAGTTTTGATCGGTGTTTTGCCGCCTGAGTTCCTCTTGCGAGAAATCGGGCATTTGGGGACGCGGCTGTATGCTCAGGGTTTGCGGCCCGCCGTAGTAGATACCAACGTTTTGCTCATTGATCCAAGTGATTCGGCGCCCTTCTATCACATCGCCCACTCCGCCAGTGTAGATCTTGTCCTGATACTCCACAGTGACCAACCGTTTCCCGGTCTCCTCGTCGATATAGGTTCCCGTGGGGCGGAAGGTGTTGCGCAGGGCGCTTTCAAATTCCTTGGCCAAGTCAAAGCGGTCCTTGATGATATTGCCCTGCCTGAGGGGATCGTGGGCAACCGTAAAGACAGTATTCTTGCGCTCGAGAATCGATTTCTCGATAGACATGATCCTGTTGCGCAGGGTATCGGAGACAGATTCGTTGGTGTATTTGGACTGATCCGGCACCTTGGTTGATTTGGAGTTGTAGGTCACCAGCCGGATGGCAAAAGCCAGCAGGGAGATGAAGAGCAAGGCTATGGCGAGGTCTTTTAAATATCTGAATTGCATGCCTAAACCTCCTTTTTAACCTTCAAAATCGACATTTCCATGGTGATCCGGTAGATGTTGGCAGAGCCGTCAGTTGCCTGGCTTTTCTCAGTAGCCTGCAGCGGAGAGACATCAAGATACTGGATCTTGATGATGTGGTTTTGGGCTTCGAGCTCAGAGATGAATTGCCCCATCTGACGGAAAGTGCCTTGAAGTTCAATCGTGTATGTGGTTTCGAGCATCCCGACCTGAGTGAACTTGTTGGAATCTGAGATTTTGATCAGCTTCAACTGGTTTTGGTCGCGCAGCATTTCGATCCCACGCTGGAAGTTGTTGAGCTCATCAACCGAGAATTTTTTTTCAGTGGTGAGGCTGTTGTCAAGGATCTCACGGAACTGGCTGAGCTGCTGGTCCATGATCATGGCGCTGTTCAGTTTTTCCAAGGTGGTCTTGATCTTCTTGTCATAGTTTTCGATCTCGCCGAGATTCTTTCTCAGGGAATTACCGGCCAGCATGAAAAACAGCACAGAGATCAGGACCATTCCCAAGATGAAGACAGTATATTTTTCTTTCATTATTGCACCGCCTTCCGGCTCAGTTCCGAGGAATTGCGGCTGTAACATTCGATGAGGAATTCCAAAATCTCGGTGTCCTTGGCAATCTGGCGGTTTTTAGAGCCGGATTTGATCTCGGGAAAGTCGTTGCTGATCTCAGGGTTGGCCTTCAGGCGCTGGACGAAATCGAATGTAACATCGCCTTCCTGAATGCGCTTGTCCACTTCGATAATCCCGTTTAGGGTGAGCACACCGTTGCTGAACTGGAACTTACGCACAGCCAGTTGCTTGTCGATCTCCTGGCTGAGGGCTTCCAGCTTCTTGGTCCAGAAAATGCGGTCGTTGAAGGTTTCAGCCAATCTGGTGACGTCATTCACCGAGAGGTATTCACCGCTGGTCTCATACTCGCTTAGTTGGGAATCGATCTTGGTATAGTAAGCCTTGCGGTTTTTAACTTTCCTTTTGAGGTTGTTATTCAGATAAAGGAGCCCGGCGAACATGATCAGTGCACCCAGCAGAAAGCCAATGACGGCATTGCGGAAGGATTTGTTTTCCCGCTCGGTCTGGAGCTTGATCTCGCCGTATTTGTTCAGGTTGATCTTGAAGAAAAAGTTTGGTGTCATACTCACGTACCTATTCCTGCCGCATAGCCAGGCCTATGGCCAGGGCCAGCTGCGGATCCTTTTTATCTGCGAATTTCTCCGGCATTTCCACATTGATGAAGGGCATGAAAATGTCCGTGGGAACGCTCACTCTTTCCTCAATGTATTCGCGGAGGCCTTTAAGCTTGGCTGTTCCGCCCATAAGGTAAAGCTTGCGAAAGTCGCTGTTGCCTGCTTCCTTGACGTAGAAACGGAGCGAACGGCGCAGTTCTTCCACGATCACGTCTTCGGTGGATTTTTCCGATATGTCAAGCACGCTGATGGTTTGCTCGCTGACCGCGCCGGGATCGTCCATAAGGCCGAATTCCAGCTTGTAGTTCTCGGCCTCCTCCCACTCCATCTGGCGCTTGCGCATGATGTCCCGGGTGAAATTATAGCCCCCAAAGGGGATGTCGCGGGCAAACAGCCTGGAATCAGGCCCCCAGATCACCATGTTCGTACGGTGCGCCCCCAGATTCAGCAACACATACACCCCCTCCTCTACAAAGGCGTTGAGGGCAAAGCTGTTGGCCACTGCCAGGGAGTCGATATCCACAATGTTGGGATTCAGGCCGGCTGTGACCAGGGTGTTGGTGTGCTCGTTCAGCAGTTCCTTGGAGGTGGCGGCCAGGAGGATGTTCATGTTGTTCGTTTTCTCCTCAACATCGATCACCTGGAAATCCAGGACCATGTCCGTGCCGCTGATGGGAATGTGTTTCTTCGCTTCGAAGAACAGGGCGGATTCCAGTTCGTCATCAGGCAGAAAGATGGTCTTGATCTGCTTGATGCTGGTGTTGTCCCCTCCCACAGAGGTAACCAGATGCTGGATCTTTTTGGGATTGATGTGCATGGCTTTCATGATCTCGACGATCACCGGGGCGAAGCGATCGGGGCGAAGATCGCTGGGCACGTATTCCACACCAATCGGGACGGTTGGCCGGATTTCGCAGTTTAGCAGCCTGAAGCCTTCGTGCAGCTTTTTCAGATGCACCGCCTTGACGCTATGGCTGCCTATGTCGATTCCGACCGATTCTTTGATCTTGGTCGTTTTCGCTTTCTTCATCGTTCCTCTTATCTCTGACGTTTAATATATAAGTATCACAGGTATTCCGGCGGGCGCTTGATAACCCAGTTCACCGCGGCAAAAGGAGTCTCGTCTTTGCGGTTGACTTCCGGAAAATCTATCGGCGAAATCCGGTAAAACCTGTTGTCGTAATAATAGTTCTTTTTATAGCCAGTGCCTGTTCCCGAAGCCCCGGGGAAGTTGATGTTCGTGAGGGTAAACCCGAAAACGGGATCGTTGTGCTGCACCGCTTGTGGCAAGCTAGTGGGGCCGCAGTAATCGATGGGCTGGTCCCAGTTGTTGTTCGAAGGCCATTCCTCATCGTAATAGCTGCGGTGCACGAATCCCCTGCGGCGCTGGGAAATGGAACCGTAAACGTTGATATAGCCTCGTTCCAGGTAGGGTGTGCGCTCAGGCCAGAGGGGATTGTACCAGGGATAGTCGATCCTCAGGTTGCGGTTTCCAGGTCCCGTGGAGGCCCAAAGCTGCCCGGGACGGTGGGGAAAGCGGTAGCGGTGCAGGTCGATTCTGGTGTAGGCTACGTTGTTCACCGTAACATCCGGCACGGAGGGATGCGGATGCTGGTACTCAAAGGTAAAAACCCCATCGCCGTGTGAGTTGTCGGGTCCGTCATCACCCAATGCGGCCATGGCCGCGTAGATCCAGATGCCGCCATTACCGGTGTCTGGACCGGAAGTCCCATGCACGCGCGTGGAGTCGATCGGGTCACGGTACCCGTATTTGATCACGATCGATTTCTCGGAGACCAAGCCAACCACATCGGTGCGGTTGCCTATGGGGTCGGTGCCCACAGCCGTGTTCATCAGCGTGATGTCATCCAGCAGAAAGAGGGTGTCGCCACATCCCCAAGTCTGGTATGTACCAAAGTTTCCCTTAATCCAGAGTTTGTTGTTCACCCACTTGGATGTGTTCATGGCTGTGCCGTTGTGGAAAAAAGACCAGACGGTGTCCCGTACGGTATATTGGTTATTATACAAAAATGTGGCAGGGTTTTCAGGAGGATAGGGGTTGTACACAGGCGTGATTTGTTGATAGGGTTCCATAACTTCGCCCATATAAGCTGCATAGCCGGCGCCGTCCACATCCACGTACATAATAACGTTTGGATTATTATATTGAGGGCCCACAACGTTGTTTCTGCGGCGGATGCTGGAGGCCTCATCCGGGAAAACGGTGTAGGCATACCCTTCGGAGAGGCCGCCCTGGAAAACTTCTGTTTCAGAATAGGAGCCGGAAAATGAAATAACCTCGCCGTGGGTGGAAACCCAGCCGTAGAAAGTTGGCCAGCCGTTGTTTATGCCTCCGCTGGTTTTTTTGATCCAGATGTTCGTGTTGCTGTGAACTCGGCCGTGGAGGACGTCCGGACCGTGGAAATAGACGTTGGTGGCGTTGGGTGATTCGTCGGTGTCAGTAAAATACATGAATTTGGCAAAGGTCTCGGTTTCCAGGGTATAGATGCCGTATTTGCGAACCATGGAATATTTGGGGTTCAGCATCGCTGTTTGCCCTATCCCTGATTTGGAGCGGACCAACGATTTCACCTGAGTCTGCTGAGCCTGGTCACCCATAACCACATCACCATCTGTAATAAAACTCAACCCTCCCTTGGTAAGTAAGGACTGGATTTTGAATGTCTTGCGCATCGCCGAGTTTGTGATCTCCACGCTGCGCTCGGAAGTGCGCACGGGGATGAGCACAGTACCCATTTTCTGCGCGATCTTCTGTCCGCGGTATGCCTCGCTGCGCAGCAAGATAATGCCTTGGAAACCCTCAAAATCATACTGGAAGGCAACCACATCGCGCATGGCCAGGCTGGACAGAGTGAAACCAGACATCACGCCCACAACCGCCAGAAGCATGGCAATAGCCACGTTGCCGCTGGGTCGCTTGAACATTTTAAACATGGAATCTCCCTTTCAGGGGCTTTTGCTTCCTCATTTCTTAGCCATCTTGGTCGTGAATTTCACAGAACGGTACCTATTAGCTCCGGTCTTCACCCTCGCGTGCAGTTCCACCTGCAAGACGAGCACATCCTGGTCTGGATTAACTTTTGTGAACAGGAATTTGTCCACGATCATCTCGTCCAAGTTTTCCTTTTTAGGAAAGATGTACAGCGGTGAGGCAACCTGCACTCCCCGGTGCACATATCTGCAGCGCACAGCACCATCATACAGATAGAATTGCGCGTAGTCGAGCGTTTCCAGACCTTTGTCTGTGGGTGGGATGATGCGCAGGTCTGTGCTGGAGTTGGTGGTGGTGTTTAAGAGGCGCATGTTCAGGGCATTTGCCACCCCGTAGTATTCCATGTCCTGGGCATTGCCCACCGGAACTCCGTTTTTAATTAGGTTCAGGCAGTCCAGGGCGTCCTTTTGCAGTTCAGCCCAAGCAGTGAGTTCCCGGTATTTTCTGAAAAAGGTGCCGATTCCCAAGGCTGCCGCAAATATAAGAATAACAGAGATGGCCATCACAACGACCAGTTCGGCCAGGGTGACACCGCGTTGGCGGCCCAAGATGGAGTTTGCGAAGGTTCGTTTGGTATTCATCAGAGGAAATAGTCTTCCCGCATCCGGATATGGCGTTCTTTCTTCGAGCCGGGATCGATCCATCTGAAGGTAGCTTCCAGCTGTATGTAGTTCAGAAGCTGCTCGTTGGACGTCTCCTGGGCGTTGCGCGTCGTGACCGTCATGTTTCCACACAGAACGTGTTCCGGGTTTGTGTCATCGAGGATATACTGCTTGTTCAACTGCAGCTCGAAAGGTTTGCTGCGGGTATGGCGGTAATATTCCATCTCAAGTTCACCGGTTATGAGCAGGGTGGCAACCCGGTCGCGGTAGTTTGTGAGAAGCTGCCGCTCCGCGTAAACCACGCCAATATATATGGCGAGGACAGTCACGACCACCACTGTCATCACCGCCATGGTCTCCAAAATGGTGATGCCGCTTTGTCTGCTTAGCAGGCCAAGCGGCTTCACCTTATTCATCTTATTATATTCATTCATCAGTTAAATCCCGCGCCAGAGGCAAACTGCTTGGGATTGTCAGCGAATTCTTCCGCAATGGTCCTTTCCACAAGGTTGTTCATCACCAGGTTGTATAGAGACTGGTCGCGAGTCTGCATGCCTTCCTTGGTGCTGGCCTGAATAATGGAGGGGATCTGGTAGGTCTTTTCCTCACGGATCAGGTTACGCACCGCAGCGTTGGCCACCATGATCTCCAGGGCGGGAACGCGGCCTTTGCCGTCCTTGGTGGGCAGCAAAGTTTGTGAGAGCACGGCTTCCAGCGATTCGGAGAGCATCGAGCGCACCTGTTGCTGCTGCTCTTTGGGAAACATGTCGATGATGCGGTCGATCGACTTGGTGCAGCTTCCGGTGTGCAGGGTGGCAAAAACCAGGTGGCCGGTTTCCGCGGCTGTCAAAGCCAAGGACACCGTTTCCAGATCTCGCATTTCGCCCACCAGGATCACGTCAGGGTCCTCGCGCAGAGCGCTTCTCAGCGCTGCCGTGAAACTCTTGGTATCGTGTCCCAGCTCGCGCTGGTTGATCAGGCTGTTCTTGCTCTTGTGCACAAATTCGATGGGGTCTTCCACCGTGATGATGTGGCAATAGCGGTTGTCGTTGATCGTGTCGATCATCGTGGCCAGGGTGGTGGATTTGCCGCTACCGGTGGGGCCGGTCACCAGGATCAGTCCCTTTTCCTTGTGGGTAAGCTTTTTCAGAATGTCAGGAAGATGCAGTTCCTCATAGCTTTTGATTTCGTTTGGGATCACGCGGAAAGCACATGAGACCCCGTTGATCTGATGGAATGCGTTCACTCGGAAGCGCACGTCGTTGCTCAGTTTGGTGGAAAAGTCAATCTCAAGGTTTTCCTTGAACATCTCTTGCTGGACTTCGTTCATCACACCGAAAACCAGGGTCTTTACCTCTTCCGCTGACAGGATGGGCAGATTCAGCCTTTTCATCCGGCCGTTAACACGCACCATGGGGTGTGCGCCGGCCGCGATGTGGAGGTCCGAAGCTCCCGCTTCCGCCGTGAAGCGTAACAATTCGTGGATAGTCAACTTGTTTCCTCCAGATTAATCGGTGTCGGCTTCCACTCCCTCCGTGTCCGGGTCAGTGAACTGGTCAACGCCATAACCGTGGAATTTGCCTTCTTCAACGTCGAACCACACCTGTTTGTCAGGTCCGCCAGGGAATTCTTCCGTGGAGGTGGCGATGAATTTCTTGGGCGGGTTGCCGGTAACTTCAAATTTCCAATACCGGCTGGTGCTTCCGTCGAGGTTGGTTTCTTTCAGGGCTTTCTCGATGGTATAGTCCTGAGTGCTGCCGTAGGTTTGGCTGTAAATCTTATAAGTGTTGCGGATGGCGCCGATGGCGGTTTGAGCTTCAGCGGAACGGGATTTTTCCACGTGACGCATATAGATCGGAACAGCCAGGGCTGCAAGGATGGCGACAATAATCACCACCACAAGAACTTCGATCAGGGTAAAACCCTTCTGGTTTTTCAGTTTCCTGAGCATTCGTATTTCCTCCTTGCGGAACTTTTTTTCAGGTTCTTTTATGGCTTGCACAATGCGTGCCAATTCTCTGGAAAATTTCATCAATCCAGAGATGCCAATAAATATCTTGACGCATTCTTGTCCAATCTTTTTTTTGCATTTGCCTCAAATTCTCTCAGATTACCTAAGGAGACAAACATGCATATATCACGTTGGTTAACAATCGCCATTATTGTAGCTGTGGGAATGGCAAACTGTTTCGCGGATGAAACCGCTCCCACAGAACTTAAAAACCAGAACCGGCTCAATGACGCTGACGTCCTTGCCGAATGGAACGGAGGTGTCATCACCCGCAAAGACCTGGATACCAAAATCTCCCACCTGCCGGTGAACCAACAGGGCCGCTACCGTACGGTGGATGGGCAAATCCAGGTGCTGGACATTATGGCCATGGAAGAGGCCTTTATGGCCAAAGCCATCCAGCTTGGGGTGGACAAGGACCCCGATGTCATGAAACTCATCGAAGCCGGAACCCGCCAGTTCTATATCCAGGAATACTACAAACGTAATGTCAGCGATCTCGTGATCGTCACCCAAGCCGATAAACAGAGATACTACGATGACAATAAACAGGCTTTCTACGAATTTCCCAATATAACCCTCAACTACATCCAAACCAAAGATGAGGCCGACGCCCTGGCCGCAATCGCCGAACTTCAGGCAGGGAAAAGCTTCGGGGAGGTTTCGGACGCGTACAACATCAATACCTATGCCAAAGGAATCAAGGGAGTTATCAAAAACATCCGCCTCAACGGCAACATCCCCGGTGTGGGCAACGACTTGGAGCTGGAAAAACACATCGCCGATTCACAGCCCGATCCCACCGCGATAAACGGCCCCTTCAAAACTAGCTCCGGCTGGCATCTCTTCCAAACTGTGGATTACAAAGCCGGACGCCAGAAACCTTTTGATAAAGTAATGCCCGAGCTTGAGCAGCGCGCCCGCCCAGGTGTGGAAACCAGGATCCTCAACGACCTGACCGACCGGCTCAAAACCAAATACGCCGTGGCGGTGGATACCACCAGAGTTGACGAAATCGACCTCAAGGACCGTGCCAAGAACGAAGAGATAATGGACCTCAACCTCATCTCATCCTCAAATCCGGATTTGAACATCACCGTGGCCATTCTGCTTGACCGCTATGCCCAGCTCTCACCGCAGGAACAGCTCTTCTTCAGCAAGGGCGAAGCCGCCAGGCAACTGCTGGACCAGGAACTCGTCCGCAGCCTGCTTTACGCTGATGCCAAGGCTCAAGACTACAGCCAAAACCTCAAGGAAAATCCAGAATTTGAACAGATGAAGCGCTATTACATCCTGAACAGAGCCTTCCGCCAGCTCGTCGTGGACGCCATCCAGATCACCAGCGAGGAAGCGAGGGCTTATTACGACGAACACATCGACGATTACAGCACCCCTCCCCACCGCAAGATAGAGGTCCTCTGGTTCACCGATGCCGATGAAGCTGAAGCCGCGCGCAGCAAATATGACCTCTACGTCGGGTTCAACGACCAGACCCGCATCGACAAGCTGATCGCCGATAAATCAGTCAAACCCCAGCTCAGGGTGCTGCAAAACATCTATGACAACGGCATCATCACCGGCGTCGGACCCGACAAGGATTTCTGCGACATGGTCTGGGACAACCCCGTCGGCTATATCAGCCCCGTCTTCACAGCCGCCAGCGGTGACATCCTTTTCTTCCGCACCCTAGAGGAAACCCCGACCACCGCGCAGAGCTTCACGGAACTGGAACCCCGCATCTACGGGATGCTCAAAAACCAGCGCCAGAGCACTCAGCAGGAAACGGTTACCCAGCAGCTTTACGAGGAATTCCAGATGGTGAAATATCCCGAAAAGATCAGGCTTGAGCTGAAAGCCGAAGATCTTTTCTCCATGGCCGACAACTCCGCCCGCCAGCGCAATTTCAAAGACGCCATCTCCTTCTACAACCAAATCATCACGAACTTCCCCAACGGCGCAGATGACTACCGCGCCTCCTTTATGAAGGCTTTCCTCATCGCAGAAGAACTCAAGGACGAAGCCCAAGCCCTCCAGCTCTTCAAGGACTTCCTGAAAAAATACCCCAGCGGCGAGCTTAACGAATCGGCCCAGTTCATGATCGATTCTCTGGAAGGCAATGCCGTTTTGGAAATTGAGGAATAACCGTAACCCAATACCTTATTATGAGTTGATTACCCCGCTTCGGCGGGGTTTTTTCATGTCGGATGCCTCTACTGGTTTGATGGAAAAGGGTTGTTCCTTATCCTGTATCCGATATTAACACCACCCTAGCGTACAGCGAACTAAATGAGCATGGACGACAGGAACAATCTGATGGAGTGGAGGATAGGATATGTCGAAGCGTTCATTCTTTGCTGGTGTCGAAGCTCGTTCCTCGCTCGACGCCAGCCCTCACCTAACCCCCTGCTTAGCCGTCTGTGATATGCCAATGCCAAGCCTCCCGCATAATGCCCGCATTTGATGCGAGTATCATGCGGGAGGCAGGCAAGGGGCTTATTGGATGGGGCTAAGGACCGAGCGTTAAAGATCCTTGGAATAGAGGCGGAATTTCTTGTAAATTTCCCCGCCTGAACGCTCCATTTCGGCGCGCATGAGAATATTATCCTCCATCTCATGGTGGCTGTCCATGATCTTGAAGCCTGCGTCAACAGCGGTTTTCATTTGGGCATAGCCCATCAGGATGTCCACGCCCTTGCCGCGGTATTCGGCTTTCACGGCTCCGAGATAGTTGTCCAATTGGGTGGTTGTTTTAGCGGCGTTCAAGATGTGTATAAAGCCGAAGGGGAAAAGGCGTCCGCGGGCTTTCACAATCCCAGGCGAAAAATTGGGGATGGAGACCATGAAGCCAATAACTTCTTTTTCAGGGGTTTCCACCACCTTGATGAAACGGGGTTCGAGCAGGGGCATATAACGCTTGGCCAGGTGTTCCACATCCTCATCGCTGAGGGGGGAATAACCATAGATGTCCACAAAACATTCGTTCATGAGCCTGATGACGGGCCGGATATAGGCATTGATCTCTTTTTTGGATTTGAATTCCTTCAGACGGAAGAGACTGCTGCGGCTGGCGCGCTCGAACAACTTTTTATACAGCGGGCTCATGGCCTTTATCATGTCCAGTTTGTAAACGAACCAGTCAATTTCCTTGCCGTATCCCAGTTTCTCCATGTATTCATTTATAATGGGGGTGTTCTGGTAGCAGGCCAGGGTGGGGTTTTCGTGATAGCCCATGAATATGAAGCCCTCTGGATCTTCCTCTGTGAAGCCCATGGGGCCCACAATCCTGGTCATTCCGCGTTCTTTCAGCCATTTTTCCGCGAAGTCCACCAGTGCCTTCACCACTTCGAGGTCATCGATGGCATCAAACCAGCCGAAGCGTCCGGTTTTCACTTTTGCGTAATCGTTGTATTTGTGGTTGATGATGGGAGCCACGCGGCCCACGCATTTGCCATCCTTCCAAGCCAGCATATACACGGTGTCGCAATAGCTTAGGGCAGGGTTTTTCTTGGGGTTGAGCACGGCTTTATCGTCGTCGTAAAGGGGCGGCACCCATCCTGGGCGGCCGGCGTTGATCACTTCAGGCAGGTAAACGAAGCGCTTCATATCACGGCGGGTCTTAACTTCTGTGAGCGTTACTGGCATAGTCTATCCTTTGTGGGTGAGTATTTTAAGTGTCATGTGCACTAAGACGGAGAAGCGCCCTTCCTGTCAAGCGGAAATCCGCGCAAGAAAATCCTTGCCAAAAAGTGGAGACTGAATTTTTTGGCTTTTCTGAGATAAATCTTTAAGGAACAAACCACTATGGCAACCATGTCCGATATCCGCAACGGGATGATCATAGAATTCAAGGACGACCTCTGGGAAGTGGTCGAATTTTTGCACGTTAAGCCGGGCAAAGGCCCGGCGTTCATGCGCAGCAAGCTTAAAAACGTCCGCACAGGCAAGGTTGTGGACAACACTTGGCGCGACAGCGACAACTTCAACGAAGTGCGCGTGGAACGCCGCAAGATGGAATATCTTTACCGCGACGGCGAATTTTACGTGATGATGGATACTGAAACTTATGAACAGCTTCCCGTTGACGCCCATGTGATCGGCGATATGGACAAGCTTGTGATGGAAAACATGGAACTCACCATCCTGTTTGCCCCCGACGGAGAAATCCTGGGTATCGAGCTTCCCGTGACAGTGGTGCAAACCATCGCCGAATGCGAACCAAACGTCAAAGGCAACACCGCCTCTGGCAGTGGAAAGACCGCCTACACCGAAACCGGGCTGAGACTCATCGTTCCCTTCTTTGTAGAAACAGGGGACAAGGTTAAGATCGACACCCGCAGCGGCGAATATTTGGAAAGAGCGAATTAATTAATATTTAGATAAGCGCCAACTGGCGCGAAAGAGGAAATAATGGGAAAAGTAAAAACCTTTGCCGCCAAAGTGGCTCACGAGCTATCCGACGAAGGAAAAACGATCTGCCCGGTCTGCAATACCGAAGTCAAGATGGTCAAGATGATTTTAAACCGCAAAAGAGGCAGCGAGGGCTGGACCCCGCGCTATGGATTTGCCAAACTCTGCAAATGCAACGAGGCGGATTTTCTAGCTGGTAAAACCTTGTAAGATAACAGCCAAAGGGATGTCGCCACAGTATGGACCCGTCCCGGTCCGGCATCAATGCTCCGGAAAGGCGGGTTTTTTATTGACAGGCTTTGGCGGGGTGGATTAGTGGGTTTTAGTGTTTTTGTATAACGCCGAGCGTGGCGAAATGGGTTTATTTATTTAAAAATCTTGCAGTCAGGGAGAGCTTGTTAATGCTTTCAAGATCGAAACTGGCCTTGTGCCTAATCGCAGCGCTCGCGCTGGCGGGTCTGCTGAACGCGATGGTGCCTCCCCATCCGCTCCACGAACATATTCCTTCCGGCTTTGAACCAACCCGGCTGGAAGTTCCCGGTTTAGGCTCTCTAAGGGAAGTGGAAACGCACAGAACGCTTCCCAACAACATTCTGGTGCTGAGGGTCCAGTTCAGCGATGTAAAGTTTATCAGCACCCCCCAGTATCCGGACAATTTGGCCCATGACGAAGTGTTTTTTGACCGCTGGATGCTGCATTTGGGAGACTTTTTCGCTGATGCCTCCCACGGCGCCTATCAACTGAGTTACACACTCCATCCCAATGTTTTTACCCTGTCCAAACCGCTAGCCCATTACGGCCATGACGTCGCCGACACCACCGACGCGGGTTTGAAGGATTTCACCCGGGAATTGATCCAGATGGCTGATCCGGAGATCGATTTCAGCCAGTATGGCGGTGTAATAGTGTTCCACGCGGGCGCGGGCCAGGAATCCGACATCAACGGCGAACGGCAGGATGAAATCTGGTCAACCTTCCTCACCCGCAGACGGCTGCAGCTTTGGTTTGACGAGGATAACGATGCTTATCAGGGCTATCCGGTGGACGGGACCTACCTTACCAATATCGTGATCGTTCCGGAACACGAGTATCAGGACTATTTTCCCGGCGAGGGCGAAGAAAATGCAGAGGTTTACCTCTTCAGCATCTACGGCGTTCTTGCCCACCAGTTTGGCCACATCCTGGGCCTGCCCAGCCTTTATGACAACGATTCCAGCAACGGAGCTTCGCAGGGCATCGGCAACTGGGGCCTGATGGGAACTGGGATTTGGAACGCCAGCGGCTACGTTCCGGCACAAGTGAGTGCCTGGTGCCGCACTTTTCTGGGTTGGGAAACGCCCATCACCGTCACGGAAACAACTGAAAACCTCTCCATATCGCACTTTCTGAACCATATGCCTGTTAATGACCGGGTTTATAAAATCCCCATCTCGGACAGAGAGTATTTCTTGGTGGAAAACCGACAGCAAAATCCCGACGGCAGCCTTAATCCCTACAACAATCTGCCCAGCTATAGCTTCGTTCTCCTGCCCCCCGGCGAGCAGGACTACTATGAAAACTTCCCCGAACTGCCTTTCTTCAATTTCATGGAGAACCGCTATAAAGGCAGCGAGTGGGATTTCATGCTGCCCGGTCTGGGCGGGCCCGTCCCTGCCGGAATGCCCGTGCCAGTGGACGGTTCCGGGCTGTTGATCTGGCACATCGACGAAAACGTGATCGCCCAGAACTTCACCGCCAATTTTGACTACAACACCATCAACGCCTACTCCCAGCACAAAGGCATCGACCTCGAGGAAGCCGACGGCATCCAGCATCTGGACGTATCGGCAGCCGACCAATACAAATACGGCAGCCCTTATGACAGTTTCCGCGCCGGCAACAACGATTATTTCGGGAAGCAATTACACAACGGGATTCTCTCCCTGCCCACCGCTGAAAGCTACTATGGCGGCGTCCCCGTGGAAATCCATGACATCAGCGCCAGCGGCAATAATATGACCTTCTCGGTAAGGTTTGGCTGGAGGCTTTCCACCGGGTTCAGAGGAGAGAACAACATCAACGCCTGCGCAGTGGATTTCGACGGCGACGGCAACACAGAACTGGTCTATCCCCAACCTGACGGCCAGATCCACATCTGGAAGGACGAACTGCCCCTGCCAGAATATCCGATCTGCGGTCAGCCAATGGAACACACCTATGTCTGGACCGGCAGCGAATTCTATTTTCCCATGCAGGAGGAAAATCAAGCCCGGCTCTACCGCCTGGACTCTGCTGGCAGCGAATATATTCACACATTTGAGGACATGTCCTGGGCCACCCATCCCCTCAGCACGGGCGAATCGTTGTATATGGCCTTGAACAGCAACCTCCCTGGACAGCGAGGTACGCTGTTCAGCCACAACCCGGAGACAAGCGAAGTTCAGACCCTGCGCGAATTCGAGTATCCAATCCTAGCCAACATGGCCTGGTTCCGCGACCGGCTTTACATCCCCTCCCGTCAGGAAGGAATGTTCTGCGTTTGGAAACTGGACCCGAATAACCCCATGTTTGCGGAATGTCTTCTTCTGGACGTGCCTCTGGATTCCACCCTGGTGGCGGTTTTCGTGGCTCCCCTACGGCCGCAGAATCCTTCCAGCCAGGGCGAGGTGATAGTTCAGTGCCTCAATTCCATCTATGTGTTTGACTCCGACAAAAACATCCTGCCCGGATTTCCCTATGTTCATGACATGCGCTCCACCGCGCCGCTGAGCATAGAGGACTGGGATAAGAACGGCACTCTGGACCTCATCATTTCTTCAGACCGGGGCGTCGCCGTCATCGACTACTCCGGTTCGCGGATGAGTCCGGCTTCACTGAACCTGGCGGCTTCTGATTCCCTGGCCTTCAGTTCTGGAGTTCTGGCCGTGGACATTGATCACGACGGAAAAAAGGAACTCCTTGGCTCTTTTGGCTTCAACCAGCTAAATTGCTGGGACAACAGTTTTCGCCCTAAACCCGGTTACCCTGTTTCCTTCGGACAACGCAACCGCAACCTGCCCCTCATCGCCGCTGGTTCAGACGGCCTTGTATATGCCTGGCTGGCTTCCGATAACGGCTTCATCTACCGCCAAGCCCTGCCTGAAGCTGTCATGGCAGACCTCCAATCTGGATGGACCGCTGAATTCGGCTCCCTGCTCCGCCAGGCCAGCCGCGACGGCAATAATTTCCCAAACCAGTACCAAACCACAGAACTCTTCGTGCCCGGAGAATTCTACATCTATCCCAACCCCCTCAAGTCCATCCACGAACAAAAATTAACCCTGAATGTCATGACCAGCCGCGACACTGCCCTGGAAGTGAAAATCTTCGATATCAACGGAAGCCTGATCTTCCGTCAGTCCAGCACCGCCAAAGCCTGGCTGCGCAACCGCAATGTGATCAACCTCCCCGCGGACCGTCTGCGCAGCGGTGTTTACATCTGCGTGGTTTCGGGCGACCGGGACTCCCGCAGCATTAAATTCGCGGTGGAAAAGTAACGGAGCAAAAATGATGAAAAAGCTACTCCTGACAATAATTGTGGCGCTGGCCGCTCTATCCGTGCTGCCGGCCGGGATCAATATCCACGCTGGTGAATTTGGCTACCAGTTTCTGGACATTAGCAGCAATCCTATAGCCATGAGCCTGGCTGGACGTGGTATCGGCAGCGGAAGCGACCTCGCGGCGTTCCTGCGCCAGCCCTCAGCTTCGGCCCTCAGCAGCCACCGTGCCCTGGGCGCGAGCCATGTGCGCTGGCTGGAAGACACAGCCGCCAACAACATCTACTACTCCGTTTCCGACCGCAAAACCCATTTTGGGCTAGCCCTGCGCACCCTGGATTACGGCGTTCTGGAGATCCGTGATGAAAACGGCGAACTCATCGGCAGTTATTCACCTTTGAATGTTGACCTGATGGGCAATTACGCCTTGCGGGTCACGCCTTCGCTCTATGCTGGGATAAACGCTGGGATTGCCTACGAAAAGCTGAACACCGATTCCAGTTATGGCATCCACAGCGACCTTGGCTTCACCTGGCTCACACCCCTGCAGAACACCAAATTCAATCTGGCAGTGCGTAATCTGGGCTTTTCTTCAGCAATGAACGAGGAACGAACCTTATTTCCCATCAGCCTGGAAATGGACCTCAGCAAGAAAATTGAACTGGGTGAAAACTCCCTGAAGTTTGAACTTAGCGGGATCAAGGCCATCGACGAAAACTGGAAGGGGGCGGTTAGCGCAGAGTTCAACCTCTTCGGCCTGGCCCTGCTGCGAGCCGGCTACAAGATCAACCACGACGCTGAAGACCTCACGGCCGGTCTGGGCCTACGCTGGAAACGGATAGGTATTGATTACGGCTGGGCCTCTTTTTCCAGCCAACTTAGCGATGTACATTCCCTGGGCCTCAGCTACCATTTCTAAACAGACCATATGAATTCCAAACGCCACTTGACCCTACTGGCACTGCTGCTGTCTGCTATCATGCTGCCAGCCTTGAACATCACGCCCGGACAGCTGATCGTGAAGACCAGCCAGCCCCTGGACCCCAAATCCAACCGCACCGGCCTTACAGAGTTTGATTCCTGGCTGGACGCCCACGGCGCTTTGAGCCTGAAGCCCCTAAAGGGCATGCATCAACCGAAATACTTCCTGGTGGATCTTGCCTCCGAGCCGGACTGGGAAGCTCTGCGAGGAGAAACTCCAACCTTCCCGGGCATCGAATACATCCAGCCGAACTATCTTTCCACTTTCCACATCGAACCCAACGACCCACTATATTCAGAGCAATTCCACACCATGGTGGCGAATCCCCAAGCCTGGAATTACTCCACCGGCAGTTCCCAAGTTATAGTGGGGATCATAGACTCCGGCTGCCTCATCAACCATCCGGACCTGAGAGCCAACATCTACATCAACCCCGGCGAAGATCCAGCCCTGGGTCTTCACGACAACGGCATCGACGATGACGGCAATGGCTACATCGACGACTGGTGCGGCTGGGACTTTTCCGACGCCCCGGAGCTTTCAGATATCGCCGTGGGTGACTATATTGACCAGGATAATGACGTGGAGGACGAAAACTTCCACGGAACCCACGTGGCAGGAATCGTCGGCGCGGTGGGCAACAACGGCATCGGTATAAGCGGCGTTTGCTGGAACGTGAAGCTGATGCCGATCCGGGCTGGATTCCGCACCACCGCCGGCCAGGGTTACCTGCAGGATGACGACGCAGCAGCCGCAATTATTTACGCCGCTGACAACGGCTGCAACGTGATAAACCTGAGCTGGGGCGATCCAAACTATTCACCCATCATTGGCGATGCCTGCAATTATGCTCATTCCAAGGGTGTAACCATCGTGGCTTCCGCTGGCAACGATCCTGGGCCTGTGCTTAGCTACCCGGCCAAACTTTCAAATGTGATCTCCGTTGGAGCCGTCAACCGCAACCGCAATATCGCCGGCTTCTCCAGCTATGGCCCGGATCTGGACCTGGTGGCCCCCGGTGAAATGGTGCTCAGCACTTACAAAACGGATTTGGGTGAAGAATACTTCCTGCAAAGCGGCACCTCGATGTCCTCACCCTTTGTGGCAGGTGCAGCGGCCTTGCTGCTGTCTTTGCACCCAAACCTTTCTCCGGATGAGGTGCGTGCCCGGTTGCTCACCTCAACCGACGACCTTGGCGCACCTGGTTTTGACATCTATTATGGACACGGGATGCTGAACACCAAAAAACTGCTGGAAAACACCCAACCTCCTTTGGTTTACATCGACCAGCCTCTAGACCACACAGGCATCACAGGCAGCATGGACATCACCGGAACGGTGACCGGTAGCGATTTCTTCCGCTACAGCGTGATGTACACCAATGCCGAGGTGCCCACGATTCTGGACTGGTATGATGTGCAAACCCACCAAAACTATCCTTCCCACCATCAGCAGCAGGTGCAAAACGGCGTTTTGGCACATTTCGACATCCCCGAGGCCTTCGCTGAGGGGAAATACACGCTCCGGGTGCAGTATGAAAGCGTTTCGGGCCAGAAATTCAACTACTTCCGCACCTTCATCTACGACCGCACGCCTCCCATCCTGAGAGAAGAATCCGTGATGGGTTTCAAGCGCTATGACGGCCAAAACCTGCGTTATTATGTGTCTGCCGTGTTCAATGAATATGTGCGCACCGAACTGCTGATAACCGATTCCGCCGGCGGACTATACACCGTTTACGGCGCCTTGCTGGACAGCACCCACGTTTGGGCCATTCCCTCCCAACTGCCGGAAGGCCCCATCGATTTTCAGATCAGAGCCACCAACGTTTGCAACATCGAATACCTTTCCCCCGTCTGGCAGGATGCTCTGGACATCAGATATGAAATCATACCCAGTTACGGTTACAATTGGCAAATGATCGGCGAACCGCGAGTCCCGCTGAATCACTTTTATGATTACGACGGCGACGGTTACAAGGAATACCTTGCCATGGACCTGCCCAAAACAGGATACGGCGGGGTCTTCGTCTATCAGCCTCAAGCCGGGGGGCATGTGCTCAAGCACTCCTTCAACGATTCCTTCTGGCTTCTGAGCGCGGGCAATACCAACGACATCGGCCAGGAAATACTGATGCTCAAGGGCGACACCGCTGTGCTGATGGAAAGCCAGCTCACCAGCACATATCCAAACCTACCGCTCTGGGAGGAAACCTCAGTCACAGGAGGTGTGATCGCAAAGTATTCACGTGACAATGTCGAAGGCCTCCTGCTGGTGAAAATACTGCCCACCAAACGAGTTATCCAAGCTTACAAGCGCTCCGGAAACACCTTCGAGAAAAAAAACCAACTCGAAAACAATTCCGAAACGGACTTCTACAATACCTTCGTTCCCACCATCATTGTAAAGAATTTTGACAATGACAACTATCCTGACATCCTCACAGCCGATACCGATGGCGACGTGATGATCTACGAAATCCGGAACGACAATATGCACGAACTATCATGGAGCCACAGAATGCCGGTCGGCAACACCTATAGCATCACCAGCGGCGACTTCGACGGCAACGGCCGTCAGGATTTCTTTATCGGCGGATATTACAAGGACAATCTGGACCCCAACCAGAACTTCTGGTATTTTGAAGGCTTCCGAAACGTTTCCAACAACAACTACACCAGCATGGGCTCCATCATGTTCAACGAAGTTACATCCCAAAGCGCCATCCTGGCCCACGATCTGGACAACGACGGAAAGGACGAGATCATCCTCGCCATCGCCCCCAACCTTTACACCCTGAAGTATGACGGAGGCAAATTCAAACCCCAGTTTTACGGGAAAAGTTTCCGCAACTATGCGCTCATGGCTTACAAAGACGCCAACAACCGCTCCTATTTCCTGACCAATTACGAGGTGGAACCGGATTCCGTTATCTTTGTGGAATGGACTTCCGAAGACCCCTTCACAGGACCCGGCACACCTGCCAATTTCCAGGCCCAGGCATTGGACGGCAACACTGTCCAGCTCTCCTGGATCGACAATGGGGCGCAGTTTTACCGCCTCTACCGCAGGGATGAGGATGGTCAGACCATTGTTTTGGACGATGTTTCGGATGTTTCTTACATGGACCTGCAAGTGGAGACGGGGACCAGATACAGCTACGCCGTAACCGCCTGTGACCCAGCCTACTCGCCCATGGAGAGCATCCCCACCGTCTGGAAGGACGTTGTACTCTATGAAACGCCCCAGGTGAAAAGCGTCACCATGACCGGTTCGAACACACTGTTGATCAGCTTTGACCAGCCCATGTCGGGCCAAATCCTAAACCCCAGCCTCTACCATGTGAGCCACGGCATGGGCCGTCCATCCTCCGTGAACAGCACCGCCACCCATTATGGCGCCCAGCTTTTCTTCAACAGCCAGTTCCCAGCCATCGAAGAGGATTTCACCCTCACCCTCAGCAACATCATCAGCGCCCAAAACATCCCGCTTGACCAAACCCAATTCACTTTCAGCTGGCAGCAGGATACCGTGGCCCCCGGTGTGGTGGAAGCCCTTGTTCTGGAGGACCAGCAGACCGTGCGGATACAATTCACCGAATCCATCGCCCCGCTGAACCCAAATCCGGAAATCATCGGCAACTACATCCTTCACAACCATTCCAACGACCCCGATAACTCAATCGTGAGCGTTGCCCACGAGGACGACGCGGTGCTGGTTCATCTGGCTCATAAAGTGCGGTACGGCTCCTCGGCTTACAAAATCACCGTCAACAACCTCCGCGACCTGGCCGGAAACCTCATCTCACCCCAAAACAACGTCGCCCGCTTCTATCTGGTTAACAACCACGACCTCAAACACTTGGTGACATATCCCAATCCCGTCCGCCCAGGCGACAAACAGTGCAGCATCATCAACTTCCCTTCCGGCAAAACCGGTAACCTCCGCATCTACGACAGCTCCGGAAATCTGGTGCGCACCGCCGCCATCGGACCCTTCGATCCTGTGGTAAACAACGTTGACTGGAGTTGGGACCTGAAAAACAACGATGGAAGGAAAGTGGCTTCCGGAGTGTATTTCTATGTGGTGGAGATGGATGGAAAGACCGCGCGCGGTAAAATTGCGATAATCAACTGACCCACTGTAATGTCCTGCCGGTCTCGCCGTTAGCGCTCTAGTTCATCCCACTCCCACGCCTCTCGCAAAATCCTCGCATCAAATGCGGGCATTTGGCGGGAGGCGCTTCAGGGATCTGGAAATGGGCGTTAACGGCCAGACAGCATCGCTTCACTCTTCCGCTGAGTCGCCACCTCCACAATCGTATGCAGCCCTTCGGGTTAACCTACCCAGATTGAAATAGAGCCATTTTTAGCATCTTTCCCACAGAGGTCATTCAGCCCTTTTTCGGCTGGGCAATGGCCTGTCTGGCATGGGCTTAATGGCACCTGATCGTCTGCAAATGAATCCGCGTTCCAACCTGTGGCCGGAACGCGGAAACTGTCTTGGGAAATGGAGTTCTGTGCGCTACATGGCTCAACTGAATTTGGATGTGATATCCTCGAGTCCGGGCAGCTTGAACACTTTGAACTGGTCTGTGCGCATCTCAGGATCGGCCTGTATGTCCATCTGGTCCTTGTATGCGCTGAAGTAGGAACTGTTGGACTTGATGTGTTCCAACAGTTCCGGATGCACCATGACGCGGAACTTCTTATTGCGGATGAAGTAGTCCGAACGTCTCAGCCAGCGATGTATGCGCATCAGCATTGTATCCTTGGAAACGATGCGCCCGCTGCCGTTACAGGTGGGGCAGGGATCGGAAAGCTTGGCGATGAGAGTTGAGCGCATGCGTTTGCGGGTAACCTCAACCAGGCCAAGCTCGGTGAAATTGTAGACCTTGTTTTTGGCGCGGTCGCGCTTGAGCCCTTTGCGCAGTGTTTCAAGCACTTCCTGCTTGTTGGCTTCGTTCACCATGTCGATGAAATCGATGATGATTACCCCGGAAAGGTCACGCAGCCTGATCTGTCGGGCTGCCTCAGCAGCGGCTTCAATGTTGGTCTTCTTGATCGTTTCCTCATAGTGGGTCTTTCCGGTGAAGCTGCCGGTGTTGATGTCGATGGCCACCAAAGCCTCGGTCTGCTCGATCTTGATGTTTCCGCCGCTGGGCAGGTAAATGCGCGAATGGAAGACTGTCTCGATTTTTTTCTCGATGCCCCAGGCGTCGAAGATGGGCGAATCCTCTTTGTAAATCTCCACGGCGGGAATGAGGTCGGGCGAAAAGTCCTCCAGATGGCGGATGATGCTCTTCGCGAAGGCTTTGTCGTCGATCACCAGACGGTCAACGTTTTGCCCGAAAAGGTCGCGAATGAGGTAATTTTCCAGGGCGTTTTCCTCAAATACGCAGACGGGGCCCTTGACGTGCTTGATCTGCTTGTCGGTTAGTTTCCAGGTTTTCACCAGGGCGTTGTATTCGTTGCGTAGCTCTTCTTCATCGCAGCCTTCGGCCTCGGTGCGCACGATCAACCCGAAATCCTGGTCCTTGAAGGAACTGAGCAAGTTGCGGATGCGGCCACGCTCATTCTGGTTGTAAATCTTGCGGGAAATGGCGATTTTATGTTTATTGGGAAAAAGCACCAGGTATTTGCCCGGAATTGAGATTTGGCCTGTTAAGCGGGCGCCTTTGCTGCCAATAGGGCCTTTATGGACCTGCACCACGATTTCCTGGCCTGGTTTAAGAAGGTTGCCGATTTGGGATGAATCCTTGCTATTTAAGCGTGGGTGCTGTTTCTCGTTTTCGAAGATGTCGAGAAAATCAAGCACGATGTCTGAATAATGCAGAAACGCGGTGCGTTCCAGCCCGATTTCGATGAAGGCGGCGCCCATGCCTGGCAGCACGTCTTTCACGAATCCCTTGTAGATGTTGCCAACGACGTTTTGCTTATCCTTACGTTCTACAAAGAGTTCCACCAGTTTATTATCCTCGAGCACGGCCACCCGCTTTTCCATGGGGTGGACGTTCACGATTATATCGGTATTGAATTTACCTTTTTTCATATAAAAGTCCTGTGGGTCGGGTTCGGCGGCAGCCTCAGTTCAGTTCAAAAGGGCAGAAATAGAGCCACTGACGGGGTTTGAGGGTATCGCGCAGAGATGCCAGCAAGCGTTCTTCCAGGCTGGAATCGCGTAACCTGAGCAGGGAGTGCACTCTGCGGAACAGGCCGCGGTCGCGCAAAAACTTCCAAACGCTGATCCGCTGAGGATATTTGCTCACGCTGTACTTGCTGATGTTGGCCAGGGAAGCGGCTTTCTTCACGGCGTCATCCAAGCCGCCGATGGCGTCGATGAGCCCGTTTTCCAGAGCGTCCGCGGCTATGAAGACCCGGCCTTCGGAAACAGCGTCAATGCCATCCGGGGTGATCTTGCGGCTGTCCATTACACGCTGGCGGAATTCCGCGTAACATCTTTTGGATTCGCGTTTTAGCGAGGCCAGCAGTTCATCGCTGTAGGGTTCAAAAATGCTGCCGACTTCAGCGAATTTGCCGTAGCTCAGGGTCTGGCTGTCGATGCCAAGTTTGTTGCCCAACTCCACAGGCTCCGGCAGAACCATGATCACACCGATCGAGCCGGTGATAGTATGCGGATCGGCGTAAATGTAATCCCCGCCGCAAGCTATGTAATAACCCCCGGAGGCGGCCATACCGCCCATAGAGACCACCACAGGTATCTTCAGCGCTTTCAGCCGCTGATAGATCAGTTCGGATTCCAGAGCTGAACCGCCGGGGCTGTTCACGCGCAGCACCACAGCTTTGATGGAGTTGTCATCCTCAATGTCGTCCAGGATGCGGTCAACCTTGTTCGCGCTGATCATGCTTTCGGCTCTGTAACCGTCTGTGGCGGCAATGTTACCGCTCAGGTTGACCACCGCGATTCGGTTGCCGGAAACAGCAGTATCAACTGGAGAGGCGTAGTCGGAAAAGGAAACCCGATTATCATCCCCGATCTTGTATTGGGACAGCATCTCGTCCCAAGTCAGTGTGTCGTCGATAAGGCCGTATGTTTTTGCCTCTTTTCCGTTTATGATGAGGTCTTCGCGGCCTTCATAGATATCCCGCACCAGGGTGGAATCCAGGCCGCGTCGGCGGCTTATGTCGCTGCGCAACAGGTTGTAGCGGCTTTCCAGAGCGCGGCGGAGATTGGCTTCCGTGCCAGGGCTGAGCGAGGTTTGGGTGAAGGGTTCCCCAGCGCCTTTGTAGTCGCCGGATTGCATCACGTGCATCTTGATGCCCAGTTTTTTGAGGGCTTCTCTGTAAAAAAGGATGTTGCTGGATACGCCTTGCAACAACAGGCCGCCGGAAGCTGAGGGGTCCATGTAGATCTTGTCCGCCAGGGTGCAGAGCAGATAGTCGCTCTGATCCAGCGTTTCCCCGTGGGCGATCACAGTTTTGCCGCTTTTCTTAAATTCCTCCATCGCGGCGCTGATCTCGTTCAGGTTGGGATAACTAATCGCCACTCCCGAGGGCTTGATAATGATGCCCTTCACCTTGCTGTCTTTGGCCGCTTTGCGGATCCGGCTGCAGATGTCCTCGGCGCTCAGGGGGCTAAGACCCCAAAACTCCGATCCTTGCAACTCTGAGTAATCCGGAACGCCACCAGAAGGGTCCAAAACCAGCCAAGTGCCGCTGGATATTGTTGTTGAGTGGGTGGCAGACATGAAAGGCCGCCCGATGAAGTAGCCAGCAACGAAAGCGCCGATCAGAATGAGCAGCACAAGTCCGCAACCTAGCATAATGCCAGTTCTTGTTTTCATGGGATAAACTCCTTGTATAAAATTGGTTGTGAAAAGTGGTGATTGTAAAAGTGAGTGGCGGAGATGCTGGGATTCGAACCCAGGATACGCGTTTTGCACATATACACGATTTCCAATCGTGCTCCTTCAACCAGCTCGGACACATCTCCGCTCGTGTGGAACGTCATCTTTTTAAAGCCTCGTAATCTGTCAAATCAAATATCAGTGCCGAAAGTGGCGGCAACCTGTGAAAACCATGGTCAAGCCCAGTTCGTCGCAGGCAGAGATAACCTCCGGGTCTCCTTTTGAGCCGCCCGGCTGGATTACAGCGCGAACGCCAGCATCATGCAAAGCGTCGATGGAATCGCGGAAAGGGAAAAAGCCGTCGGAGGCGCACACAGCACCGCTAAGGCTGTGGCCGAACTTGCGGGCCTTCATCACCGCCAGTTGCAGTGCGTCGATTCGGCTGGTCTGTCCCGCGCCCAAGCCGAAAACGCGGTCATTCCCGGTGAGAGCGATGGCGTTAGAACGCAGTAGTGCAGCCACTTTCCAGGCAAAACCAAGCGCCTGCATCTCTTCAGCAGAGGGTTCGCGTCGGGTCACGCAGCGCCAAGTGGAGGGATCTTCGTTCACGAGATCGCGTTCTTGCAGCAGCCAGCCCTGCAGCAGCTGTTTCAGTTCCCAGGGATTTTGCCCGGGGTTGAAAACTTCCTCATCCCAGCGGATGAGGCGTCGGTTCTTCTTTTTGCGCAGAAATTCCAGCACCCCGTTCTCATAATCCGGGGCGACGATGATCTCGGTGAATATCTGGTTGATCAGCCTCGCGGTTTCAAGGTCCAGAGCGCGATTGAGGCCAACAATCCCACCGAAGGGGGATTCCGTGTCGGCCGCCAGCGCTTTTTTGTAAGCGTCCTGCAGCCGCTCAGCGCAGCCAATGCCGCAGGGATTGCAGTGTTTGGTTATTACCACTGTGGGCGCTTCGAAAAGCCTCAACGCCCTCAGCGTGGCATCGATGTCCATTTGGTTGTTAAAGGAAAGTTCCAAGCCGTGCAGCAAGCTGAGCCCGTTTTGGCCACTGGCGTATAATGCTGCTCTTTGATGTGGGTTTTCCCCATAGCGCAAATGTGCGGCTCGGGGCATACTAACTTCCAGTTGGTCTGGCAGTTCCGGTTCCGAATCAGCATGCTTCTGGCAGCGTAGCCAGTTCGCGATGGCAGCATCGTAAGCCGCAACGTGTGCGAAAGCCTTGCGCGCCAGGTGGATGCACTTCTCTAGCGGCAGTTCGCCTCCAGCTTGAAGCTCTCTTAATACGCCGCTGTAATCTGCCGGATCACAGAGGACTATAACTCCGGCATGGTTTTTGGCCGCCGCCCGCAATAGCGAGGGGCCGCCAATGTCGATATTCTCGATGATTTGCTGCCGCGTGGAGTCGGTCTCAGCCAGGGTTTCTCTAAAGGGATAGAGATTCACGGCCACCAGGTCGATCCGCTGGATGCCAAGCCGGTCCAGGGTTGCCATGTGCTCTGGATTGGAGCGGTCGGCCAGGATGCCTGCGTGAATGTGAGGATGCAAAGTCTTCACGCGCCCATCCAGGATTTCCGGAAATCCCGTAACATCCTCCACTTCTACAACTTCCAATGCTCTGTTCCGCAGATGATTGGCCGTGCCGGAACTGGACAGGATGCCATAGCCCAGCTTTGCCAGTCCGCTCGCCAGGGTCTCCGCTCCGGATTTATCAGAAACCGAGATCAATGCGTATTTTTTCACCCTTCCTCCTCTTCCTCCGGAGGGTCCAGAATCTCCTTGAGTTCGTTCCGGCTGATGTATCTGTCCAGATTTCGCCTCATCTTGCCGTCACCGTAAATCTCCAGGGTGAGGCGTATCATTTCTTTGGACCCGTTGGGAGGCTCTTCGCCACGTTTTTTATTCTCAAACACCGCCACCATCACGATTCCGCTAAGCACGATCAGCCAGTTCACATAGATCCAGAGGAGGAAGATGGGCAGGGCTGAGAGGGTGCCGTAAAACTTCTGATAGCTGGTCATTCGCAGGATATAGGTGTCAAATCCGCTTTTCACCACCATCCAGATCAGGGCGGTCCAAAACGCCCCGCGCACCAGTGAAATCCGCTGCACCTTGATCGACGGCATCAACGTATAAAGAAACACCAGCAGCAGGAATTGCAGCACGAACGGCACCAAATAGGTGAGCCAGCGCAGCATTGGCATTCTGAGCAGCCGCGATATCAGCGGCAGCGAAGAACTTGAGATCAGCACCACCAGGATGAACACACCCAGGATGATGGTACCCAGAAACTTGATGACCTGGCTGAGGAGGTCCTGTTTGGGGTGATACTCCATCTTCAGGATACGGTCAAAGGAATCGCGGATGGTTCTGAACAGCGAATAGGATGATATGATCATCACGACGAAGTTGATAATGTTGAAGCCGGCACGGCCTTCCAGCATGCCTTCGATCACGTTGTTCACAGCCAGCGCGGATGTGGGCATCAGGTTGTTCGATATGAGGTTAAACACCTTTTCCTGCAGGTTCAGGAAGGGCAGGTCCGGCACGATCAGCAACAGGAACACCACGAAAGGCACAAAGCCCAGAATGGTGATGTAGGTTAGGGATCCGGCCTCGCGCATTACGCGTTCCCTGATGATAAGGCGGAACCAGCGTTTCAGGAAGTCCAAGAAGTCCGAAAGCACCTGCCGGCGTTTGGCTGGCTCTGTCAGATAGCTTCTGAGTTTCACCAGATCGATCCACACTGCTTTGACGTAAGTCACTATCAACGCCCAGAGATTGGTGAAAAAACCTTTTTTGCCATTGTCATTCATGTTCAATCCTCCCTCAGGGCTTCAACGGGGTCAAGTTTGCTGGCCCGCATCGCCGGCGAAATGCCAAAAATAAGTCCCACCCCCACGGAAACGAGCAGCGCCACCCAGATCATCTGCACCGAAGCGATCACCTGCAGGTCCAGATAGGAACCCACGGCTTTGAGTATGGAAAAGCCAAGAATGATGCCCAGCACCCCGCCCAGCGCGGTGATCAGGATGGTTTGCACCATGAACTGAGCGAAAATATCCCGCCGCCTGGCCCCTACGGCGATACGCACCCCGATTTCGCGTGTTCGCTCCTTCACCGAAGCCAGCGTGATATTCATGATCACGATGCCCCCAACCAGCAGCGAAATCACCGCTATGAGCACAAAGATGGCGGAAAAGATCATCGAGCTTTGTTTCATCTGGTCCATCTGCTCCTGCGCCGCGCTAACCTCAAAAACCTTCTTGCCCTGCTTGATGTTCAGCACCACGTCCTCCACTTTTTTACGCAGTTCCTTAGCCGCTTCGGGGCTGGCGGCCTGCAGGCTGAGGCTGTTCACTTTCTGGTTGGGGTCGATTTTGCTTAGCAGCGTGGAAAGAGGCACGAAAGCCCGTTGGTTCATGTATTCCAGCGCGTTGTCGGTGAAAGCGCTGCCACCGCCCTGCGCCTTCATATACTTTTCCTCCATCACCCCCACCACCAGCAGTTTCTGGCCGGCGAAGCCCACATACTGACCCAGCGGGTCCCGCGAGGAGAAAAGTTCTTTGGCGGTGGTGCTGCCCAGAACCACCACGTTGTTGTGGTTGTCGATGTCCAACAAGTTGATGAAGCGGCCTTTGGCCACCTGCCAGTCCTCCACCTTTTCCATGTCCGGGAAAACGCCCAGCATACTCACCACGTAGCCCAGTTCCCCGTAAAGCATTTCCTGAGGCTGCAACTGGGTTTGTGGATTGAAGGCCTCCACTGGCGGCAAAAGCTCGCGGATTTGCTGGATTTCGCGTAGGCTGAAAGTCGGTTCGCCGCCTCGGCTGAGGTCCCAGTCCCAGTTTTGCCTCACCTCCACCTTGTTCAGGCCTCCGCGCTGTCCCATCCAGTCGAGGGTGGTTTTGTTCATCCCGTTCACGATGGCCAGCACCACCATAATGCTCATCACGCCCAGGATGATGCCGATGATGGTCACGATGCTGCGCACCTTGCGGCTAAGGATGTCAGCCAGGCCGAGGGAAAGGGATTCAGCCAGCGAAATCGCCATCTTCGATCTTTCCATCCATGATGCGGATCACGCGGTTGGCGCGGTCCGCCACTGCTCTGTCGTGGGTGACGATGATAACGGTGTTGCCCTGCGCGTGCAGCTTGCTGAAAATCTCCAGAATGTCGCCTCCAGCCTGGGAATCGAGGTTGCCAGTGGGCTCATCTGCCAGCAGGATGGCGGGATCGTTCACGATTGCCCTGGCGATCGCCACGCGCTGCCTCTGACCGCCGGAAAGTTCTGCCGGCTTGTGTTTCAGCCTGTCACTAAGTCCCACGCTGTCCAGGATTTCCCGAGCCTTGAGGTTCCTCTCTTTGGGCTTGATGCCCGCATACATCAGCGGCAGTTCCACGTTCTTGAGGATATTCAGATGCGGCAGCAGGTTGAAAGATTGGAACACGAAGCCTATCTTGCGGTTGCGGATCATGGCCAGCTCATTTTTGTCCATGTCGCTCACCAGCACGCCATCAAGCTGGTATTCTCCCTCCGTGGGCGAATCCAGGCAGCCAATGATGTGCATCAAGGTGCTCTTTCCGGAGCCCGAAGGACCCATGATGGCCACAAACTCGCCTTCCTCGATGTTCATGTCAATGCCGTTCAGGGCGCGGACCTTCACCTTGCCCAGGCTGTAATCCTTGATGAGGTTTTTCGTGCTAATTATCATATTTTTTCACTCAATAAAGCCAGAAATCCATATCTCTCCAAAATGTCAATCAAAAAACAAGCACCAAGGCCTCGATCCGCCGATACTTGTAAAGGTGTTCCCCGTAACACCTCTTTCCTTGTTCGACTACAGCTTGGATACATCGGGGCCATATATCTTTGTTGCCATCGATTCCAGTTCCTCGCTCGACGCCAGCGCCTGGCTGAACACCACGCGGAGCAATGAAGCGTTTCTGTCTGGCCGTTAAGGCCCTTTCTTGTGCCCAAGTCGCGCCTCCCGCATGATGCCCGCACTTGATGCGAGGATTTAACGGGAGGCAGGCGAGAGAGATGGAATCGGGCGCTCAGGGCCTGCCTGACAGGAGGCAAAAGCCTGAACTGGCGTGAATATTTTGCTTGACAGAAAGAGGATGGGACGAAAGCAATGCGAAAAAGGAAATTGATACCATCGATGGCACCCAAAACCTGGCTGTTAGTCCTCTTGCTTCTGCCCGTCCTTTTGGGCGCGCAGAGCCTGAATGACGACTACATGTTCCCAGGCGACGAAGCTTGGGAAGAGCCCACCTATCCGGTGCTGACCAAGCCGGAGTTTAATCTGGGCGGGCTTTTGGGCAATATACTGGTGGACAACAAATGGTATTCACAGCTCCGCCTGCGTCCAGAAGTTGCGATCTGGAAAGTGGGCATCGGAATGGATATCGACCTGCTCTTCGACGGTGAGGGAAAGTTGCGCCGCAAGGGCTGGGAAACCTGGCAGGATGTGGCCAAAAAGATTTTCTTCCTACGTTTTTCCGACCGCCGCGACTCTCTTTACTTCAAGATCGGCTGCATTCCAGACTACACTCTGGGGCACGGCCTGATTTTCGACGACTATTCAAACATGCTTCGCTATCCCGAGGAAAAACCCATCGGCGGCTATCTGGGCGCCAACACCAATGCCTACGGCTTCGGTTTTGAGGTTTACACGCATGACATCAGCAAAAACGAAGTGGTAGCCGGACGCGCCTCCATCAAACCCTTGCTTGGGACCAGACTGCCCCTGCTCAAAAACCTGACCCTCGGCGTGAACCTCGGCGCTGACCGTGATCCTTATGGCAAGTATCCAGATACCGACGGGGACGGTTATCCGGACGTTTATGACAAATTCCCGCTCGATCCCGACAGTTGGCTGGATACCGATGACGACGGGGTGCCGGACCAGATCGACATTGATTTGAACGGCAACTCCATTCTGGACCACCCCAGCCTCAATCCCTATGTGAACGAAGTTTTCCCCAATATTGGGCAGCTATATCCAGATTATCCCTTCGACACAGCCGTTTTTCCGGATTCCGCGGCCTGCTACCCCGATCCCAGGCCGATGTGGGTTTACAGCGTGGATTATGAACTGCCGATAGTGGACAATGAAAATTTCCGCCTCAGCAATTACGGCGAATACGCTGTGATGAAGGATTATGGCAGCGGCCTCATCCTGCCGGGACTGGCCGCGAGATTCCTGATCTTCGATGTCAAGTTGGAATTCCGCAGTTTCACCGATCGCTTCCTGCCAGCCTATTTCAACCATCTCTACGACGAACAACGCTGCCAAGTGATCTATACTGGGATAGAAGGCCAGGAAGGCCGCCGCTATTACAGTCTGCGCACCAAGGACGAGGACCTGACGGGATTGGAATCCAGCCTGGGCTGGTTCGGCTATCTCAAAGGCAACATTGCCAATTTCGCCCAGTTGAAAGTGGCCTATCAGGATAAGTTCAACGCGGAGGTCGCCAAGGGAAAATCACTCTGGGCCAAGCTTTCCTTTATGCCTGAGAAGTTTCCCAAACTTCGCGAAGCCTCGCTCTACTATGCCCAAACGGATGTGGACAGGCTGGACCTGAAAAACTGGAAGAATACCAGTGCCGAGCTTAACGGCCTGATAGTTTACGGCTACAACGAATCCTACAACCTGATCTGCAAATACAGGGAGTTTTACCAGGACGCCAACGGCGACGGCATCATCGCCGGACAGGACGAGATCATCGAATCACTGAGCCTGGGAATTGAATTTCAGTTCTGAGCTGGCAGTGTGGCCAGCCAAAGCGTGCCGTCTCCAGCGAAATGCAGACTCTCTACATCTGCAGAAACAAAGGCCGCTTCGCCTTTGACTAATTCCAGTCTACTAGTTCGACTCTCCAGTATAGCTGAACCATCCGCGCAGAAAACGATTAGCGGTGCCCGCCCCACATCGTAGCTCTGGCCCCAGCCGCCGCCAAGATCAATTCTCCTAAGTTCAAACTCCTGCACCGGGCTGGGATAGCTGCCTGAAAAAGGTCCATCGGCTTGCAGGGTAACCACGCCACCGGAATAGGGCTCAAAATCCAGAACGCGGGCCAGTTCCTCCACATCAACGTGTTTTTGGGTGAGGCCGCCACGCAGCACATTGTCCGAATTTCCCATGATCTCGATGCCAGCGCCACGCAGATAGGCATGTGGCACCCCGGTAGCCAGGAACAGCGCTTCGCCGGGTTGCAAGGTGAACAGGTTCAGATACAGCGGAGCAAAAACCCCGGCATCCTTGGGATAATATTCCAGCAACAGCATACAGCAGTCCCGGATGTCTGGATCGAGACCGGAATCTTCGCGCAAAGAGCTTTTCAGCGCCGTCAACGCATCTTCCAGCCTGTTTTCACGCAAGCTCAAAAGCTCCAGGATCAGGCGCTGGAACCAGTTCCTGTTCTGATGTTTGGCAAATGGCGCATAGCTTTTCAGGCAAGCGCCCAGGCCCGCCTTGCTCAGGTTTTCCGCCACCTCGCGATAGGCACGGAAACCACAGAGGGCAATAAACTCCGTAAGAGCGCAGAGCAGTTCAGGTTTGGCACGTGGATCCCGGTAATTGCGCAGGGGTGAATCCGGCTCTAGGGAAAGGCTGTTTTCCCGCTGCCAGCCCAGCTTGGCCTGTGCCTCGGAAGGATGCGCCTGGATGGAAAGAGGGCGCTCCGCAGCCAGAACTTTCAGCAAAAATGGAAGCCGCCCCTCAGCAAGCACCGCTCCCCGCCCCAAAATCCTGCCGGGATCAGTGTCAATGTAATCCAGCAAGCTGATTCCCTCCTCCATTGTGCGCAAACTGGATGAGCCAGCGGGATGCGCTCCCATCCACATTTCCGCTATCGGCAGCTCTGGGTCCGGGTCTTTGCCAAGCAGGCGGGGTATGAAGTCCGGCGAGCCCCAAGCGTAGTTTTTAAGCGGATTGATAAGCTTGTGCAGTCCCATCTTCAGCCTCCCAATTTGCCCAGGCGCGATTGCAGCAGCTGCAGCAGCGGACTCAGCAGGGGGAAAAAGCGTTTGGCCTCATTCATGTAATGACGGGCTTTATCTGTATGTTTCTGCTGTATAAGCAGGCGGATGATCTCTTCGTAGAGCCCCATCGAATAGGGATTGCGTTCAATGGCTCGTTCCAGAGGCGGTATGGCCAAAGCCGGAGCGCCGCATTTCACGGCGCATTCGGCATAAATCAAAACATGCTCAGTTTGGATCAGCGCGCCGCTACGGTCATATTCCCGAAAGGCGTTCAGCGCCAGCAGCCAGTTTTGGAAACGGGCGTAAGTGAGTCCCTTGAGCAGCAGCAGATGGCGGTGGTGGCCGATTTTGGCTTCCGCCCGGGCTATGTAGCGCTGCGCAGCTTCGTAATCCTCCACCCGCAGCAACTGTTCGATCAGCAGGAAATAGATGAAGGGATTGTTGTCTATCACCGACATCAGGTTCTTCATGATCTCGATGCTTTCGCGGTTTCGGCCCAGATAGGCAAGCGCCAGGGCTTTGTTGAAGCGCACATCCGAGTGCGGATCAGTAATCTGGTCGTAATATACGATCGCCAGCTGATACTCGCCCTGGGCGAAAAAGGTATTGCCAATTATCAGCTTTAGCTGATTGTCGCCAGGTTTCAGTTTCAAAGCGGATTGATAGCTCTTCACGGCTTTATCGTAAAGCTGGCGTCGCTGGTAATAATCACCCAAAGCGATCAAGGGACGGGGATCCTGGGGATTTTCCTCCGCCGCCTGGATCAGCAACTGCACCGCGTGAATCCAGTTAGTTTTCATCAGCGCTTCAGCGCGATGGAGCAGGTTTTGTACGTCACGGTCGGACATCTGGATTCTCCTGTGTCACTTTCCTGTCAGCTTCTGTGGATCTCCAGCCCGACAAAGCGGCCATGAATCCCTTTTTGGCTGTGAAGCTGTAGCTCCCAAGCTTGTTTGTCCAAACCATCCGGAGCCGATCATGGCAGTTCCTTGAGGATTTCTTCGATGGCACGCCACAATTGGGTGTCGCGTCCGGCGATCTCGTCTTCCGGGCTGATTTCCACCACTATGTCAGGTTGTACGCCGCTGCCTTCCATGTTGGTGCCGTCCAGCTTGTACCACCCGGAGCCGGGTAAGCGCATGGATGAGCCATCCAGCAAATTATACTCCCATGTGCCGATCACGGAACCGCTGGAGGGTTTGCCCACCACTTTGCCAAGCTTAAGCTCCTGATAGACAATGGGAAATATCTCGCCGTCGGAGAAGGAGTTTTCGTCGGCCAGCACGATGCTGGGGCGTGTCCAGGCCCGGCGGGGTTCCAGGTTTTGCTGTCCGCTATAGCGCCGGGAAGTGGACAGAGCGTAGGGAGTTTTATTGAGCAGGGAGATGATCTGGTCATGCACATGGCCGCCGGTATTGCCGCGCACGTCGATGATCAGGGCTTCCTTGTCTACGTTATCGCGGAAAAGCTCCCGCTGGAAGTTGGTAAAATTATTGTCGCCCATAGCCGGGATATGGATGTAGCCAACCCTTCCGCCAGTGAGTTGGTCCACCTCAGCGCGACTGCAGCTGACCTTGTATTCGTATAGTAGAGCGCGGTTCTTTTCCCAGTTCAAGCCTTCCTGCACGGCTTCCTTCTCCTCTCCATTGGCAATGAAATTCAGGTGGATGCGCTTGCCGGTCTTGTCTGCCAGCAATGAGTCCAGCGGGGTGGCAGGCGTGATAGGGCTGCCGTCGATGTGGGTAAGTATGTCGCCTGCCCTTATGCCATAAAACGTTGCCAGACGCGAGGTTGGATAAACGGCTCGGAGGCGGATTCCCTGTGGCAATACCTCTCTGTAGTCAAATTCCACGCCAAGATAGGCAGGCTGGCCCCCGCGCGGAGAATAGCCTTCCCTACGAGGATAAAACCCAGTGTGGGAGGCGTTTACGTCGCCGATCATCTCGTTCACGATGGAACTGATGTCCTCGATGGAACGGGCCCGGTTGGCGTAAGGATGGTAGAGTTCGTAGAGCGCCTGCCAGTTCTGGCCATGCATGTTCGGGTCATAAAAATTGAGGCCAAACACGCCCCAGACCTCTTCAAAAACTCTGGTATTCAGTAAACTGGTGCTGTAAGTGTAATCAAATTCCGTGCTTAGCTCACCCTTGCTACGTTTGTCCAGATCATACCAACGAATCTTTCCGCCTTGCAGATAGTAAAGCTTTTCCCCTACCCAGCGTAGGCTGGAGGCGTTTTTGCCAAGGTCCTGGACCTCCTTGACATTATCCCCGAAGATATTGGCCTTTTTGAGTTTGAGACTGCTGTCTTCATTATAGCCGTCAGATATGTAGTAGAATGTGCTGTCATCAATTACGCGTTCCACTCGCAGCCAGCGCTCCGGTTCATTGATCACTCTAGAGAGCCGCTTTTCGATGCCCTCCCAAACTATGTTAAGTTCCTTGCGCGGAGTGGGTTCGTCCTCAGTTGCCATTGCCAGGGTGTCGGTTTCCGCATCAATCGTGACTTCCAGCACCTTGTCGCTAACGATAAGCTCTTCCCCATCCTCGTCGGTGGTAGTGTTGAAAATCTCTTTCCAGTTGTCCGTCTCGTATTCATATTCGTCGCGGGGAACCAGGTCGAGGCGATAGATGCCGTTGGAACGGCCGATCAGGATGGAGCGGTCATCTGGGGTCCAAGCCAGGCCACGGATCCAGGAATCGTCATTCATGATCTTGATATGGGCGTCGGCTGCAAAATCGTAAAGCCAGAGCTCACGCATCCAAACATCCTCGCGGGTGGTGGCGTAAACGGCATAGTCTCCACTGGAATTGATGGCAAAGTTGCTGGCGATGGGACGCCTGGCGTTCAGAGGACGTAGATCCGTCAAACTGGAATCTGCCACCGCGATCCTGCCGCTGAGACGGTTGTCTCCGTAGCGAACAACCCATTTTCCGCTGGGGTCGCGCATTATGCTTTCCACGTCCAGGCTGTCCGCGCCGAACCATTCCACCTGGCTAAGTTGCATCAGGCTGTCACAAGTTACTGTGTAAAGCTTGTTGATACCCTTGTCCATCATTTGCAACGCAAGGGTGCGGTTGTCCTTCAGAAAAGCCAGGTCGCCGATGGAGCTTTGGTTGTGGCTGATCTGCTTCACCTCGCCGCCTTTACGGGGGATGAAGAAGGTATCGTATTTATATTTGAACCCCACCAGCAGGTCATCATCAGAGATGGCGAAGGCTTCAAAGCTGTCCTTCATTTTTTCCCGGCGCAGGTCGGGACGCCAGAGGTCGCTGTTGATGTTGATCTCCAGCTTGGATGCCCCTGTCACTGGATGCCAGCGCCAGATTTCGTTAAAATGCTCAAAGACGATGCGGTCGTTTTGCCTGGCGATGGATAAGTCGCGCGCGGACCAGAGTGGAAAATCTGTTAATTGCCTCGGCGAGTCAAAATTGCCGTTGTCCGCCCGGAAAATCTGGAAACGTTGACCGTCGGAAGCGCAGAAGTAGAGCGCGCTATCCAGATGGGAATAGCGGGGATAGCGTTCAGTAAATTCCGTGTGGGTGAGCCGGGTGTATTTCTTACTGGCCAGATCTATGCTCCAAAGCTCACCAGCGATGCTGCCCAGGTAGGCTTCGCGGTAGGGGTTACCGTCGCGGTTGAAAACCAGGCTCTTGTTGTCCGGCGCCAGAGTGGCATAACTGTCGCCGATTTCAGCCAGCAACACAGGTCGGCTGCCGTCCAGATTAAGGCGGAAAAAGGATCTGCCAAAACTGGGGCTGTACCGGGTGCAAAGCAAACTTTGGCCATCGGCAAACCAATCGCTGATGGTGAAGCTTTCACGGATGATGAGTCGGGTGATTCCACTGGTCGGCTCGATCAAATAGGGCAACGTAATGCCTTCACGGTTGGAATTGAAGGCGATCCAACGCCCGTCAGGAGACCAGCAAGGCCCCCATTCCCCAGCCTCAGTTGCGGTAAGCCGATGCGCGTCGCCGCCGTTGTAGGATACCAGCCACAGATCGTTGTCATAAACAAAGCAAACCTGCTCTCCATCAGGGGAGATGGCCGGGTCGGAGGCGAATTCAGGTTCCAAAGCCCAGCCCAGAGTAGCCGTAAGCGCCAGAATCAGCGTTATTATATGTTTCATATCCATTGTCCTTTAATCTTTTTCCCAGAGTTCCAAGCCGTTTTGCCTGCTCTGAACCTTATATTCATGCTTTAGAACACGCGCCAACACCGGAGGATGCACTGTTCCCAGCACACGTAAGCCCAACCTCTCATCGCCCGGGCGGTTCAAAAAACTGTTCAGTTCGCTGTCCAGCTCTGTTTCGCTGGCTTTGATCTGGGCGTTCAGGTCGTCAATCAGGCTTTGGTTTTCTCCCGGTGTTTCCTTCAGGCGGATCAGTTCCTTCGTCATCTGCATCAGCAACGCTTTGTAATAGGGCCCAATGGTGATTTCCAGCCGGGTTTCGCCTCCTGAGGGATCGCCCAGCTCACGCAGGACCACATTTCCCCCACATTCTATCTGGCCACCGCGCAAGGAGCCTTTTTCTGCTTCCAGCCCGCCATCGGCCGCAATTTCGCTGCCTTCAACGGTGTCTTCGAAGCTGATACTGCCCTGGCACAACACCCGGGAGGCTTTGATCCCTTTGCAGAACAAGTTTCCACCTATCTCAACTCCTGGCTGGCAGCAGTCCCGGATCTCGCCACAGATGACCAGATCGCCTCGGCAATTTAGCGTGGAGTTGATAATGTCACCTCGCAGTTCGACGTTTCCGGCACAGAACAGCGTGCTGTTGATGATGTTGCCCCAGACCTCCAGGTCAGCCGGAGAGCGCAGTTCTTCCATGGTGTCGCTGATATCGCCTTCCACCACCAGTTTTTCGATAATCCCGATGCGGCCGTTCTCATCCACGCTTACAAAGCCTTTCCGCTCAGTTACAAAGTGGCGTTTGTCCAGGCTGAAGGTTACGTTGTCTCCGGCTACCAGCCCAGCCGCCTCCAGATCGAATTCCTCGTCCTGCAGCATTTCGCCGTAGATATCGTAAATAGAGCCCTGGCGATCAAAGATGTTGCTGCTGTAATCCGCGATCACGGTGCCAGCTTCGATGCAGGTAAGTCTGGCCAGTTCCTCCGGCCTCACCCGGCCAGTGAAGTTTTTGGCCTGGTTGAGGTCGAAAAAGTAGTTCAGCTTGCTTTCACCCTTCACGCGGTCGCACATGGCAATAGGGAAGGGAATATCAAAATCCTTTTCCAAGCCGTGTTTACGCATATATCTGGCTGCTTCTTCAAAGCCTGTTTTGATGCCGGCTTCTTCGATCAGGTCCAGAATGTCCTGCTCGTCGATCAGCCTGCCGTGAGAGCGGATGGTAAGCCAGGCAGATAGCCTGTCATCGCGCAGCTCCAGTCTCAGAGTTCCAGCCCGGTTGGTGAGGATCTTATTCATATTCAAGTCCGATTAAATTCATCTGGCGGTTGCTGGTCCTGTCCCGCCGGTAGGAATGATGCACAGCTGATTCCAATGTGCAAACAAACTGCTGTTCGATGTCGTAAAAAGGTATCCCGGCCGCGATCAGCTGCCTGAATATGGCCAGACGGAGATCCAGATGACGGGAGCCTGCCGGGGCAGCGTCAGCGGCGCAGCCCATTTCTTTCAGGCTGGTGTTAAAACTCTCCCAGGTTGCTTCATCCACCTCGTAGTGCCGAGCGCAGATGCCAGCGCCGATATGGGCTGTAATCTCGGCTGGCAGAATGCCATATTCATCCTGAAGCACCCGCACCGTTTTTCCGACGATATTCAGCCGGGTGCCTTCCCGTCCGCTGTGGATGGCTGCCACAGCGCGGTTTTGAGCGTCTTGAAGCAGTACGGGGTAGCAGTCAGCGGTACGGACCAGCAGATATTGACCAGGAACGGATGTGATCAAAGCGTCAACCCCCGCAATCTGGGAATGGTCGCCCCAGCCAGCGCCCCCATCCGCTTCAGAGCAAACGTGGATCCCGTCACCGGCGATCTGTTCCGCGATCACGGTCCTCCCCTTGGGGATAATCTTGCTGCCGATCCGGATGTCGCCCTGAGCGCTCATTACGCTGCGATAATCCGGGGTTTTTTCGCCCAGATGCAGCCAGGTTTTCATCCTTCCACTCCGGGATACATCACCGTAACCTTCAGCGGGCGGTAGATTTCGGTATTGTGGTTTGTCACTAGCATGCGCTGGATGTGAGTTATCAAATGCGGGATATTGCGCAGCGCGTTCAGCGACCATAACAGGCAGATGCCAGCGCTGATGCTCAACGCAGTCTGCGGCCCCAGCTTGCGGGTGAGTGAGCCGATCAGCAGGCTGCCGAAGGGCATCACAGACTGGAAAGTCATGGTGTAAACGCTCAGCACCCGACCGCGCATATTGGGATCAACCACGCTTTGCAGAATGGTGTTGGTGGAGCTCATCTGAATGGTCATGCCCAGACCGATGAAGACCATGAAAACCAGGCTGAGCACGATGCTTCGGCTCTGCGCCAGGCCGATCAGTGCCAGGTTGGCCACGCAGCCCAACACCGCTGTGATGTAGGGCAAGCCTTTAATGGTCTTCCGCCCTGCCATGTAAAAAGCGCTGGTCAATGCCCCGACCCCCGCGAAGGTAAGCAGCAGGCCTTGGGTGCCAGCATTCCCTTTCAGCACATCGCGTGCGAACACGGGAATGATGGAGCTATAGCTCATGGCGAAGAGCATGTACACGCCCAGGTTGGCGATCAGCCAACGCACCGGCAGGCTGTGCCATGAATAGCTCCAACCTTCTTTGATCTTGCTGAGGATGGGCACTCCGCTGGGTTTGAGGGGTGGATAGTTGATCCGGATGGTCAGCAGTGAGGCAATTACCGCCAGATAGGCTACTGCGCTGATCAGAAAGCAAATGCCTTCGCCAAAGGCTACGATCATTGCCCCGCCGATGGATGGGCCAATCAACCGGGCAGAATTGAACATGGCGGAATTGGTGGCGATGGCGTTGGGTAGCAGGCTGCGCTTGGAAACCAGGTCCAGCACGAAATTCTGCCTGAACGGTGCGTCAATGCCTTCCACGATGCCCTGCCAGAGTGCCAGCACGATCAGCGGCCACCAGCGGTCCTCGTTGATGAAACCGCTTAGCACTCCCGCTGCCAACAGACTGGCCTGCACCATGAATAGCGATTGCGTGAGCACCAGCGTTTTGCGGCGGTCCCAGCGGTCGGCCCAAGCCCCGGCGAAAGGGCTCACGAACAGCGACGGAATCATGCTCAGGAAGCCGATCAGGCCAAGCAAAAAAGCGGAATTTGTGAGCCGGTAGATAAACCAGCTCATGGTTGTACGCTGCACCCAAATTCCGATCACCGAGAAAAAGTGCCCGGAAAAATAGATGCGGTAGTTGCGAACGGTGAGGCTGATGAAGCGCTCACGCAATTTGCTCAGCAGCCATCCAGCAGCCTTTGCCAGCGCTGATCCTCCTGCGGGATTCATCTGTTCCCGCTCAGGCCTGCCCTTCCTGGGCCGGTTTCTTGTTGTGTTCGAAACGCAGTTCTCTGGCTTTCTCATACTTGGCCAGCACCTGCTCCCGGTCCGCGTCGTCGATGTTGGCCAGCACGAATTCAAAAATCTCGTCGGTGCCCAGGGTTTCCTTCTCAAAAAGTTCGGCAGCCAGTTTTTCCAGCAGGTCGCGCCTCTTTTTCAGAATATCCAATGCCTTGTCATAGGCGCGGGTGATGAAGCCGCGGATCTCGCTGTCCACCAAATGCGCCGTTTCGTTGCTGTGCACATCGCGGCCGATAAGTTCCTTGCCCAGATAAACTTCACTCTGCTCCTTGCCGATGGTCATCGGACCGAAGGCTTCGCTCATGCCCCAGGAGCAGACCATCTTTTTGGCGATCTCCGTAACCCGATCCAGATCGTTGCCTGCTCCGGTGGTGAGTTCTCCGAAAACTATCTCCTCCGCGGCGCGTCCGCCCAGGATCTTGGTCATAAGCTGTTCCAGATAGCCGCGCGAATATCCGGTCTTGTCCGTCTGCAAGAAGTGGGTAGCGCCTGCTGTGAAGCCGCGCGGGATAATCGAAACCTTGTGCACCGGCTCTGTCTTGTCCTGGAAAATGGAGGTAAGTACATGCCCGATCTCGTGAATGGAAGTGAGCTTTTTATCTTCATCGGGGATTACCCTGCTCTTCTTTTCCTTGCCCAAGGTCAGTTTGTCCTTGGCTTCCTCGAAATCGCTCATATTGATTTTTTGCTTGTTTTGTCTGGCTGCGATCAGAGCCGCCTCGTTCACGATATTCGCCAAATCGGCTCCGCTGAAGCCCGGTGTCCCGCGCGCGATCAGCTCCAGATGCACATCTTCAGCTAGCGGCACCTTGGCAGAGTGCACTTTCAGGATTTCGGTGCGGCCTTTGATGTCGGGCAGGTCAACCGTCACCTGGCGGTCGAAGCGTCCCGGACGAAGCAACGCGGGATCCAGGATATCAGGCCGGTTAGTGGCAGCGATGATGATCACGGCTTCGTTTGGCTCAAAGCCGTCCATCTCCACCAGCAGTTGGTTCAACGTTTGTTCGCGTTCGTCGTGACCGCCGCCCAGCCCGGTTCCCCGGTGCCGGCCCACAGCGTCGATTTCATCAATAAAAGTGATGCAGGGCGCGTTCTTCTTCGCCTGCTCAAAAAGGTCACGCACCCTCGCGGCGCCGACGCCCACAAACATTTCCACAAAGTCCGAGCCGCTGATGCTGTAGAACGGCACCCCCGCCTCGCCGGAAACGGCCTTGGCCAGAAGCGTCTTGCCCGTCCCAGGACGTCCCATCAGCAATACTCCGCGCGGGATGCGTCCTCCCAGCCGCTGGAATTTCTTCGGGTCCTTCAGAAACTCCACGATTTCCTGTAGTTCCTCTTTGGCCTCGTCCACCCCGGCCACATCCTTGAAAGTGATGTTGCTGCGGCTGCCTTCATGCATGCGGGCCCGACTTTTGCCAAAGCTGAAGGCTCTGGCGTTCTGGTTGTTCATGCCCCGCATCAGGAACCACCAAAATCCGATCAGCAGCACAAAGGGTATCAGGTAGGAAAGGATTCCCGTCCAGCGCGGAGGTTTTTTGGTTATCACCACTACATTCTGCGCCCGCAATTGTTCGATCAGGCTGGGATCGTCAACCGGAGGCAGCAGGGTGTGGAATTTTTTGCCTTCCCGGGTTTGGTAAACGATGTCCTGCTCTGTGAAGGTCACCGATTTTACCTGTTGCTTTTCCAGCGCGGCGGCGAATTGTGAATAGTTTGCCTCGCCAATATGCTCCTGTCCACTGAACCAGCTGAACACCATCAGCGCCACCAGTGCCAGGATCACTATCACAAAGGTCCAGGAAACAGGAGCTCTGGCCGGCTGGCGTAGCTGCTGGTCAGGCTGCAGGTCACGCGGTGTTCGTGGCGGCGTTTGCGGCTGTTTGTAGCTGTCACTTTCGCCCGGTTTTTTCCGCTTCAGCAGAAAGATGCGCACCGCGCTGATCACTGTGATGGCCACCAAGGCTATCACAAACCACAGCAGCAGATCTGAAAACTGTTGCGCCACCTGGTTGCTCTGAGCCACATCCCTGGCCCTCTGGGCCGGAAAGGACAGGCTGTCGGCTGCTGACAAAGTCAGATTCAGCGCCAGTAGCGCTATTATGATGACTGTATGTTTCATGAATAGATCTCTTCCTTTAGGATGCCGATGTAGGGCAGGTTGCGGTATTGGGACTTGAAATCCAGCCCGTAGCCCACCACAAATTCATTGCCGATCTCAAAGCCCACATAGTCAAATTTAACCTCCTGCTTGTGCGCCGCAGGCTTATCCAGCAGGACGCAAATCTTCAGGCTGGCGGGCTCGTGCTTGGCCAGATAATCTTTGATGTATTGCAGCGAAAGCCCGCTGTCTACGATGTCTTCCACAACGATCACGTGCCTGCCGGTGATATCCACGTCGATATCCTTGCGAATCTTCACCACGCCGGAACTGGAGGTCTCGGCGCCATAGCTAGAGATGGCCAGAAAGTCGATTTCCAGGGGGATTGTGATACTGCGGCAGAGGTCGGCCAGAAATATGAAGCCGCCTTTCATGATGCCGATCAGCACCGGCACCGTGTCTTTATATTCGCTGGCGATTTGGCTGCCGATTTCGCGCACCCTTGCCTGGATGCGGTATTCGTCCAGCAGCACCTCTGCCAGGTCACGATTCATCTCATTCATTTTCCTCTCCTGTCTTTTTGCGGCTGGCCGCCCGCCGGGGCTTGGCCTTCAGGTTTTCCGCCGCTATCTTAAGAAAGCGCGTGCTGCCTTCGTCCAGCGCCACCCGCGCGTCCAGACGCTGCCCCGCGATCCAGATTATCTTCTCCCCGTCATCCAGCACAGGTACCAAATCGCGCTCAAATTTGCCCACTTTGGCGTTGATGAAAAAGTCTTTCAGTTTCACCAGGTTTTTCATACCCAGAGGCATGAACCTGTCGCCAGGCCTGCGGCTGCGGATGTTGAAGGGCCAATTGATCTTGTCCGCGTCCAGATAGACGTTCAGGGCGTCTTCATCGCGCCGGGTCGGCAATACTTTCAGCAGCTTGAAGGTAAAGCGGTGGTCTCCCCAAACTGTCCGGGCCCGGTCTTCCATCACCACCACCGGTTCAGGAACCGGCGGTGCCTCGCTTTCAAGCTCCAAACTCAATTCAGCGTAAACTTTTCTGGCTATCAACCCCCGCCCCAGTTGGATTTGCTTGCTGCCATCAGACTCCAGCAGGTCCAGGATGTCTTGGAAGTGGCGGCTGAAAAAATCCTTCCCGCTACCGCTGAGGACGCTGGTGAGCTCTTTCAAAACGTAATATTGTTCCAATCGCGTGCAGCGCTTCAAAGCCGGGATGGAAACGGTTATCCGCTCCGGCTCCTGCTCCAGCGTGATCCGCTTCACCAGGGTTTTAACCCTCTGCAGAACAAGCTCTTCCGCCGCCGCGAATATCTGGGCCTGTTCTCCCAAGCTGCTGGCTATCCGCGGATTCAGTTCACGCTCAACCAAAGGCAACAGCGTGTGTCGCACCCAGTTGCGCTTGAAACTCTGGTCAGCGTTGCTGGCGTCCTCGCACCAGGCGAGCTTCCGCTCCTCCAGCAAATCCACCAGTTCCCGCTTGTCAAAGCAGAGCAGCGGATGCGCGATCCTGCCGCTGCGGGGGCGGATTCCCGCCAGACCGCTTAAGCCCGCGCCGCGGAAGAGATTGAGCAGCATGGTCTCGCTCTGGTCGTTGTTGTGGTGCGCGGTTACGATCAAATCGAAGCGGTAGGCGTCCAGCACCTCTTCAAACACCCCCAGGCGCTTTTGCCGCGCCCGGTTTTCCAGGTCGCCGCCAGCCTCCAAACATATCTTGCGGATGATGAGGGGAACGCTCAGCTCCTGGCAATGCTGCTTTACAAGTTCAGCGTCCGCGTCGCTTTCCGACCCGCGAAGCTGATGGTCCACGTGCACAGCCAGCAGCGTGAGCTGGCGCAGGTTGCGCAACCGCGAGAACAGCAACAGTAGTGCCACTGAGTCCGCCCCGCCAGAAACGCAGAGCAATAGCTTCGCCCCGGCGGAAAAGATCTGCTGATTCCGCACATAACTGTCTAATCTTGCAAGGGCTTGCTTCAGCTTGGGCATTAGCGCTCCTGTCGCTTTATTCTTAGTAAGTTAGCTTTTTACGACCGCTTTGCTTGTCAAGTCCCTTTTTCTGTCCGCCGCATTGAAAAAGGGTCTACATATTCTATGGACCCTCTCTGAAAACTACAAATTTCCTCACACCCCCAAACACATGCAGATAAAGCTGTAGGTATCCGCGGTGTATTCTAGGCTTTTGGCAAGGCTGCTGGGTCCGTGCGCAGAAGAGGTTTGTGTATAGAGCAGTGCCATGCCATCCGGATGTGCCTTGTTCTGCATGGTGGCGGCAAACTTAAAGGAATGGCCAGGCACCACGCGGTCGTCGTGATCGGCGGTCAGAACCATTGTATCCGGATAACGTGTTCCCTCTTTGATGTTGTGCAAGGGTGAGTAAGACAGCAGGTTGCGGAAGTGTTGTTCCTCGTCCGGATTGCCATAATCAGCTATCCAGTTCCAGCCGCAGGTGAATTTGTGGAAGCGCAGCATATCCAGCACGCCCATGGCGGGAACCGCCGCCCGGAAGAGGTCCGGCCTTTGCGTCAGGCAGGCACCCACCAGCAATCCACCATTGGAACCTCCATTAATGGCCAGCATTTCGGGATTGGTGTAGCCTTCCCGGATCAGGTATTCCGCGGCGGCAATGAAGTCATCGAATACGTTTTGCTTGTTCAGCAGCTTACCGGCATCATGCCAGCGCTTGCCGTATTCGCCACCTCCGCGCAGGTTTGCCACGGCACAGATGAATCCCTTTTCCAGCAAGCAGATACGTGCTGTGGAAAAGGACGGCATCAGTGCAATATCAAAGCCGCCATAGCCATACAGCAGCACGGGGGCCTTGCCATCGCGGGGAATATCGTTGCGGTGAATGAGGGTCATGGGAATGAGAGTGCCGTCTTTGGATGGGTAGAAAACCTGCTCGGACACGATGGCGCTGAGATCGGCCTGCACAGGATCGGTGTGGTAATGGGTGAAGCTGTCGCCGGGGATATCGTAGCGGTAAATCTCGCCCGGACGCACATAGGAACTGAAATAGAAATAGGCTTCCGGATCCTCCTTTTTCCCAAAGCCGATGCCGGCCGTGCCCTGATAAGGCATCTGTATCTCACGTAGAAACTTGCCGTTCGTGTCCAGCACTTCCACCCGGGAGCATACATCCCTGGTGAAGATCGCGATCAGCTTGCCGCCCACCGGGCTTGCTGAATCCAGCCGGTAATCCCGCTCTGGGATCACTTCCTGCCAGTGCTCTTCCTCTGGATGGTCCAGATGAAATTTCACCAGCCGGTGGTTGGGGGCGTCCTTGTTTGTAAACAGGTAAAAGCAATCCTCCTCAAAGCTGTCGAACGGGTAATAATCATGCTCGAAGCCATCGAACAGCACCTTGAACGGCAGTTTTGGATCATCCACGGGACGGTAGAGAACGCGGTTTCCGGGTGAAGCTCCTCTTTCATACATGAAGAGATATTTTTCATCATCAGAAACCCAGCACCCCCGGAAACGCCTGGGATTTAAGGCATCTTCATACACCAGGACGTCCTCCTCCTGAGGGGTGCCCAGCTTGTGATACCACACATTCTGGCCAGGATCACCCTGGACGCCATCCTGAGTGGGTAGATAACGGCTGTAGAAGAAGCCGTCCCTGTACCACTCCGCGCCGGTGTGGCGCATGTCTTTCAGTTTGTCTGGCAGCCATTCCCTAGTAATGGTATCGATGGTCCACAGCTCACCGGCATCAGCTCCGGCGGCCGATACCAGAAAGGTAAAATACCGGAAGTCCTTTGATTTCCCCACAGAATAGACCGTGGTGGTGCCGTCCGGGGACATGGTGTTGGGGTCCAGAAACAGCTCTTCCGGGCCGTCCTGACGCTTGCGGTAAATCACCCACTGGTTCTGCAGGCCATCGTTCCGGTGGTAATAACACCACTCGCCATACTTGATGGGCGCGGTTTGGCGGGAGTAATTCACCAGTTCCTGCATCCGTTCCAGCATGGCTTTACGGCCAGGATACTGGTTCAATATAGATTCCGTGAGGGCTTGCTGGGCCTGGGTCCAGGCGATCACTTCCGGATCGTGGTCATTTTCCAGCCAGCGGTAGGGATCCGGCACCTTGACGCCGAAGAATTCATCGATCGTGCCGTCTTTTCGGGTTCTGGGATATTGCATGGTTTTACCTGCCTGATATTATTGCTATTGTTTTGCGTGATAGAGGCTCTTCCCAGGGGAACTTCATTTCAGCTTTTCCAAGCTACCTTGCCAATATGACGCTTCGGCGGGCGCCGGTACTGGTGGGTCAGCGTGTACCGGGACCGTGGCACTCTTCACCAGCCTGAGACATAACATTGGGTAATGCAGCGTGCTGTCAATGAAATTCTTTGGCTGGGCTTTTCCCCTTGCAATGTCCCGTCGGTCACGTCCTTAGCGCTCGCAACCGTCCCCCTCCCACGCCGCCCGCCAAATCCTCGCATCAAATGCGGGCATCATGCGGGAGGCAACTCCGGAGTTCAGCATAGAGCCTTAACGGCCAGACCTCATCGCTTCTCCCAGGCCAGACGCTGGCGTCGAGCAAGGGACGAGCATCGACGCCAGCAAGGAACTATTCTTCCATTAGTTCCTGCCGTCCATGCTCACCACGTTCGCTGTACGCCAGGCCAGACCAGGTCCCCGCTATCGGATGCCATGCCCCAGGCTAACCCACCATAGATTAACTTGAACAAAAAAAGCCCGGCGGATTAACCACCGGGCCTTTATGTACAGGGTCTGGAATTATTTAAGCAGGGTTGTTTTGGTCTGGTAAACCTGGCTGCCCGCCGTCATCACGATCTGATAGACGCCGTTGGAGAGGGTGTTTCCGTTGTAGTCAGTGCCGTCCCAGGTGATGCGGTAATTTCCGGCGGCCTTGTTGCCCAGCTCGTAGTGTTTCACGATCTGCCCGCGGGAGTTGTAGATCTTGAAGCTCACATCGTTGTCCTTCGCCAGGCTGAAGGGGATGAAAACCAGCGGGTTGAAGGGATTCGGATACACGGCATGCAGCTTGGTGGCCAGTGGAATCTCCGGGGTGGGGTTGTCGCCCAGGGCGTTGTAGAAAACGCTCACGGGGCCGTGGTAATTCACGGTGCCATCCAAGTCGTTGGTCTGCAGCCAGTAGTAATAGGTGCCGGTCTCATAGACCTCTGTGTCCTCGAATATGTAGGTCTGCATCTGGGAGCTGTTGAGTGAGGGGATCAGAGGGCTGACGTTCTGGGCTCCGGCGATGTCGCTGTCAGTGCCGCGGTAGATGTAATAGCCGCGCATCCCGGTCTCAGTCTGGGTAACCCAGGTGAGGGTGATGTAGTTCTGGGCGCTGATGGTGGCGGTGAAGGAGGCCAGTTCAACGGGCACGGGTCCATCAAGGGTCACAACTTCTTGTTCGTTGGAATTGCCGCTGGTGCCGTAGGCATTGTAAGCCCGCACCACATAGTAGTAGGTGGTTCCGGGGGCACGGCCGGTATCAACATTATATGAAGTGACATTGCCAACGTTTAGGTTTTGATATCCGGAGACATAGGTGACAGTTGTGCTGCCTGAGAAAGTGTGGGAACCCCAATTAGTGATTGTGTCGGCTGCATGACTGTCCCAGTCAGAGGCAGAATATATTGCTGAAGGAACAGACGCTGCCTCTTTCCTGACCAGAGTTACATCCTTGCCCCAATCGCTTGCATCGCCAATAGGACCGACCACATCAACCAAGTTGGCTCCATTGAAGATTGCCACAGCGTCATTGCCGTTGAAACCCATCACACTTGAATTGGTTGAGAGGTCATAATTTGTGCCAAAAATCGTCTGGTTACTGTTAACTATTCGGTACACGGAGCCATTAGCCAACGTACCTGACAAGCCTAAAGTATAAGTGGGAGTAGTTGCTCCGTTATTGTATTGTTTTAATGAAAAGGAAGAGAGGTCTACTGATGCTCCGGTCCCATTATAGATCTCGATGCCCTTGTTGTTTGAACTGCCTTCAACATATTCGGAAATGAAGAGATCACTGGCATTACCCCCTGTTGTTTTGGTATAAACATCAAGGTAATATCCGGTGGCCCCGCTGACAGCGTTCCAGTTGGCTGTGAAGCTGGTATTGGTAATACTGGTTGCTGCCGTTGCAGTAGGAACATTGGGCGGAGGAGGAGTGGTTACTTCACCGCTGCAGGTGACGGTCTTGTTTGTGGCTCCTGAGGAAGATAAAGTGATATCCTCATTGTTATAAGTTCCGATGGCCAGTCCGGCTTTCAGGCGCACGTAGATGGTTGTTTCATTTACACCAAGCTTTGCAGCGGTAAGAGTGAGGAATGAAGTGTAACCTGTATTCTCACTCAAAGAGATTTCATAGTTGGTAGGTGCTGTGAGAACGATGTCAGCAGTCAAGTCAGCTCCGCTAACGGTGAAGGTCTGGGCAGTGGAAGGTCCCGTGCCTTGATAGGTAAAACCAGTTAGTGTGGTTGGATTAACGGTGATAAGCGGAGTGGCAAGATAGATATTAATATCATCAATTTCCCAGCGGGTAGGGCTGTTAGTGGAGTAGTACTTGAAGGCCAGATAGACGTTGGAACCTGTTATACCTGAGAGATCAAGCACTCCTGAGGATGTTTCTCCTCCGCCTATGCCGCCATTAGCAAAGGCAATCTCGGTCCAGGTGCTGGATGTGGGGTCTCCCAAGCCAGGGTAGTTATTAGAGTATAAGAGCTTCAGATAGTTGTTGGCGTCGATGGTGCCATGAGTGGCGATGGTATTGAAGGTCATCCTTTCATTGCTGTAGTTGTTGAAATTGATGCCCGGAAGCACCAGCCAGTGTTCTTCCAAAGTGCTGCCATAACCGTTGCAGGAAGCGTTGTCATTGTTGTAAATATACCAGGGTTTAGTGCCAGCTATATCGTACCTGTAGGTTTGGCCCCAACCGGCGGAGAAGTCCTCTGTGTAGGGAATGGTGGTGGTTGCCGGGGCGATGACGGTGTAGCTTTGTTCGCTTGAGGTTGTGGTATCTAAATCATCGTCCGTGGCATCGATCACATAATAAACTGTGGTGCCGGCTGTCTGCGCGGGGATGTTTGAATTGGTGGTATAGGTCGATCCGGAGGCCGTCATGCCAATGGTGTTCCCATAAACGCCGGTAGCCGTGCCCCAACGCAGTTGCGCGCTCGTGACTGTACCGTCGGAATCAGTAATATCCGCAGAGACGGAAACTGTGGTTGTGTTGACGATATCCGTAGAAGGTGTCTGAACTATGTTTGATATGGCAGGAGGTTGATTGGCTGAACCTGAAGTAACAGTAATCGAATAAGTTGGAAGTGTGATTGCGTTATTATTTGTATAGTACAAACTACTATTTGTAAACCAGGCCAATAAAGTAGCTTTGTCGCCTGTTACAGCTACATTTGTTTGTGCAGTAGATCCGTTGGCAAAATAGGAGTTATCTACATCAGTTGGTCCTGTTCTCATCGCAACAGAAGCACCAGTCAAGGCTGTTGGGTAATCTGATGTGTTCGAGTTGGTTGGAGTAGAGAAGTTCCTTGTTGAGTACGCAAACAACCAAGCAGTATGGGTGTTAGTGGCTGGAGCAGTAGTGCCCTCATATGCCAAAACCTGATCACCGCTTGCGGACAAGTTAAAGTTTGTATTGGTCGTTACCGAACCTACAGAGGCAGAATATGGTGAGGCATTGACTGATAGGACAATCACCGTACCCTTTGATGTAACGGCAGCATTAGACCACTGTATTGTCCCTTCACCAGTTCTCCATGTTTGGGTTGTGGCATTCCAGCCATTATCGGTGAAACTGATAGTTGAATTAGCAGGGATATCTTCCAGTACTACAAAAGCTACATACTTACTAACATCAGTATGTACTGATATGATAGCAATGTCACCAGCGGTTAAGGCATATGCCACGCCAATTAGAGATATCAACATGGCAAATAAAAGAAACGTCTTTTTCATAATTCCTCCCTGAATTACGAGCTCATTTATATGTATTTTTATAGACTCTGTCTCTTGCATATGTCAGTATAGAAACCCCGTCATATTTGGCAAGTGATTTTTTCTTAACATTTCGTGCTTGCTGATTGCTTGATCCGCCGTGACGAAGAGGATCTGTGCATTCAAAAATGGGTAGCAATGTCCGCTTGTACCTATACTTGCACTCACCCGAAGTAATGCTAAAGGTCAGTTTGCCTTTGTGTACAAAGAAAAAACTATTTCAGCAGCACAGCCTTGACTGTAAAGCTGCGTGTGCCCATATCCATCCGGATATGGTAGGTCCCGCTGCCGCAGAGGCTTCCGGAGGCGTTGCGGCCATCCCATTCCACGCGCTGCTGTCCAGCGGGACACAAACCCGGCTCCAGTTCACGGACCAGCCTACCCCGGGCATCAAAGATCCTGAAGGCCACCAAGGCGGGCGTTTCCAAAAAGAAATCGATGCTGGCGCAAGGATTAAAGGGATTGGGGAAAACGCTACTTAGTCCGGTGGTTTGAAGAACATCAGGTCCAGACTGTAAACCATCAGAATTGTAAGCCACCGTAACCGGACCGTGCCAGGCTTCTGCTCCGTTAAAATCCACGCTAAGCAGCCAGTAGCGGTAAGTGCCCGAAGCATGAAGTTCTGCATCCGCGAAGAAATAGCTGCATGGGATGGAGGTATTGGTGGCCGGGATCAGCGGCGAAGCCAGCAATGCGGCGCCAGGATCCGGCTCCAAGCCGCGATAGATGTAAAATCCCAGCACTCCGGTCTCGGATTGGGTGGTCCAGTCCAGACGCACAAGGTTTTCCGCCGTAAGCGAGGCTGTAAAGGATGAAAGCTCCACAGGCAGGGTGGAAATATCCTCGCCGGTGACGTAAATGTTGTCGATGGCGAAGCTGGGGCGGTAGCTTCCGGAACCGCTTACCAAGCGTGATACGAGCCTGATTTGCAGTTCCTGACGGTTTTCACATGCTGTGGGCAGGAGGATGGATCTGTGCTGCAGATTCTGGGGAACGGTGGTGCCGTTGATCTGTTGTGTAGTGTTGTTTTGGTACTCAATGCCCGTCAGAGTGGTGAAATTCCCGACCGTGCCGATCCTGTATTGCAGAGTGGCTTCGTTGATGTGATCGTCATACGGTGGAGAATATGGATTGCGGATGGTCATGATGTCGTAATCAATCTGGATGTTGTGTTTACCGCTGGTGTCCAGGGCAAAAACGATGGCAAAGCACCAGCCTGTGTTAGAATCCAGTAAGCCTATCTTACCGTCATAGTTGTATATGGTTGCCTGCGGATTGTCAGAGTATCCGTAAGCAGTAAGGGCTTTGTTATAAGCAGGGGGATTAATGCAGTATTCAGTACTGGGTGTTTGAGTGGTCCTCCATCCCGTCATGCCATCCGGCCATGTGCTGGAGCTGTGGGGCAAGCTGGAAAAGTCTTGTGAATAAGGCAATGGCTGAGGCGCTGGATTAACCGGTTGAGCCAGCAGACAGGATACAAGCAGCATAAAGAAAATAAAGGCCAAACAGGGTTTCATGGAATTCCTCACAATTATCTACGGATTATCCGGTATTTGAATCTAATACGGATTTGACGGATTGACGGATTTGGTGTACAGATTGGGAACTCGTTGCCATTGTAAGCTGGTGGAGCCAAAATTAATCACGAAACCCAGCTTCAGATCTGACAAGCGCAGATAGTTAAAAACCTGCTGCTTATGGATGGGCAGGATGGATTCGACGGCTTTGATCTCTATGATTATCTTATCAAAACAGAGAAAATCAACCTTGTAATACTTGCTGAACCTCTTTCCTTTATAAGTGATGTAATAATCTTTTTCCCTTTTGTACGGGATGTTCATCAGCTCAAACTCAAATTCCAAAGCATCAGAGTATACAGCTTCCAAAAAAACCGCAGCCGAGCTGATTATACACTTCCAAGCATGCTCCCAAGATTTTATCGGTCAGTTCTTCATACAGCATCATGAATCTTTTTCTGTAAAACCGTGAAATCCGTTAATCCATATTAACATGCAACTAACCAGCCCTGCAAATTACTACATCATGCCTATCAGTTGAATCCGTAGGATAATTCAATTGCTGCGAGCCCGGTTGAAGATAATGTTCCAAACCCCGTTCCAGAAGTATTTCCAGTCGGTAGCGCAAGGCTTGGCTTGTTTGGCCAGGATGTAGCGGCGCTCTGACTCCACGATTTCGTCGAAAGTTTGAGGCAGATCGGTGTAAAAAGGCGGCAAGAGGCCGGGTTTTACTTTAAGCCGCAGCTGCTGCATGTCCGGCGGATAGAGGGAATAATAGTGTTCGCTGAGGGCGCGCACACCCACTAGAGCGAGGTCGCCACTAAGCCAGTTGAGCAGTTGGGGCAGTTCGTCGATCCAGAGGGCGCGCAGTATTCGGCCCCAGGAGGTCACGCGGAAATCGTTTTTGAACTTTCCGCCTTCCTGCAAGTCGTTGGCCTTAAAGACGTATTCCTGCAGATATTCGCTGTAGGGGTGCATAGTGCGGAGTTTCTTTATGTAGATGATCCTGCCGTTCTGGCCCAGGCGCTTGAGGCGGATGAGAGGACCATAAGTGGGGTTGGGATCGGTTCGGGGCAGCTTGGTTTTTTTGAGGATGAAGTGCATGTGCCCGGCGATTTCGCGCTTGTGGATGAGCTCGAAGCCGCAGAAATAGAAGCGTCCGAGCATCTCGGTCTCAGAGAGGGCGCGGTTCCTTCCTTTGGTGAGGGCAAAATACCAACCCTGCAAAATGGGAAGTTTGGGCATCACGCGGCGCAGGAGGAAATCGCAGAAATAGAGCGGAGCGCCAAGCACAGAGGTGAATTTCCTGTAAAACCTTTTGCGGCGCTGGGTGATGGTCTGGCCGTGGCAAATGAACACCCCGCCATCCAGCAACATTTCATTCACCTTGATCAGATAGAGGTTGATGCGGCGAAAGTCGTTGATGCGATGGAGGTTGATGAAGATTTGGCGTGAATTGGGGGTTTCGTTGGCAATGTTGAAATAGGTCTCGGAATTGAGCACCAAGGCCTGAGACCTGCAGAAACGGCTGAGATCCAGATATTCTTTAATGAAGGAAAACAGCTCTTCCTGCTCATTCAGGTAACCCCGCCAAAGCGGCTCCAGAATGCTCTCCTCCAGGCTACATTCCGAATAGGGGGGAGCGTAGCTGCTTTCGTTTAGGCTGGGGATGCCTTCCGGCGTCTGGAGAAAGTGGGCCGGACTCTGTGATTCCTCCAGAGCTTCCGCTTTCGTGACCAGGGGGGAAGCGGCGTATGCGCGGTTTTCCTTGTTGAATCTGAACGCGTAGAAGAGGCCCACGAAGAAAAAGAGCTCCAAAACCACACTGCCCAGCATGGTTCCCATCACGATTACTCGTGAATAGTTGAATTGCCGCAGCACATACATCAGCCCGAAAATCAGCGCGGCAGCGAAGATATCCGATTTGATGATCTGACGCGCCATCGCTACTCCGCTGCTCACCTTGGTTACCAGATATTTACCGCCCAGGATGCCACTGGCGATCCACACCACGGTAAAAGCCGCCAGGGAGCGCCACCAGACAAAATCTGCCAAAATGCGCCGGGTGCCATCCTTGATCTTGGCTACAAGGAGAAAAGAAAAAATAACGATGGCTATATCGAGTAGCAGAAGGAAGTACTGAGATACCTTGTGTTTCATGTATAGTTCTCGGAGATTCTTGCAGAAAAGAGCATCACACAGATTTCACGGATTTCACTGATTGAAATGAGAAACGTGTACATTAACCGCATTGGGGTAGTTATCTACCGCAATTTCAATACGTTGGTTTATATTCAGATGTCATCTACATGGCCGCTAACAATGCGCTTGATACTGTCTTTAAGATCAGTCGAGTTAAAGTTAACCAATAATCCCAACGGTTTGCCTGTAACCTTCAAGTAGGTCTGAATCTGTTTTAGATGAACATTTGAAATCATATCAACCGATTTGATCTCAACCAAGACAAGGCCTTCAACCAACAAATCCATCCTGTAACCCATCCCCAGATCCATGCCTTTATAGATAACATTGATGGGAACCTGGCGTTGAACTCTCAAGCCCATGGATTCCAGTTCAATATACAAAGCCTGTTCATAAATGCTTTCCAGCAATCCCGGGCCAAGCTTATTGTAGACTTGGAATATCGCTCCCCTAATCTTGTAACTAATTGCGTTTATGTCCATATCAGTATAATCTGTGAAATCTGTGTGAGCTATCTTATCTACTGAAGTATTCGATTGTCTGCTCCAAACCTGTCTTGAAGTCAACCCTCACGTTATATCCCAGCAGGTCTTCAGCTTTCTGGATCCCCGCCAATGAATGCTTCACATCCCCAGGCCGCTCAGGCTCGAAACGTGGTTGGATGTCTTTGCCCAGGATGGAGTTGATCATTTGCACCAGGTCCAGAAGGGTGTAGCGCTCTCCGCAGGCGATGTTGATCACTTCACCGGCAGCTTTTTCCGCCGTGCAGGCCTGAATATTGGCCCAAACGTTGTTTTCCACGAAGGTGAAGTCACGGCTCTGATAGCCGTCTCCGTAGATGATCGGCTCCCGGTCATGTTGGATGAGTTTGATGAATTTGGGAATCACGGCGCTGTACTGAGAGGTGGGGTCCTGGTTGGGGCCAAAGACGTTGAAGTAGCGCAGGGAAACAGTTTCCAGGCCGTAGAGGCTGTAAAACACCTGGCAGTAGCGTTCCTGGGCGTATTTGGTAAGGGCGTAGGGTGACATCGGATTAACCGGCATCGCCTCCACTTTGGGCAGGGTTTCGCTGTTGCCATAAATCGATGAGGAAGAGGCACAAACAACACGTTTGACGCCAAACTCCTTTGCTGCTTCCAAAATGTTCAGGGTCCCCAGCACATTCACGTCATTGGTGGTGATGGGATCGTTGATGGAGCGCGGCACGGAGGGCAGAGCACCCTGGTGCAGGATATAATCCACGCCTTTCACCGCGGCACGCACTATGTGGAAAGAACGCAGGTCTCCCTCGATCAGAGTGAGATTGGGATTCTTTAGCAAAGGAAGGATATTTTCCCGCTTGCCTGTGGCAAAGTTGTCCAGTACACGAACTGACTGGCCTTGGTTGAGCAATTCTTTAACGATGTTGGAGCCGATGAAGCCGGCCCCGCCTGTGACGAGGTATTTCATTGATTTATTCCTTCAAAAAGGCCCATGTTCAATTAGAGTGGTCGGAGTTCCTTCATCTCACCAAAAGCTGAGATATAGCATGACTTTTAACGATATTAACGTTATCAGTATCATTTGGTTATGAAAGAATGGATTCCAACCTTCTCTGTAATGACGGTAAATTGGTGATCAGGGTTACCCACCATAATTGAACTTGAGCCTTCAAAAAGATTAGTGGTAACGTGGTGAAGTGATGGCGTGTTGGAGTGATCATTTGCTTTCAAGACTGGAGATCAGCTTCACCAACATAATTCGCAATCTTATGATGCACTCAGTGAAGTGCTCTATGTTTGTAATATAGCCAAGTCTGCGAGCTATTTCAAGTTGAGTTTCCAATTCCAGTAAAGATCCTTTGGCTATATAAAGAAACTGGATGAACTCCTTGGTATTCTTGCGGCCAGAACCTTCTGCAATATTCGAAGGAATCGATACAGCCTACCTGCGCATCTGTGAAACCAGACCAAACAGCTCTTCCTTGGGAAATCTCGTAGTGACCTGATAAGTCTCTATAACAAGCTCCATCCCCAGTTTCCAAACTTCAAGATCTTTATAGATCATAATCCCTCCATTGTATCAAAAACTTCAAAACGTCATCATCTCAACCAGCCACTACACTCTTTCGCATCACCACAACACTCCACCACGCCACCACCTCACCACTATTTTTTTTCCCTGGTTTTTAATCGTCTGCCAAAACAGTTCCCTCGTCCAGAACAACAGATTATCATTCCACCTTTGGGGGTGGGTGTTGATCATGACCTGATCAGGAAGCTTTCCCTCACGGATAAGCTGGATGAGATGTTGGGTATTTCTAATCTCGATATGGAAAGATGAAGCGACTTTGTCCCGGATGCTGGTATCCGTGCTGTTCCATTTGCGGCCAGTATCGGTGAGATAGAATACCTTGCTGTAATCGATGTCAAAATAGGGTTCGCCGATGATGCCAAGTTCCCGGTAATCATACTTTTTCCAGAGGTCCCTGTTATCGTATTTGGACAAGGGGCTGCCGTGCATACAGACGGTTTGGATGGGCGCTATTTCTCGCAGCTTAGCCAGGTTTTTTTGAAAAGAAGCGTAAGACTTATCCACGTCACCTTTGCAAAGGTCCATATCCTCATAGTGGTAGCCTATCTCATGCCCCAAAGAGGCAATCTCCTTAATGATTTTGGGATTGAAAGACTGCGGAACAATCCTGAAATAATAGGAAGCAGATATCCCCATTTCATGCTCCAGACGCGCAAAATCCAGAGCATTTTGCGGCATTTTGTCCACATCGTGACGGAGTATGAAAACTCTGTAAGCCGGTTCATTCAGGTACGCGGAGAAAGGATGAAAAACGCAACTCGATTCTTTCAGGGCCTTGAGCAAATTGGTATATGCCTTAAGAGTGAAATCTCGCATCTCTTTGTTCTATAACTTCCTGGAAGCTCCCTTAATATACCTTATACGGATTTTACCTTTTTACTCGCCTGAGATTCGCAATTAGCTTGCTGACAATTATAATAGCTACAGCCAAGGCTGCGCCAACAAAATTGGCAAGCAGGTCCATGGGATTGAAAGTCCTCCAGGGCAGTACCAGTTGGAGCAGTTCCAGACCGATGCCAGCAATCAAAAGCACCCCACAGTATTTTAATGTTTCATGCTTGGCAAACCAGCTTACATTCCTGCGCTTGCCAACTCCCCAGATAATGGCGAAAAAAAGCATCATGGTAAAATGGATCAAATAATCCAAGCGGAAAACAATCCTGTTGTCTGTTAATGCTTTATTTGTTTCATTGCCGATGGGGATCACATTTAGCAAGAGAAGAATGAGCAGCCACAGCCAAAACAGCATTTTAGCCATATCTACGTATTGTCTGCAAGTCAAAATTCTTACCACCCAATTAATTGAATATTTCCTTCAGATTTGAGTGTTTCTTTATTGTAATGACACTTTCGGGATACTTTTGCACCAACCAAACCATGAAAGCACTAACGTCTATTTTTTCGCTCAGCATTTTGGCCAACTTCTGAGCCAAATCGATTTTTATATCAGGGTTGCAGGCAATTTCCACAGCCAGAGAGATAGCTTGTGTCTGTCCCGATTCATCACTTGGAAACAAATCCATCAAACCGTAACCGGACTGTGAATCTGTACTACCGTAGTGTGTGCTGTTCAGGTATATGGATGGCGTTCCCAACATGGCGCATTCAGAAGCCATAGTCGCGCTTTCTCCAACGAACATATGGGCCTGAGCAAGAACCTGGTGGATATGCTGGGCAGGAATCTCAAGTTTATATTGCATGAGTTCTTGCGGAATTGCACCTTCTGAGGATATGAAAACTTGCAGATGTTTGGTTAGTTCATTTACCAGTCTAACTTTGTTGCCCGTGCTGAAACCGCTGTGACCAATGTCGTGATGTGCCCCCCAGGTTACAAATCTCACCAAGGCAAATCGTTGGCTGTAATCTATCCCCAGATCGCTCAAAATCGATGGATCTTTGACGAACCTATTGGGGTGAAGATAAGCCAGTTCATGATAGCCTGGATAGCGGATTTGTTTTTTTCCGTGATCCCGGAGATAAACATCCGACGTGCAAATAACATCCGCAAAGGGTTGGGAGATGGAGTCAAGCAGACGCACATTTTCTGTATCAGTGAAAGTGATATGGGGTTTGCGCAAGAGAAAGCTGGCATAGCCTGACAAAGGAGAGACCCTGCTAACGAAGATATCCGGCTTGAAATCGCGTGCAATGCTTATCATTTTAAGGGAAAAAAAGGGAAGTGAGAGAATTTTCCTCGCGATGCCCTTTCTATTGATACCCAACACCCGAAATGGCAGGTTATAAGCCTTAAGCAGTTCAATCGCGCATTCCTTGTCCTTGGTTACAAAAAGACCAGTCCAGCCTCTTTTTTCAAGTTCCCAATACATGTGCTTAAAATGATGCACATGGGCTGGATGCCCTATCTCTATAAGTATCCGCTTGCCATTCATGTTACTGCCTTTTGGAGTGTGTGTTGGATCCTGTTTATATCTTTGGCGCTCAGTTTTTCGTGAAGCGGCAGGCTGACCAAATGGTCGTGAAGTTCACTATAATTCTTCAAGGCCTGACCACTTTCAACCGAAAACTCCTGTCTCTCGATAGTTTGCTTAGTCTGGTAAAAAACCTTGTGCCGATGCTCAAGATGCATAGCCTCTATGCTGGAAAAGTTCAGCTCACGAATGAATTCCTCTGCTTGAATGTCAGGATGGTAACAGAAAAGTTTGGTATATGACGATTCTGAACGCGCATTCGTTTGGAAAGTGAAACCCAACGGTGTGAATATCCGGATCATCTGCCTGGCTTTTTGTTGCCGGATCCGATTCAATCTGCTGATGTGGGACATGCGGCTGGCAACTGACGCTGTGTACAATCCGGAAGGCTTTTTCACTTGCCTGAGCAAAACATCCTCTTCCGAGCGCTTATGGGTTTCCCGATATGCCTGTCTGGTCTTGGTCAGCCTTTGATACAAGTATTCATTGCAGGGATTATTTCTGCCGCTCGCGACAAGACCAGATAATACTCTGTTTATAAGCTTAACGGGTGATTCGGGGTCGAAGCCTTCCTGAATGGCTTTTGCCTGGTCATAATATTCCCTGTTGTTAGTGGCCATAACCCCACCACCCAAACCGAAAACGTTCTTGGTCAACGTGAAGCAGCTGATATCTCCAACTGTGCCAACCGGCTGGCCTTGATAACTTGATCCAAAACATTGCGCGCAATCTTCGATCAATACCAGACCGTTCTCCAGGGCAATCCTTTTCAGCTCCGGCATGTCGCAGGGGAAACCACCCAGATGGATGGCCTGAATGGCAATCGATCTATCCTGAATTCCCTCTGCCACACTGGCCGGGTCCAGGGTCCAGTCATGAGCTTGAACATCGTGAAAACAGATTTGATTACCCGCGGCAGTGATTGGGATGAGAGCAACCTGGCAGGTTAGCGGCGAAACATGCACCACCCCATTTTTTTCAAGGCTTTTATAGGCCAAATAGAGCGCGCTGCGACAGGATGAGGTGATGAGGATATGCTCTTTTTGCGTGAGTTGCCTGAAATATTCGACAAGCCTTTGCTCGCTATTCCTGCAAATGGCTGTCTTGATCAGATCACCGATCCCGAAATTGGGCGAATAGTAAGGTATCATCTTTTTCTCAGGAAAGACAGGAGAAGCGCACCATATATAAAGAAAGGCAGTGGATCACGCCAATCCCAGCATGCTTCATGAAAACTGCGGTAACTGGTAAGAATCTCTTGGGGGCTGACCAGTCTTTTTAGTATCAATTTGAGCGAATAGAAAAGATCGGTATAGAGATTGAGCCAGATCTTTCCCGTGGCATACTTTACTTCCGACGGGAGTTCTCCTTTAATCAGGTAATTCCAGATCTGCAGGGGATAGTTCACCCCGCATTTTGCCGCCAGCCCCACCCAAAGCCAGGTGCGGGCATTGATCTCGATCAATTTGGGCTCATTATCGCGCGGGTCTCTCAGCCACTCAATCTCGCAAACCCCGGTATAGTTCAATTCACTAATGAGTTTCTTGCTCAGTTCCAGCATTTCCGCATCGTAAACACTCTGGCAACAGGTGGCAGTACCGAAACTGATGGGGTGTGATCTGAGCTTTACACCGGCCCAGTGGGAGTAAACCTCGCCCTTGACAGCGAAAACAGTTACAGATACAGTTTTATACTTATCCGGTATCAATTCCTGGACGAAGTACTCATAGGGTCTGACCCCCGCAAGTTGATTCCGCAACAATCTCTGTAAATCCGAGTCGTTCTCTGCGGCTATGGCTTTGTGCCGCCAGCGCTTGTAAAAACTTAGCCCGTTGTTGCCCTTGATCAGAACCGGGTAGCGTAGATCCACCGAATCGGGGTTTTCCTCAAGCGGAAAGAATGTACTGGGTATGGGAATGCCTGCCCCCAAAGCCAGTTGCAGCAACTCCCTTTTGTTGTAAATCCTTTCGATCACCTCGATGTCTTCCGTGATCACCTTGTAACAATTGGCCAGCCTAGCCTTGTTCTTGGAGATAGTGTAAACCGCGTGATCGTTGGAAGGAAGCAACAGCCAGTCCTGCAGTCCCTCAGTCTTGTGCAGTCTCAGTAGAAAGTTGGCAAACTCATCTGTCTGATAATCCGGACAGCGGAAATATTTCCTACAATACTTCGAGTAACGTGCTACACAGTCGGCTTTGTCAACCACAATCACAGGTATGCCAACTTTGCCCAGCAGTCGGGTATTGGCGAGCCCCTGCACGTGGCCTTCTATGACTATAACGCCAATGAATTTGTTCATTGTGAGGGATCCTAAAGGTTTAGGGATATTGACGCGTCCCGGATCAAAAACCTGCGTTTCCCATTTGGAGTGAGCGGTATATCGTCCACAGGCTCTATCTTCAGCTTTAAATCTTCTTTAATCACGCTTTTCATTATCCCTATCACCTGACTCTGCACAGTCAAATCATAGCATCCGTTTGCCTTGATCAATACTGTAATCTCGTCAGGAGACTTTTGCAATATCTGAAACTGGTCGACTGATGGCAGGTTTTGAAACAGCCCGGTAAAATTGTTTACAGTAAGATACTGTCCACCTGGAGTCACCAATATATCCGAGCTTCTGCCATAAATACGTTTGATGTGTAAAAGTTCCCTTCCACAAGAACATTTCTGATCCGAGAGTTCCACCACATCCTGGGTGTCATAACGGATAAAGGGAGTGGCATAATTCCATAGATCAGTTGTGACCAATCTCCCCATCTTGGAAGGATTTCCTTGAGAATCTACTACTTCCGTCACCGCATACTCATCCGAGGCGTGATAGGTATTACTCTCGGGACATTCAAAAGCTACAGCCCCTCCCTCGCAACTAAAGGAATCATAAATTCTGCAGCGAAAAGTCTTTTCTATAAGCTCCCTGTATTCAGGTAATAGAGTGCTTCCTGTGGTGTTGATCGCAGCAACCTGATGGACTCTGACATTACTATGTTCAATATACTTAGCCATAAGATACAGGGGCTCCGGATAACATCTGAGAATTCTTGGTCTAGTCGCGTTCAGAATCTTTACTATGTGTTTGAACTCATCCTCATTCAGCCTGTTGGCCATCACATAGACTGTCCTGGAGGATAGATCCTGTAATTTCTTTATTAAACCCTTCCTGGGGATTTGGCTTATCCTCAGGATTTTGTCGCCAAGCTGGAAATCCATCCACTCCCAACAGCGAATGGCAGTGGCTTTCCGGATACTGCTGGTCCTCCAGTCGAGAAAGAATTGCAAGGGTTCTCCAGTCGAGCCGCTGGAATTGTTGCGTTCAAGGTTTTTTAGCTTTGCGCTGCCATCCAGCAAGCGTCGGGAGCGGATTCCCTCCCGGATATCGTTTTTGGACAGAATAGGCAGTTTTTGCAGATCTGCCACCGTTTGAATATCTTTAGGCGTTATGCCTGATCTTTGCAAAATGTCACGGTAAAAAGGGACATTCACGTACGCGTGACCGATCAGTCCCCGCAGCCTGGCATTCTGGAATTCCCGTATTTTTTCCGCAGACCAGAACTGGCTTCGCCTCAAAAGCTTCAAATATTTCCCGATTTGCCTGCCAGTGATCAGGTCTGATATGGGCAACGATATGTTTTCTGAATAGTAATTAAATAAACCCATGAATCTTAATCAACTCGTTTTAACTATTTCCTGATAGACAGACAATAATTTGCCCGCGATCAATTTCGAATCCAACCCTAACACAGCTTCCCGGGTATTAACCGGTCCTTTGAACTCCAGAGCCTGCAGCAAGCAGGAGCAGACATCTGCAGGGTCATGCTCGCAGATATAACAAGCTGGTAAGTTGCCAAATCGTTCTTTTACATCACCCACATCCGTAGATACGATTTTACAATTGCAAGCCATGGCTTCTTTGATGACGTTTGGACTCCCTTCAGCCTTGCTGGTTAATAGAACAACATCCGCGGCGTTATAAAGATAAGGCATATCCGAGTGATTGATATCTCGCAGGACATGAAGTTCAGCTCTTGTGTTCCTGGAAAGCATAGCAAAGGCTTCCTTGGCCAACGGATAATCCTTGATCGGTCTGGTGGGGTTGGCCGCAAAGAGGATATGCACAACTCCGGGTTTCCACCCCAGATAGGTTCTAGCCTTCTGTTGATCCATGGGCTGAAAAAGTTCGAGATCCACGCCATTGGGAAGCAGGATTAGATCCCTGATCTTAAGGTAGTTCTGCATCTCGGCAGATTTTACAATACAGGCTCTCCAAAACTTCCGGTTGATTAACTTGATCATCATCCTCAAAAGTGGTTTCCGGACATTCCAACCCATAAGGGATACAACCAAGGGCCACGCACCGGCAAGAGCCCCTACAAATCCGCAAAATGAGAAATGCGCGTGCACCAAGTCGTATTTTCCTGATCGAATCTTTTCCCGCAGGGGTTTTACGTTTGCCAGATAACCCTTTAAGCCTTTGCCAACGATCAGAAAATAATCGATCTTCAGGCCCAAATTAGTCAGTGAATCGCCCTGAGCCCTGATCAGAGGGCTAATACCGCTGCTGGAATTCCCACCCGAGACAAACAGCACTTTCATTTGTCGATCCTCTTTCACGCATATACCATTTTCTGATCAACTCGATAATGATGAAATCCTGCACCCAAAAACAACCCTCCCTCAGAATGATACCTTTGTCGGTAATTTGATAAAATACTCTTTTACCATCCTGTTCCAGATACTCCGGATAATCGAGTCCAAAGGAGATCGATGTCTCAATGATCTTGTGTTTACGTGAGTTTTCGGTATCCACAAAGTCCACAGCAAGAATTGTAGTATCCCATTTTTCCTTCAGCTTGATCGCCATTTGCAAGGCTTCGTCCGGAAACAGGGCCCTATCCAGAAAGCCAGCCCCGGACGCCCGGAAATCTTTGCCTTTCATTCTCCTTCGATAACCGGCAATCACGTCGCCCACGATGAAAATCCTCAGATCATAGGTCGCGTCCTGGATAAATTCTTGAAAATACACGTAATCTTTTTCAAGGGAATAGGTCCACAAAGCTTTTCGTCCCGAGCCAAAATTCTGTCGAATTATCCTCATAGCTTGGTTTCGGTTGTGAACAAGTTCCACTCCCCGTGAGCAGGAACCGGTCTTTATCTTGGAAACCAAAGGATAGACTGCCTTAGTGGCAAAATCCACAGCCTCTGCCTGATCATGGGTAATAAAAGTCTCGACATGATCGAACCCGTACTCCTTAACCAGATAATAGGTCCTCACTTTGTCCTCATAAGACCAGAGGTCACGGAAGGAAGGATAACATACCTTGTTATGAAGCTGTTCCAGTATCCCGACTTTCGCCATTAACTCGCTTAGGCGGGATGGTTCCGAAGTAAAAGCCGTGATAACTATATCAATATCCTTGCATTGGTCAAGCCAGTCTTTGCGGTGTAGATTCAAGACCTTGTGAGGAATACAGTTGAAATCCAGGAAACGCTTGTATCTGAGGTAATAAGATCCCAAGATGCCGTATCCTTGATATTCAGTTGGATCTTTATGAATACCAATTATGGGAAGCGGCTCCAGAGTATTGTTCAGCTTAACATAAGGAACCTCTGGAAAAAGGTCATCAATTGTTTTCGTGAGTGGAAACAGCTTTCCTTTTTTGAGCCTCAGCCGGCTCCGGTACATTCTTCCGAGTCTGGTATTTCGCAGCTTTGCCTTGATTAACCTGGTTGTGTATGTCTCTCGTTTCATATTTGTTTGTCTCGCTTGCTTAATTTGCTGACCTGACAGCAAACAGCACTTCCGGAATTTTTTCCGTATTTGTCACGGGTTGGGAAAAACTTACATATTGGGATTTATATTGGGCAACAGCCACCGCAAGTACGAAAAACAAAGAGTTAAACGTTGTATTCAGGACTATTCCGGAATACAAGAAGGTGTCCCACAGCATGAAAAATATCAGTACATTTCTGGTCCGCTTGTCGGGAATCGTGGAGATCATGTTTATATAGACCAGCAACAAAAACAGGGTTGCCGGCCAACCATACTGCAGAAGCATCAATGCAATGCCAGAAGTAATCGTCCCATAGGCTAAGCCGTATTCCTCCATGTCGAAGGAATCATAGCTCAATCTGCCGGACCTGGCTTTGGAAAACCCCAAGAGGTTGTTTGTTTCAAACGGACTTGAGGCGACTGAAGATATAACCGCTATTGCCGACCCTAGTCTGCCCTGTGCTAAATCGGATTCCCTCTTTTCCTCGGACACGCCGGTGTATGAAAGTACAAAATCCGTAGCATATTGCGGGTCAAAACTGCCCCAAACTTTCTTCTGGGGATTAAAAGATGGGTTCAGCCTGAGCCCTATATAGAGTATCACCGGCAGCAGTAGCACGGCGTAGGAAAGCTTCCGCAGGGTCTGGCGAGAGATGAAGTGAGTGACCAAAACAACCAGGATAATCGGATACAGCAACCAGATAGCCCTTTTGTTGGAGGCTATGGGGATAATGACCAGGCCAAACACAAACCACCAATCTGTTCCCTTGAATTCTTTGCCTTTAATCAGCCAGTAGATGATCACCCCGCAAACCGCCATGGTTATACCGATACCTCCACCGGTATTGGACACTGAGCCTATTATGTTTTCCCTGAAACCGATAATGATCAGTTTGACGATTGAAAAAACGATTTGAAACCGGAGTAGTTTGATGATCAGGTTGGCATAATAATCCATTTGACCTATAGTCAGCTTCAAGCCTTTGATGCCGAAATACAGGGCAATGGGCATGAAATACTTGTAATACTGGTATCCCGCCCAGAGGACCGACACCCCGCTGTAGAGATAATTCCAGAAGAACATGATCATGAAAAGCAGGGAAAAAATGAGGATGCGGTACTCCTTGCGGTTGATGAAAGTAAACCTCCCCCGGAAGAGCAGCACGAAAGCCAGGATAATGAAAAGGATCTTGATTGGAACACCCTGGTCGTCGATCAGCAGCAGGAAGCCCTGATTGAAGAGCAGCATAATGGTCAGCGACAGGGTTGTGAGCTTCACCCCCCTCAAAAAAAAGAGGTAGAGCATGAACAGCACGAAGTAGTAGGAGTATAGCTGCAGTGTCGGTATCGCGTGTATCGCGGTCTTGAATTCAAACATTGGCTTGTCTTGTGGTTATTATATGGATTGGGTTTAACGATCGGATACTGCCTATGGCAGGCAGAGGAATGGATAATACGGAGACCATGGCAGCTCCAAGCTTGCCGGTCATGGTCTGGCTATCCTGAATGCCCGGAAACGCTTGAACAGATACGGAAGCTGTTTGTAGGGAACAGCGCAGGCCAGGGCTGCTAGAACGGTAAGCAAGCGTAAAATCAGGTGCGCTTGCAGCAGGGATATTGCCACTGCTCCCGCGACGAACAGCCACAACAAGGCTTCTTGTCCATTGAAAGTGCTCACGCCGATCCGTTTTTTGGTGTAGCTTACTTTCACCAGATAGTCCAGCATCGGAGGTATCATCAGGGCAATCCCGATGCCGGCAAGCTGGAAGCGGGAGGCAACCTGCCAGAGAAAGAGCAGTCCCAAAGCCCTCGAAGCTACATGGATGATGGTGATCATATAAGTTTTCTTGGCAACTTCAAAGCCAAAGCCCCTGAGCGAGTCCAAGTTGGTAAGAATATTGGAGACTACCAGAAATCCGATAATGTAAATTGAGCCCAGATACTGTCTGGTCCCGATCAACAGGACCAGTTCCCTGGCCATGCTTATGATCACTATGCCTAAAAGCAGTAGAAGTGTGCCCGCAAAGCGGGAGATTTTGACGTATTCGTTGCCGAAACTGGATTTTCTGATGTTTTCATAGAGCAGCGGTCTCCAGGACAGCCGAATTCCCGATTCTACGAGCGCCATGATGGTGGTAAGGCGGTATGCGAAGGAAAACAAAGCCAGGGCTTCCAAGTCATAAACCCGGGAAATCAGGGTCCGCATCAGTGGCTGGTAGAGCGCGATCAACAGTATTCCCGGAACCAGGGGCAGGGAAAATCTGGCGATCTCCGCGGCTTCATGCCGGGAGAAATCAAAAATGAAGAACTTCCGGGAAGAGAGCGCGTAGAGTATCGTGGAGCAAGTTGCCCCGCAAGTATGACCCCAGAGGATGCCCTTGATACCTATCCTGAGCACTACCACGAACAGAACGGTGCTAAGCAGTTTAACCAATACCGTGATCACATTGAATAACACGAAGCGGCCGGCTTTTTTTTCGTAGCGGGGCAGGATGCTCAAATAGGTGGAAACTGCCGAGATCACAGCCCAAAGCAGTCCCAGGCGCAGTTCCGACTGGTAATTACCCCGGGGGAACAGCAGCGCGTGCGCAGAACCCTGAAAAACCAGTCCCAGCACCGCTATCACCAGTGCCGAAGCCAGGGTCAGGTACAATCCGGTTGAGATCAATTTTTGACGATCCCGCAGAGACTCCCGTTCGAAAAAGAACCTGCCCACAGCACCGTAAAACTCCAGATTGATAACATAGGTCAGAAATCCAACCGTGGAAAGGATCAACTCCGCGATGCCATAATCCGATTGGGAGAGTACCCTCACATAAACCGGGACAAGCAGGAATCCGGCAAACTTGGTGAAGACAGGTAAAAAGCCGTAAAAAGAGAAAGATTTTATGAATTCCCGTAAGGTCATGGCTGAGATTTATCTATTTCGCTGTGACAAGCAAAATCTGCCAACCGCCTCAACATAAATCGGAATCCAGAAAGCGATAATATCAGTTCCGGATCTCACTGGTCTGTCCTGGCTGGTAAAATCGATGATGTCAAAATGGTATTTATTAGGGTTTCCTATCAAACCCTATCGTTACGATGAACAGATGCTCTTCTGTATTTAATGCCTCTGACAATCTCAATTCACAAAACCTTATATGGTATTGATCAGATTTTCAAACCCCGGCACTTTCTCCAGATAACCCGCCTCCACCGCGGCTGCGATAGTGCGGCAGGGCAACTGCCGTTCCAGCACCTCTTCCCGGGTCAGAGTTTTGAAATCAAGTTCAGGATACTGGACCTTTAAAGCCCGCATCAGCTTCATATACACATTAGGCCAGGTGCTGAGTGCCCTGCCCTGTCTGCGGAATTTCTGGTTGAATAGCTTGATGTACTCCCGGCAGTCATTCAGATAAGCCTCCGTTACCCCGATACGGCGGCGGAAGGCGTGGATCTCTTGAACGATGGAATTGTCCGGAGTAAACTTCGGCATCACTTTCCGCCTGGCGATGTACTTGTTTAGCTTGGAATTGTAGTAGATCACCACGTCATCCATGTTGCCGGTGAAACCGGGCAGTAGCACCTTGAGCTTTGCTTTCATATCAATTTATCCACAAATTTCACTAATTTACACGAACTCATAAAACATAACTTTCATACAGAATCAAACGAAAAAAGCGAAACATCACTTTTACCGCTCATCTGCGTGGACACCCCTTTGTTCTTGCCCATATACCCATGCTTGAGATGCCGTTGCGATTCCCAGCAAATCGCTGGGAATCGCAACCATATCGCAAGCGGCAGTATATAGGAGCGCTCCCAGTGAGCTATGCCTGGATCCTGTAACCCTGAACTTTGTTCGCATGCGCAGCGGCAGCCTCGGGATACCTCTCCTGCCATTGATTACGAATCTCCGCGTAAACCTCAGGCAAATGCACCTTGATTCCGATATAGAATGGGTTGACGCAGTCCCGGGCAAAGCTTTTTTTAAACTTATAGATGCTGTCTTCGCGAGCAATGCTGGCCCCCATGGAGTAGATGTCAAACCCATGCTCACATAGATATTTGACCAGTTCCCAACGCTGGAAAGTGTTAGCCTTATACTGGTAGTACTCTCCCAAAGTGCCACCCAGAAATGCGAAAGCCAGTTTTCCGCTGGTGAGCACCAACTCCGTTGTGATAGCCTTTCCTTCCATATAGGTAAGCGCCAGCATCAGCATCTGTCCCATGTTTTCATGCAGCGAGAGAAAAAAATCCAAATCAAAAAAGTAGAAACTGTCCGCGTCGTTCCTTTGCATGGTGCTGGTGTAGATCTGATAAAAACTCTCCAGATCGGACCGCTTGATCTCATCGCCCGTAAGGATATGGGTCTGCAGGTCGTAGGACGCGCCCTTGCGGATCGTTTTCCTCACCCGGTATTCAAATGAATCCTGCCATATCCGGTCCACGCCTGCGGACAGGTCGATATAAACGTTGTCGAGCACGTCAAGTTGGTCAGTATAGCTGTGAAACCTGCGGTTGTTGGTTATAGGGCAGTAGCGTACGAACTCCGTGATAACATTTTTCTGCCGGAGATGCTCTGCCAGCCTAGAGTTGTATTCACCCAGAAACTTCCTGTCTTCCACCACGCCCAGAGGCCCGTTATATCCATAAGCTCCGGACACATCAAAATACTGGTCGTCCAGATCGTAGCCCAGGGCATTGACGTTCTTGACCAGATAGGGATAAAAGAGAAAGTTGCTCATGTCCTGATACGCCCAAAAACACTCTACTCTCACATTTTCAATAAATTGGCTGACCCTGTAATACTCTGGCGAGAAAAAAGGCGAAGCTCCATCACCGAGAAAAGACCAGAGTTCCTGCCATTTCTGGCTCGTTTGCGTATTGTCGATACCGGATTGGATCAATTCTTTACCCTAAATATCGTAGTCTTTAACCACTGACTCGAACTCATCCCGCAGAATGGACAACACCACAAAATTTTTGCATTCACCGCTTACATACGACGCCCGCCTCAACACGCCTTCTCGCTTGTACCCACATTTCTCAAGCATGCGTAACGAACCGGGATTGTCTTCATGCACATGCGCCCAGATTCTTTCCAGGCCTTTGTCATAAAAGGCATGATGGAGAATCAGCATCCTGGCCTCAGTCGCATAACCCTTGCCCCAATGTTCTTTGGCGCCGATAAAAGTTGGACAGTGTCCAGACCGGTTAAGGTTATCGATCGTATTTAGGAATACGCAACCGATGAACTCGTCGGTTTCTTTCAGACAGATTGCGCAGCTGACATTGACTTTGTCAAAAATCCGTTCTTCCACCCATTTCTGTTCATTAAGAGTTGATGTGAATAGCCGCGTCCCACTGAAAAAACGGCCTATTTCAGGGTCATTTCGCCACTTGTGCAGCATGATATGATCCCCTGGCTCAAAAGCACGCAGATAAACTCTAATTGGTTTTTTCATTATTTCCTCACACTACTGGGAATATTGACCAAACAGGACTCAATATCCTCTGATATTTCCAGACTCCCGGCAATAGCCTTGCTGAACATAGAAAGTTTGTTCATTAGAGTCCAGGCGGGCCGGGTCATAACTTTGCTCGTGTTGCTTTGTTTCAAAAAATCATCCCTGATTTTTCTATCCCACATCAGGACCACGTTCAGCCAATAGTTAGAGACGCAATCCCGAGGTTCCGGGATGTAGGTGACCCCATCCATACCGGCAAAGAATTCCTGATAAAGCCTGGCTGTCTCCCTTTTGTTGGCTAGGATTTGAGGAAGCTGCTCCATTTGGGCGCATCCCAGGGCAGCATTTACGTTGGGCAGGCGGTAATTATAGCCGGTCATGTCGTGCACGAACTCCCAGGGATGGGGCACCTTGGCGGTGGTAGTGATGTGTTTGGCCAGCTTACCCAGTTCATCATCATCGGTGATGATCATGCCGCCGCCGCCGGTGGTGATGGTTTTATTGCCGTTGAAACTGAATATGCCCAGCTTACCAAAAGTGCCCGTGTGCCTGCCTTTGTAATAGCTGCCAATGGATTCGGCTGAGTCCTCCACCACAGGAATATAGTAGCGTTCGCAGATCTCAACTATCCTGTCAATCTGGCAGGGATGTCCGAAAGTGTGCATGGGCACGCAGGCCGCCAGTCTTTGCCTGCTACCAATGTGATAGCAGCTTTCCCCCTCAAGGACAGAATTGGCTGCAAGCCAGGCTTCCAAAGCATCCGCGGAAAGGCCCAGAGTCTGCTTGTCGATGTCGATGAACACGGGTTCGGCGCCGCAATAGGAGATAGCGTTGCAGGTGGCAATAAAAGTGAGAGGTTGAGTGATTACGAGGTCATTTCTCCGCACCCCGGCCAGAAGCAGGGCTATGTGCAATGCCGCGGTGCCGTTAACAGTCGCCACCGCGCGTTTCGCGCCGGTGAATTCACGGATCATCTCTTCAAAGCGGTCAACATATTTCCCAACTGAAGAAACGAAGGTGCTGTCGATACAGTCCTCGAGATACTTCTTCTCGTTCCCGCCAAAGTGCGGCTCATGAAGGGGGATGAAGTCCCGGTCGGGATACAGAGACCGGATGAAGTCAATAATATATGGGAAATTCATGAAAAGCTACCTCTACTAATGAACACAAACTATATCGCTTAAGTAAGGAACTCCCAGACCTGTCACTTGTGGCAAGTTGTGGTGATCAGATGTTTTTATACTTCGGACTATCTGGATCGCTTATAATGCCATCCGAAAGGATCCGAATGATTTCTCTCATTCCGTCAGGTACCGTCTTTGTAATCTGGAAGCCCAATTCAGATCTGATCTTGTCAAAAGAAACCCTGTAATCACGCGGATCTTCATCTTTGTGAACATATTTCACTTTCATGTCCGGAACCAGTTTCTGCAGTTCCTCGGCAAGCATCTTCTTCTGGTAATTCTCTTTGGTATCCCCCACATTGAACACTTTACCGCTAACAGTCTCAGGCCTGGCCTCCAGCACGGTCACGCAGGCACGAGCCAGATCTTCCACATGGCAATAGGGACGCCAGAACTGCTCACCGAAGATCAGCAACTCGCGGCCCAAGGCCACATCCCTGGTAAATTCATTAACCGTGAGGTCAAACCTAATGCGCGGCGACAAGCCGTAAACAGTCGCAAAACGCAGGGCCGTAGCCGTCAAGCTTTTGCGGTGAGCTTGACTCAACAGCAACTGCTCAAACTTGACCTTCAATTCCGCGTAGAGGGAGATTGGATTCAAGGGGGATTCTTCAACGATATAGCTGTCACCCTGCATTTTCCCATAATTGCTGCAGGTGGAAGCGAAGATAAAACGCTTAATTGTATCTATCTGTTGCGCGGCTTCCAGCAGGCCTTTCGAACCTTCCCAGTTAATTGATTTGGCAAGCTCCGGTTGTTTGGCGCAAGCGGGATCTCCAACTATGGCGGCTAAATGGACAACCGCCTCGGCTTGTTCCAGGATCTTCGTCATTTGGCCCAGGTCACGGATGTCAGCCTTGTAAAAAGAGAATCCTGGATCATTGTAAACACCGATCAAAGACTCTCCGCCGAACATCAGTGAATCAACTCCGATAACTTCATGTCCGCCGGCTAGCAACTGCCTCACCAGCACCGAACCGATATAACCAGCGGCTCCAGTTACTAATACTCGCATTCTATCTCCTTAGTTGTCTGCCACAAATGCACTAATTTGAGGATTAAAAACAAGCGGAATCAACGCTTGATTAGAGCAAAGAGACACGCCATTAGCGTTGAGTCTCAGCCTTGTCAACCCATTAAATCCATTCGTGTCCATGCGTGGCTTTACATTTGTATTCATTTATGGATAAGTTCTCTAACATATTCCGCAATAGCCAAACTGGCTGTCAAGCCTGGGGATTCGATACCGATCAGATTGACAAAGTTAGAAAGGCCATTTTGCGATTCTTCTTGGATATAAAAGTCCCGAAAACCTTCACCGGGTGCCTGCAGCTTGGGCCTGATCCCGGTGTCGTCTGGCGTCAGTTCCTCCCTGCTGATATCTATATAGCGGTTTATGGACGTGTAGAATTCTTCGAAAAAGCTTTCATCGAATCTATAGTCAATCTCATCAACATAGAAGGCGTTCGGACCGAAGCGGACTTCTCCATTCAGATTGAGCGTGAGGTGGATGCCCAGAAAAACTCCCAGCGGATCGGCCACAGGATACAGCAAATGCCGAATGCCGGTGATTTTGGAGCTTTTATAGTACTCACCCTTGCACCAATATTGCCTGATATTAAGTGCCAGCGTGTCCAGGCCCGCCAAGGCCGCGATCTGATCCGCCCAAAGTCCCGCGGAGTTTATTACTATTTCACAATTAATCGCCTCTCCATTGGTAAATTCCACGATATATGAGGAGTCTTTCCTTCTGATGGATACCACTTCCATGCCATAGACGATAAACGCGCCCTGCTTCTCGGTTTCCGTGGCCAAACTCTGCATAAAGCTATGTGTGTCGAAGATGCCGGTGGAAGGTATCAGCAAGCCCGACTTGCAGTTAGCCCGAGGCTCCAACTCCTGAACCTCGGCTTCGGATAAAAAGCGAAAGTCGGAACAGCCATTGACCTTGCCCAAATCGTGGTATTTATGCAAGGTCGCTTCTTCCGCCGCGCTTTGGGCGACAATTATCTTGCCTGTCCGGTTGTGTTGGATGCCGTTGTCTTCCAGATACCGGTACAGCACTTCGTTTCCTCTCACACAGAGCCGGGCTTTCAAAGATCCGGGCTCGTAGTAATGCCCGGCATGGATAACCTCGCTGTTGCGGCTGCTGGTGTGCTTGCCGAAGCTGTTCTCTTTTTCCACCACCACCAGATCGGGGTCATGTTTTGCCAATTCACGCCCGATCGCCAAGCCGACGGCGCCAGCGCCGATAACCAGGGTTTTTACCTTTTCCAATCTATACTTTCCCTAAACGCAAATGGAATTGATAAGCTAACTGCTTGAGAGGTCCGAACATCATAATAACCGGGGTACCTCTAAGGTTATCAGCCGTTTATTCGTGAGTCGATCTGCTACTGTTTTCGAATCTGTCTTTATAGACCTGCTGCGCTTTCTCATAATCGTCGATACGCCCGATATCCAGCCATGTTTCCTTGATCGGGTAATGAGAAATGGGCATCCCCCGGCTAATCATCGTCTTTATCAAGGTATCCATGCCATAGTATTCATTTTTGGGGATTATCTCCAGAAGTTCCGGCTTATAAACACAGATACCGGCAAAGATAATAGTTTTTATGTCCTGTTTTTCCTCAATGCCCGCCACGTAATCTCCATCAAAGACAATCCTGCCAAACTGGGATTTGGTGATTATCTCCTTGGTGCTGATGGTCAGCAGGCTGTCGTGTCCCAAGGCAAATTGATACATGGCCGAGATGTCCAATCCGGTGAGTATGTCCCCATTGATCAGGACAAAGGGGGCGTCGAGCCTGTCCTCGATCAGTTTGATTGGTCCGGCCGTTCCAAGGGGTTGATCTTCCCTGACAAAGGACAGCTCCACGCCATAACGCGACCCATCGCCAAAGAAATTCCTGATATACTCGGATTTGTAATAGGTACTCAGGAATATTTCGGTGAACCCGTGGGATTTAAGATATTCGATCTGAATCTCCAGCAACGCCTTGTTGCCAATGGGCAACAAGGGTTTGGGAATCACATCAGTGAATGGCTTCATCCGGGTGCCCAAGCCCCCGGCAAGAATTACAGCCTTCATTTTGCCTCACTTATAATTTTCTGGAATGCTGGGATCATTCTGTCCCGGACCACTCTCTTTACGGAACGTTCTTCCCCACTTTGAGCTATGGTTTGGGAATTGAAACTGCCAAGGTTGGTCATAAGGGTATGTAGGCCCTGCTCAAAACCATCGGGGCTGTCTTCAATCAAGACTCCGTTGCTTGGGTTTACCACTCTGAGCATACTGTTGTTCCTCACAGCTATCACTGGCAAACCGGAGAGCAGGTATTCATAGAGCTTGGTGGAAATATTGTTGGTGTAATAGGGAGTCACCCGGTTATATACAACTCCGATGTTGGATGCTCGAAACACACTGATCAGTTCGGCATCCTCCAGCCTGCCTAAGTACTGAACTGGCACTTCAGGCCCCGCGGCAGCGATGCTGGCTTTGAGCAGTTCCACTGCTTCAGAGGATCCTCCGCCAATGATCTTGTAACTCATCCTGATCCTGCCTTTGTTGGCTCGGAAAAAGCGGGCAAATCCCTCCACTGATTCATGCACATAGCGGTTGGAGAGTGCCCCCAGATAAACCAGATCCAGGGATTCAAACACCCTGTCCTGATACTCGATCGCTTCAACCCCTACCCCGGTTACGTGAGCTTTGGCAGGGGGGACTTTGAAAAACTTCATCACCCGTTCAGTTCCCATGAACACGTGCCGGAAAAAGCGTACATTGAACGTTACCTGCAGGTCATGGAGTTTGTTCTTTAGGCGAGATGGCGTGACCCCGGGAGCATACATCTGCATCACATACTTGTATTTTGAGCCCAAGAACAGCTTGATGGCAAAGGCCCAAGTCTGGTCCCTGATATAGACCAGGTCATAAACCTCATCCCGCACGTGACTCCGGATACCGGAGATGATCCGAAAAATCCTCGTGAAGGTCTTCAGCTTCTTCAACAGTTTGATCCGGGATTTTGGCACCTCCATATCCAGATACACCGTCTTGAACTGGTTGCTGGCCTTCTTTTCTAGACCTTCATGGGGTGATATTATTGTAAGGTCGAATCTCTCCGCAAGATATACACATTCATTAAAAAGATATCTACCGGGAAGTTGGTTCAATCCTACAATCAGAATCTTGCTCTTTGTCATAATCTTTACTCTTTCCTCGTTTCTTTATCAAAGTCCGGCTGTGGCCACAGCCGACAGCACCTTGTAGAGATAAATCCTGTATGGCGACTGGTCGTTTTCGAATGACTCCAAAAACTCCAGACCAGTCTCGTCGCAGTTGGTGATTTCCAGGGCGGACAGCAGATATCGGCAGTTCATACCATACAGGAGGTCCGACCTGATTGACAGGCTGTCTATACTCACATCGAGGTCCTTGGTTATAAAGGGTATGTCCCAGGCAGTGGGATACCCGATCTTACGCGCGATATCGTCGCTGTAGATGGTGACCTTGTTACCCCAGCCATCGAAGTTGTCAGCCAGTACTTGATTTTTAGCCAGCTCCGAGGCCATTACCTCGCGCATCCTTCGCTTATGCTCGATGGGATAACTGCCTGAATAACCTTCCAGAGAGTAAAACCCGCTGTACAAGGCTACGGCTGGTTCCAAACCAACCGAGACCACCCTGTAGCTGGATTGCGGCTTTCCAATATAGTCCTTGATCTGGGAAAGTAACTCCACACTGTAGAACTCGGAGTAGGTGGTTATAGTATTCATGTGGAAAATGTGTTTCTTGACCAATTGCTTATAATTGACATTCCAGGCAAAGAGGATCACCAACTGTAGCAGCCCCGCCAGCAATGCCATCCAAGTCCGTTTTTGTTTGGCCAGCCTGATCAGGGCATAAAAAAATAACAAATACTGAAAAAACACCAAGAGCCAGTAAAATCTCTGCAACTGGACCATGCTAAAGATAGGTATGTGCTGCTGGATGCCGATCCAGGCTTTGGTACCCAGGAGCATGCTGAGCAGGGATAGGCCCACAATGATCCCAAACAGCAGTTCCATCATTCGGTCGGCGGATTTAAGGATTCGGCAATAGAGCAGGACGGCAAGCGACAGCAGCATGGGAAACAGGGGAATACCGCTATTGTGGCCGTAACTGTTGAAGATCATGGTTGGCATCAATTGTATGGATGCACCCCAAGTGTTGTAAAAGTGCTGCATGTTGTAATCCTGGCGATGTGACACATACAGCGGAGTGGAGCCAAACACGCTGAGGACCAGCTTGTAGGAGGAGACAAGGTAGAAAACGAACACCAGTGCCAGATACAGCCAGTGGGACCAGTTGATCTTTCTGGACCTGAAATCCATGACGATCGCAGTCACTCCAAGAAAGATCAAGGCAAACATGCCCGTGAGCACGAAGTTTGAGGAAAACGCGTAAAAGAAGGCGATCAACAGGGCAGCCCAGCGCCTCTCCCCGGCGATCAGGAAACCGTAAAATAGCAGGGGCAAGCCAGCCACGCTGGTGCCGGCGTTGACCCAAAACCGGATGAGAGAGAATGCTAGTGCCGCCAGATAGTAGAGGGTCCTGTGGGTATTGAAGTCTTCTTTAGCCAGTTGTTTGAGCAGCAGCAGCATCCCGAAAAACGCGGTTAGATGCACCAGCAGATATTTGAGCACGATAGCGGCATAGGGTGGAAAAATGATGTACAGCCATTGGATCAGTCCCAACGGTGGCCCCGGCCGGCGGGGTACGCCGCCCAGCATATAGGGATTCTCCGTTGCTGATAATCCGTTCTCTTTGATATTCCGTGCTTCCAGCACAGCGTTGACATGGTTGCTGTCCAGATTGTCATGTGAACCGTGGTAGGAATCCTTGCCCAGAATGATGATCGGGGCAAAATAGACAAGTATTGCCAACAGGCAAAGGCCCAGCAGCAGTTCTTTCTTCAGGTTGACCGCTTTGTCCAGATTCATTCGCTTACCTTTCCTTTATCAGCTTGTGAAAAGCCTTAAGCTCTTCCACAAATTGGTTGCATGGCTGCAACTGATATTCCCTCACCAAGCTCTGAACAGTAATCCGGCAAACCGGAATATGAAATTCCGGTATGGAGAAAGCCCTGGTGAGGGTTATCTCTCCTTTGGTCCCCCAGATCGAATAGCTGTTTTTGTAGGAGTTATTCATGCCATAGCTCAGCAGGGCGCTCTGCCCCTGGCCAAAATCCATGAGGATTGAGCCCTGAATGTCTAGGCCGTTGTGGTTATGCGTTATTACGCGATGTTCGGTCTCCGGTTCCCTGCCAAAGAAGTTTTTCGCGGCGTGGATCACATAAGCTCCGGCATCTAAAAGAGCTCCGCCCCCCAATTCTTTTTTCATCCTGAAATCCGTGTCGGGAAAGGGAGGAAAACCAAACCAAGCCTGAAATAGCACCGGTTCGCCGATCTCGCCTTTGGCGATTATCTCCCGCACGAAGCCATGCTGGGTGTGATATTGGTACATAAAGCCTTCCAGCAGGCAGATGTCCATGGCCTCACAATATTCGCGGATCTCGGCATCCTGGTCTGGGTTCAGGGCCAAAGATTTTTCGCATAGAACGTGTTTTGCGTGGTCGGCAGCTTTTTTGCAGAGTTCCGCGTGAGTGGAGATAGGAGTGGCGATGTAAACAGCGTCGATCTCGGGGCAGGCCAGAAGGTCGTCCAGATCGTCAAAAACCGCCGCGTTATAGACATCACTCAGAGTTTGAGCTTTCGCGCGGTCCAAATCATAAAAACCAACGATATTACTCACGCCACTTTTGGCCATGGCCGGGGCCATGTTTTTGGTGGTCTGATACCCGCAGCCAATAATGCCAAAACCTATTTTTTCCATCTAATTCTCCGTTTAAAAATACGCCAGCAAGCTGCGCAATTCGATGTTGAGCATCTGCTGGTATTGTACCATTTCCTTCAGGCCGGCCAAGCTTATCCAGATATAGTTTTCCGGATCCGTGTTTTCAAAACCGCTTGCCTCTCTGATCATGTTCAGGCTGCATTCCCGGTAGAACCTTCCCCCTTCTTCGGATTGCCTGGCCTGGTAGATTAGGTCCTTGCCAAGGAACTCACCCAGATACCGGGGTTGTTTGCTGGCCTCATAATTCTCCACGATGCACTGCACAGTGGGAGAGAATTCGACCATATCGTAAAGTCCCGGTTCCACCTTCAATTGCACAAGAAACTTGTATTCTCCCTGGTGGGGCGAACATAAAAGCCCGATCTGCCCGTTATGCCGCTGCCGTATTATGGGTTGGTCCCAGCTTTCGACCTCCCTGTTGTTGGCGTTGATCCTAACAGCCAAAACCTGGAAAAACTTGTTTTGATTGTGCTGAATAAGCCTGTCGCCGATGCTCCAATCGCGCAATTCCTTCAAGGGGAAGGTGTGGCGCCCCAAGTTGCAAAAATAGCGTTTCCAGATGAGGGTGTTTCGCGTCTCGGAAAGCTGCCTTTCCGACTTACGCGTCTCAAAACACTGAAGAACCGCGGACAGCCAAAACTCACTGCGCTTGATCACATCGGAATAGTCGTTGATTATCCTGGAAATGGCTGGCACATCGATTTGATATCTGGAATCCCAATAGCGGATCAGCGATATCACGGAACGGCTGTCCATATTTACCGTATTGTCATGCTCCATCAAGCTTTTGATCTGTCCCAGGGTAAGCCATTTATGGTTTGGGCTCAGCTTGATGGGCGTATTAGATTCATCCAGCACAATTATGTTGCGGTTGCGCTTTTCCAGGAATCTCGCGCCCTGTTCAGACTGGTATTGGTCATAAAGCACCTTAACCGGGGTTTTACCGTTAAAGTACTCCAGATAGATGGTCTTTTTCCCTCCGTGGGCCAGCGTGTAGTTGCTGCGCGTAGCCTGAACCGTGGGTGAGATTTGATAGGTGTTAATGTTTCCCGGTTCCGCCTTGGCCTGCATCAGAAAGTATAAAACCCCGTCAAGTTTCTTGCCCAGGACACCCAGGATGCCAACTTCAGGTTGGTCAATAATGGGTTGATCCCAAAGAGGTTCGCCCGTCCGGTTGTCTAATACCTGAAAGCCCCTGATACTGAAAAATTTACCCTTGTTGTGCCGAAGGTCACCGTTCAATTCATCAAAATGCCACTGCTGAAGAAGGGAAAATTCTATCTCCTCCACTTCGAAATACTGTATGCGGTTTAAATCCTGCAACCATTCCAAAACATCATCGGTCGAGTTGAACGGGTTGTAATCAACTAGCGCTGAAAAGAAAACATCAAACTCCACGCTCCTGGAAAAATCTCCTACAGCGGATA
>ERZ795044.45-NODE-45-length-100514-cov-8.690401_pt1 | contig 100514 bp, 85 predicted proteins | sample MGYA00375128_ERZ795044 | MGnify/ENA primary metagenome ERZ795044 (study PRJEB30173, sample SAMN05720213) | anaerobic digester metagenome | isolation source: active sludge of municipal wastewater-treating anaerobic digesters | place: USA | collected 2014-12-22 ...
CTCTGGCAGGGTGCCAATGCGCTGTCGAATCCGATCTGCGAACGCGACGTAGACAGACGAACGGACAAACGGACAGCCTCTAGGATGGACAGCGAGTTGAGCAGCGGCTCCAGGAACGGCCCGAGCTGCCGTGGCCCACTGGAGAAAGCCCACATCGCGTAGCCCCGACCGCGGCATTGGGGTGCCTACCCAGATCGTCTGAGCCTCAGGTCCGTCCAGCGCCACCAAGTTCACTCGGTAACGTGCTGGAGCTTCGAGCTGAAGAACTGGAAGTGGATCTTGCGCCTGATCGATCCAAACGGTCTGCGAGCGACCATTCTTCAGCTCGAGTCCAACTCTGGGCACCTTGAGCGACGTTGCCAGCGACACGGTCTCACAAGACAACGCACCGTCGATGCGCATGACAGCCGGCAACACACGGACAATCTGACGCCCGGGGCCTGCGGATCGAGCTTCAGCATTCTGCCAACCAGCCTGCCAACCTGGTGGCAGCTCAACTTCTAGGGTTGCGTCCTCATCAACGCCTACGGCTAGCGGACGCCAGCGGAAGCGAATACCACGTGGTACGACGGTGAACCCAAGGACCTGGGGTTCTCCTCCTTTGCGAAGGAACCCTCGAGGCTCGAGGACTACCTGTCCCTGGCATGGGACGGATACTGCAAGTGAGTGCTCGGAACTACCAGGCGTCGGCAGCAGCCGCCGACGTTGTTCACCGATCTCGACCCACAGCCAGTAATCGTTCGTCGAGTCTTCCGGCCAGTTTGAGACTACAAGCCGTGGTGGCTCACCAACATACACGTCGCTTCCAAGACGTGGATGTGTGAATCCCCCGGCAAACTCGAGGGAGGGAATCGGTGTGGAGCCGACGACGAAGAACCCCAGCTCGGCGAGGGGCGAAGCCGGCGCTAGGCGTACGCGAAAGACGTAGAAGTACTCGCCGCCCTGAGGGGACGAGGGAAGATCCAACACGCCGAGGTCTTCTCTAACTACCCGGTCGGGCGCAGCAAGGCTCTGCGCAACGATGAGGTAGTAATCGCCCGGACGCACAGCACCAGCAGAAGTCACAAATCGTCCGTCTGACGTCCGAAACAGTGCCGCGCTTGTCCGACCGGGCCACCACCATTGGTCGTCTGGGACTTCCCATCCGCCTTTTGCCGGGTGGCGGAAGGTACCACTAGGTCTGGACTCGCTGGTAACAGGCCTGACCGGGTCGAAGACCCTTTTTCCTCCGGATAAGTAGACCCCTTTCGCAACACCGGCTTTGTCGAATCGGAGTTGAAGCTGAAGACGACCCACGTCGAGCGCCAGGAACGGCGGCGGATAGCCTTCCTTGGGCGGTGCAGGAGGATCCGGCCTGAGGAGTTCCAGCAACTCCGTCCAGAAACCCGTTCTATAGCCGGGGATGTTGCGTACCTCTTGTATCCCGGCCAAGGACGACCGCAGCCGGATGTAAACACCTGCCGTGGCCACAGTGAAGGCATAGCCCGTGTCACTGTTCAGGAACTCACTCACGCACCGAGGGAGCGCTGCAGGCAACACCACATCGTATTCCCGGCGAGAGAAGTGTCGTCCGTGCTCCCGAAGCAACCTTGTCAGTAGTTGGGCAAATGCGGGAAGACCGACCGCGGGAATGCCGGCATGCCGATAGACCACGCCGACGTAACGCCAAGGTCCAGTGCGGTCGTAGGTGTCCGGTTTGTCGGGAAAGTGCTCTTCGAGGAATCGAATGATGGCTGGCCCGTGTACATCATTCCAACTGCGCTGGTCTGCGGCCATGTGCAGGCGCTGGTAGAAGAGCTCGATGAAGCTCGTGTCGTCCCTGGATCCCTCCGCCGCCGCGTGGACAGCTGCGAGCGCTATGCACGGACGGAAGACCGGATGCCAGAGCTCCAGGTACCTGCGGCCGAGCTCATCGTACAGACGACTTTTCTCGACGTCCTGCAGTTCCCGCTCGACAAGGAACTGGATCGGGCGCGCCCTGAGCTCGGACTGTATCCGTTCCGACAGCCCCTCCAGCCAACGATTGGACATGGTCGGACCATCCAGCCGTGACTACTGTTCGCCAACAGCGCCGGAGTCACGGTTCTTCACACAATCTCGGACTCGCGAGGGAATCCCTCCAGGGCCACCGGATCGGCCGGGCAACAACGGGAAGGCAGCCGTATCGGACCGAAAAAGCTACACGAACCGAGACGGCGGGCTACGAATAGGCCTTAGTCGACCGGCGACCGCGAGATGATAGCACTGGAAGCCTGACAGACTAGGTCACAACCGCGACCATCCTAGATGTCCAAAGGACTCGCACGGGCAAGCCGTGCTCTTGAGGCAGGTCCCTGAATCTTAGGACGCGCGCGGCAGAGAGCCTTAAGCGCCTTCCGGAAGCGGCACATACCCGAGCTCGTCCAGGACCACCAGCTTCGGGTAGGTGAGTTGCTGCAAGGTCCGCTCGAGCCGGTATTCATACCGCGCCCGCACCAGCCGGGTCACCAACGGCTCGAAGGTCAGGAAGAGCACCGAGTACCCGGCTTCGACCGCCTTGACGCCCAAGGCAATCGCCAGATGCGTCTTCCCGACGCCCGGGGGCCTGAGGAGCACGGCGTTGTGGGCCCGCTCGATGAGACCCAGGCCGGCGAGCTCGCGGAGGACCTTCCGGTCGATCGACGGCTGGAAGTCGAAGTCGAATTGCTCCAAGGTCTTCATCCAGGGGAACCGCGCTTGTTTCAGGCGGCTTTCGACGCTGCGCTGATAGCCCCCCCGCCACTCGATCTCCAAGGCCTGGGCCAGGAAGCCCTCATAGTCCAGGTCGCCCGTGGCGGCCTGCTCGCAGACCCTGTCGAGCTCGTCAGCCGGATGGTCCAGTTTCATCCGCTCGAGGAGGGTGCTCAGTTCCATCGCCCTACCTCCTCATACACAGCCAGCGGCCGTTGCTCGACGTGGAGCGTCTCCGCCCACAGTTGCGCATTATGCCCCGGCACCACGACCCAGCCCTCGCTCGCCGGCCGCCCACACGGGCAGCCGCCCGTCGAGACTGATGTAGACGTCGACCGTTTGGTCGCGCAGGACGTCTGGCACGCTGTACCGATTCCCCCGGACGTCAATGAAGCCGTCCCAGCTGACCTGCCGGGTTTCCCGATACGCGGGGTCGACCCGCTGGGCGTTGAGCGGCTGCAGGTGCGGGACTTCCCGGGCAAACCGCTCGACAACGACCTTGTGCACGGTCCCGTGGACGCGCTGGTCGGCTTCCTCTCGGAGCCACTGCTCCGCGAGCTGGTTCAGATGCGCCCAGCTGTCAAAGGCCCGGTACCGGACGAAGAAGTGGGGCTTGATGGAGCCGATGTTCCGTTCGTCCTTCCCCTTCGTCCGCGCCAGGCCTGGCCGACACGCCCACGGCCGGAACCCGTAGTGCAGGGCCAGGTCCAGAAAGCGCGGATGAAACGGCACCTGCTGCGGCCCATGCCGCAACACCGCGCACTTCTGGTTGTCGACCAAAACCTCCTTCGGGACCCCCGCCAAACCACTCGACGCTCCGAACCAACCGCTCGTAGGTGTGCTCGGCATCCTCGCTCTCCGTGCACCAGAAGTGGAACCGGCGCGAGTAGCCCAACGTGTTCACCGCAGTGTACCTGCGTGTCCACCCCGGCCAGCGGGATCCAGAGCGTCCCCCAGTCGCTCTGCAGCTGCTCCCTCGGGTCGGTCTCGAACCGCACCGTCGCCCGGCCGGTCCGCAGCGGGCGTTTCGGGCGGATGTAGTCCCGGATGATCGAGACCTCTCCGGGATACCCCCCCCGCCTGCAGCTCCCGCCAGATCACCACCGCGTTCCAGACCCCTTCCTGCAGCAGTCCGTCGATCCGCTCCTTGTACGAGTCCAGCAGGCTGCCCCGCTTGCCTGGCCCCGCCGGCGCCCCCTCGTGCGCCAGCGCCCGTCCGACCGTCTTCGGGTGGCCGCCCAACAGCGTGGCGATGTCCCGTTGGTAGACACCGCGCTTCACCAGCGCTTGAATCATCACGAAGTCCTCCTTCATCAACACCTCGGTCCCTCCGCGTTTGGCAGACACGAAGGGACATTGTGATCGGTGATCGGAGGACTTCCTCTTCGGCGATCAGGACACTTCTACCATCGGTGCTGACGCCGAACGCGGTCAGATCCATCCTAGGCGTGGCCATTGGCATCTCCCTCCGTGTGTGTCCTTCCGCCAGAAAGAACTCACGGCACGATGCCCGATGGCCGCTTGGCTGTCCAGCCTCTCAACGGCCTACCGAATTCCCACCATGTCGTCCTGGGACTCTAACGCGCCCGGTGCAAGTCGCTGCCAGGGAAAGGCCTGGGATTGGCTGGGAGGCAGGGATTCGAACCCCGATAACGTGGTTCAGAGCCACGTGTCCTACCATTGAACGACCTCCCAGCATGGAGGGCCGCGGCGGGACCAACCTCAGGATTTTACCAGAACCCGCAGCGCCAATCCACGCGAGAGCAGCGCGCGCGGCGAGGCCCTCGACCCGGCCCGTGCTAGCATGGGCCCGCTTCCCCCAGAGGCGACAGGCCGCATGAGCAGCGCCCCGCCGACAATCGCCATCCGCGCGGCGAACCTGACGCGGCGCTACGGCGACATCCTCGCCGTCGACGACCTCTCGCTCGAGGTGCGGCGCGGCGAGATCCTCGGGCTCCTCGGCCCTAACGGCGCCGGCAAGACGACGACGCTCCGGATGCTGTGTGGGCTGCTGCGCCCGGACAGCGGCCGCGTCGAGATCGACGGCCGGCCCCTGAAGGCGGGCCGGCCCGGCGGCCTGCCCGCCATCGGCCTGTCGCCCCAGGCGATCGTCGTCTGGGAGCTGCTGACGGTCTTCGAGCAGCTGGACTTCATGGGCCGCGCCTATGGACTCCCGCGCCGGGCGGCCCGCGCCCGCGCCGAAGCGCTGCTCACCGCGTTCGGCCTCGAGGAGAAGCGCGATCGACTCGGCCGCACGCTCTCCGGCGGCCTGCAGCGGCGCCTCAATATCGCGCTCGCCTTCGCGCACGACCCGCCCATCGTCCTTCTCGACGAGCCCCAGGCCGGCCTCGATCCGCAGAGCCGCGTCCTGGTGCGCGACTACATCGGCTCGCTGCGGGGGCGCGTCACGGTCATCGTCACGACGCACGACATGGACGAGGCGGAGAGAGTCGCGGACCGCGTCTGCATCGTCGATCGCGGGCGGATCCTGGCGCTCGACACGGTCGACGCCATCAAGGGCCGCCTCGGGGAGGGCGATGTGATCGAAGCCGAGTTCGGCGGCGCCGACGCGGCCGCGCTCGACGCCCTGGCCGCCGCGCTGGCGCGCGGCGGCCGCCCGTGCGCGCGGCGCGGAACGTGCCTCCGCTTCACGTCGGCGGATGGCTTCTCGGCCATGCCCGACCTCCTCCAGGCGGCTTCGGCGCTGGGCCTGCAGGCCCGGCGCCTCGCCGTGCGCAAGCAGACGCTCGAAGACGTGTTCATCCGGCTCACCGGGCGGGGGCTGCGCGAATGAGGATGCTGGCCTGCCTCAGGAAGACGCTCGTCGAGAACGTCCGCGACTGGAAGATCCTCATCCTGACGCTGAGCTTCGCGCCGTTCTTCGTGTACCTGATGTACGGCTACCTGCACACCGCGCCGGCCAGCTACACGCTGCTCGTCCTGAACGACGACCGCGCGGCGTCGCCGCCGCGGGACGCCGCCGGGGCGGACGGCCTGATCGCCGCGTGGACGCGGGCCGGCGGCGACGACGGCCGGCCCGTGTTCGCCGTGCGCGCCGCCGGCGATCGGCAGGCCGCGGAGCGGATGGTGAGGACGCGCGAGGCCGACCTGCTGGTGGTCATCCCGGCGGGCTTCTCGGCCCGCCTCGCCGACCTTCGGGCGCAGCCGGCCGGCCCGCCCCCGCGGCTCACGAACCACTACAACGCCGCCAACCCGCGCTCGATGATGGCCATGGCCATGTCGGACTACGTGGCGTTCCTGTACGCGTCAGCCGCCGCGAGCATGCCCTCGCCGCTCGCCGTGGACGCCCGGGCCGTCGATCCGCTCCCGAACCGGAGCGACTTCGACCTCTACGTGCCGGCGCTGCTCGTGCTCGCCGTCATCATGGTGCTCTTCACCGCGGCGGCCTCGCTCATCAGGGAGGTCGACAAGGGCACGATGATCCGCCTGACGCTCTCGCGCGTCGCCACATGGGAGCTGCTCGCGGCGGTCACGATCACCCAGGTGCTCATCGGCGCGGCCACGGTGCTGCTGGCGTACGCCGCCGCCGCCTCCGTGGGCTACCGCGCCCTGGGATCGCCGGGCGCCGCGCTGGCCGTGACCACGCTGGCTACGGTGAGCGTCGTGGCGATCGGCGTCCTGGTCTCGGCCTTCATGAGAACGGTTTTCGAATTACTGACGGTCGGCTGCTTCCCGTTCTTCATCCTGATGTTTTTCTCGGACGTGATGATCCCGCTGCCAAGGATCCCCGTGCTCTCCGTGGCCGGGAACGCCGTGAACCTGAGCGACGTGCTCCCGACGAGCCTCGCGGTGCGGGCGCTCAACCGGGTCCTGAACGACGGGGCCGGCCTGGGCGACGTGTGCTTCGAGATGACCGGGATGGCCCTGCTCGCCGCGGCCTACTTCTCCGCGGGAATCCTTCTGTTCCGCCGGCGGCACCTGCGAACGAATTAGCCGGCGGCCCGCGCGTGCCAGCCGGCCTCCATCATCTGCGAGAGACCCGGCCTACGCTCCCAGCCTGAGGGCCCGGCCGATGCGCGCGAGGACGCGCTCGCGGCCCAGCAGCTCCAGCACCTCGAAGAGGCCGGGACTCTCGGCGCGGCCGACGACGGCCACGCGCGTCGGGTGAACGAGCGCGCCCGCCTTCACGCCGCGCGACCCGGCAAGCGCGCGGATGGCGGGCTCGAGCGCCGCGGCGGCGAATGGCTCCACCGACGCGCACGCCTCGCCGACGGCCGCCAGGTGCGCGCGGGCCTCCGGCGACGACAGGTACTTCTGCACGGCGGCCGCGTCGTATTCGATGTGCTCAACGAGGAAGGGCCTCCCCTTCTCGACGAAGTCGGTGAGGCGCTTCGCCCGCGGGCGCAGGAGTTCCACGAGGCGCGCGAGCCACGCGATCGCGGGGCCGGGCGCCCCGGCGACTGGCGATTCCGGGCCCGGCCTGACCGGCCACAGCCCCGCTTCCTCGAGCAGCGGCTCGACGCGGCGCACAAGCTCCGGCGACGGCATCCGGGCGATGTGCTGCGCGCTGAACCACTCGAGCTTCTCGGGATTGAAGACGGCGTTGCTGAGGCTGATGCCCTCGAGCGAGAACGCCGCGACGAGCTCGTCGCGCGTGAACAGCTCCTGGTCGCTGCCCGGCGACCAGCCGAGCAGCGCGAGGAAGTTCATCATCGCCTCGGGCAGGTAGCCCTGGCGCCTGTACTCGGTGACGGACGTCGCGCCGTGGCGCTTGCTCAGCCGCCGCTTGTCGGGCCCCAGGATGAGCGGGACGTGCGCGAAGGCGGGCAGCGGCTTCCCGAACGCGCGGTAGAGCAGCACCTGCTTCGGCGTGTTCGAGATGTGATCGTCGCCGCGCACCACGTGCGTGATCGCCATGTCGATGTCGTCGGCCACCACCGACAGGTGGTACGTCGGGTGGCCGTCCGAGCGCAGCGCGACGAAGTCCTCGATGTGCGCGTTGTCGAACGTGATGTCGCCGTGCACGAGGTCGCGAAAGGCCGTCTCGCCTTCGGGCACGCGGAAGCGGATCGCGCGCGGCGCGCCGGCCGCCTCGCGCGCCGCGACCTCCTCGGGCGTCAGCCGCGAGCAGCGCCGGTCGTAGGTCCACGACTCGCCGCGGGGAGTGCCGCCTTCGCCGCCCTCGCGATCGGCGGCCGAGCCCCCGCCAGAGGCGGCGGCCCTGGCGTCGCCGGCGAAGGCGGGCCCATCCGGGCGCTCCTTGTCCGTGCCGCAGTAGCAGTAGTACGCGTGCCCCTCGCGCACGAGCTGCTCGGCCAGCTCGCGGTACCGCGCCAGCCGCTGCGACTGGAAGTACGGCCCGTGCGCGCCCCCCGCCTCTGGCCCCTCGTCCCAGTCGAGCCCGAGCCACCGCATCCCGTCGAGGATCCCGGTCACCATGTCCGCCGACGACCGCTCGACGTCGGTGTCCTCGATGCGCAGCACGAACGCGCCGCCGGTCTTGCGCGCGTAGAGCCAGTTGAAGAGCGCCGTGCGCGCGCCGCCGACGTGCAGGTAGCCGGTGGGTGACGGGGCGAAGCGGAGGCGGGGGGTGGACATGGGAGTAGACGCTGGACACCGGAGGCCAGGGGCCTGGCGCTCGGGACTGGTCAGTTCCGCTGCGCCCTGCGCTGAACCGCCGGGCAGCGGAAGATGTCGCGCGCGGCCGCGCCGAACCAGCGCCTGGCGCCAGGTTCCTGGAGCCTGACAGGATGCACGTTGTGGCGGTGAGGCAGGGATTCGAACCCTGGATACAGGTTTTGGCCCGTATAACGGTTTAGCAAACCGCCGCCTTCAGCCTCTCGGCCACCTCACCGTCCAAACCTTCGACGCTGCCAGAATAGCCTACTTCCTGCCCTTCCCGGTCCTCTTCACGGCTCTCTTCGCCGGCTTCGCGGCCTTCTTCACCGCCCTCTTGACCGGCTTGACGGCCTTCTTCGCCTTCTTCGCAGCCTTCTTCACGGCCTTCTTCGCCGGCTTCGCGGCCTTCCTGACAGCCTTCTTCGCCGGCTTCGCGGCCTTCTTCACCGCCCTCTTGACCGGCTTGACGGCCTTCTTCGCCTTCTTCGCGGGCTTTTTCACGGCCTTCTTCGCCTTCTTCACGGCCTTCTTCACGGCCTTCCTGGCCTTCGGCGCGGCTTCCTTCACGTTCTCCGCCGCCTTGACCGCGACGGCCTTCACGGCATCGAGCGGGGACGGCGCGGCGGGTTCGGCCGCGGGCGGCGCGGCGGGCGTCGTTGCGGCGACAAGCGGCGGGGCTTCGGGCTTCAGCTCTTCGGGCATGGTTTCCTCCACGACACACATCCATCCGCGGCGCGGATTCCGGCTCACGCGCAGTATAGAAGCGAGGGTTGTCATTGTCTAGGCCGCTTCCTTCGTCTTGCCGTCAGGAGACGGTCGAAGATCGTCCGCACGGCAGTCGGGATCGCACGGCTCACCCCGGGCGGGATCTGCCGCGATCGGCGTGACGCCCTCTGGGTGATCGGCGGCGCCTTTACCGCGCGCGGCCTCGGCTGCGTGGTCTCAACCGGCGCGCGCCGTGCCGGCTGTCGGCGCCGCTGGGGATGCTCGAGGGCCGCGCGTCGGCGTGACGGCCTGCGGGCGAGTCCCGCCCGGCTGGCGCCAAGCCCCGAGCCGCCAGCCGCTGAAGTAAGATCGTCCCGCCATGCGTCCCCTCAAGATCGGCATCAGCGGCGTCCGCGGCATCGTCGGCGAGTCGCTGACGCCGGAGCTCATCGTCTCGTTCGCGCAAGGGTTCGGCACCTACCTCGACTCGGGCCGCATCCTCGTCTGCCGCGACACCAGGGCGTCGGGGCCGATGGTCCACGCGGCCGTCGTCTCGGGCCTGCTGGCCGCCGGATGCGAAGTTGTCGATCTCGGGGTGTGCCCGACGCCGTCGCTGCAGCACGCGGTGCCGTGGCTCGGCGCCCAGGGCGGCATCTCCATTTCCGCCGGCCACAATCCGTCGGTGTGGAACGCCCTCAAGTTCGTGCGCAACGACGGCCTCTACCTGAACGCGGCCCAGGCGGAGGAACTGCTCGACATCGTCCACCAGGGCGAGTTCGAGAAGGCGGCCTGGGATCGCATCCGGACAGGCGTGCCCGTGCAGGACGCCATCGGGCACCACCTCGAGGTGCTGTCCGGCGCGTTCAATCTCGACGCGGCGCGGCGCCGCGCCCTGAAAGTCGCGGTGGACTGCTGCAACGGCGCCTCGACGTTCCTGTCGCCCCGCTGGCTCGAGGCGCTCGGGTGCGAGGTGCTGGCCATCAACGACGATCCGGAGGCGCCCTTCCCGCACCGGCCCGAGCCGAAGCCCGAGATGATGGCGCAGCTCAAGGCGGTGGTGCGCGCCGGGCGCGCCGACCTGGGCTTCGCGCACGACGCCGACGGCGAGCGGATCGGGCTGGTCACGGGAGACGGCGAGGCGCTGTCCGAGGAGCGCACGCTCACGCTGGCGGCCGCCATCGCGCTGTCCCACACGCCGGGCGTGGTCGTCACCAACATCTCCACCACCCGCGCCGTGGACGATGTGGCCGGGCGGTTCGGGGGGAGCGTCGTGCGCACGCCCGTGGGCCAGTCGTTCATCACCGAGGCGATGATCGAGCACCGCGCCGTGCTCGGCGGCGAGGGCAACGGCGCGGTGGCGGTGCCGCGCGTGCTGATGTCCCACGACGCCGCGGCGACCCAGGGCCTGGTCGTCGAGCACATGGCGGTGACCGGGGCCTCGCTGCGCGAGCTGGTGGACGCCCTGCCGTGCTACGAGATGGTGAAGCGCGACTTCGCGCTGGCGCCGGGCGCGCTCTACTCCAGGCTGCAGGACTTCCGCGACCGGATCGAGCGCGAGGGGCTGCCCGCGAACACGATCGACGGGGCCGTGGTGTCGTTCACCGACGGCTGGGTGCACGTCCGTGCGTCGCAGACGGAGTCGATGATCCGCGTCATCGCGGAGGCCGCGTCGCGCGAACGGGCGCAGGACCTGGTGGACTGGGCGAGGGACAGGCTGGGGACGGGGGGCTAGGCGCGGGAGTCCAGGGGCTGGGGGCTCGGCGCTGGGCGCTGGCCCGCCCGTGTGTCTCGCTGGCGCGCCGCCCGTGCGGCGACAGCCGCGTTCCACTAGTCTCTGCCGCCCAGTCCCCACCCCCTGATTCGTAGTCCAGAGCGAGCTGAGGCGTTTGTGATGCGAGCGATACCCACTCTGAAGATCAGCATCTCCGGCGTGCGCGGCGTCGTGGGCGACTCGCTGACGCCCACGCTGCTGACGCGCTTCGCGCAGGCGTTCGGCACGTACACGGGATCCGGCACGGTCGTCGTCGGCCGCGACACGCGCACGTCGGGCGAGATGGTGCGACAGGCCGTCGCGGCCGGCCTCCTGTCGAGCGGCTGCCGGGTCGTCGATCTCGGCGTGTGCCCGGTGCCGACGGTGCAGCTCGCCGTCCGACACCGCCGCGCGCACGGCGGGATTGCCATCACGGCCAGCCACAATCCGCCGGAATGGAACGCGCTGAAGTTCGTCGGCCCGGACGGGTTGTTCCTGGGCTCCGGCCCGGCCCGCGAGCTGCTCGACATCTACCACCAGGGCGAGTACGTGAAGGTGCCCGGCGCGAACATGCGGTCGATCGACGTCATGACCGACGGCCTCGATCTCCACCTGAAGGCCATCATGGACGGAGTCGGGCCGCTGCCGGCCGCGCCGAAGCGCCTGCGCGTCGCGCTCGACGGGTGCAACGGCGCCGGCGCCCTCATCGCGCCGCGCCTGCTCGAGGCGCTCGGGGCCGACGTCGTGCCCATCAACATCACGCCGAACGGCCTCTTCCCGCGCGGCGCCGAGCCGGTCCCCGAGAACCTCGGCGCGCTCTGCGAGGCCGTTCGCGCCGGCGGCTGCGACATCGGCTTCGCGCAGGACATGGACGCCGATCGCCTCGCCGTCGTCTCGGAGCTCGGCGAGCCCATCGGCGAGGACTTCACCCTCGTCCTCGCCGCGTGGCACGTGCTGGCGACCCGCCCCGGCCCGGTGGTGGCCAACCTCTCGACGACGGCCGCCCTGGACGAGGTGGCGCGCCGCTTCAACTGCCCCGTCGTGCGCACGAAGATCGGCGAGGCCAACGTCACCGAGCGCATGGTGTCCGAGCGCGCGGTGATTGGCGGCGAGGGAAACGGAGGCGTCATCTACCCGGCCATCAATTTCGCCCGCGACAGTCAGGTGGGCATGGCGCTCATCCTGCACCTGCTCGCCTCGTCCGGCAAGACGGTGTCGGCCCTCATGGCCGAGCTGCCGGGCTTCGTGATGGTGAAAGAGAAGCTCGCCTGCCCGTCCAACAGGATCCCGGACGTGCTGCGCATGGTGAAGCGGGAGTACGCCGGCCTGCCGATGGACACGCGCGACGGCGTGAAGGTCCTGCTCGAGAACGGATGGTTCCACGTCCGCGGATCGAACACCGAGCCCATCGTGCGGGTGGTGGCCGAAGGGCCGTCGCGCGGCGCGGCGCGCGCGATCGTGGACGAGGTGTTCGGCCGCGTGGCGCGCGTCGTCGCCTCCTGAGCGATCGCCGCGGGGCCAGATCCGCATATTTTCAGATCTGACCCCAACGGTCAGCGCCTGCGCGGGCGGCGCGGCTCGGCGACGACGCGGAACCCGAGGTCGTCGGCGGCGTCCTGCGGCGGGTGGGCCTGGCGCGCGCTGCAGCGCGCGCTCATCGCATCGAACCGCCAGCTGCCGCCGCGGATGGCCTTGCGCGTTCCGCTGTCCGCCCCCCGGGGGTCGAACTCCCGCCTGGGGTCGTACGGCCCGTACCAGTCGTTCGTCCACTCCCACACGTTGCCGTGCATGTCGTGGACGCCCCACTTGTTCGCCGGGAACTTTCCGGCCGGCAGCGTCTTCTCATACGCCGCCCCGTCCTCGGGCCCGGCCATGAACCGCGTATCGACATTCGCCGCCAGCGCCGGCAGCTGCGCGCCGCCGCTGAAGGCGGTGCGGCTGCCGGCCCGGCACGCGTACTCCCATTCGGCTTCCGTCGGCAGCCTGAACCGCATCGCCGTGTTCCCGGCGTTGATGCGGGAGAGGAAGGCGTTCACCTGGTAGAAGTCCACCTGCTCGACGGGGCACTTCTCGCACCCGGTGAAGCGGCTCGGATTCGACCCCATGACGCGCGCCCACTCCGCCTGCGTCACCTCGTGCTGGCCGATGTAGAAGAGCTGCGTGATCGTGACCCTGTGCAGGTACTCATCGTCCCGGCGGCCGGGCTCGGCGTCGTTCGTGCCCATCATGAACGACCCGGGCCGCACGGCCACGAGCACCATCCCCGTTTCGGGCTCGATGTAGAAGTCGGCCGGGCCCGGCGCGACGAGGCGCGCGGCAAAGAGCGCCACGCCCACCCCGGCCAGCGCGACGGCCGCAGCAACGCGGAGGGTCACCCCCAGATTCTACCGCCCCGCCCGGGCGGGCCGGCCCTGAAACCCGCGCGTCCGCCGCGCCGGCCGAATCCTTCGCCTTTCCGGTCCCCGCCCCGTAAAATCCGGGAATGCGCACGTGGCGCGCCGCGGTCCTCTTCGCCGTCCTGACGCTCCTGTTGACCTGGCCCCTCGCCCGCCATCCCTCGTCGGCGACGTGGTCGTCGGGCCCCGACGGGGACCTCTTCATCTGGACCCTTGCGTGGGACGCGCACGCGTTCGTCCATCAGCCCCTGTCGATCTTCGACGCGAACATCTACCACCCGCTCCGCCGCACGCTGGCGTACTCCGAGAACCTGATCGGAAGCGCGCTCTTTGCGGCACCGGTCATCTGGCTGACCGGCAGCCCCGTCCTGGCGCTGAACGCCGCCGCGCTGGTCTCGTGCGCGCTGTGCGGCCTCGGCGCCTTCGTGCTGGCGCGCCGGGTTGGACTCCGGGCCGCCGGGGCCGTCATCGCCGGCCTCGTCTTCGCGTTCGCGCCGCCGCGCTTCTTCCGGACCAGCCAGCTGCACGTCGGCGCCGTGCAATGGATCCCGTTCGCCCTCGCCTTCCTGCACGCGTACCTGGACAAGGGCCGCGCGCGCGATCTGCGCCTGGCGGCTGCGTGCTTCAGCCTGCAGGCCCTCGCGAGCGGCCACGGGGCGGCGTTTCTCTTCGTCGCGATGACCGCGCTCGCCGTCTACCGCGCCGTGCGCGGGACCGCCATCGACGCGGCCAGGCGCCTCCGCGACCTGGGTGTGACGGGCGCACTCCTGCTCGCGCCGGCCGTGCTCGTCTATCTGCCCTACCGGGCCGTGCAGCAGGAAACCGGGCTGCGCCGGTCGCTCGAGAACTGGGCCGTCACGCCAGTCAGCTTCCTTGCGTCGCCGACGCACGCGCACGCGTGGCTCGCCTCGCTCGCGCCGGGCTTGCGCATCCTCGAGGACGCCAGCGCGTACCTCTTCCCGGGCGTCCTGCCTCTCCTGCTGGCCGCATCAGCGATCGTCCTGCGCCCGGGCGGCGCGCGGCGCGCGATGGGCGGTGGGCGCGGGCCGGCCGGCGCACGCCGGGCCCTCGCGGTCCTCGTGCGCGCGGCCGCGTACTTTCTCGAGGCGGCTGTCGCGGCCTCGCTCGTCCTGGCCGTCGCCGTGACGCTCACGGGGCCGCTGCGGCTCCGCGCCGGCGGCACGGTGGTCGTGTCCGCGCGCAGCGCGCTGCGGCCGTGGCTGCTCGCCGCCGCCGCCGCCCTGGCGCGCGCGGCATTGCTCGGCCGCGTGCCGTTCGACCCGGCCTCGCGATGGCGGCGCAGCGCGGCTGGCGTGCGCCGGCTCGGGCTGCGGCTCCGGACACCCGAGCCGTCAGGCTCAGTCTTCTTCTACGGCCTCCTGATGCTCCTCGGGCTCTGGCTGTCGATCGGCCCGCCGCTCGGCCTCTGGCCGCTCGTGTACTGGCTGCCCGGCATGAGCTTCATTCGCGTGCCTTCACGGTTCACCGTGCTGGCCGTGCTCGGCCTGGCCATCGTCGCGGGCGCGGGCATGGACCGGCTGCTCGCGCGCGTGTCATCCCGGCGCCGGACGCTCCTCCCCGCCGCGGTCGCGGTCCTGCTCGTGGCCGAGTCGGCCGCCGCGCCCCTGTCGCTCGTGCCGGCCCACGCCGAGGCGCCGCTGGCCGATCGCTGGCTCGCCGCCCGGCCCCGCCCCTTTGTCGTCGCGGAGGTGCCGCTTCCGGATCCGATGGATGCCAGCGCGTTCGAACGCCGCCAGACGATGTACATGCTGCACGCGATGGCGCACTGGCAGAAGACCGTGCACGGGTACAGCGGCTGGCGGGCGCCGCTGCACGAGCGGCTCTACCTCGCGATGCGCGCCTTCCCCGACGATGCCAGCCTGGACGCGCTCTCCCGGCTCGGGGTGACCTACGTCGTGGTGCACACGGAGCTCTACCCGCCCGGGGAGTGGCCCCTCGTCGAGGAGCGGCTGGAGCGATTCGGCGCGAGGCTCCAACTGGAGCACGTGGCGGGCGCCGGCCGCGTGTACGCGCTTCGTCCGGCCCGTCCGTGAAGGGCCGCCGCGCGGCTACGATCCGAGGCGCGAGGCCCGCCAGGGCCGGGTCTTCTCGCCCTCGGTGACCGTTCCCTCGATCGCGTGCCCGTTGACGCGGCCCTCGTACCGGGCCGCGCCGATCGTCATCGTCAGGCTGGCGCCGCTCAGCCGGCCTTCGGTGATTGGCGTGCTCTCCGATCCGGACTGGAGCGTGCCCGTGAACTGCTGGAACGTCTGAACGACGCTCAGGTCGCCCTCGGCCGTCTTCCACTGGCCCTCGATCCTGGCCGGCACGATCCAGAGCATGGCCGTGCACCACGTCTCGCAGCCCTCGCTCACCGTGGCCGTCTCGTCAGGAATCCAGTCCTCCATGTTGAACGAGTTCGACACGATGCGCGTGCCGGGCTTCAGGTCGAGGATCTTCGGCCGCAGCCGCATGTTGATCTGCGGCAGCAGGAACATGGTGATGACCGTCGGCTCGGAGAGATCCGTCTCGAACAGGTCGGCGTTGCGGAACGTCGCCCTGGCGGAGACGCCGGCTTTCTCGGCGTTCGCCCGGGACAGCTCCACCATGTCCGGGTTGTATTCGATGCCGACGGCCCTGGCGCCGCGCTTCGCCGCGGTGATGACCGTGATGCCGTCGCCGGACCCGAGGTCCATGACGGTGTCGTCGGGCGTGACCTTCGCCATGTCGAGCATCTTGTCGACGAGGGCCTGCGGCGTCGGCACCCAGACCACGTCCTTGCCAGCCTGCCCCACTTCGGGCTTGAACGCCGGATGCTGGGCCGGCTGGGACGGGTTCTGCGGGGAGCCCGAACTCGCGACGGACAGGAAGAACGCCTGGGCGAGCACGAGAGCGGCGATCGGCACGATCGATCGGCGCGGGAACAGCGTCGGGCGCATGAAAGCCTCCACGTGGACGTCTGGCGATCTTATTCCGCCGCCCCTCGCGTGTCGATGGCCTCGATCGACCGCGTCGGCAGCCGTCTGGCCCAGGTTCGGGCGACGCCGCCGCGCAGCCGCGAGGGCGGACCGCGGTCCCGCGATGGCCTGGCGGGCCGAAATCGTGCGTCAGGCGGCAGCCCTCCGGCTGGGACACGGCGGACGGACAAGGACGCCCTCCGCGACTCCCGCCGCGCCGGTCGGCCTGCGCGGCTCGCGAGGGGGCGGCGCCGGCGCTGGGCGCAGGCGCATCTTCCTGGGCTATCATCCCTCGAGCGCCCCACCGCAGGGGGAGTCATGAGCGCTTCGCGACCAGACCACCCGACCCGACGCGAGTTCATTGCGGCCGCCGCCGCAGCAGCCGCCGCGCCCGCTCTTGCCGAGGGACGGGCCGTGGCCGGCGCCGACTCGGCGACGCCGTGGCAGGCCGGGCCGGCCGGCGTGCGCCGGTTCTCGACGCCGGGCCTGGTGGACCTGCAGGTCAACGGCTTCGCCGGCGTGGACTTCAACGACCCCGGGGTCACGACGGACCAGGTGCGCCACGCGCTGGACGTCATGCGCCGGCACGGCGTGACCGGCCTGCTGCCGACGATCATCACGAGCACCGCCGAGCATTTCGGCCGCTGCGCCAGGGCGGTGCTGCGCTCGGACGCGAAGGCGATCCTGGGCATCCACATGGAGGGCCCCTACATCTCGCCCGAGGACGGCCCTCGCGGCGCCCACCCGCGCGAGTTCACGCGGCCCGCCTCGCTCGACGACTTCAAGCGGCGCCAGGATGAAGCGGAAGGCCGGATCGTCCTGGTGACGCTCGCGCCGGAGGTGCCCGGCGCGCTCCTCCTCATCGAGCACCTGCGCTCCGCCGGGGTGCGCGCGGCGATCGGCCACACCGGCGCGGCACCCGAGCTCATCCGCGACGCCATCCGCGCCGGAGCGACGCTGTCGACGCACCTGGGCAATGGCTGCGCCAATCTGATCCCGCGCCATCCGAACTTCATCTGGGAGCAGTTGGCCGCCGACGAGCTGACGGCCTCGCTCGTCGTCGACGGCCACCACCTGCCGCCGGCGACGGTCAAGTCCATGATCCGCGCGAAGACGCCGGAGCGCGTGATCCTGGTGACGGACGCCATCTCCGCGGCGGGCCAGCCGCCGGGCGAGTATCAGATCGGATCGTCCAGGGTGCGGCTCGACGAGAACGGCCGCGTGGCCGTGCCGGGCGCGCCGAACCTGGCCGGCTCGGCGCTGACCCTGGACCGCGCCGTCGCGAACACCGTGCGGTTTGCCGGCGTCACCATCGAGCAGGCCCTCGCGATGGCCTCGACGCGCCCTGCGGCGTACCTGGGCGTCGCGGCGCCCGGCACGCTCGACGTGGAGTGGGACGCCGGATCCTTCACGCTCCGCGTGCTGCGAGCCAGCAGCTGAGCCGTCATCCTCGCGGGGGACCGTCCGCCATGCCGGAGAAGCTCGTCCTCGACCTGCCCGTGGCGTACAGCGCCGTCGATCGCGATCAGGTGATCACGCTGCGCGGCGTCTTCGCCTGCTTCCAGGAAGCCGCCATTGCCCATGCCAACGAGCTCAACGCCGGCACGCACGCCATGGCCGCCCGGGGCGAAGCCTGGGTGCTGAAGCGCATGGCCGCCGCGATCGAGCGTTACCCGGCCTACGGAGAGGCGCTTCGCATCGAGACGTGGTCGAGCGCCGTCCGCGGGGCCAAGGGGTACCGCGAGTTTCTCGTCTTCGGCGGCGCGGGCGAGCCCGTCTTCCGCGGATCGTCCGTCTGGGTGTACGTCAGTCTCAAGACGCGGTCGATCGTCCGCGTGCCTGCCGAGGTGGCGGAGGGCTTCCCGTCCCACCCGGGCGACATCCTCTGCCCCGACCTCGAGGATCTCGAACTGCCGCCGCCCGAGCCGGATTCAGCCGACGTGGTCCAGGTTTCGCTGCGCTATTCTGACGTCGACGCGATGCAGCACGTGAACAACACGTCGTACTTCGACCTGCTGCAGACGGCGCTGGCCCGGCTCGGGCGGCCGTCCAGGCCGCGCCATGTCCGCGTCAGGTTCGGCAGGGGCATCTCCAGCGACGTGACGGCGGTTGAAGTCCGGCTCGCCCGCTCCCCGGCCGGGGAGCCTGCGGCGTTCAGCGTCGCCCTGGGGAACGAGATCTTCGCCCGGGGCGACATCGGCTGATCCGCATCGCCCGCCGCGCCGCGCGCGCAGCGCGGCGGGCCGGCACGCAGTATCGGCGAGACCTCATCGCGCAGCGGAGCCACCTTGCTGGAGTCCGCGGAGGGGTGCATGCGCCGCCGCACGCGAGCGCAGGCTGGTGGCGGAGGGAGAGGGATTCGAACCCCCGGTACGGTTCCCCGTACAGCGGTTTTCAAGTTCGATCAGCCCGCCCGCCGCGTCGTGTTATCGCCGATTCCAGCTTGGCTGGTGTTGGCCTGGGTGGGGTCGGGTTTGGCAGGGTCGATGAGCATCCGCTGACCATCGGCGCGGTCGTTCAGCTTCGATGCCGCGTCCTTCAGATCGCCGGGCGACACGATGTCGTAGCGGTCGAAGATCGACCGGGTCTTGTGGCCCGTCAGGGCGTAAGCTCCCGCGTCAAGTAGACAGTCCGAAGGGAGACTCCCCGGCGGTGTGGGGCCTCGGGCCAACGTCAGGAGCGGCACCTGCCCGAGGCTGTCATGGGGCCGCTCGTCGTTGTAGGTTCTCAGCCATTCCTTGGTGAGCTGGCACGCCTCTGCCATGGACTCAAAGAGGTAGGCGTCGAACACATCGGTCCGATCGCTGCGATTGAAGCGTTCGATAGACGCGTTCTGGTCCGGCTTGCCCGGCGGGATGTCGTGGATCGCCATCCCCTGGCTCGCACACCACGCGACGAAGTGCTCCGCCGTCAACTCCGGGCCGGTGTCCACCCGGAAGGCAGCAGGGCGACCGTGGACGGCGAGGAGCTACTCCAGGATGCGTCCGACGCGGGCGCTGGGGATCGAGCTGTCCGCCTCGACCGCCAGGCCCTCGCGGTTGCCCTCGTCCATGATCGTCAAGATGCGAAACCGCCGGCCCTCATAGAGGGTGTCCGACATGACGTCGAGCGCCCACGTGTGGTGCAGCACGGCCGGCGCGGTCCGCGGCTGCCGCAGTCGCTGGGGCACGCGAGGCTGCGTCCGTCGGGGCAAGTTCAGCCGCAAGGCGCCATACACGCGATGCACCCGTTTGTGATTCCACCGATGGCCCTGCAGCCGCAGCCAATAGAAGCACCTCCAGAAGCCTCACCGGCCGTGATCCGCGATCACAGTGGTCAAGGCCGCAATGACGGCGGCGTCGGCACGGACCCGAGACACCAGAGGCCGGTAGTACGCCGCCCGCGACAGCCTCACCACGCGACACGCTCGTGGCACCGAGCGCTGACAATCGTGGGAGATATTGTCAAATGTTGTGGGTCGGCCGCGTGAGTTAGGCGGCGCTTGCCTTCACTTCTCCAGCAGCGGTCTTTGGCCTCTCCTGCACGCCGTCGACAGAGCGCACGCCGGCGCGAACATGCGGCAGCATCTCCGAGCCATTTACCTTTCGCCAGCGCTCTTCCGCCATCGCGAGCCGCTTGAACGCCATCATCAGCGCCGTCGGGCGTGCCCCCGCGCCCGTGGTCACGCGCTGACGGAGCCGCACGGTGGCGAAGGGCGACTCGATGAGGTTCGTGGTTCGCCGATGCCGCCAGTGCTCGGCGGGGAAGTCGTCGAAGGTCAGCCGCTGTCCAGCGTGGTTCGAAATTCCTCGTTTTCTTGGGTCGGCTTCTCGGTTACTCTCAGCATGGGTGGCGTCTCCTTCGCCCGGCTCGCAACCGGGCCGGTATGCTTCGAACTCACACGAAGGATACGCCGCCTTCCGTCATTCAGCCGATCCACAACATTCGGCTATGTCTCCGCCGCCCGCGGCGACACCGAGAATCGCCTCAAGGAACTCCACCACGACCTCGCGTTCGGACGCACGAGTTGCTCGCGCTTCTGGGCCAATCAACTCCGCGTGCTGCTGAGTGCCGCCGCCTACGTGCTGCTCCAGGACCTCCAGCGCCGCGCCACGCGGACGACGTTGGCGCGCGCGCAGGTCGGGCGCCTGCGACTCGCGCTCCTGAAGGTCGGCGTGCAGGTCGTCCGCTCCGTTCGCCGGCTCGTCTTCCACTTCCCGCGGGCACATCCGCACGTCGAGGCGTGGCGCACCGTAGCGCTCGGCCTCGGCGCGGTCACGCGCTGACCCCGCCCGCGCGCTCGACTGCACCCGATACGGGACCGGTGTCCCTCGCGCACGGGCCATCACCACCTCGCCGTGTGTGCGGAGCCTGCCGGCGCGCGTTTTCACCCCGTCACCCGCTCCACCACGGCTCTTCACCAGCCCCCCCGCGTCCACGTCGTCTCACGCGAGCTCGGCAGGGCTTTCGTCAGGGCCTCGTGAACAGTCCGGATCAATCCTCACACCACTACGCTAGAATGATCTGACCGTATGCCGTTCCTTCTCGCCGTCACCGCTATCATGCAACTGTCCTGCGCGGGTGACGCGTGTGTTGCCGTCCGTGACAACGGAACGGTGCTTGTCTGGGGCAGGTACAATCCCGTCAAGGAGCTGAAAAGCGATACACCCAGAGAGGTTCCTGGGTTGTCCGGGGTCAAAAAGGTCGCAGCAGGGTCCGAATTCTTTCTTGCACTCAAGCAGGACGGCTCTGTTTGGAGTTGGGGCGTCAACCGGCATGGCGTACTCGGCATCAACACCCTGGAGGAAGCAAGATTTAACCGCCTCACGGATTCTGAAGTCCCGGTACGCATCGCCGGCTTAACGGGCGTCGCTGATATTTCCGTGATGGGCCATTCTGCATTTGCCCTGAAGTCCGATGGGACGGTCTGGGCGTGGGGATATCACTCCAACGGCAGTCTGGGGACCGGACTCATCCCAAGCCCGACACCGGCCCGACGCCCTGCTTCCATGGATCAGCCCTTTCCAGTCCAGGTGGCTGGTCTCCAAGGAGTCAAGCAGGTGGCGGCCGGCTTCTATCACGCCCTCGCGCTTCTCCAGGACGGACGCGTCATGGGCTGGGGCTCCAACTCCCTCGGAGCCGTTGGAGATGGAACGACCGAACACCGTTGGGAACCTGTTCCCGTCAAGGGCCTGGCTGATGTCATAAAGGTCGCAGCGGGCTCGGAATCTTCGCTCGCCATCCTGAAAGACGGAACTGTCCGCGTCTGGGGCAACAACAGCAGCGGCATACTCCTCAACGGCACAAAGGATGGCTTCCACCCCGAGCCGATTCCCGTATCTGGCATCCGGACCGCCGTCGATGGCGCAGCCGGTGCGGGCCATATGCTTGTTCTTCTGGCCAGCGGCTCAATCCAGTGTTGGGGTTTTAACGGCTGGGGCCACTGCGGGGACGGAAAGACCGGCGGCTACGCTCTTTCCATTGTAACCACTAGGAACATCAGCGGCGTGGCCTGGATGGGAGCCGGCGCTAACAGCAGCTTCGCGATGACGAAAGACGGCCGGTTGATGGGCTGGGGCGCACTATACACTGAGCCGATGAATCCAGGAGGAATTTATTGGTCGGCTCTGCCCGTGGAGTGGACCGAACAAGGCTGGTTCAGACCTGCCGGGTACGCGCGGAAACCTCAATAGCGCCACCCGCGTCGGGCGCGAAAGCAGCCAGACCTCACTGGAGGATCACGTCGGCTACAAGGTGAGATTGCCGGCAGTGAATCTGATGCCTACTGTTGGCAATCACGTAGTTCCGCGATTCCCCTGACCGTTCTTCGCTGATTGTCCCGGTGAGAAATTGCCGGATCGCTGGGCGCATTGCGTGGAAGTCGCGGCGGATGTCCTGCGCCGCCTCCTCTTGCCAACGCACGCGGTCAGATCCATCCTAGGCTTGGCCATCGGCATCTCCCTCCGCGTGTGTCCTTCCGCCAGAAAGAGCTCACGGAACGATGCCCGATGGCCGCTTGGCTGTCCAGCCTCTCAACGGCCTACCGAATTCCCACCACGTCCGGTGACTCTAACCCGATTGAAGTTGGTTGGCGGAGGGAGAGGGATTCGAACCCCCGGTACGGTTCCCCGTACAGCGGTTTTCAAGACCGCCGCCTTCAACCGCTCGGCCATCCCTCCGTCGGGGCGATTATATCGCCCCGCGCGCCACGCCCGGGGGAACCATGGCCGGGAATCGGGAGCCGGGGACCGGCGACAGGGGACCAGCGACTGCAGCGTGTCGGATTCCGAATTCTGACTTCTGACTTCTGGATTCTGACTCCTACCTTCTCTCGATCCTCTCCATGCCCCTCATGTACGGTCTCAGCGCCTCGGGAATGACCACCGACCCGTCCTCCTGCTGGCCGTTCTCGAGGATAGCGATGAGCGTCCGCCCCACGGCGAGGCCGGACCCGTTCAGCGTGTGCACGTACTCGGCCTTGCCCGTGCCGCCCGGCCGGAACTTGATGTTCGCGCGCCGCGCCTGGAACGCCATCGTGTTGCTGCACGACGAGATCTCGCGGTAGCAGTCCTGGCTCGGCAGCCACACCTCGATGTCGTACGTCTTCGCCGACGCGAACCCCATGTCGCCCGTGCACAGGAGCACCGTGCGGTGCGGCAGGCCGAGGCGTTTGAGCACCTCCTCACCGTTCGCCACCATGCTCTCGAGCTCGTCGAAGGACTGCTCCGGCGCCGCGAACTTCACCATCTCCACCTTGTGGAACTGGTGCTGGCGAATGAGGCCCTTCACGTCCTGCCCGTACGAGCCGGCTTCGCTCCTGAAGCACGGCGTGTACGCCGTGTAGCGCAGCGGCAGCAGGCGCCCGTCGAGGATTTCCTCGCGGTGCAGGTTGGTGAGCGGCACTTCCGCCGTCGGGATGAGGTACAGGTCCCACTCGCCGCCGATCTTGAAGAGATCCGCCTCGAACTTCGGCAGATTGCCGGTGCCCTGGAGCGCGCCCGCGTTCACGAGGAACGGCGGATCCACCTCGGTGTACCCGTGCTCGCGGGTGTGCAGGTCGAGCATGAAGTCGATGAGCGCGCGCGACAGCCTGGCGCCCGCGCCGGTCAGCACGGCGAAACGCGCGCCGGACATGCGCGCGGCCCGCTCGAAATCGAGGATGCCCAGGTTCGTGCCCAGCTCGGCGTGCGACCTGGGCGCGAAGGCAAAGGCCCTCGGCTCGCCCCAGGAGCGCACGACGACGTTGTCGGCGGCGCCGACGCCCGCCGGCACGGTTTCGTGGGGCATATTGGGAATGGTCAGCAGGATCGCGCGCCGCCTGGTTTCGAGCGCTTCGAGCTCCGCCTCCAGCGCCTTGATCTCCGCGCCGCGCGCCCGGCTGGCGGCAAACAGGTGCGACGCGTCCTGGCCCGCGCGCTTCGCCCGCGCGACTTCTTCTCCGGCGGCGTTCTGCCGCCGCTTCAGTTCCTCCAGCCTGGGAATGAGCGCCCGGCGGTCGCCGTCCAGGGCGGCCAGGTCGTCGAGCTCGGCATCCATGCGGAGGCCGCGCGAGGCCAGGCTCCGCCGAACCTCGTCGAGGCGATCGCGAACGAAGACCGGATCCAGCATGGGCCAGATCGTATATCCAAAGCCGGGAGGCCTGCGATACGATCGCGGCCCAGGAGGCTTTCCGACATGGCGGCACAGGTGCGCAAGGCGGTGTTTCCCGCAGCCGGCCTCGGCACGCGGTTCCTTCCCGCGACGAAGGCACAGCCGAAGGAGATGCTCCCCCTCGTCGACAAGCCCATCATCCAGTACGGCGTCGAAGAGGCGGTCGCCTCCGGCATCGAGAACATCATCATCGTCACCGGACGGGGCAAGAACGCGATCGAGGACCATTTCGACGTGTCCGTCGAGCTCGAGGCGTTCCTCCACTCGCGCGACAAGCCGGACCTGCTGGCCGAGGCCCGCAAGATCTCGAGCCTCATCAAGGTGGCGTACGTCCGGCAGGGCGAAGCGCTCGGCCTCGGCCACGCGGTGCTCGTGACGCGCGACCTCGTCGGTCAGGAGCCCTTCGCCGTCGTGCTCGCCGACGACGTGCTGGATGCCGAGCCGGCGGGGCTGAAGCAGATGATGGACGTGTTCGAGCGCGTGCAGGGGCCGGTCGTCGCCGTCGAGCGCGTGCCGTGGGAGAGCGTGTCCGCCTACGGCATCGTGGACGTCCGGAGCGAGGCCGGCGGCGTCTACGCCGTCGGCGACCTCGTCGAGAAGCCGAGGCGCGAGGACGCGGCGTCCAACCTGGGCATCATCGGGCGCTACATCCTCACGCCGGACGTCTTCGAGGAGCTCGAATCGACATCCAACGATCGGACCGGGGAGATCCAGCTCACCAACGGCCTGCGGCGCCTGCTGAAGAAGCGGCCGATCTACGCGTGCGAGATCGCGGGCACCCGCCACGACACCGGCAGCAAACTCGGCTACCTCAAGGCGGCGGTCTACTACGCGCTGAAGCGCCCGGAGCTGGCCCGCGAGTTCAGGGAGTACCTGCGCGGGCTCGAGCTGTGAGCGCCGGCCCCGCCGGCGGCGTCCCTACGCTTTCGGCGCGGCAGGCGCGGCGGCCGGCTTCGAGTCCGACGCCGGCGGCGCCGGGGTGGCCGATGGCGCGGCGTCTGCCGCGGCGGCGGCGTCCCCGGACTTCTTCGCGTAGTCGGTCACGTACCAGCCCGAGCCCTTGAAGTGCACGGCCGGCGCGGAGACGAGCTTGGTCACCGGCCCTTCCCCGCACAAGGGGCATCGGTCGACGGGCGGGTCAGCGACGCGCAGGATGCGCTCGAACCGCTCCCCGCAGGAGGCACATTCGTATTCGTAGAGTGGCATCTGGCTGCAGCTCGATCAGAAGCCAGAACAGGGCTTCTGAGTTCTGGATTCTGAATTCTGGTTTCTGGATTCCGGTTTCCGGCGTCTGACGCCTGTCGTCTTCCTATTCCATCACCGCCCCCGCCCCGTCGCCCAGCATCAACTGACGGTGGGCGTGGAACGTGGCGAGCCCGTTCCGCAACAGCCTGTCGTGGAATCCCTTCAGCGAGAACTCGGCCCCGGCCTGGGCCTTGCAGTCCTCGCGCAGCTTCAGGAGCATCAGCTTGCCGGCTGTGTAGACGACGTAACTGGGATCGAACGTCCCGCGCTCCGCCTCGCGCCGCGCGGTGCTCTCCTCGAGGAAGGCCTCTTCCCTGAAGAACCGCACGCCCTGCTCCACCGACATGTCCTCCGCGTGGAGCCGGATGGCCACGACCAGCCTTGCGATGCGGATGAGCGCCTCCGCCAGCTGCCCCAGGCGCACGGCCGGGTCCTGCTTCTCGAAACCGGCCTCGATCATCATGTGCTCGCAGTAGTGCGCCCAGCCCTCGATGAACGACGCCGGGGCCAGCAACAGCGAGCGCCGCGCCCGCGACTCGACCTGCCTCAGGTGCTGGAAATGCAGGAAGTGCCCCGGGTAGACCTCGTGCATCGAGATCGACCACAGCGCCGGCACGGCGAGGTCGCGCAGGTGCTCTGCCCTGCGATCGGCGGGCCACGACGGGTCCGCTTCAGTCAGGTAGTAGTAGGCGCGGGTCGGTCTCGCCTCGAAGGGCCCGGGCGTCCACATGCTCGCGAAGGACCACCGGAAGAAGTCGGGCGTCGCCGCGACGACGACCGGTTCGCAGGGCGGGATCGACACGAGGTCCTTCCGCCTGATGAACCTCGCCAGCTCCTCGATCTGCTCCCGCGCCGCCTGCACGACTCCGTGCTCGGGCGTTCGGTACGCCTTGACGCGGGCCCAGACCTCGGCCGGGTCGCCCGGCCCGACCCTGGCTGCCGTCTGCCGGAACTCCTCCTGCACCGCGTTCAACTCGCGCAGGCCGATCTCCAGCAGCCTGCCGAGCGGGATCTCGATGCCTTCTTCCAGCCGCAGCTTGGCGGCGAAGCGGTCCGCGCCGAGCCTGAATGACGCGCGGGCCTTCGGCCCGACCTCGCCTTCCAGATGGGCGATGTAGGCCCTCAGGGCCTCGATGGCCTCGGTCTGGGCGTCCGCGAGATCGCCGAGCAGGCCGAGGTCGTCCACGTCGGCGAACGCCTTGGGCAGGTCCGATTCGATGAAGCGCACGGTGCCGCGCAGGGTCTCGAGGCCGATCTTCACGAAGATGCCGGGCGGATCCTTGATGTTGTCGCGCGCGGACTGGATGAACCGCGGCGCCTGCCGGAGTTTCGACAGGACGCGCCGGGCGCGCTCCTCGGCGGGTGCGTAGTCGAAGAGGGCCTGGCCCGCGAGACTGGTTCCGAGCAGCTCGCCATAGAGCTGCGGGCTGCGCTCCCACGTGCGGACTTTCTCGAGCTCCAGCAGCCGGCCCTGGATGTGCGCCGCGATCATCGGCCGCTCGACGCGCTCGTCGCCGGTCAGCGAATCCGTGCTGATGGCGGCCAGCCGGCGCGCCAGGCCCGACAGCGCCTGGACGTCCGCGTCGATGGCGCCGCGGTCGAGATTCTCCAGGAGGTCGTCGTACGCGTGGACGCCGTCGAAGGTGGCCGCCGAGGGATTTGTCTCGTAGAGGTGCGACAGGTAGTCGCCGACGAAATGGTGGAGTGGTTCCGAGGCAATCATGGGCACACTATCGAAGCGCCACGCGGGCCGCATGCGCGGGCCGCCGTGGCCGCGGGCCCGCAGAAAGCCTCATCGTACAATAAAATAGCGGCCGATTCACCACCGGCGTCGCCCGTGCCGCCGCTCGCGCCATCGTCCGCGGCAGGCCCGCCCGAGTCACCTCATGCAGGACCCGGCTTCCGGCACGCTTTTCGTCGTCGCGACGCCCATCGGCAACCTCGAGGACATCTCCCTGCGCGCGCTCCGCGTCCTCAGGGAAGCCGACCTGGTGGCCGCCGAGGACACCCGCCACTCGGGAGCCCTGCTCCAGCATTACGCCATCGGCCGCCCGACGACAAGCCTCCACGAGCACAACGAGTCCCGCAAAGTGCCTGCCCTCGTGAATCGGCTCCGGAACGGCGCGCGCATCGCCCTGGTCACCGACGCCGGCACGCCCTCGGTATCGGATCCAGGCTTCCGTTTGGTGAAGGCCGCGGCCGAAGCCGGCATCCGCGTCGAGGTCGTTCCCGGGCCCAGCGCGGTGCTCGCCGCGCTCGTCGCCTCCGGATTGCCGACCGACGCCTTCGTCTTCGCCGGCTTCCCGCCCTCGCGGGGTGCAGCTCGCGGCGCGTGGTTCGACACCCTCAAGGGCGAGCGGCGCACGGTCGTGTTCTTCGAAGCGCCTCACCGCGTCCGCCGAACGCTCGAGGACCTTCTCCGCCTCGTCGGCAACCGCCGGGTCGCTATCGGCCGGGAACTCACCAAGCTTCACGAAGAGGTCGTCAGGGGCCGTCTCTCGGCGGTACTCGAGCGCCTCTCCCCGCCCAGGGGCGAATACACTATCGTCGTGGGCGGCGAAGAAGAGGAGACACCGGACAGAGACGAGCAAATCTCTGACAATCAGTTGTTTGAAGAATTCAGTTGTTTGACAGAAAACAACCGGACTCGCCGCGAGGCCATTCGTGAGCTCGCTGAAATCCACGGCATGCGTGCGAGAGACGTTTTCGCGGCCCTCGACCGCGTCCGCCGTCCTTGACCCTTTCGCGCGTCATTTGCTAACGTAGCGCAGCCAAGAACGCCTCGAGCGTCAAAATCGTGACGCCTGCGCCAGTGGAGTTGTGGTATGGCGAAGATCCGGCGCGGCTCCCGTCGTCAGGCCAGCGTGAAGAAGGCCAAGCGGGCAGTCCCTGCGAAGACGAAGCGGAGTGCTTCCTCCGCCAAGCGCCCTTCCCGGCCTGCTGCCAGGGCCTCGGCCAGGTCGTCGGCCAGACCCAGGACGGCGCCTCCCGCCAAACCATCCGGCCGGCCATCCGCCAAGCCGGCGCCGCAGGCGACTCCCGCCCGCCGGAGCACCTACGCGGACGCCATCATCCTCTACGAGCGGGGGCTCCACGCCCTGCAGGCGAAGCGCTATCGCGAGGCGTCGGCCACGCTCCGGCGGGTCATCGCGGAATTCCCCGAGGAAATCGAGCTGCACGAGCGGGCCGAGCTCTACATCCGGGTCTGCGAGCGGCAGATGGCTCCTCCCGACGCAACGCCGAAGACGCCCGACGAGCAGGTACTGGCCGCCACGCTCGCGATGAACGCCGGCGCCTTCGACCAGGCCGCCGCGCTCCTCACGAGCGTGCTCCAGGCGCAGCGGGAGCACGATGGCGCCGAATACCTGCTCGGCGTGGCTCTGGCCGCGAAGGGTGACGCCTCCGGGGCCCTCCTCCACCTGGCCCGGGCGATCGATCTCAATCCCGAGAACCGCGATCTTCTGCGCAAGGCGCCGGAACTCGAGGCCCTGCGCCAGACCGACGGCGGCCGCGCCCTGCTGGCGGAGGCGTCGAGCGCGGCGCGCAGGGAGCGCCGAAACCAGCCGCGCGTGCGGCATTAGGCCGGCCCGAAGGCCGGCGCGATCATGGTCCACCAGTCCGTCATCGACGCCCTGCTTGCCGCGGGCGTCACGCTTCTCGACCCGCGCACCACGTTCATCGACGAGGGCGTCACGATCGGCGCCGGGACGATCGTCCATCCGGGGGTCACCCTCGAAGGCCGCACCCGGGTCGGCGCGCGCTGCCGCCTCCGTTCGTGGGTCCGCATCGCGGACTCCGACCTTGGCGACGACGTGATCGTCAACGACTCGTGCGTGATCCTCGAATCGCGCGTGGACGACGGGTGCAGCGTCGGCCCGTTCGCTCACTTGCGGCCCGGCTCGCACATGAAGCGCGGCGCGCACGTGGGCAACTACGTCGAGCTCAAGAAGACCGTGCTCGGCGAGGGCTCCAAGGCCAGCCACCTCACCTACCTGGGCGATGCCGCCATTGGCGCGAACGTGAACATCGGCGCCGGCACGATCACCTGCAACTACGACGGCGCGAGAAAGCATCCGACGACGATCGGCGACGGCGCGTTCGTCGGCAGCGGCTCGCAGCTTGTCGCCCCGGTCGCGGTCGGCGAGAGCGCGTACGTCGCGGCCGGTTCGACCATCACCGAAGACGTGCCTCCGGGCGCGCTCGGCATCGCGCGGGGCCGGCAGCGGAACGTCGAGGGGTGGGCGGCGCGCAGGAGGAGGCAGACGGAAGCCCCGGTCCCCGCCCACGATTCCTCGGCCTCGGCGTCCCAGCCGTCCCTTCGCGGCCCCGAGGGCGGGAGTCCGGCCGAAGGGTCTTGACAGAACGGACGCGGAGGCGCCCGCGCACGCCCGCATGGATCTGCTCTCATCCCTGAACCCTCCCCAGCGCGAGGCCGTGGTGTACACGGATGGCCCGCTGCTCATCCTGGCCGGCGCGGGCTCGGGCAAGACCCGTGTCATCGCCCACCGCGCCGCCTATCTGGCGGGCAGCGGGCTCGCGGCGCCGGAATCCATCCTCGCGGTCACTTTCACGAACAAGGCGGCCGAGGAGATGCGCGACCGCGTGGGCGCGCTGCTCGGCGGCAGCGCCGGCGGCATGTGGATCTCGACGTTCCACGCCTTCTGCGCGCGGCTGCTGCGGCGCGAGGCCCTCCGCGCGGGCCTCTCGCGGGACTTCGTCATCTACGACTCGTCGGACCAGCTGGCTGCGGTCAAGCAGGTCCTGCGCGATCTGGGCGTCGAGGACACCCTCCTGGCCCCCCGCGCCGCGCTCGCCCGCATCAGCCATGCGAAGAACCGCATGGAGTCGCCGGCGTCGATGCCCGGCCGCCACGCCAGCCGCCGCGACGAGGCGGCCGCCCGCGTGTACGCCGAGTACGTCAAGGTCCTCGCCGCAAACGGCGCTTTGGACTTCGACGATCTCCTGCTTCGCGCCGTCGATCTGCTCGACCGCGCGGAGACGATCCGCGAGGCCTACAGCCGCCGCTTCCGGTTCGTGATGGTGGACGAGTACCAGGACACGAACCGGCCGCAGTACCTGCTCATGCGCCGCCTGGCGGAGCACCATCGGAACCTGACGGTCGTCGGCGACCCGGACCAGTCGATCTATGCGTGGCGCGGCGCGGACATCCGGAACATCCTCGACTTCGAGACGGACTTCCCCGAGGCGAAGGTCATCAGGCTCGAGCAGAACTACCGTTCCACGCAGGTCATCCTCGACGCCGCCTCTGCCGTCATCGCCCGCAACGTCAACCGCAAGGAGAAGCGCCTCTGGACCGATCGGAGCGGCGGCGACCTCATTGTCTGCGCGCGGTGCGGCGACGAAATCGAGGAGGCGGACTTCGCCGCCAGGACCGCCCGGAGAGTGCTCGCGGCCGATCCCCGCGCGTCCGCGGCGCTGCTCTACCGCACGAACGCCCAGTCGCGCGCGCTCGAGGACGCCCTCCGCCGGGAGGACCTCCCGTACCGCATCGTCGGGAGCGTCCGCTTCTACGAGCGCAAGGAGATCAAGGACGCCCTCGCCTACCTCAAGCTGCTGCTCAATCCGGCCGACGACCTCAGCCTGCGACGGATCATCAACACGCCTGCGCGCGGCATAGGCAAGGGCGTGCTGGACGCCCTGGAAGCGCATCGCACCGCCGGCCCGGCCGGCCTGGCTTTCGGCGCGCCCGCCGGCCTCGGTCCGCCGGCCGGTGGCGCGCAGGCCCCGATAGCCGCGCCGGCTCCCGACCCGCTCAGGTGTTCCCTCTGGGCGGCCCTCGAACACGGGCTCGAAGCGCGGCGCTTCCCGGCACGCGCGGCGGCGTCGCTCACCGCCTTTCGCGACCTCATCCGATCGCTCGCCGACATGGCCAGGCGCGGCCCGGCGTCGGTCGCGCTGGCGACGGTGCTGGATCGGACCGGCTACCTGCAGGATCTTCGGGATGAGCGCAGCGAGGAGGCCCAGGGCCGGATCGAGAACCTTGCCGAGCTCGTATCGGCCGCCCGCGAGTTCGAGAGCCGGGACCCCGAGCCCTCCCTGGCCGGGTTCGTCGATCGCCTGTCGCTCTTGTCGGAAGCGGACGAATCGGAAGGCGCCCGGGACGCGCGCGTGCTGCTGATGACGCTCCACGCGGCGAAAGGGCTCGAGTTCCCCGCGGTCATCGTCACCGGCCTCGAGGAAGGGCTGTTCCCGCACGCCAGGTCCGCCGACGAGGACGGCAGCCTCGAAGAGGAGCGACGCCTCTGCTACGTCGGCATGACGCGGGCCCGGCAGCAACTGTTCCTGACGAGCGCGGCCCGCCGCCGCGTGTTCGGTGAGTACCGCCCCACCGAGCCGTCGCGCTTCCTGGACGAGATTCCGTCGTCTCTCGTCCAGCGCTACGAGTTCGTCGGCGCGGGCGCGAGCCCGACCGCGCCCGACGCCGCGGATTTCGCATTCAGGTTCTCGCGGCGCCCCGGTCGACAAGGCGCGGCCGGATTCCGCTCCTCGACGGACGCCTCAGGCGCGCCCCGGGGCCTGACCTATTCGCCGGAGGACGAGGACCAGTCTGCCCACCGGTCGGGCGCCGGCCTGGGGATGCGCGTCAGGCATCCCCGGTTCGGGCTCGGCACGGTCCTCGCCATCGAGGACCACGCCGACGACGTCAAACTGACCGTCAGGTTCGACACGGCGGGCGTGAAGCGGCTGGTGGGGAAGTACGCGAGACTCGAGCGGGCGTAGGGGCGGGATCGCGAGCGGGCGCGCGAGGGGGGCGCCCGCCTGCGGCGGGCGCCCCCGTGCAGTCTACTCCGCGTCCTTCCTGCCCGCCACCACCCAGCGCCCCACAAGCTCCCTGCCGTTGACGCCCTGCAGGGTGATGCGCTGCAGCGTGAAGACGTACTTCTTCGTGGCGACGCCCGCGTCCGTCTTGACCTTGCCCTCGATGGTGACATCCTTCGTCGTGGACTCGCCCTCGTAGGCCGTCGTGTCAATCGGGTTCCGCTGGTCCTGGCAGCTGATTTCGACGATCGGCTGCTCGGCCGCGACCTGCTTGCGGATCTCGGAGACCTTCTTGGCGTGCGCCGCGGTCTCCTCGCGCCACTTCGTCCACTCCTTCTGGATCTCCGCGTCCTTGCCGCGGAGCGGCTGGTTCTTCGCCTCGGCCTTCAGCACCCGGTCGATGCCGTCCGCGTTGGCGTCCTGGTACTCCTTCTTCTTCTCCGAGAACGCCTTCTCCTCGTCGGATGCGGCCTTGAGTTCCTGGGCTCGCGCCTTGATCGTGAGCGGCGCCACGGCCGGCTCCGAAATGCTCAGCACCTTGAACGACTGCATCTGGCCGTCCACCTTCGGATCGAAGGCCACGGTAGCGATGTTGGAGAGCGTCATGTTGTCGCTCACCTTGGACGCCATGAAGTACTTGTTCAGGAGGATCTGTTCCTCCCCGCCGCCGCAGGCTGAGGCGACAACCGCCAACACCAGAGCCGGAACCATCAACCAACGCTTGGAAATAGGCCGCGACATGCCACCCTCCTCTACTCACCCGTTGCCGTTTCGTCCTCGCGCTCTGCGAGCCGCGCCACCGACACGACGCGATCCTCCGCCTCGATCTCGATCAGCCGGACGCCTTGCGTCACCCGGCCGATGGCCCGGATACCGCTGGTTGGCATCCGCAGCACTTTCCCGAGCTGCGTGATGAGCATGAGCTCGTCTTCGTCCCGCACGTACACCGCTCCGGCGACGCGCCCGTTCCGGTCAGACGTGTGGATCGAAATGATACCCACTCCGCCGCGAGATTGCACGCGGTATTCCTCCAGGGCGGTCCGCTTCCCGTATCCGTTCTCGCAGACGGTCAGGACCGTCCCGCCCCCGCCGGGCTCCACGACCTCCATGGCGACGACGCTGTCCCCTTCCCGGAGGCTGATGCCCCGGACCCCGTAGGCGGTCCGCCCCATGGGCCTGACGTCCGTTTCGGGGAACCGGATGGCCATCCCGTCGTGGCTGGCCAGGAAGATCTCGCGCGTTCCGTCGGTCACCTGGACGGCGATGACGGCATCGTCCTCGGCGACGCCCATGGCGATGATGCCGCCGGCCCTGGGGTTCTGGAAGGCCGTCAAGGAGGTCTTCTTGACGACGCCCTTCCGGGTGCCCATGAAGACGAACTTGTCCTCCTCCCAGGCCCGGCCGGGCAGCAGCGAGGCGATCTTCTCGCCGGCCGCCATGGAGACCAGGTTCGCGATGGCCTTGCCCTTGCCGTCGGGGCCCACGTCGGGGATTTCGTGCACCTTGAGCCAGTAGGCCCGTCCCCGGTCCGAGAACACGAGGAGCGAGTCATGGGTGGACGCGATGAGGAGGTGATCGACGAAGTCCTCCTCCCGGAAGCGCATGCCGATGCGCCCCTTTCCGCCCCGCTGCTGGTTCCGGTAGCTCGTGACCGCCGTGCGCTTGACGTAGCCGGTGTGGGTGACCGTGATCGCCATGTCCTCGTCGGCGATCAGGTCCTCGATGCGGAACTCGCCGCTCTCGTCGATGATCTCGGTCCGGCGCGCGTCGGCGAACGCCTGCCGGACGTCCCGGAGCTCCTGGATCACGGTGGCCATCAGCAGCCGCTCGTCGGCCAGGATGGCCCGCAGGCGTTCGATCGTCTGGAGGACCTCCGCCAGCTCGTCCTCGATCTTCTGGCGCTCGAGGCCCGTCAGGCGCTGCAGCTGCATGTCGAGGATCGCCTGGGCCTGGATTGCCGACAGCCCGAACGAGGCCATCAGGCCTTCGCGCGCCTCGGCCGGGCTCCGCGAGGCGCGGATGAGGGCGATCACGGCGTCGAGGTGATCGAGGGCGATCTTCAGGCCCTCGAGGATGTGGGCCCTGGCCTCGGCCTTCCGCAGCTCGAAGCGGATGCGCCGCCGCACGACGTCCCGCCGGAAGTCGGCGAACTGCTCGACCATCTCGACGAGCGGCAGCACGCGCGGGCGCCCGCCGACAATGGCCAGCATGATGATGCCGAACGACACCTGCAGCGCGGTGTGCTTGAAGAGGTTGTTCAGGACGACGTCCGGCACCTCCCCGCGCTTCAGGTCGATGACGATGCGCATGCCGTCCCGGTCCGACTCGTCGCGCAGGTCCGCGATCCCCTCGATGGTCTTGTCGCGCACCAGGTCGGCGATCTTCTCGATGAGGCGCGCCTTGTTCACCTGGTACGGGATCTCCCGCACCACGATGGACGTGCGGTCCCCTTTCTTCGCGGTCTCGATCTCCGTCCGCGCGCGCACCAGGATGGATCCGCGCCCCGTCCGGTACGCCTGGGCGATACCCGCGCGGCCGACGATGATGCCGCCCGTCGGGAAGTCGGGGCCCGGCATCAGGCGCCACATCGCCGACAGCTTCTGGTCCGCGCCGGCCTCCGGGTGCTCGATGGCGTAGATGACACAGTCGACGGCTTCGCCCAGGTTGTGGGGAGGGATGTTCGTGGCCATGCCCACCGCGATGCCGGCGGACCCGTTGACCAGCAGGTTGGGGAACGGCGCCGGCAGGACGCCGGGCTCCTCGGTCGTCTCGTCGTAGTTCGGCGCGAAGTCGACGGTGTCCTTGTCGAGGTCCGCCATCAGCTCCTCGGCCAGGGCCTTCAGCCGCGCTTCCGTGTACCGCATGGCGGCGGGCGGATCGCCGTCCACGGACCCGAAGTTGCCCTGCCCGTCCACCAGCGGGTAGCGCATGTTGAAGTCCTGGGCCATGCGCACCAGCGTGTCGTAGATGGCGCTGTCGCCGTGGGGGTGGAAGTTGCCCATCACCTCGCCGACGATCTTGGCGCTCTTGCGGTGGGCCCGGCCCGACCCCAGGCCCATCAGGCGCATGCCGTAGAGCACGCGCCGGTGGGACGGCTTGAGGCCGTCGCGCACGTCCGGCAGCGCCCGCCCGATGATCACGCTCATCGCGTAATCCAGGTACGAGCGCTTCATTTCGTCTTCGATCGCGACGGGGATTCTGCTCGCGGTGTCCATTCGGCTTCGCTCGGTCTCTCCGCTCGCTGGTTCGGAATTCAGAATCCGGAATCCGGGATCCTGTCCGACGTCAGACGTCCAGGTTCCTCGCGTCCAGCGCGTTGTCCTCGATGAACTTCCTGCGCGGCTCCACCTGGTCGCCCATCAGCGTCGTGAACATCTGGTCGGCCTCGGTGTGATCCTCGGCCTTCACCTGCAGCAGGGTCCGCGACGCGGGGTCCATGGTCGTGGCCCAGAGCTGCTCGGGGTTCATTTCGCCGAGGCCCTTGTAGCGGTTGATGGCGACCCCGCGCCTCCCGGCCGCGATGAACAGATCGATGAGCTCGTCGGGCCCGTCCGCCTGCGCGTCCGCAGCCGGGGCCTGTCCCCGCCGCCTCCCGGCGTCCGCTTCGTCGGCGGCCGCCGGGGCGGCGTCGGCCGGGGCGGCGTCGGCCACGACCGTCGCGGGCCACGACAACTGCTCGATCTCCCGATAGGTCGCGGCCAGGGCGCGGAACTCGCTCGACAGCACCACGTCGGCGGCGACCGTCATGCTGCGCGCGTGCCCGTTCCCCTCCTCGATCTCCAGGCGGTAGAGGCTGTGCTCCTCGTCGAGGATCGTGCTGACCGTGCGCCCGTCCCCGCCCAGCTCGGCGGCCAGCGCCTCGGCGTGGTCGCGGCTCGCGAAGAAGGCGCGGTCGCGGGCGCCGAATTTCAGCAGCGCCGAGAGCGCGCGCCCGGACACGCCTCGCCGCGACGCGGCCTGCCGCTGCTCCCGGAACGCGATCAGCCGCTGCACCAGCTGCTCGAGGTCCGCCCCTGACACCGCCGCGCCGCCGTTGGAGAAGCGCACGACGCGGCCCTCGATGCCGCGCCGCACCAGGAAGGCGTCCAGCTCGCGGTCGTCCTTGATGTAGGTCTCGGCCTTGCCGCGCTTCGCCCGGTAGAGCGGCGGCTGCGCGATGAAGACGTGGCCGCGGTTGATGAGCTCCGGCAGCTGCCGGTAGAAGAACGTGAGCAGCAGCGTCCTGATGTGCGAGCCGTCCACGTCCGCGTCGGTCATGATGATGACGCGGTGGTAGCGCAGCCGCGCCAGGTCGAAGTCCTCGTCGCCGATGCCGCACCCGAGGGCGGCGATCATGGTGCGGATCTCCTCGCTGCCCAGCATGCGGTCGAAGCGCGCCTTCTCGACGTTCAGGATCTTGCCGCGGATGGGCAGGATGGCCTGGAAGCGGCGGTCGCGGCCTTGCTTGGCCGATCCGCCGGCCGACTCCCCTTCCACGATGTACAGCTCGCACTGCGCCGGGTCGCGCTCCTGGCAGTCGGCCAGCTTGCCCGGCAGCGCGCTGTTGTCCAGCGCGCCCTTGCGCCGCACCAGGTCCCGCGCCTTCCGCGCCGCCTCTCGCGCCCTCGCGGCGTCCACGGCCTTCGACACGATCCGCTTCGCCACCGCCGGGTTCTCGTCGAGGTACGCGCCCAGCTTGTCGTTGACGATGGCCTCGACAACGCCCTTGACGTCGGTGTTGCCGAGCTTCGTCTTCGTCTGGCCCTCGAACTGCGGCCGCGGCAGCTTGACGCTGATGACCGCCGTCAGCCCCTCGCGGATGTCGTCGCCGCTCACGCTCTCGCCCGCGTCCTTGGCCGAGCCGTTCTTCGACGCGTAGGCGTTGACCGTCCGCGTCAGCGCCGCGCGGAACCCGGACAAGTGCGTGCCGCCCTCGTGCGTGTTGATGTTGTTCGCGAACGAGTACACCGTCTCCGAGTAGCCGTCGTTCCACTGCAGCGCGATCTCGGCCACGGTGCCGTCCTTCTCGCCGCGCATGTGGATCGGCTTCTCGTTCACCGCCGTCTTGTTCGTGTTCAGGTGCGTGACGAACGAGACGATGCCGCCGTCGTACTTGAACTCGCGGCGCTTCCCCTCCCGCTCGTCGTCGAGGGCGATGCGCAGACCCGGGTTCAGGAAGGCGAGCTCCCGCAGGCGCTGGGCCAGCGTGTCGAAGGAGTACTCCAGCGTCTCGAAGATCCTCGCGTCCGCCTTGAAGCGCACCTTCGTGCCCCGCCGGTGCGTTTTCCCGGTCATCGTCAGCGGGCCGGCGGCGATCCCGCGCTCGTACGACTGCTGGTAGACCTGCTCGTTGCGCCAGATCTCCAGGTCGAGAGTCTCCGAGAGGGCGTTCACGACCGACACTCCCACGCCGTGGAGGCCGCCCGCCACCTTGTAGCTCGCGTTGTCGAACTTGCCGCCGGCGTGCAGCACCGTCATCACGACCTCGGCCGCAGGCCTCCCGCTCTCGTGCATGTCCACGGGAATGCCCCGACCGTTGTCCACGACGGTGATGGAGTTGTCCGTGTGGATGGTGACGCGGATCTCGTCGCAGTACCCGGCAAGGGCCTCGTCAATCGAGTTGTCCACCACCTCGTAGACGAGGTGGTGCAGGCCCACGGGTCCCGTCGAGCCGACGTACATCGCCGGCCGCTTCCGGACCGCCTCAAGGCCCTCCAGGACCTTGATCTTGTCCGCCGAATAGTCGCCCGCGTCCGTGCCCCCGGGGCCGACGAGGTTCTCTTCCGCCGACACCCCTGGCGCTTCTTCCAGCCGCATCCTGTCGTCCGCCGCTGCCATGGATTCCGTTTCTGCCGCTTCGCTCCGGCCGGGGGCCGGCGCGCCGCGCCGCATCAGACCCTCATGGGCATCACGACGTACTGGTACTCGTACGCCGTCGTCCCCACCGGGTGCATCATTGTCTGGCTCACGTCGTCTTTGAACTCGACCGCGACCACGTCGCTGTCCACGGCGCCGAGGAACTCGAGCACGTACTGCGCGTTGAAGGAAATCTCCATGGCCGGCCCGTTGTACTCCACCGCGATCTGCTCGCGCGCCTCGCCCAGCTCGGCAGCCTGCGACGCCACTTCGACCCGCCCCGGCTCGATGGAGAACTTCACCGCGCGCGACCTCTCGTTCGCGAGCAGCGCCACCCGCCTGATGGCCGCCTGGAAGCGGTCCCGCTCGAACTCCACGCGCTTGTCGTTGTTCTTGGGAATGACCCGCTCGTAGGCCGGGAATTGCCCCTCGATCGTGCGCGACACGAGCAGCCGCCCGTCGATGCGGAAGAAGATGTGGCTCTCGTCGCGCGCGAACCGGACCTCGTCTTCGCCCTCGACGAGCAGGCGAGCCAGCTCGGACAGCGTTTTCTTCGGCAGGATCGTGCGGACCTCCTCGGCCTTCTCGGCGCCCTCGCGCGGCGCCCCCACGATGGCCAGGCGGTGCCCGTCCGTCGCGACCAGCGTCATCCGCCCGGGCTGCACCACGAACAGCGCGCCGTTCAGGAAGTACCGCGTGTCCTCCCCGGTGATGGCGAACTGCGTCTTCATCACCATCTCCCTCAGCAGTCCGCGGTTCACCGAGATCCCGTCCCCCGACGCCATCTCCGCCAGCGTCGGGAAGTCCTCCCTGGGAAGCGTCTGGAGCCGGCCCTCGAACCGATCCGCCGCCACCTTCACCGTCCCGTGCTTCTCTTCCTCGATGCGGATGTCCGTGTCCGGCAGTTCCTTGACGATCTCGAACAGCTTCTTCGCCGGCAGCGTGAGCGCCCCGGCCCGCGCGATTGACGCTTTGCACTCGGCGCGGAGGCCCACCTCGAGATCCGTCGCCGCCAGGCGCACCACCTCGCCCTTGGCGTCGATGAGCACGTTGGCCAGGATCGGGATCGTGTTCTTGCGCTCGACGATGCCCTGGAACAACTGCAGTTCTTTCAGCAGATCGAATTTGCGTACGACCAGTTCCATGGTGTCCTGCCCCCGAAGGCCGCCCCCTGTGGCGCCGCGAATCTCTCCCGCTACAGGAACGAGATTGAAACAAGAAATTATACTGTAAGGATCGGGTGTTGGGAAGCAGGAAAACGCCCCGTAAGCGATTGTTTGCCAAGGACTTGCCGCGGCGAAAAGGTGTTGACTTCCTGCGGGAGGAGCGTGTGCGGGCGCGCGCTTCCGGGAGGGGCCGCCGCGTTCCCACAAGGCGTCCGCAGCGCGGCCCTGCGGACGAGTGTGCAGACGCCCCGCCGGGCAGCCTTTCCTACCGCATCCGGTCGATGAGGGTGTTGATGACGCTGTTGAAATCGCGGTCCCGCTTGCGCAGCGCCTCGATCTTCCGGATCGAGTGGATGACCGTCGAGTGGTGCTTCCCGCCGAAGCTCCGGCCGATCTCCGGCAGCGACGCGTGCGTGAGCGCCTTGCAGAGGTACATCGCGATCTGCCTCGGCAGCGCCACCGACTTCGAGTTGTTGCGCGCGCGCATGTCGGCGATCTTGAGCTGGTAGTAGTCCGCCACCGCCTTCTGGATCATGTCCACCGTCACCGCGCGGTCGTCCTGGCCGATGACGTTCTTCAGCACCTCCTGGGCCAGGTCGATGGACACGTCGCGGCCCGTGAGCGACGCGAATGCGATGAGGCGGATGAGCGATCCCTCCAGCTCGCGGATGTTCGACTTGATCTTCTCCGCAATGTAGATGGCCACGTTGTCCGGCAGCGGCACGCTCTCCGCGTCCGCCTTCTTCTTGAGAATGGCCACTTTCGTCTCGAGATCCGGCGGCTGGATGTCCGCGATCAGGCCCCAGGCGAACCGCGACCGCAGCCGCTCCTCGAGCGAGGGAATCTCGTTGGGCGCGCAGTCGCTGCTCAGCACGATCTGCTTCTGCGCGTCGTACAGGGCGTTGAACGTGTGGAAGAACTCGTTCTGCGTGCCTTCCTTCCCGGCGAGGAACTGGATGTCGTCGACCAGCAGGACGTCCACGCCCCGGTACCGCTCGCGGAAGTCGATCACGCGGTCCGTCTTCACCGCGTTGATCATCTCGTTCATGAAGCGCTCGGTCGAGATGTAGGTCAGCTTGAAATGCTGGTTGTGCCGGAGGACGTAGTGCCCGATCGCGTGCATGAGGTGCGTCTTGCCCAGCCCCACCCCGCCGTAGATGTAGAGCGGGTTGTACGACCGCGCCGGCGCCTCGGCCACTGCCCGCGACGCGGCTTCGGCAAACTGGTTCGACGGCCCGACGACGAAGCTCTCGAACGTGTAGCGCACGTTCAGGCCGACGCCGGGCGTGGCGTCCGGCGCAGGCGGGGCCCAGGAGGACCCGGCCGCCGTCAACTCGTCCCCTGCCACCGGCTCGGACGCCACCGCCTCGATGAGGGCCGCCTCCTCCGGCGGAATCGGAGGCGCGGCCTCCTGCGCCGTCAGCATGGCGCCGGAAGGCCCGTCCGTCACGAACTCGACGCGCGTGCCGGCCCTGCCCACCTCGGACAGGGCTTCAGCGATGATGCCGGCATAGTGCTTCGTCAGCCAGTCGCGGAACACCGGGTCGGGCACGCGCACCCGAAGCAGCTCTCCCGTATCGCTCAGAAGAGAACTGGGGTGGAACCAGGTGTAGTAGCTGTGCCGGTTGACCTTGGCTTCGGCCCTGGCGAGAACGCGATCCCACACGTTGTGGCTCTCCATGGCCACCCATCCTCTTCGTTAATAAAGCCTTACCAAACAATATCTTGCCGACTTTCGCCGTTCCGAGCGGCGCTTCGCGCGAGCCGCTGGCCTCCGGGACTCGCGGATCGCCGCCGTATTCGGGCCCGATCCCGGCTTTCGCCCCCTTCGATATCCACAGCCTTTTCCACATCTGTGGAAAACCCGCCTCCCCGAGCAGGCTGGGTTTTCCACAGGCGGAGCCTTGACGATAACACCTGACGGGCAAATCGCGCAGGAAAAGTTGACGGGTTCACGAAGGACCGCTAGTATGGGAGATTCGGTTCTCTGCGGTTAGGGTGTCTGCATGAAGCGCACATTTCAGCCGAACGTACGCCGCCGGAAGAAGACCCACGGGTTCCGGAGGCGGATGAAGACCCAGGATGGCCAGCGGATTCTCGCGCGCCGCCGCGCGAAGGGCCGGAAGCGCCTCACGGTGTCCGACGAATAGCCCGGAGGCGGCCGTGACGTCCGGCCAGCAAGGCATCCTCCCCATCGCCGTCCCGGCGAAGCGCGACGAGCGGTTCCGTCCGCGGGAGCACATTCGAAAGCGCGCGGAGTTCGCAGCGATCTACGATCGAGGGCGCCGCGTTCTAGGCCGCCTGATGACGGTCTTCCTGCTGGAGAACGGGCTGGAGTGGCCGCGGCTTGGCATTGCCGCCACGAAGAAGTTCGGCTGCGCCGCGCAGAGGAACCGGGCCAAGCGCCTGGTTCGAGAAGCATTCAGGCGCCACAAACCCTCCCGCGGCCTTGACATCGTTGTGGTTCCGCGTCGGGAGATGAACGAGGCCGGCTTCGCGCGTGTCGAAGCCGAGTACGCGGCCGTGGTCGAGCGGCGCGCCGGGAGGCTCCGTGGCCGCTAGCGTGCCGTCGCGCGCCGTCCGTGCAGCGCTGGCGATCTACAAGTCGTTCGTGTCCCCGCTCTTCGCCGGGTCGTGCCGCTACCTCCCCTCCTGTTCTGACTACATGGCCGAGGCGGTGGAACGCCACGGGGCGGCGGCGGGCATTGCGTTGGGCGTCCGCCGGCTGGCCAGGTGCCAGCCCCTGGGTGGCAGCGGGCTGGATCCCGTGCCGCGGCAGAGGCCGTGGCGCGCGCTCGTGTCGCGTCGGCCGTGCCGCGAGCCTGGCGCCGAACCCTGATCGGGCCATATGGAAAAACGCGTCGTCCTTGCCGTCGTCCTGTCGTTCGTGGTGCTCTATCTCTACCAGGCGACATTCGCGCCGAAGACCCCGCGGCGCGCGGCGCCGCCCGCCGCCGAGCATGCGGCGGGTTCGACGGCTGCGGAAAGCCCGGGACAGCCCGCGGCGCCGCCGCAGGGCGGCGCACAGGCGGCCGGGCCCGCCGCCGCGGCGCCGATCGTCGCGGCGGTGGCGGACACCGAGGAACACGACGCCATCATCGAGACCGACACGCTCCGGGCCGTCTTCTCGAACCGCGGCGGCGTCCTGAAGAGCTGGAGGCTGAAGACCTACAAGGACAAGGCCGGCCGCCCGGTCGACCTGGTTCCCCAGACCCTTCCGGACGATCCGAAGCCGTTCTCGATCAAGACCGGCGACGCCGGCGCCGACGCGCGGGCCAACGCCGCCCTCTTCCGCACCGAGGGCGGGGCCCCCAGGCGCGACCCGCAGAGCGGCGCGTTCCTCGTGCGCTTCGAGTACGCCGAGGCGGGCGGCGTGGCGGTTCGAAAGGCGTTCTCCGTCGATCCCAGGGCCTTCACGGTCGATGCGGTCGTCGAGGCCTCCATCGGCGGCTCCCCCGTCAACGTCTCGGTCGTCATGGGCCCGGGCCCGGGCGACGTGGAGACGAGCGAGAGCAATCGCTTCAGGATGGGCGCGCGCGCGAACCTGTACCGCGAGGGCAAGGTCGAGCGCTACGACGCCGCGGCGCTCGACAGGCAGCCGGTGATGGAAGGCGTCATGCGCTGGGCCGGCGTCGACGACCACTACTTCCTGTCCGCCGTGCTGGCGCGCACCCGGAACGTCCGCGTGGAGTACGCGCCCCGGCGGACCCAGGACGCCCAGGGCAAGACGCAGCACACGTTCGTCGGCTACACCGTGAACCTGCCGGGACAGGCCATCGACGCGACGTTCTTCCTCGGCCCGAAGGCGTTCGCCCTGCTCAAGTCGCTCGATGCCGAGCTCGTGCGGGCGATCGACTACGGCATGTTCGCCTGGCTCGTGGTTCCGCTCCTCAACGCCCTGAACTGGGTCAACTCGTACGTCGGCAATTACGGCTGGTCGATCATCGCCCTCACCTTCCTCATCAACCTCGCGCTCCTGCCGCTGCGCCACAAGAGCGTCGTGTCGATGAAGAAGATGCAGGCGCTGCAGCCGGAGATCAAAGCGATCCAGGAGCGCTACGGCAAGCTCAAGGCGGCGGATCCCGCCCGCCAGAAGATGAACCAGGAGCTGATGGAGCTCTACAAGCAGCGCGGCGTCAACCCGGCCAGCGGCTGCGTGCCCATGCTCCTGACGATGCCAATCTTGTTCGCGTTCTACTCGATGCTGGCCTACTCCATCGAGCTGCGCGGGGCGCCGTTCATCCTGTGGATCAAAGACCTCGCCGCGCACGACCCGTACTACGTCGCGCCGGTCCTGACCGGCCTCTCGATGCTCGTCCAGCAGCGGATGACGCCGCAGACGGGCGCGGACCCGATGCAGCAGAAGATGTTCATGATCATGCCGGTGGTGTTCACCGTCATGTTCCTCTGGGCGCCGAGCGGCTTGAACATCTACTGGCTCTTCAACAACGTGCTTGCCATCGCGCAGCAGTACTTTACGAACCGGCTGCTCGGCCCGGCGCGCGTCCCGCGCCCGGCGGCCGAACGGCGGCCCGCGAAGAAGGGCACTCGATCCGCATGAGCAGCGACCTTAGCACCCGACTCGTGGAATTCGTGAGCGCCGTGACCGGGGCCATGGGCCTGTCGCTGACCGCGACCGTGACGGAGACGCCGGACCTGCTGCGGGTGAACCTTGCCGGCGACGGGGCCGAGGTCCTGGTGCGCCGGCGGGGCGAAGCGCTCGGCGCGCTCCAGCACATCGTCTCTGCCGTCTTCCGCGACGACGCGCCGGGGGGCCAGCGCGTGGTCGTGGACAGCCTCGGATTCCGCCAGGACAAGGATGCGGAGCTGCGGCGCATGGCGGCGTTCCTGGCCGAGAAGGCCGCGGCTTCCGGGGCGCCCCAGGAAATCGGCCCCCTCAACCCGTACGAGCGCCGGATCGTCCACCTGGCCGTCGCCGAACGGGCCGACGCGACGTCGGAGAGCATCGGCGACGCGTTCATGAAGACGGTCATCATCAGCGCGAAGTAGACAGTCCGGGATCCGGGATTCGGGGGAGACCAGCAGGCAACGCCAGCCGGAGCCCTCCGAGCCTTCGCGTCGGGTCATCAAGCCTCGCTCCGCCATCCTCGGGGTGTTGTGCGGAGTCCGAATCCCGAATCCCGAGCCCCGAGCCCCGAATCCCGAGCTCCGGTGTACGCTGTCCCCGTGTTCTCCCCCGCCGACACCATCGCGGTGCTTGCCACGGCGCCGGTGCGCGCGGCCGTCGGCGTCGTGCGGCTGAGCGGGCCGCGCGCGCGCCAGTGCGCCCGGGCGATCCTGACGCTGCCGCGCGATCTCGAGCCGCGGCGCGCGACCGTCACGCGCGCGGCCCGGCGCCGGGAGGCGCCCGCGGGCGAAGAGGGGCCGGGCCCGGCCGCGCGCGCGATCGACCGCGTCGTCGCCACGTTCTTTCCCGCCCCGCAGTCCTACACCGGCGAGGACGTCGTCGAGATCAGCGCGCACGGAAGCGTGGCGCTGCTGCGGGAGATCCTGCTGTCGGCCATCGACGCCGGGGCGAGGCTGGCCGAGCCGGGGGAGTTCACGCTGCGGGCGTTCCTGAACGGCCGGATGGACCTGGTGCAGGCGGAGGCGGTCGCCGATCTGGTGGACGCCGTGACGCCGCTCCAGGCGCGGGTCGCGTTCGACCAGCTCGAGGGCACCCTGACGCGCGCGATCGCGGCGCTCGACGGCGAACTGTTCGACCTGACGGCGCGGCTCGAGGCCTCGGTGGACTTCCCGGACGAAGGGTTCCACTTCATCGAAGCCGGAGACGCGGCCCGCGTCGCGCGGCGCGTGATTGGGGGCATCGACGCGCTGCTCGCCACGGCCGCGCGGGGCCGCCTCGTCCGCGAAGGCCGGCAGATCGCCATTCTCGGCAGGCCCAACGTCGGCAAGTCGTCGCTGTTCAACTGGCTCGTCGGCGCCGACCGCGCCATTGTCTCCTCGCGTCCCGGGACCACGCGCGACATGCTCACCGAGGCAATCGACCTGGACGGCATCCGGCTCGGGCTCGTGGACACCGCGGGCATTCGATCGAGCGAAGACGAGGTCGAGCGGGAGGCCGTGTCGAGGGGGCGCCGCGCCGCGGCGGTTGCCGACCTCGTGTTGCTCGTGCTGGATCGGTCGCGGCCGCTCGACGAGACCGACCGCGCGCTGTTGCGCGAGACGGCTGGCGCGGCGCGGATCGTGGTGATCAACAAGACCGATCTGGCGCCGGCGTGGAGCACGGAGAGCCCCGACGGCCTTGCGCGGATCGTCGAGGCGGGCCGCGCCGCGGCGGTCTCGTTGAAGACTGGGGCCGGGCTCGAAGAGCTGCGATCGGCCATGCGCGCGGCGCTGGAGGCCGGCGACATCCCGCGCGACGGACCCGTCGTCGCCAATGCGCGGCACGAGGCGCTGCTGAGAGCGGCGCGGGAGCCGATGGCCCGCGCGCTGGCGAATCTGGAGGCGGGAGGCGAGCAGGCGAGCGAGGAACTGGTGCTGGCGGACCTGTCGGCGGCGCGGCGGTGCCTCGAGGAAGTCACGGGCAGGCGCACGTCGGAGGATGTGCTGAAGCGGATCTTCGAGCGGTTCTGCGTGGGGAAGTGAGGGGGCGCGTGCCCGATTTCGATGTCCTCGTGATCGGCGCGGGCCACGCCGGCGTGGAGGCGGCGTGGGCGGCGGCGCAGCTCGGGTGCCGGGTGGGGCTGTGCACGCCCTCGATCGAATCGGTCGCGCGGATGTCCTGCAATCCTGCCATTGGCGGCGTCGCGAAGGGGCATCTCGTCCGGGAGATCGACGCGCTCGGGGGGCTGATGGGCCGCGCGATTGACGCGACGGGCATCCAGTTCAAGCTGCTCAACCGCGGCCGGGGGCCGGCCGTCTGGTCTCCGCGGGCGCAGGCGGACAAGCGTTCGTACGCCGAATGGATGAAGCGGGCGTTGAGCGAGCATCCGCGGGTGGAGTGGGTGAGCGGGCTGGGCGGCGGCCTAGGTCGGGCGCCTGGAAGGACGGGCAAGGTTTCACAACTTTGGGTGTTAACCCTAATTCATGGAGGGGATGTTTCGGCGAGAGCAGTGGTTCTGACGACGGGTACGTTTTTGAACGGGCGGATTCACGTCGGCAACGAGTCGTGGGCTGGCGGCAGATTCGGGGAGCCGGCGTCGATTGAGCTCGCCAACTCGTTGGTTGATTTGGGTTTTCGCATGGGTCGGCTGAAGACCGGCACCCCGCCCCGCTTGCGCCGAGAGAGCATCGATTTCGAGGCCGGCGTGCGAAGCGGCGCGTTCCTGCCCGATCCAGGCGACCCTGACCCGGTGCCGATGTCTTTTCTCAGCGGCCGGATCGTCTGCGAGCAGATCACCTGCTGGCATCTTCATACGACCGGCGCAGTCCACGACGTGGTACGGAGGAACATCCATCGATCGCCGCTGTACAACGGGCAAATCACGGGCACGGGTCCGCGGTACTGCCCGTCGCTCGAGGACAAGGTGATGCGTTTTCCAGAACGCGAGCGTCATCGCATTGTCCTTGAGCCTGAAGGTCGGGACATGGAAGAGATCTACCTGAACGGGCTGTCGATGAGCCTGCCCCGCGATGTGCAGGCGGAGCTGATCCACGCGCTGCCCGGCCTCTCGGGAGCCGAGGTGCTGCGGCCCGCCTATGCCGTCGAGTACGATTTCGTGCAGCCTACGGAGCTGACGGCGACGCTCGAGGCGAAGCGACTGGCGGGGCTGTATCTGGCGGGCCAGATCAACGGAACGTCCGGGTACGAGGAAGCGGCCGCTCAGGGCCTGGTTGCCGGTGCGAATGCCGCGCTGACGGTTGCGGGGCGGCCCCCTTTCACCCTGGGTCGCGCCGACGCCTATATCGGCGTGCTCATCGACGACCTCGTCACGCAGGGGTGCGTCGAGCCGTACCGGATGTTCACCTCGCGAGCCGAATACCGCCTGCTCCTGCGGATTGACAACGCGGACCTCCGCCTGACCCCGCTCGGAAGGGAAGTCGGGCTTGTGGATGATGTCCGCTGGAAACGCTTCCAGGAACGCCGAGAGAGGCTGCACCGGAACCTGGCGGCCTTGCGGGACTCGCGGGTTGAAGCCGGCGGCCTGAGGATTCCGGCGATCCAGCGTCTGCGGCAGCCGGGGGTTCGACTGTCTGACATGCTCGAAGGCGGCGATCTGCGGCTGGACGTGGATCCGGCTTCTGCGCACTACGATCTGTCAACAGCGGAGACGATCGTGAAGTACCACGGCTACTTGAAGCGCCAGCAGCAGGAGGTCGAAAAGGCGCGAAGAGAAGAAGAGCGCGCTATCCCCCGGGACTTGCCGTATGAGAGAATCCCCGGGTTGTCCCGCGAGATGGTCCAGCGGCTGGGTGAAATCGGGCCCCGGACGCTCGGCCAGGCTGGCCGAATCCCCGGGGTGACGCCGGCCGCCGTTGCCGTTGTTGGCGCGTATCTGGAGCGATTCAGCCATGACGCCACGGGAATTCAGTGATCGCCTGGCGAAGCGGGCACGGAGGGCGGGCGTCGCGCTGGAGCCGTCGATCGTTGAATCGCTGGCGGCTTACTACCAGCTTCTCGAAGTCTGGAACAAGAAGATCAATCTCACGGCGTTCCCGCTCAGCGAGGGCCAGGACGAGGCTTTCGACCGGCTTCTGATCGAGCCTCTCGTCGCGGCGAAGCATCTGCAGAGCACCCACGGGCATGGCCGGCCACACGGTGCCGTCCTGGGGGTCCGTCCGCGCCTGCTGGACATTGGTTCTGGAGGAGGCTCGCCAGCCATTCCCATGAAGCTGGCGATTCCATCACTCGTCCTGACCATGGTCGAGTCGAAGACGAGGAAGTCGGCGTTTCTCAGGGAAGCCGTCCGGCAACTGGGCCTTGCCGACGCCGCCGTTGAGACCGCGAGGGCCGAGGATCTGCTTACTCGTTCCGACCTGCACGAGTCGCAGGATCTCGTCACCGTCCGGGCTGTCCGGGTGGAGCAGCGCCTGCTGGTGCACCTGCAGGCGTTTCTCAGGCTCGGCGGCCGTGTCCTCTTGTTCCGAACCGTGTCTGGTGCGGACACGCCGCCGCTTGTCGCGCCGCCCTTCGTCTACGAAGCCACGTGGACGCTCGTGGACAGCCTCCGCAGCCGCCTCGTCGTGCTCCGGAAGATGCTCTGACCGCATGCGAGACCAGGTGTCCGGCCGGGTGTTTCACGTGGAACAGACGGGGGATTTCGCGTATCTCCCGTCGATATCCATGTTATTCTCAACAAGTACGACACAAGGCAGGATGGTATTCTGTTGAACACCCAAAACAAACCCTCCAGCCCGCCCAGCCATGCGAGCTCGCTCGCTCGCACCGTCACCTCGCCTCGCCCGCGGGCCCGCGCCCGCGCGTGAGACTTCTCGACCCGGGCCCTGTCCATGGCCAGAATCCTCGCCGTCGCCAACCAGAAAGGCGGCGTCGGCAAGACCACCACCGCCATCAACCTCGGCGCCTCGCTCGCCCTCGCCGACCAGCGCGTCCTGCTCGTCGACGCCGACCCGCAGTGCAACCTCTCGAGCGGCGTCGGCCTCAAAGGCCGCAGCGCTCCCGCCGGCGACGTCTACGACGCCCTCATGTGCGACGACATCCCGGACCCGGCCGTCTACATCTTGCCGACCTCCGTCTCCGGCCTGTCCGCCATTCCTTCCGACCGCAACCTCGCCGGCGCGGAAATCGAGCTGGTTCCCATGCTCGCGCGCGAGTCCCGGCTCCGCCGCCTCGTCTCGCCCCTCCGCGACCGCTTCGACTACATCCTCATCGACTGCCCGCCGTCGCTAGGCCTGCTCACCCTCAACGCCCTCGTCGCCTGCGATGCGGTGCTCATCCCGCTGCACTGCGAGTACTTCGCGCTCGAAGGCCTCGCCGACCTGGTCGGCACCCTCAAGCGCGTCCGCGCCGCGCTCAATCCGTCGCTCGACATCGACGGCGTGCTGCTGACGATGTACGACGAGCGGACGAACCTGGGCCAGCAGGTGTCGCGCGACGTCCGCGCGTTCTTCAAAGAGAAGGTCTTCCGCACCGTCATCCCGCGCAACGTGCGCCTGGGCGAAGCGCCGAGCCACGGCATGCCGGTCATCCTCTACGACGTGAAATCCCGCGGCGCCGAGGCGTACCTCGCGCTGGCGCGCGAGGTCCTCGCGCGCAACGGCCGCGCTCCGGCAACTCCGCCGACGCCGACGAAGTGACCACCATGGCTGAGAAACGACACGCACTGGGCAGGGGGCTGGACGCCCTCATCGGCGACGCCCTCGAGGGCGCCGGCCGGCCGGCCGGCGGCCCGTTCGAAGTCGAGATCGATCGGCTCTCCCCGAACCGCCTTCAGCCGCGGTCCCGCGTCGAGGACGCGCGCATCGACGAGCTCGCGCGCTCGATCCGCGCCAACGGCGTCATCCAGCCCATCCTCGTGCGCCAGGCGCCCAACGGCTACCAGATCATCGCGGGCGAGCGGCGGTGGCGCGCCGCGCAGCGCGCCGGCCTCCTCCGGGTCCCGGTCACCGTCCGCGACGTCCCGGACGACCAGGACCGGAGCCTCCTGCTGCTCGCCCTCATCGAGAACCTCCAGCGCGTGGACCTCAATCCGATGGCCGAGGCCGCGGCCTACCAGCGGCTGGTCGACGAGTTCAGGCTCACTCAGGACGAGATTGCCGCCGCGGTCGGCAAGGACCGCTCGACGGTGGCCAACATGCTGCGGCTCCTCAAGCTCCCCAGGGACGTCCGCGACGACGTGGCCGCGGGACGCCTGACGACGGGCCACGCGCGCGCGCTCGTCGCGCTCGAGGGCGAGGAGGCGCAGCGCAACCTCGCGCGCGAGGCGATCGCGCATGGCTGGTCCGTCCGCGAGACCGAGCGGTTCGTCACGCGCGCCCTCGCCCGCAGCGGCGCGGCGGCCGCCCGCAAGCCCCTCGGCGCGCGGACGCTCGACGCGGACACGAAGGCCGCCCAGGACAAGCTCCGCCTCGTCATCGGGGGCCGCGTGGACATCCTCCGCCGGGGCAGAGGAGGGGAAATCCGGATCGGGTTCAAGAACGAAGAAGAGCTGATTCGGATTTTCGAGATACTGGTCAGGGACAACCAGGTGCTGGGGCCTAGGCGCTAGGCGCTCGTCTGACGCGGCTCTCGCCGCGTGGGTTGCAGCGAGGCAGCGCGACGGACTAGCCCCTAGCGCCCAGCCCCTAGCCCCTGGTCCCTGGAGAAGTGACATGGTGAAGCGACTCACTGAGATGGTCTCCTGCTCGGGCTGAGCGAGCAAACTCGCCGCTGGCGAGCTCGCCCAGGTCCTGGGCCACATCCCGCCTCAGAAAGACCCGCGGATCCTCGTCGACTTCCGCACCGCGGACGATGCCGGTGTGTACGAATGGGCCGGCGGGCCGGCGCTCGTCCAGACGGTGGACTTCTTCACGCCCATCGTGGACGACCCGTACGCGTACGGCCAGATCGCGGCGGCGAACGCGCTGAGCGACGTGTACGCCATGGGCGGCCGCCCGCGGACGGCGCTCGCCATCGCCGCCTTCCCGCAGAAGGACTTCGATCCGGCACTCATCCGCGCGATCTTCACCGGCGGCTTCGACAAGCTGCGCGAGGCCGGCGTGGCCCTGCTCGGCGGCCACACCGTGCGTGACAACGAAATCAAGTTCGGCTACGCCGTGACGGGAGAGGTCGACCGCGGCCGCGTGCTCTCGAACGCGGGCGCCAGGGCCGGCGACGTCCTCTTTCTGACCAAGCCCATCGGCACGGGCATCGTCGGAACGGCCATAAAAGCCGGGTGCGCGCCGGCAGCCGCGGTCCAGGCCGCGGTGGCGTCGATGACGACGCTCAACCGCGCCGCGGCGGAGGCGCTGCAGAGGCTGCCCGCGGGCCTGGTGCACGCGTGCACGGACATCACGGGGTTCGGCCTGGTCGGCCACGCAAGCGAGCTGGCCGATGCAAGCGCCGTCACGCTCGAGATCGACGCCGACTGCGTGCCCCTGCTGCCTGGCGTCGCGGACCTGGCAGCGGGCAACCGCCCGGGCGGGCTGGCGAGCAACCTGGAATTCTTCGAACGCGGCGTGGCGGTCGGCGGCGGCGTCGACGAGAACCTCCTGTGGCTGCTCTACGATCCGCAGACCTCCGGCGGCCTGCTCATCTGCGCGGCCGGCGAGCACGCCGAGGCCGTCCGGCGCGCCCTGTCGGAGGCGGAAATCGCCGCCGCGGAGATTGGGAGAGCGGTGGACAGGGGAGCGGAGACGGTGAGGGTGGGTAGGAGAGCGAGGAGGTGAAGCGAGATAGAGAAATCCCGAGCCGCAAGCCCCCTCAGGACTAGCCCCGCGTGGTGTCTCCCGTATAGAATCTCTGTTTTGACGTCCGCGCAGGGTGCGGACGCGAGGTCGACGCCGTGCTTCCGAACCTGTCGGTCGTGTTCGTGGTTGTCGCCGTGGTGCTGCTCACGGCCGTCCTGGAACGCGTGCTGTTGCGGCCGTTGCTGCGGGTGATGCGCGAGCGCGAGGCGGCCCTCCGGTCGGCGACGGATCTTGCGGAAGCGGCGGCGGCCAGGGCCAGGTCGGCGGCGGCCGAGTTCGACGCGAAGGTGACGGCGGCGCGCGCGGAGCTGTACAAGCAGATGGACGAGCGGCGGAAGGCGGCCGAGGGATACCGGAACGAGCTCGTCGCGGACACGCGCGCGGAAGTGGACGCGCAGCTGGCTTCCGCGAAAGCCGAGCTCGCGGCCCAGGCCGCCCGGGCACGCGCCACGCTCGAGGCCGAGGCTGACGCCCTTGGCGGCGACATCGCCGCGAAAGTGCTCGGACGCCCCAGTTAGCCCCGACGGTCGAGGACATCCCTCATGCGACACGGCGTCACTCTGGTTCTGGCCGCAGCGGCGGCCGCCTTGATCCTTGCGCCGAGCATGGCGCCGGCGCAGCAGGAGCGCGCGGCAGCCGGCGCGTCCGGGGCCGCCGCGCATCGAGCGGCCGAGGGCGCTGCGGGCGAGGAGCCCCCCGCGGCCACGGACGGGCACGCCGGCGGCGGCGATCACGGCAGTCCCGTCGTGGACCTGGTCGCGAGGCTGTTCAACTTCGGCATCCTCGCGGGCACGCTGGTGTACTTCCTGCGGTCGCCGCTCTCGGGATACCTGAGCAGCCGCGCGGCGGGCATCAGGAGCGGCCTGGCGAACGCGGCGCAGACCCGGCGCGCGGCCGAGGCCGATCTCGTGTCCATCGAGGCGAGGATGGCCGGGCTGCCCGCCGAGCTGGAGGCCATCCGCAAGGCGGGCGCCGCCGAGGTGGAAGCCGAGGAGGCGCGCATCCGGGAGGCGGCGGCCCGCGAGCGCGTCCGGCTGCTGGATCAGGCCAGGCGCGAGATCGACTGGCAGGTGAAGATCGCGCAGCGCGACCTCACGGCGCACGCCGCCGAGCTGGCCGTGGGCGTGGCGGCCAGGCGGCTGACGGCGACGATCACGGCCGAGGACCAGGCCCGCCTGTTCGACCGCTACCTGAGCCAGCTCGGCCGGGCGGCCGAACCCGGACGCCAGGTGCGCGCATGACCGCCCGGGCGAGCGCTAAGCGGTATGCGCGGGCGCTGCTGGACGTCGCCCTGGCCGAAGCGGACGCTTCGGCCGTGGAGCGTCAGCTCGCCCGGGTGTCGGGCCTCTTCACGGGCCACGCGGATCTCTGGGCGGTGATGACGAACCCCGCGGTGCCGGCGCCGAAGAAGCGGGCGGTGGTGGAGGCGATGCTGCCGAGGCTCGAGGTGGCGCCCGTGGTGGCGAAGCTGCTGCAGCTGCTGGCCGGCCGCGATCGGCTCGCGCTGCTGCCGGACATCGTCGAGGCCTACGGGAACCGCCTGCTCGATCACCGGCGGGTGGTGCGCGCTGTTGTCACGTCGGCGGTGCCCCTGGAGGCCGAGCGGACGAAGGCGCTCGAGCGGGAGCTGGCCGGCATCACCGGGCGCACGGTCATCGTGTCGGCCGAGACGGATCCCGCGATCGTCGGCGGCGTCGTCGCGCGCATCGGGAGCACGGTGTACGACGGGAGCGTGCGGCGGCAGCTCGAGAAGATCCGCGAGCGGCTGGCGGCGGCGGGGCAGTAGGAGCCGGGGCGGGGGAGCCGGAACGCGGAACGCGCAAGACGCGGCGCCAGCGGCGGCGGGCGCGCCTCCTGCGGCGAACGACGGCGGCGGCGAGAAACGAACGAGGCCATGACCATCAAAGCCGAGGAAATCACCAAGATCATCCGCGACCAGATCGGCAGCCATGCCGTGGACGTGGACGTGTCGGAAGTCGGGTCCGTGGTGTCCGTGGGCGACGGCATCGCGCGCGTGCACGGCGTGGACTCGACCATGTCGGGCGAGATGCTCGAGTTCCCGCACGGCGTGTTCGGCATTGCCCTGAACCTCGAGGAGGACAGCGTGGGCTGCGTGCTCCTGGGCGAGCACCACGCCATTGCGGAGGGCGACCCGGTGCGCCGCTCGGGCCGCATCATCTCGGTGCCCGTCGGCGACGAGATGGTCGGGCGCGTGGTGAACTCTCTCGGCCAGCCGGTGGACGGCAAGGGGCCGATTGTCACGAGCCGCTACGCGCCCATCGAGCGCATCGCGCCGGGCGTCGTCGATCGGAAGGGCGTGAAGGAGCCGCTCCAGACGGGGCTGAAGGCCATCGACTCGATGGTGCCGATTGGCCGCGGCCAGCGCGAGCTCGTCATCGGCGACCGCCAGACGGGCAAGACGGCGATTGTGGTCGACACGATCATCAACCAGAAAGGGCAGGACGTCGTCTGCATCTACAACGCCATCGGGCAGAAGCAGTCGACCATCGCGCAGGTCGTGAAGACGCTCGAGGACGCGGGGGCGATGGAGTACTCGATCGTCGTCGCGGCGGCGGCCTCCGATCCGGCCCCGATGCTCTACATCAGCCCGTACGCCGCGTGCACGATGGGCGAGTTCTTCCGGGACACCGGCCGCCACGCCCTCTGCGTCTACGACGACCTGTCGAAGCACGCGCAGGCGTACCGCGAGATCTCGCTGCTGCTGCGCCGCCCGCCGGGGCGCGAGGCGTACCCGGGCGACGTCTTCTACCTGCACTCGCGGCTGCTCGAGCGCGCGGCGAAGCTGCGCGAAGACCTCGGCGGCGGCTCGCTGACGGCGCTGCCGATCATCGAGACGCAGGCGGGGGACCTCTCGGCGTACATCCCGACCAACGTGATCTCGATCACCGACGGGCAGATCTTCCTGGAGACCGACTTGTTCCACCAGGGCGTCCGCCCGGCGATCAACGTCGGCAACTCCGTGTCGCGGGTGGGCGGCTCCGCGCAGGTCAAGGCCATGCGGCAGGTGGCCGGCACGCTCCGCCTCGACATGGCGCAGTTCCGCGAGCTGGCGGCGTTCGCGCAGTTCGGCAGCGATCTCGACAAGGCCACGCAGGCCCAGCTCAACCGGGGCAGGCGCCTGGTGGAGGTCCTGAAGCAGCCGCAGTACCGCCCGCTCCCGGTGGAGAAGCAGGTCCTGATGATCTTCGCCGGCACGAACGGCTTCCTCGATCCCGTCGCCGTCGACGAGGTCGGGAAGTACGAGGAGGAGATGTACCGCTTCTTCGACTCGCACAAGCCCTCGCTGCTGCGGACGCTGGCCGAGCGGGGGCAGTTCGACGACGGGCTGAAGGCGGAGATCGCGTCGGCGCTCGAGGAGTTCGCGGAGGTGTTCGCCGCCGCGAAGCGGACGGTGGCGGCGTAATGCCCTCGCTCATCGATCTCCGGCGGCGCATCCGGGCGGTGAAATCGACCCAGCAGATCACGAAGGCGATGAAGATGATCGCCGCGTCGAGGCTCCGCAAGTCGCAGGAGCGGATCGTCAACGCGCGGCCCTACGCCAACGAGACGCTGCGCGTGCTGCAGAACCTGGCCTCGCGGACCGACCCGGACGCGCACCCGCTCCTGGCGGTCCGCGAGGAGCGCGCCGCCCTGGTCGTGATCATCACGGCCGACAAGGGCCTGTGCGGCAGCTTCAACACGAACATCATCAAGGCCGCCGGCCAGGAGATCCTGGCCGGCGGCGGCCGCCGCGTCGCGCTCGCGCTCATCGGGCGCAAGGCGCGCGAGTTCTTCGGCCGCCGCGGGTTCCCGATCGTGTACGAGCGCTCGCACTTCTTCCAGCACCTCGCCTTCGACGACGCGGCGGCGATTGCGGCGGTGGCCATCGAGGAGTACTGCGAGGGGCGCGCGGACGCGGTGTACCTCGTGTACAACGAGTTCAAGTCCGTGCTCCAGCAGCGCGTGGTGACCGAGAAGCTGCTGCCCATCGAGCGGCGGAGCGTGGACGAGGCCGGCCCCTCGGCCCGGGTGGATTACCTGTACGAGCCGGACGCGGCGACGCTGTTCGGGCAGCTGCTGCCGGCGTACGTGCGGACGGAGGTGTGGCGGGCGCTGCTCGAGTCGGCGGCCGCCGAAAACGCGGCGCGCATGACGGCGATGGACGCCGCGACGAAGAACGCGACGGAGATGATCGACGGCCTGACGCTGTACATGAACAAGGTGCGCCAGGCGGGGATTACGAACGAAATCATCGAGGTCGTGTCGGGGGCGGAGGCGCTGTAGCCAGGCGCTCGGGGCTTGGCGCTGGAGGCTAGTCCGACGGGGCATCGCCCCGTGGACGGAATCGCGGTGTGGCGGCGCTGGTGACAAGCGCCTAGCGCCCAGCCCCTAGCCCCCAGGAATGACGGGGACGAATGTCAATGGTTACTACTACTGTTCGTGAGGGCCGCATCGTCCAGATCATCGGGCCCGTCATCGACGTGGAGTTCGAGGGCGGCCACCTGCCCCCGGTGTACAACGCCCTCGAGATCGCGGCCGAGATCGACGGCAAGGCCGCCGTGGTCGTGGCGGAAGTCGAGCAGCACCTCGGCGAGGGGCGCGTCCGCGCCGTGTCGATGAAGCCCACCGACGGCCTGCAGCGCGGCATGACCGCCGTGGACCTGGGCGGCCCGATCAGCATGCCCGTCGGCCCGGCGACGCTGGGCCGGGTGCTGAACGTGCTGGGCGAGCCGGTGGACTTCGCCGACAAGCCGGTGAACGCCTCGGAGCGCTGGCCGATCCACCGCCCGGCGCCGACGCTGGTCGAGCAGTCGACCGAGGCCAGGATGTTCGAGACCGGCATCAAGGTCGTCGACCTGCTCGAGCCGTACCTCCAGGGCGGGAAGATCGGGCTGTTCGGCGGGGCCGGCGTCGGCAAGACCGTCATCATCCAGGAGCTCATCCACAACATCGCCCTCAAGCACGGCGGCGTGTCCGTCTTCGCCGGCGTCGGCGAGCGCACGCGCGAGGGCAACGACCTGTGGACCGAGTTCCAGGAGAGCGGCGTCATCGTGGCGGGCGACCCCGAGAAGTCGCGCGCGGCCCTCGTCTACGGCCAGATGACCGAGCCGCCCGGCGCGCGCCTGCGCGTGGCGCTGTCGGGCCTGACCGTCGCCGAGTACTTCCGCGACGCGGAGGGCAAGGACGTCCTCCTCTTCATCGACAACATCTTCCGCTTCACCCAGGCTGGCTCCGAGGTGTCGGCGCTGCTCGGGCGCATGCCGTCGGCCGTCGGCTACCAGCCGACGCTCGCCACCGAGATGGGCGAGCTGCAGGAGCGCATCACCTCGACGAAGAAGGGGTCGATCACCTCCGTGCAGGCGATCTACGTGCCCGCCGACGACTACACCGATCCCGCGCCGGCCACGACCTTCGCCCATCTCGACGCCACGACGAACCTCTCGCGGGCCATCGTCGAGCTGGGGATCTACCCGGCCGTCGATCCGCTGGCCTCCACGTCGCGCATCCTCGACCCGCGCGTCATCGGGGCCGAGCACTACGCCACGGCGCGCGCCGTGAAGCAGGTGCTGCAGCGCTACAAGGATCTGCAGGACATCATCGCCATCCTCGGGATCGACGAGCTGTCCGAGGACGACAAGCTGACCGTGTCCCGCGCCCGGAAGATCCAGCGCTTCCTGTCGCAGCCGTTCCACGTCGCGGAGCAGTTCACCGGCTTGAAGGGCAAGTACGTCGGGATCCGCGACACGATCCGGGGGTTCCAGGAGATCGTGGACGGCAGGCACGACGCCCTGCCGGAGCAGGCCTTCTACATGGTCGGCGGCATCGAGGAGGCCGTCGAGAAGGCCGAGAGGATGAAGGCGTAGCGCGATGCCCCTGCCACCCCGCCTCGTCCTGGAAGTCGTCACGCCCGACCACGCCGTGGTGCGCGAGGAGGTGGACGAGGTCCAGCTGCCTGGCGTCGCCGGCTACCTGGGCATCCTGCCGGGCCACACCCCGCTCCTGACGAGCCTGCGGGTGGGGCAGCTGTGGTACCGCCAGGGCGCCGAGAAGCGCTACCTCGCCATCGCGTTCGGCTTCGCCGAGGTCCAGCCGGACCGGGTGCGGCTGCTGGCGCAGGTCGCCGAGCGCGCCGAGGAGATCGACGTCGCCCGGGCCGAGGAGCGCCGCCGCAGGGCCGAGACGGCGGTGCAGGCCGCCCGAAGCGGCAGCGCCGACATCGATCTCGAGCGCGCGAGGATCTCCCTGCTGAAGTCGATCGTCCGGATCCAGGTGGCGGCGAAGGCCAAGCTGCGAGGCTGATGTGCAGGTGCTGTCGGCATCGCTGACGGACCCCGGGCTGCGCCGGCCGCTCAACGAAGACGCCCTTGTCGCGCGGCCCGGGCTGGGCTTGTTCGCGGTCTTCGACGGCATGGGCGGCTACGCGGCCGGCGAGGTCGCGTCCCGGGTCGCGGCCGGGGCCCTCGAGGACTTCATCCAGCACACCGACGGCGTCACGGCGGACTTCGCCTGGCCGTTCGAGTACCGGCCCGAGCGGGGCCTCGACGGCAACCGCCTGGCGTGCGGGCTGCTCCTGGCAAACCGCGAGATCCGGCTGCGCATGGAGGACGAGCCCGCCCTGCGCGGCATGGCGACGACCGCGGTGTGCCTGCTCTTGGGGACTAGGGACTTGGCGCTAGGCGCTGGTGGGCAGCCTCCAAGCCGACTAGCCCCTAGCGCCCAGCCCCTAGCCCCGAGTATTCCCGCCCTCGTCGCCCACGTCGGCGATTCGCGCGCCTATCTCTGGCGCGGCGGGGCTCTCGACCAGATCACGCGGGATCATTCCTGGGTCGAGGAGCAAGTCGCGCTGGGCGTCCTCGGCGAGGACGAGGCCAGGGTGCACCCGCTGCGGAACCTCGTCACGCGCGCGCTCGCCGGGGCGGAGGAGCCGCGCGTCGAGCTGACGCCCGTGTCGCTGGAGCCCGGCGACCGCGCGATCCTCTGCAGCGACGGCCTGACGTCGCCGCTGACGAACGAGGCCGTCGCCGAAATTCTCGCGCGCACGCCGCCGGGACGGCCGGAGGAGGCCTGCCGCGCCCTGGTGGAGGCGGCGATCGCCGCCGGCGGCCCTGACAACATCACCGTCGTCGTCGTCGAGGTGGCATGCTGAAGAACCTCCGCGGCCTCTTGAAGTACCGCCAGCTCATCCAGTCCATGGTCGCCCGCGAGCTGAAGGCGCGCTACCGCGGCTCGGTGCTGGGCTTCTTCTGGTCGTTCATCAACCCGCTGCTCCTGCTGCTCGTGTACACGTTCGTCTTCAGCTACGTCCTGCCCGCGCGGCAGCCGAACCTGGACCCGTACGCGCTGTTCCTGTTTTGCGGCATCCTGCCGTGGACCTGGTTCTCCTCGTCGATTCTCGAGTCGGCCAACGTGCTCATCTCGGGAGGCAACCTCATCAAGAAGGTGATGTTCCCGGCCGAGGTGCTGCCCTTCGTCACCGTGCTGGCCAACATGGTGCACTTCTTCCTGGGCCTGCCGATCCTCGTGGGCTTCCTGATCTACTACCGCGCGCCGCTGCAGGCGTCGGAGCTCGCCTGGTTCCCCGTCGTCGTGCTCGTGCAGCTCGTCCTCACGCTCGGCCTCGCCCTCATCGTGTCCGCGCTGACCGTGCACTTCCGCGACCTGAAGGACATCCTGTCGAACCTCGTCACGTTCTGGTTCTTCGCGACGCCGATCATCTACTCGATGCAGGATGCGCCGGCACTCGCCAAGCGGTTCCTGAACGGCAACCCGTTCACGCACCTGGCGATCTCGTACCAGGAGATCCTGTTCTACCAGGGGGACTTCGGCCACTGGAAGTGGCTCCTGGCGCTCGGCGCGGGGTCGGTCGCGCTCTTTCTGGCGGGCTACTACCTGTTCGACCGGCTCCGCGACACGTTCGCGGAGGAAGTATGATGCCAGCGCCCGCGCGCGCCATCGACGTCGTCAACGTCACGAAGACCTACCGCAGGTACGCGCGGCGGAAGCAGTTCGCCACGCTGAAGAGCGCGATCCTGTCCGGGACCCTCGTCGGCGACCTGAGGCCCGAGGACTCGTTCCACGCGCTGCGCGGCGTGTCCTTCGGCGTCCGCGCGGGCTCCACCTTCGGCATCGTCGGGCGCAACGGATCGGGCAAGAGCACCGCGCTGAAACTGGTCGCCGGCATCACGAAGCCGACGACGGGCACCGTGTCCGTGCGCGGGCGGATCTCCGCGCTGATCGAGCTCGGCGCCGGGTTCCACCCCGAGATCTCGGGGCGCGAGAACGTCTTCATCAACGGCATCATGCTCGGCCTGACGAAGCGCGAGATCACTCGCCGCTTCGACGAGATCGTGGAGTTCGCCGAGCTGGAGGACTTCATCGACGCGCCGGTCAAGACGTACTCCTCCGGCATGTACATGCGCCTCGGGTTCGCCGTGGCCATCAACGTCGATCCCGACGTCCTCCTGATCGACGAGGTGCTCGCCGTCGGCGACGAGGCGTTCACGCACAAGTGCCTCGACAAGTTCGCCGAGTACCGCCGGCGCAACAAGACCGTGCTGCTGGTGACCCACGCGCTGAACCTGGTCGAGCGGTTCTGCGACGAAGCGCTGTGGCTGGACGACGGGCGCGCCCGGGCCGTCGGCGACCCGCGGCGGGTGGTGTCGGCGTACATCACGGACGTCGAGAAGCAGGAAGAGCGCCACATGGCCGAGGCCGACGCCAAGGCCAGGGAGGCGGTGGAACGGCACAACGCCGCGCCGGCCGAACCCGAGTCCCGAATCTCGCGCCCCGAATCCCCGCGCGCGGCGCCGCCCGACATGTTCCAGGCCGCCGAGGGCCGGTGGGGATCGCGCGAAGGCGAGATCACCGACGTGCGCCTCGTCGGCGAAGACGGCCAGCCCGCCCGCGTCTTCTATTCCGGCGAGCGCGTCGCGATCCGCCTCTCCCTGAAGGCCGCGGCGCCGCTCGACGACTTCGTGATCGGGATCGGCATCTTCAACGCCGACGGCGTGTGCGCCTTCGGGACGAACACGAACATCGAGGACCTGCAGGGGGAACGCCTCGAGGGCGAAGGGGAGGCCGTCGTCACGATCGACGCCCTGGACCTGGTGGCCGGGACGTACAAGCTCGACGTGGCGCTGCACAAGCTCGACGGATATCCCTACGACTACCACCGCCTGCTGTACAGCTTCCGGGTGAAGTCGCGGACGCGGGACGCGGGCATCTACCGGCCGCGCCACTCGTGGGGCTTCAGCGGCGGCGTGCGCGTCAGGGAACGGGTGGCGGGATCGTGACGCGCAGGGTCGCAAGCCGAGAGGAGGCCGTCGCCTGGCGGGAGGCGCTGGGGCGCGAGGGGAAGCGAGTCGTGTTCACGAACGGCGTCTTCGACATCCTGCACCCGGGCCACGTGCGCTACCTGACCCGGGCCCGCGAGAGCGGCGACGCGCTCGTCGTCGCCGTCAACTCCGACCGATCCGTCCGCGCCAACAAGGGGCCGACGCGCCCCGTCCACCCCGAGGCGGAACGGGCCGAGGTGGTCGCCGCGCTCGGCGTCGTGGACCTCGCGGTGATCTTCGACGAGGACACGCCGCACGACATCATCGCCGCAATCCAGCCCGACGTGCTCGTCAAGGGCGCCGACTGGCCCGCCGATCGGATCGTCGGCCGCGACATCGTCGAGGCGCGCGGCGGCGTCGTCATCCGCGTGCCCGTCGAGCAAGGCCATTCCACCACGGCCGTCATCGCGAAGCTGAAGGCGTAGGTGCTGTCGACGGCAGACCGGAGGAGCGCGCTCGTCGCCCTCGCAGGCGCGGCGCTCGTCCTGTGGGCGAACGCCGGGCACGGCCCGGGACTGTCGCCGGAGTCCGCCGGCTACGTCTCGGCCGCCCGGAGCCTGGCCGGGCTCCGCGGCTTGCTGTGGTACGACGGCGGGCCGCTCCTCGCGCAGCCTCCGCTGTACCCGGCGGTCCTGGCCTGTGCCGGCCTCCTGACGGCCAGCGATCCCCTGCGAGCCGCGGGCCCCGTGAGCGTGCTGCTCTACCTCGCGGCCGTGGCCGTCGCGGGCGCCATCGCGTCGCGGCGGCTGCATCTGGCGCCAGGCCCGGCGATGTTCGCCGCCGCCGCCGCCGCCGCGGCCTATCCCTTGTTCTACGTGTCGGCCATGACATGGCCGGACCTCCTCCTGGCCGCGCTCGTTGGCGCCGCGCTCTTCGCCGGGGACGCGTACGCCGCCAGGCGAACACGAGGGGCCCTGGCGGCCCTCGCCGCGTTCGCCGCCGCCGCGAGCCTCGCAAGATACAGCGGCGCGGCCGTGATTGTCTGGGCGATAGTCGTCGTCCTGGCGCACGGGCCTGGCCGCGTGCTCGCGCGAATCGGGCGGGCCGCCCTCTTCGCGGTCGCGGCGAGCCTGCCCCTGACGGCGTGGATGGCGGCCCAGCCGGGGGTGTCCGCGGCGCTCCTCCAGTCGCGCCCCGGCGCGAGTGCCGTGGACGTCGCGCGGAACCTCGAGGCCGCCGCCACCGGCGTCGTGGCGTGGTATGCGCCCGTCGGCCGCGTCGGAATCGCCGGGCCGCTTGCCGTGATGCTCCTCGTCGCCGCCGCGGTGCTCGTCGTGATCCGGAGCAGCGGCAGGCCCGGTGGGCATGACGCTCCGCCTGCGGGGACCGTGGCGGGTGCGCGCATCTGGGTAACGGCGGCACTGGCGCTAATCTTCGCGCTGGCCGTCGTGGCGACGACCGAGGCGGGGGCGCGCGCGCAGATCGGCGACCGCGCCCTCGCGCCGATCGCGATCCCCGTCGCCGTGCTGGGGGCATGCCTGCTGGACCGGCTGCTGCGCACGAGGCCCGCGGGGAGGATCGTCGTCCTCAGGAAGTCCGTCGTCGCCGCGCTCGTGGCAGGCATGCTCGCGTGGCCGGTCGTGCGAACCGTCCGCGCCGCCAGCTGGTTCAGCGAAACCGGCGTGGGCATCGCGGAGCGCGGGTGGCAGGACAGCGCCACGGCCGGCTACCTCCTCGCCCATCTTGACGACCTGCGGGCGGCGCCTGTCTACAGCAACGCCCCGGACGCCGTCTACCTGCTCACCGGCCTGCGCGCCCGGTGGTCGCCGGAGAAGGGGCCTGGCCCCGCTCTCCAGGCCGGCCTGTGGCCGCCGGAGGGCCGGGCAGTCCTCGTCTGGTTCAGCCGCAGGCAGACGGAGTCGCTGTGGCCGCTCGAAGAGCTGAGCCGCGTGTCGCGCCTGCAGGACCTCGCGATCCTGAACGACGGCCGCGTCCTCTTGGCGAGGAGGTGAGGCTCGCCGCGCCCCGGCGCAGGCGCGGGACGGCGGCGGGCCGCCGTCGCGTCCGCGGCGTCCGGGATAGACTGGAAGAGCGTTGCCGTCGCTGAGGCTGCAGGAGCTGCTGCGGGCCGCGCGTGCGCGCGCGGGTTTCGTCCGCGAGGCGAAACGCGGGCGTGTGCGCGTCGCCGGCCTGACTCCCGCCGCGAAGGCCTTCTGGATCGCCGGCGCGGCCTCGGACGATCCGCGGCGCCAGCTGGTGCTGGCCGTCGTCGCGTCCGACCGCGACGTCGAGCAGATCGTCGGCGACGTGCGCTTCTTCCTTGGCGGGCTCGAGGGCGCCTCGGCGGCCGAACTCGAGCGCACGGTGCTGCCGTTCCCGTCGCCTGAAGTCGATCCGTATCGAGGACTCGCGCCCCACCTTCGGATTGCGTCCGCCCGCGCCAGGGCGCTCCATGCCGCGGCCACCGGGCTCGCGCGCGTCGTGGTCGCCTCGGCGGCCGCCCTCCTCCCGCGCGTCAGCCCCCCGGACGCGATTGTCGCGCTCGCCCTCGATCTCGTGCCGGGCGGCGAGATCGACACCGGGCGCCTGGCGGACACGCTCGTGGACGCGGGCTTCACGCGCCGGGACCCCGTCGATGACCACGGCGAGTTCTGCATCCGCGGCGGCGTCGTGGACGTGTTTCCGGCCGGCGACGACCTGCCCGCGCGCATCGAACTCGTTGGCGACACCATCGAGACCATCCGCCGCTACGCGCCGGAGACGCAGCGATCGGTGGAAACGATCGATCGGCTGCAGATCGTGCCGCTCGGGGACGTCGCCGGCGGCGGCTGGCCGCGCGTGCCGGTGTTCGACTACCTGGCCGGGCCCAGGCGGCCCGTCCTCTTCGCGCTCGAGCCCGAGGAGATTCGCGCGCGGATCGAGCAGCACCTCGCGCAGATCGCGGCGAGCTACGCCGCCGCGCGCGAGGCCGCGAGGCGCGCGCCAGCCGGGTTTGCGCGGGCGCAGGCGCCGGAGGAGGCGGCGGGGCGGAGCGGCCTTCCCGCGCCCGAGTCGATTCTCGTCGGCTGGCCCGACGTCGAGCGGCACCTCGCCGGCGCCGACGTCCTCGAAGAGCTCGGGCTGGAAGCCCCGGCGTCCGACGCCCCCGGGCCGCATCCTCACGACGCGGACAGCGCAGGCGGATCGCCGCAAGCGCCCGGCCCACGGTCGCCGGCCCCTGCCTGCTCCCAGCCCGCTCTCTCCTTCGCCAACCGCCTGCCGGACTGGATTGCCGAGGTCAGGGCCGCGCGCGCGGCCGGCGACACCGTCGTGTTCGCCGCGGCCACCCACGGGCGCGCCGAGCGCCTCGTGGAATGGCTCGCCGACTACGAGCTTCGCGGCGCGCAGATCGATCGCGGCGACGATGCCTTCGCGGCGAGCGTGCTCATCACCGTCGGCGCGCTCTCGCGCGGGTTCCGGCTGCCCGGCGCCGGGTTCCGCATCTACGCCGAGACCGACCTGTTCGAGGAAGAGCGCCGCACCCGGGACCGCACGACGCGGGGCGCCGCCAGGGCGTTTCTGTCCGACCTGCGCGACCTGAAGGTCGGCGACCTCGTCGTGCACGTGGACAACGGCATCGGCGAGTTCGTCGGCCTCAAGGAGATGACCGTCGCGCCGAACGAGACGCTGGAGTTCCTCGAACTGCGCTACGCGGGCGACGACAAGCTGTTCGTGCCCGTCGCGCGCCTGGACCTGGTCCAGAAGTACCTGGGGGGCGCGCGCCCGGCGCTCGATCGCCTCGGCGGGACGACGTGGGAGAAGGCCAAGACGCGCGTGAAGAAGGCCATGCGCGACATGGCCGAGGAGCTGCTGAGGCTCTACGCCGCGCGGAAGGCCGTCGGCGGGCACGCCTTCGCCGCCGACACGCACTGGCAGGCGGAGTTCGACGGCGCGTTCCCCTTCGATCTCACGGCCGACCAGGTGACGGCCATCGAGGACATCAAGCGCGACATGGAGTCGCAGGCGCCCATGGACCGCCTGCTGTGCGGCGACGTGGGCTACGGGAAGACCGAGGTCTCGATGCGCGCCGCCTTCAAGGCCGTCATGGACGGCAAGCAGGTCGCGTACCTCGCGCCAACGACGGTCCTGGCGTTCCAGCACGCGAAGACGCTGCAGGAGCGCTTCAGCGGCTTCCCCGTGCGCGTCGACCTGCTCAGCCGCTTCCGCTCGCGGCAGGAGCAGAAGGCGACCCTCGCCGACCTCGCCGCCGGCAGGGTGGACATCGTGGTCGGCACGCACCGCCTGCTGTCGCGGGACGTCGTCTTCCGCGACCTGGGCCTGCTCGTGGTGGACGAAGAGCAGCGGTTCGGCGTCGCGCACAAGGAGAGAATCAAGCAGATCCGCCGCACCGTGGACGCGCTGACGATGACGGCGACGCCGATTCCGCGGACGCTCAACATGTCGCTCGTCGGGATCCGGGACATGTCGATCATCGAGACGCCGCCCAAGGACCGCCTGGCGATCCAGACGCACGTCGTGAAGTTCGATCAGGGCCTGATTGTCAGGGCCGTGCGACACGAGCTGGCGCGCGGCGGCCAGGTCTACTTCGTGCACAACCGGGTGGAGTCGATCTACTCGATCGGAAGCCTGCTGGCCCGCCTCGTGCCCGAGGCGCGGATCGTCGTCGGCCACGGGCAGATGGGCGAACGCGACCTCGAGCAGGCGATGATCGACTTCGTGGCGGGGAGGTTCGACATCCTGCTCGCGACGACCATCGTCGAGAACGGCCTCGACATCCCGAACGTGAACACGATCCTGATCAACCGCGCGGACCGGTACGGCCTGGCGCAGCTCTACCAGCTTCGCGGGCGCGTGGGCCGATCCGATCGGCCGGCCTATGCGTACCTGCTCGTGCCCCCGGAGGCGTCGCTCTCGGCCGTGGCGAAGAAGCGCCTGGCGGCCATCCGCGAGTTCAGCGACCTCGGCAGCGGCTTCCGCGTGGCGGCGCTCGACCTGGAGATCCGGGGCGCCGGGAACCTGCTCGGCGGCGAGCAGAGCGGGCACATCGACGCCGTCGGCTTCGAGATGTACATGAAGCTGCTGGAGCAGGCGGTGCGGGAACTGAAGGGGGAGGAGGTCGAGGAGGACGTGCGCGCCGCCGTCAACCTCGGCATCGACATCCGCATCGACGAGGAGTACGTGCCCGACATGGCCCAGCGGCTCGTCGTGTACAGGAAGATCGCGGCGGCGCGGAGCGAGGACGAGATCGGCGAGGTGCTGGAGGACGTGAAGGACCGGTACGGACCGCTTCGGGACTCGGTGCTCAACCTGGCGGCCTACGGGCGGATCCGCGTGCTGGCGGACCGGGTGGGCGTCGAGTCCATCGATCGGCAGGGGAGCGCGGTCGTGCTGAAGTTCCGCGACGGGGCGAAGCCGCCGGCGCGAACGCCGGATCCGGCCAGGGTGCTCGGATTGCTTCGGCGCCGACCCGACGTGCAGTTCGTGGCGCCCTCGTCGCTGCGCCTCAGCCTGGACAGGGGTCAGGCTGCCGAATTCGCGGCCGCTGAAGGGCCCCGGCCTCGGATTTCCGGGCCCGAGCCCGGAGGCGGCCTCTCCCGCAGGGCGCCGAGTCCGTCCTGGTGGACCGCGCGGGCGACGACGGGGGCCGTTACTCCGGGCTTCTCCAAGCAGGAGATCCTGAAGCCCCGCAAGGAGGACCCCCGGGCGGAAGGGGGCCTGTTCGAGCGGGTAAGCGGCCTGCTGGAGCAGCTGGGATGAAGCCGGGAGAACGATCCCGGCGCCCGGTGCGGGCGCGGCCAGGCCGCCGGGGCGCTGGCTGCGTCCAAACTCAGGTAGAATAACGGTTTGGGTTTGGCAGGAAGCGCCCCATGCGTCACACCATCTTGACCGTGCTCGCCGTGGTTCTGATCGCGGCGCCGTCGGCCGCACAGGCGCCGCCCGCCGGGCCGCCGGCCGGCGCGGGAGGGCCGCCGCAGAAGGTCGAGCTGCTCGAGCAGATCCTCGTCAAGGTCAACGGCGACATCTTCACCAAGACCGACCTCGAAGCCCGCCAGATCGCGTCGCTGCGCCAGCGCGCGGGCGAGATGTCGGACGAGGAGCTCCGGCAGGCGATTGCGGAAATCACGCCGGGCATCCTGGTCGACGCGGTGGACGAGCTGCTCCTGCTCCAGCGCGGCAAGGAGCTGGGCTACAAGGTCACGGAAGAGCAGTTCAAGCGCGTGATCGAGAACATCCGCAAGGAGAACAAGCTCGACACCGACGAGGCCTTCGAGTCGGCCCTGAAGCATGAGGGACTGACGCTGGCCGAGCTGCGCAAGAACCTCGAGAAGCAGATGGTCATCAACCAGGTCCAGCAGGTCGAGGTCCTGGGCCGAATCGGCATCTCCGAGTCCGAGGCGCGGACGTACTACGACGCGAACAAGAACGAATTCACCACGCCGGCGACGCTCACCCTGCGCGAACTGCTCGTCACGGTGCCGACCGACGGCGTCTCCGTCAACGTCGCTGCAGACGAGGAGGCCAAGGCGAAAGCGGAGCAGATTCTGGCGCGCGCCCGCGCCGGCGAGCCCTTCGCCGCGCTCGTGGCCCAGTTCTCCGAGGCCCCGTCCAAGGCCGGCGGCGGCCTGGTCGGCCCGCTGTCGCCCGACGAGCTGAATCCCGCCATCCGGAAGCTCCTCGAGCCGCTCAAGCCGGGCGAGATCACCGAGGTCTTCCGCGCCGCGAACGGCTACGCGCTCCTGCAGGTCGAGACCATGAGCACGCCCGAAGTGAGGAGCTTCGAGGACGCCCGCGACGCCATCGCGCAGAAGGTCTACGAGGGCAAGCGCCTGACGGAAGTCCAGAAGTACATGCGCAAGCTCCGCGGAGAGGCCATCATCGAGTGGAAGAACGCCGACATGGAGAAGCTCTGGATGGCCAGGACGTCGCCCGAGACCGCCCCGAAGTCGCCCGGGCACTGACGCGGCGCCGGTCTCGCCCGAACGTGACGCCATGACCGACCACTCGCACACGCCGCCGGCCGGGCCGCGAGCCGCCGGCGGATCGTCCGCGCCGGCACCGCAGTCCGTCGGCCCGGCCTTCGGCGTCGAGCGCGCGGCGTCTGCGATCGATGTCGTCGAGGCGCCGTGGTACGCGGTGTGGACCCGGTCGCGGGCGGAGAAGGCCGTGGCCGACCAGCTCGCCCGCAAGGACATCGAGGTGTTCCTGCCGACGATCCAGCGATGGTCGCGGTGGAAAGACCGGAGGAAGCGGATCGACTGGCCGCTCTTTCCGGGGTACTGCTTCGCCAGGTTCGATCTCACCGCGATCCTGGACGTGCTGAAGAGCGCAGGCGTGGCCACGGTGGTGTCGTTCGACGGGAAGCCGGCGCCCATTCCGCATCAGGAAGTTGCGGCGATCCAGCGCCTCGTCGAGACCGAGTTGCAGTTCGACCCCTGCCCGCTCCTCCACGAAGGCGATCTCGTCGAGGTGGTGCGAGGCCCGCTGAAGGGGGTCGTCGGCCGCCTCGTGCGCAAGGGCCCGAAGACGAAGCTCGTCCTCTCGATCACGATGATCAACCGCGCCGTCGCCGTCGTCTTCGACGCGGCCGACGTCAAGAAGTACTGAAGCGGCGTGCCACCCTTCGCCTCCCCCCTGCTGGGCCTCGCTCCGATGGCCGGCCTGACCGACAGCGCGTTCCGGCGCCTCGTGAAGCGGCACGGGGCGTGCGGGCACGTGGTGTCCGAGATGGTGTCGTCGGAGGCGCTCGTGCGGGGCCTCGGCCGCTCGCTGGAGTACCTCGCGTTCACGGAGGAGGAGCGGCCCGTCTCCATTCAGATCTTCGGGGGCGATCCCGCGCGCATGGCCGAGGCCGCGCGCCTCGTCGAGGCGCGCGGGGCGGACGGCGTGGACGTCAACATGGGCTGCCCCGTGCCGAAGATCGCCAGGCACAGCGCGGGCTGCGGCCTGATGCGCGAGCCCGCGCACGCCGCCGCGATCGTCTCGGCCATGGCGCGGGCCGTGGCGATCCCCGTCACCGTGAAGATGCGCGCGGGCTGGAGCGCCCGCGAGGTGAACGCGCCGGAGATCGCGCGGCGCGTGGCGGACGCCGGCGCGGCGGCGGTGACCGTGCACGGGCGCACCGCCGAGCAGGCGTACCGGGGACAGGCCGACTGGGACCTCGTGGCGCGCGTGGCGCAGGCCGTGTCCATTCCCGTGTTCGGCAGCGGCGACCTGATGGACGCGCAACAGATCGTCGACCGGCTGCGCACGACGCCCGTGGCCGGCGTGCTGGTCGGACGCGGCATCCTGCACAACCCGTGGCTCATCGCGCAGGCGGCCGACGAGTTGGCGGGGCGCCCGGCCCGGGTTGTGGCGGCCGGAGACCGCAGGCGGTTCCTGCTGGAGTACATTGATCTGCTGGCGGCCGAGGCGTCAGGCGCCTACCGCCCCGACGTCCACGACCGCTGGGTCGTGAACAAGCTGCGCGCGCTGTGCGGCTACTACACGAAAGGATTCGAAGGCGGACCGCGGCTGCGCGCTGCCGTCAACCAGGCCCCGTCGGTGGCAGCGCTGCGTGCATTGATCGAGGAGTTCTTCGGCGCGCCCGCAGCCTGACACCGTGACCGACCAGCGCCGAGCGCCTGGTCCCTTGACCCTGGCTCCGATCATGCCGATCTACGAGTATCAATGCCGTTCGTGTCGCGGGAAGACCACCGCTCTCGTGCTCGTCCGCGAGCGGGAGTCGGAGGTGCGCTGCTCGCGCTGCGGCGGCGCGGACCTCGAGAAGCTCTGGTCGCGGTTCGCGTCGCCCAAGTCGGAAGAGGCGCGGCTGGACGCGCTTGCCGATCCGGCAGCCCTGGCCGGCATCGACGAGAACGACCCGAAGAGCGTGGCGAGCTTCATGAAGAAGATGGGGCAGGAAATGGGGGAGGACGTCGGCGACATCGAGCAGGCCATGGAAGAGGAAATGGCCGGCGGCGCTGCCGGCGCGGACGAGAGCGGCGGCCCGGACTATGGCGGGCCGGTACCCGGCGGCTCGTTCTCCGACGACCTGTAGCCCGGCGCCACCCGCTGCCCGCGGCCGCGCCGCCCGCGGCGTGCGGGACGCGCTCGGGGCGGCCGCGCCAGGGGTCCCCGACACGCAGTACAATCGTGCCAGCCATGAGCACGCGCAAAGGCATCATCCTCGCGGGCGGCGCCGGGACGCGCCTGTATCCGGTCACCCAGGGCGTCTCCAAGCAGCTGCTGCCCGTCTACGACAAGCCGATGATCTACTACCCGCTCAGCACGCTGATGCTGGCGGGCATCCGCGACATCCTCGTCATCTCGACGCCGCAGGACACGCCGCGCTTCGAGCACCTCCTGGCCGACGGATCGCAGTGGGGCCTCTCGATCAGCTACGCCGTGCAGCCCGAGCCGAACGGCATCGCGCAGGCGTTCGTCATCGGCCGCGCGTTCGTCGTCGGCGGGCCGTCGACGCTCGTTCTCGGGGACAATATCTTCTACGGCGACAGCCTGCAGGAGATCCTGGCGAACGCGGGCGCGCGCGACGAGGGCGCGACTGTGTTCGCCTACCACGTCGACGATCCCGAGCGCTACGGCGTCGTTGGGTTCGACGCGGCGGGCCGCGCGACGTCCATCGAGGAGAAGCCGGTGCGCCCCAAGTCGAGCTACGCCGTCACCGGCCTCTACTTCTACGACAGCCAGGTGGCCGATCTCGCCGCGTCGCTGACGCCGTCGGCGCGCGGCGAGCTGGAGATCACCGACCTCAACCGCCTCTATCTCGACCGCGGGCAGCTGGCCGTTGAGAAGATGGGGCGCGGCTATGCGTGGCTCGACACGGGCACGCACGAGTCGCTGCTCGAGGCCGGGCTCTTCATCCAGACGATCGAGCGCCGGCAGGGCCTGAAGATCGCGTGCCCCGAGGAGATCGCGTTCCGCCAGGGCTTCATCGGCGCGGCACAGGTCGAGCGCCTCGCCGACGCCCTCGGCAGGAGCAACTACGCGAACTACCTGCGCCGCCTGCTGGAGGAAGCACGTTCGTAGCACCGTCAGAGACAAAACGCCCATGGGGGCGGGCGGCGCGACGCCCGGGGGCCAGGGTGCTGAGAAACAGCGAGTCTGACCAGCCCCCAACCCCTGCTCCCCAGCCCCTGGAGAAAGACCCCATGCCTCCCCGCTTCGCCTTCTGGACGATCATCCTCGACGGGGCGCCCACGTCCTTCCGCACGCGCGAACGGGACGAGATCCTGCCGCTCTTCAACCAGCTGAAGGCCAAGAACCCGACGGCGGAGCTCAAGTGGTTCTCGGGCGGCAGGCTGTGGGACTCCCCGGAGCAGGCCAAGGAAGCGCGGCACCTGGAGCGCGTTCGCACGTTCCGCGAAGAGCGCAGGAAACAGGAGCGGGACGCACGGGAGCGGACGCTCGGACTAGGAGGCGAGTCCGGGCGCGCGCCGGAGCGCGAGGCCGCGCGCGGGGAAGATCCGCTGGCTGAGTTCCGGCGCCAGCACGGCCGGCCTGCCGACGGCAGCGACGACCCCTCGACCCGCAGAGCGTCCGCTCCAGCGGTCGGACGCGGGCCGTCGGCTCGTTCGAAGAAGAGAAGGCGTCGGTGGAGCCGCGAGTCGGCGCCGGCGGAGCCCGGGGTTTTCGGACCCGTGGATTCGGCTCCCGGGCCGCCGAAGGCCGAGCGCCGCGGCAAGGACTGGCGGCCGGGAGGCGAGCACAAGGACCCGCGCGACAAGTACAAGCTGCCGCCCGGAGCGAAGCGGAAGCGGTGGAAGGAGCGGCACCTCGGGCCCCGCGGTCGGAAGCCTCCCCATCCGTCCTTCGAGACTCGGGCTGAAGCGGATCTGCCGCGCGAGGATCGTCGTCGTGAGGCTCGGCCGTTCAGCGATCGGCCGCGCGGCGACCATCTACAAGGCGACCGCCCGTTCGGCGACCGCCCGTTCGGCGATCGCCCGTTCGGCGATCGCCCGCGCGGCGACAAGCCGTTCGGCCAGAAGCCGTTCGGTTCGAAGCCCTTCGGCGGGAAGCCCAGAGGCGGCCGGCCATTCGGCACGAAGCCGTCCGGCAGCAAGCCGGCAGGCCCAGGCGGACCGCGGCGATTCGGATCGAAATCCGGTGGCGACCCCGGCGGCTACGGGAAAAAGCCAGGCGCGCCAGGCAGGGGGCCGGGGCCGGGCAAGCCGTCCTCTCCTCGCAAGCCCTTCGGCGGTAGACCGTCCGGCCCGCGTTCGTTCGATCGCCGCCCGCCGCGCGACCGCAACCGCCGCGGACCGAAGTAGCGCCGAGCGCCGGTCAGGCCGGAAGGGCCGATACCGCCCGCGGCGTCGGACGCCGGCGAACCGACAACCGGACGTCGCAATCGAGCGCCTCGAGCAGCACCAGCATCCTGTCCACCGACTTCCGGGTGTTCGTCTGGTTCAGGAGGCGGTACAACTGCGACGGCGACGTGGCCATGCGCCGGGCTAGTTCCCGCCGGCTCAGGCCAGCCTGTGCGAGGCGCGCCTGCGCGGCCAGCGTCAACTCGTACAGCAGCGCGTCCCGCATGTAGCGCGGGTCCCTGTTGTAGTCGAGGACCTGCTCCATGTGAACGGTACCCGTGTGCCCGGACGCGGCCCGGTAACTGAAGCCCTCGCTGCCGATCTCCGGATCGACGGCGGCCGATACGACCGTGTCGTCCCGGGCGAGTCCGGGTTCCAGCCTTGAGTACGGCAACCGGTAGGTCGATCCGCCCGCCTTGACGGTGAAATCGCGGCGATGGTTGTTGAACGCCACGGACCGGATCTTCACAACAGCCCCTCCCGCCGCAGCGCCGCAATCAATTCCAGCACCCGGCGCGTTGCCCTGCCCTTCATCGCCTTCCCGTTCTCGAGGTCCCACTTCAGCACGAGCGTTCCCCCGCGGTAGACGTGAACGTGACGCGGGCCGTGGTCACCTTTCCAGGCTAGGAACACGAATCCTCCGCGGCGGACCTTCGGCATAAAGTGTTACCACAAGAGGTTCTGTTTATCAAGGCGGCTGATCCTGCCACACAGGCGGTTGCGACGCATGGCAGTGGTTGCGTACTCGCGGCCCGAAACCGCCCTACGCCGGACAGACGAGGCAATGGCCGTGCCGCTTCTCTACAGTTCTTCCCACTCTGTCCGATACGGTTCCACGGAGGGCAGCTCGTGGAACGGAAAGCCGTTTCGATCATGAAAGCATGCGCGCTCGTCGGCGTCAGCCGGCGCACCATCTATAACTGGATCACCGCGGGCAAGGTCGAGTACGTGAGGACGGCCGGCGGGTCGATCCGGATCTTCGTGGACTCGCTCTGGCGCGATCCGCAGATGGGGCAGGCGGCGCTTGACGGCACTTTCGCCATGCCGTACGAGGCGCACCGGTGAGCGCGGATCCGGCCGAGCTGCGTCAGCTGTTCCACGCGCTGAACAACCAGCTCGGTATCATCCTGTCTCACGCCGAGCTCATCGAGGCGAAGGCGCAGGATGAGCGGCAGAAAGCGCGGGCCGGCCAGGTCGTCGCCGCCGCCGTCGAGGCGCTCGCCGCGGCCCGTCAGATTCGCCTGGCGGTGGAGGGAGCATCTCTCCCGAGCCCCTAGCACGGCCTCTGGTTTCCGACCTCCGGTTTCCGACCCGCAATCCCCTTTTCGTCACCCCGTTGACATCCTGTGCAATCCAGCCCGTCATGGTTTTGACGCCGCGGCCTCACGAGCGCTGCACGCGGCTGCACGGTTCTTCTCCGAAACTCGGCATCAAGTCGTTGAATATCAACGAATTGCGGGCGTCTTCACGGCACGGCGCATCCCATCGCGTCTTTGACGAATCGTGGCACCCGCGTTGCGTCAATGACGGTCGCGTACGGACACGCCGACTACGTCCTGGAGATCCCGATGAGCGCTCAGACACTCTCCCCAGCCCGTCAGACCCGAATCGTCAAGACCCTGCCGTTCGTGGAGGCGCTCGCGCGGCGGATGGCCGCCTCGATGCCGCACTCGATCGACATCGGCGACCTCGTCCAGGACGGAGTGATGGGGCTCATGGACGCCGTCCGGCGGTTCGACGAGAGCCGGGGCATCAAGTTCGAGACGTTTGCCGAGCGCCGCGTCCGCGGGGCGATGATTGACGCGCTGCGCCGCGAGGCGTGGCCGCGCGGCGTCCGCCGCGTGCGCCGCGAGCTCGAGGCCGCGCGCGAGGAGCTCCGCCGCACGATGGGCTGCGAGCCGTCGATGGCCGACCTGGCGGCCAAAGTCGGGTCCGACGAGAAGCGCCTCAGCCGCACGATCGTGCGGATCAACACGATCGAATCGACGTCGCCCTACAGCATCGGCGACGGGGTGGACGAGGCGAACATGCCGACGGCGCTCATCCCGTCAGAGCCCGAGTCGCCCGACAAGGCGTTCCAGCGCTGCGAGACGGAGGAGCGCGTCCGCGCCGCCATCGCGTCGCTCCCGTGGCGCGAGCGCAAGGTCGTGCGCCTCTACTACTACAACGAAGCCACGATGAAGGACATCGGCGCGGAGATCGGGGTGAACGAGTCGCGCGTGTCGCAGCTCCACGCGCGGGCCATCCAGCGCCTGCGGGCCGCCCTCGGCCCGGAGACCGATCCCAAGTCGGCCGCGACCATCATGCGCGACGCCATCGCGGCCTTCCAGCAGAAGCCCAGGATGCTCAAGGCGCAGCTTGCGACCGTGCCCGCGCCGCTCGCGGCCCGCGCGAAGGCGCCGGCGGTTCCGGCCTGGACGCGGATGCCCGTGGCGATGGCCGCGGAGAAGCCGGCGCGGAAGCGGATCGGCCAGAGCCAGAAGCCGGCCTGACGCGTGCCGGCGTGCCGCTCTGCGCTCGCGGATAGACCCAGCCTCCGGGCGCGGCTCCGGCAGTGGATCCTCGCTGCCGGCTGTGGCATAACTACCCGCCACGAGGTGGTTCGCGGCCGGACCGACTCTGCGTTCCTCGAGATGCGGACCGGCCCTCAGCGGCAAGCCTCTGCAGGCGCCTGCCATGCGCACCCGATAGGATGCAGGGTGCCGGGGAAGTCCCTGAGCCGTGAAGAAGCACGCGTTCCTGATCATCGCCCACCAGGACCCGGTGTTGCTCCAGCAGCTCGTCTCCCTGCTCGATGACGAGCGAAACGGCATCTATCTGCTTGTGGACTCGAAGAGCGGGCTTCGTGTCGACGGGTTCGCCCCGACGCGCGCATCGCTCACGCTGCTTCCGCCGGCTCCGGTGTGGTGGGGCGGCGTCTCGACCATTTGCGCCGAACTGAGTCTCCTGAGAGCAGCGGCTGCGCATCGCTACCACTACTACCACTTGCTGTCCGGCGCGGATCTTCCGCTCGTGAGTCAGGACTGTCTGCACGCGAGACTCGCGGACACGGACTTCGAGTACGTCGAGTTCCATGAGGGAGCCAGGGACTTTGCCCGCTGGAAGGTAGCCTACTACCACCTCCTGGTTGAGACGGCTCCCTACAGGGCGTGGTGGGCTTACCGCATGGTGGGGCGGGCGCTCATCAGATTGCAGGCGCTGGCCGGAATCGATAGAACCAGGGGCTCCAGGACATGCTTCCACCACGGCTCCGCGTTCTTCTCAATTACTCACGACCTGGCGCTGTACGTCCTCGCGCGAGAACGGTGGGTGCGCGAACGCTTTCGGCACACTGTGACCTGTGACGAGGTGTTCCTCCAGACGCTGGCCATGCGGTCGCCGTTCAGGGGAAAGCTCGCCGGGGAACACGGCATCAAGCCGGCCAATCTCCGCTTGATCGACTGGGCCACGAAGCGTCGGCACCGGAACTCCCCGTACGTCTTCCGGATGCCGGACTACGCGCGGTTGCGGGATGCCAGCGAGACCTGCCTGTTCGCTCGGAAGTTCAGCCGCGCAGTCGATGCGAAGATCGTCGATTTCGTGGTGCACGAGCTGCGAACACGCGGCTCTCTGTGACGGCTTCGGGGTAAGATTGACCGATTCGCCGGCCCAAGGGTGGGCGTTTCGGCACGGCCTGTAAGTCACGGGGCGGAGTTGTGCCTTGCCTCGTTCCGTGCGCCTGTTGAATCGACTGCACAGCCCTTGCGTGTGAAGCGTCGCGGCGGGGAGCCTCGCCTTCGAGCCGGAATCGGGCTAACCCCGCGTGTTTGCCGCCGCTGAAGACCCATCGAGGCCGCACAGCGAAGCATGCCTGCGCCCACCCTCGCCTCGCGAACCGAAGGCGGGACCAGTGCTTTCCAGCGTTGGTTCCCAGTCCTACCGTTCTTCGCCTACTGGATTGGCACGCTCCTGCTGTTCGAGTTCGGCCCTCTCGTCAACGACCCCCTCCATGCCGAAACGTACGTGTACCTCCTCACCGGACTCGCGTGCTTCGCGGCCGCCTATGCCGCCGGGCTTGCGGGGCGCCGATGGCTGCGACCGGTCCAGACGCTTCGCGAAGCGGCGCTGGCCTACGCATGGTTGCGATGGACTGCTCCAGCCGCCCTGATCGGCGCGGCGGGACTGGTGCTGGATCGCCTCCTGAGCGGAGCAGGCAGCTTCAGCCGCACGCTGACAGAAACGCAGTACGTTCGTGAAGAGTTCGGGTGGAACACGACCTGGATCACCACGCTGAGCGTCGCGCCCTACTGCCTGTCCCTTGTTTCCCTGGCTGCGTACTTCGTTTCCGAGAAACACCGACGCCTGCCCGGCTACATCCACGCCATGATCATCGCCCAGGTGGCGCTTCTGGCGTACAACGCCTTCTTGTCGGCCAATCGAGGCGTCTTCTTCTGGTTGCTGACCTATTGGCTGTTCCACTTGTTCTTCGTGAGGGGCTTCGGCGTCAGGACATTCCTCACCGCCCGCGCGCTGCGAGTGCCGCGCCTCGCCTTCATCGCCGTCCTTGCCGTGTCTCTGTCCTATATCTACTTCATTGCTCGGTACCGAAGCAGCGAGATGTACCTCACCTACCTGGTGAGCACCGAGGGAACGTCGCTGCGTTACTCGCTCCCGGACATAGACACGCCGGCGCTCGGAGCGCTGATCAGCCTGATGCAGTACGGCACCCACGAGTACGGTTTCATCGACGCATTTCTTGAGCGCGCCGATCCAGTGGCCTTCAACCCCGGATACTTGCTCGGCTCCCGCGTGCTTGACCAGGTCCGCAGGGTCGTTCCGGGATACGAAACACAAGGGGAAATCGTTGCGGGACGATGGATCAGCGACGCGGGGCTGGCGCCGTGGGCGTGGCCATCGGTGTTCGGATGGCTGCTCGCCCTGTTCGGGTACTTGGGTGCGCCGCTCTTCCTCGCCGGCTTGGGGTTCACGTACGGACGGCTTGCGCGGGAGTACCTCTGGTCGGGATCGTTCGGCTCCCTGGTGATCGTGTTCAGCTTGTACACGGCGCTGAACATGAGCTTCAACTGGATTGGCGGCGACTTACAGCAGAACACCGGATATCTCGTAGGACTTGGGCTGCTCTTGTGGCGGCGGCAGGTTCCGAGATGACGCGGCTCCCGCCCCCGAGCAGCGCCTCGGCGGTTTCCGCTTCCAAGCCTGTCGTCTTCGTCGTCATTGGGCACTACCTGCCGGGATGGAAGGCAGGCGGCCAGGTCGCGACAACGTCCGCGGCGATCGACTCTCTCCGAGCGCATGTCGGGTTCCGGGTGGTCTGCCTGGACCGCGACTTGAGGGACGCGAATGCTTACCCGGGCGTGACGACGGGCGTCTGGCGCGACATTGGAGGGGCCCTGGTGTGCCATCTTCCCGCCAGTCGGCTGGTCAAGTGGTGGCGGGATCCGGCGATGACGGGGATCGGGTACGACCTGCTCTGGCTTCACGGGCTGTTTTCGACCTCCACGATCACCACGCTGGCGCGCCGCCGGCTCCCAGGGTTTCGTCCGACTCCGGCCATCGTGGTCCCGCACGGTGAGCTCTCTGAAGGCGCCCTGAGCATCAAGCCTCTCAAGAAGACCGTGTTCCTGGCGGCGGCGAAGTCGGCCGGCCTCTATCGAGGGCTCTGGTGGCAAGTCTCCGGTCCCTCGGAAGCGGCCGATGTGGGCAGGGTCTTCCCGCGCCTGCCCGCGGAGCGCATCCGCATCGTCCGAAACCCGTCCGGACAGGCGTTCGTGCCCTCCCAGCCGGCAGATAAGCCTGGCGCCGGCCGCTCGAAGACCCGGGGACGCCTCCGCGTGGCGTTTCTGTCGAGGATCTCGCCGAAGAAGAACCTGGACGTCGCGCTTCGCGTGCTGCAGGCAGCCGACGGCCACGTCGACTTCGACATCTTCGGACCGATCGACGACGACAGGCACTGGGCACGATGCCAGGATTTGGCCCAGGCGCTGCCGCGGAGCGTCCGCGTCACCTACCGGGGCCCGGTGGAGCCCGCGTTGGTGCCGTCGACGCTGCGTGACTACCACGCCCTGCTGCTGCCGACGCGGGGCGAGAACTTCGGTCACGTGATCCTCGAGGCGCTGCAGGCCGGCTGCCTGCCCCTCATCAGCGACACCACGCCATGGAGAGGCCTGGAGCGCGCCCGCGCGGGCTGGGACATCCCGCTCTCGGACATGCCTCGGTTCAAAGCCGCGCTCAGGCGGCTCACGGCGATGGACGAGGCCGAGTTCCTCGAATGGTCCGCGTCAGCCATGCGTCTGGGCCAGGCCGCCGCCGCGGATCCGCAACCGATCGCCCAGCTTCGGGCGCTCTTCTGTGACGCGCTGGAACAAGTGGACCTCGCCGGCTCCGCCCGATGAGCACAGACCGCGCGGGAGGCTCCGCACGCCGGGTCTCGCGCGTCATCGCGCCGTGGCTCCAGCGGATGACCGGGCGGCCGGTCCTGGCGAGAGTGGCGAAGAACGCCGGCTACTTCTTCGCGGATCGCGCCGTCAGGATTGCCGTCGGCGTGTTCGTCGGCGTGTGGATGGCGCGCTACCTCGGACCTCACGACTTCGGCCTCTACAGCTTCGCGATCGCCTTCTGCTACCTGTTCGTTCCGCTCTCCACGCTGGGCCTCGACAACATCGTCATCCGCGACGTGGTGCGCGAACCCCACCGGAAGGGAGAGATCCTCGGCACGTGCTGGTTTCTGCGGCTGGCTGGAAGCCTGCTGCTGCTGGTGGCCTGCAACGCGGCGATCGCCCTGCTGCGGCCCGAGGACCGGCTGACGCGAGCTCTGGTCGCCGTGGTGTCTCTCGGGGGGCTGTGCCAGACGCTGGACACGATAGACCTGTGGTTCCAGTCGCAGCTTCGCGCGAAGCTGTCGGTTGGCGCGAGAGGCGTCGGGTACATCGTCGCGACGTTCCTGAAGGTGGGCCTGATCCTCGCCGGGGCGGGCGTCGTCGCGTTTGCGATTGCAGGCCTACTCGAATTGGCGCTTTCGGCGGTTGCGCTGGCGGGTGTCTACCTGGCGACCGGAGAACGCCTGACCGAGTGGCGCTTCAGATGGCGCACGGCCGTGGGCCTGCTGCGCGCGAGCTGGCCGCTCGCGATCTCGAGCCTGGCGATCGTGACCTACATGAAGATCGATCAGGTGATGCTCGGCCAGATGCTCGGCTCGGAGGCCGTCGGCGTGTACGCGGCCGCGACGCGAATATCGGAGTTGTGCTACTTCATACCGGTCGGCATCGTGGCCTCCGTGTTCGCCCCGCTCGTCGAGACGCGCACGCGCGACGTCGAGCACTACAACCGCCGCATGGGCCAGGTATTCGACGGCATGGCCCTCGCGGCGGTGGGGATCTCCGTGCCGCTGGCGCTGCTGTCCCCGTTCGTCGTGCGCATCTTCTTCGGCGCGCCCTATGAGGCGGCCGGGCCCGTGCTGGCCATCCATACCTGGGCGTCGGTCTTCGTCTTCCTGGGTGCCGCCCAGGCGCCGTGGGACGCCGCTGAAGGGCTCACGCACCTGGCGATGCGGCGTACGCTGATCGGCGCCGGCGCCAAGATCGCGTTGAACCTCGCGCTGATCCCGGGCTTCGCTCTGCAGGGAGCCGCGGCGGCCACGCTCCTCTCGCAGGCGTGCTCGGGCTGGCTCGCCAACGCGCTCCATCCGAAGACCCGCGGGATCTTCGTCCAGCAGTCGCGCGCGCTGATGGTGTTCAGACACGTGCGCCGTCTAGGGCGGACGGGCGCGGCCGGTCCCGGCGGCTCGATCGCTCCAGGCGGGCCGCAGGAGCGGCCATGAGTCCGGGATCGGGTTCGGATGGGCTGCTCCTGGCGCTGGTGGGCAGCGTGGTGCCCGACGATCCGCAGTATCGCACTGCGGCGTTCTCTGTCGCCGGAAACGCCTCGCAGGCGCGGCTCATTCGCTCGCTGCGGGCGAACGGCGTGGTCGTGGACGAGGTGATCTCGTTCGTCCCGGTCCCGTCGTTCCCCCGGTCGAGCCGGCTCTGGCAACACCAGGCAACAGGCACGGTCGAAGGAGTCACGACTGTCCTCCTGCCCTTCCTGAACGTGATGCCGGCGAAGTTCGCATGCCTCGGCTGGGGTATCTTCCGCCGCGTGGCGTGGTGGTCGTGGGAGAACCGCCGCCGGCCGCGAGTCGTGCACATGTACAATGTCGGCCGCCCACCAGGGCTCTTCGCGTACGCGGCGGCGCGCCTGACGGGCGCCGCCGTGACGGCGTCGCTCTACGACGTGGGCACCGTGGGTCGTGACGAACCCGACACGGTCTGGCAGCGCCTGTCGCACAGGCTGACGAAGTGGCTCGTCCGCCGCCTTGACGGGCGGATCGTCATCACGCCGGCCATCGAGCGCGATTTCGCCGCCGGGCGCCCATGTCTGCTGGTGGACGGCGGGGTGTCCGAAGAGTGGCTCGATCGCTTCGAGCCTGCCGCTCCTGACTCATCGTCCGCGGCAACGTGCGTGTTCCTGTTGGCCGGTTCGCTCTGGGAGATCAACGGCGTGGGGCTCGTCCTCGAGGCGTTCGGACGCCTCGGCGAACCCGGGTTCGTTCTGCTGGTGGCCGGGCAAGGGCCGCTCCAGGCGGTCGTCAAGGCCGCGGCGGCCCGCGATGCCCGCATCCTCCCGCTCGGATTCCTCGGGCCGGAGGACCTTGCCTCGGCATACGCTCGCGCCGATGTTCTCCTCAACATCCGCCTCACCGAGTCGAACCCGGCTCCATATCATTTCCCGTCGAAGCTTCACGAGTACCTGGCAACCGGGCGGCTGGTCATCTCGACGCCGGCCGCGCACATCAGAGACGAATACGGGGACTTCTGCCTGATTCTCGAGCGCGAAGACGCAGACGCGCTGGCGGAGCTCATGCAGCGGGCGGCCCGAATGCCGGCCGGCGAGCGGAGGGCCGTCGGGCAGCGGGCGCGGGAGTACATGCGCGCCGAGAAGACGTGGACGGCGCAGGGACGACGGATCGCGGCGTACCTCGCCGCGGCTGCGGCAAAGGCGAACGGGGAGGCGGCTGATGTCCGTTGAACGCACGTTGCTCGTCACGGGCGGCACGGGCACGTTCGGGCACGCGGTGACCGGACGGGCGCTGGCGATGGATTTCGGGGAGGTCCGGATCTTCAGCCGCGACGAACGGAAGCAGGACGACATGCGGCGGCGCTTCGCGGACCCCCGCGTGAAATTCTACCTCGGCGACGTCCGCGACGAACGCGCCCTGAAAGACGCCATGAACGGCGTGAACGTCGTCTTCCACGCCGCCGCGCTCAAGCAGGTGCCCTCGTGCGAGTTCTTTCCCATCGAGGCGGTGCGCACGAATACCATCGGCGCCGAGAACACGCTGAACGCGGCCATCGCGGCCGGCGTGTCGCGCGTGATCGTGCTCTCGACCGACAAGGCCGTGTACCCGATCAACGCGATGGGCATGTCGAAGGCGCTCATGGAGAAGCTGGCCGTCGCGAAATCGCGCGTGGCCGGCGTTTCAACGGTCATCTGCTGCACCAGGTACGGCAACGTGATGGCCAGCCGCGGCTCGGTCGTGCCGTTGTTCATCCGCCAGATCCTCGCTGGCGCGCCCCTCACCGTCACGGATCCGAACATGACCCGCTTCATGATGTCCATCGACGGCGCGGTGGACCTCGTCTTCTGGGCGTTCGACCACGGCAACCCCGGCGACACCTTCGTCCAGAAAGCCCCCGCCGCGACGATCGAGACGCTGGCCCTGGCGATGAAGCGGGCGTTTGGGGCGGCCAACCCGGTCAGCGTGATCGGCACGCGGCACGGCGAGAAGCTGTACGAAACGCTGCTCACGCGCGAGGAAATGGCCGTTGCCGAGGACATGGGCGACTACTACCGGGTGCCCGCCGACGGGCGCGACTTGAACTACGGCCTGTACTTCGACACCGGCCGGCGCGACGTGTCGGCGCAGGAGGACTACAACAGCCACAATACGCGCCGGCTGTCGGTGGACGAGCTCGCCGCCATGCTGGAGTCGCTCGACATCGTGAAGCGCGCGCTGAGAGGCGAGCAGGTGGAGGAGTTGTGACGGAGCCGCCGCGCGGCGGAGCGAAGCCCCCGGCGGCGCGGACGGAGGTGCCGCAGTGAAGGCCCTCGTCACCGGCGCCCGCGGCTTCATCGGCACGAACCTCGGGGTCGCGCTGGAGCGCGCGGGCGTGGAGGTCGCGCGCGTCGACGTCGGCTCGACACCCGGCGAGTGGGCCGATGGGGCCAGGGGCGCCGACGCGGTCTTCCATCTCGCCGGCGTCAACCGGCCCGGGGACCCGAGCGAGTTCGAAGCGGGCAACCTCGGGCCGCTTCACGCGCTCTTTGCCGCGCTCGACGAAGCCGCCGCGGAGGGCGCGGCAGCCAATCTGCCCGCGATCGTCCTCTCGTCCTCCGTCCAGGCGGCCGAGGACAACCCGTACGGCCGCTCGAAACTGGCAGCCGAACTCGCCCTGGAGGCGTACGCCCGGCGCACCGGCGCGCCGGCCGTCATCTACCGCCTGCCAGGCGTCTTCGGGAAGTGGTGCCGCCCGGACTACAACTCGGTCGTGGCCACCTTCTGCCACCGCGTCGCCAGGGGGCTCCCAATCGCGATCTCCGATCCGGCCCGCATCCTCAGGCTCGTTCACGTGGACGATGTGATTGCCGGCTTCGCGAAGCATCTGGAGACCCGGCCGCAGGGCGTGACGCGCGCGGCGGCCGAGCCTGTCTTCGAGATCTCTCTCGGCGACCTGGCCGCCAGCATCCGCGCCTTCCGCGACTCCAGAACGACGCTCGAGGCCGCCGACGCCTCCGACCCGCTCACCCGGCGGCTCCTCGGCACCTACGCGTCGTACATCCCGCCCGAGGACCTCGCCTATCCGCTGGAGCAGCGGATCGACGCGCGCGGCACCCTCGCGGAGCTGCTGAAGTCAGCGCGCTTCGGCCAGATCTTCGTGTCGAGGACGAAGCCCGGCGTGACGCGGGGCAACCACTACCACGACGTGAAAGTGGAGAAGTTCTGCGTGCTCGAGGGGGAAGCCGCGATCAGGTTCAGATCGGTGACGGGAAGCGCGGTGACCGAGCACCGCATCGCGGGGACCGACCTCAAGGTCGTGGACATCCCGCCCGGCATGACGCACAGCATCGAGAACGTCGGAGGCGGCGATCTGGTCGTCCTCTTCTGGGCGTCCGAGATCCTCGACCGGGATCGCCCGGACACCCACGCCTGCGAGGTGATTCGTGAATAGGCTCAAGGTCATGACCGTCGTCGGCACGAGGCCCGAGATCATCCGCCTCTCGCGCGTCATGGCGGCGCTGGATCGCCACACGGACCAGGTGATCGTCCACACCGGTCAGAACTACGACTACGAGCTGAACCAGGTGTTCTTCGACGACCTCGGGCTGCGCCCGCCGGATCGCTGCCTGGAGGCGGCGGGACGGACGGCGGCCGAGACGATCGGCCAGGTGATCATCGCGGTCGACAAGGCCCTCGGCGAGGCGCGCCCCGACGCGGTCCTGATCCTCGGCGACACGAACTCGTGCCTGGCCGCCATCGCCGCGAAGCGCCGCAGGATCCCCGTCTTCCACATGGAGGCCGGCAACCGCTGCTTCGACATGCGCGTGCCGGAGGAGATCAACCGGCGCATCGTCGATCACGTCGCCGACGTCAACCTCCCGTACAGCGCCATCGCGCGCGAATACCTGCTGCGCGAAGGCCTGCCCCCTGACCTCGTGATCACGACCGGCAGCCCGATGCGCGAGGTGCTGGATCACTACATGCCGAAGATCCGCCGGTCCGGCGTTCTCGCGCGGCTCGGCCTGGAGCCCGGGGGCTACTACCTGGTGAGCTGCCACCGCGAGGAGAACGTCGAGTCGGCGACGCACTTCGCCGGCTTCGTGAACGTGCTGAACGGGCTGGCCGAGCGCGAGGGGAAGCGCGTCATCGTGACGGCGCACCCGAGGACCAGGAAACGGATCGACGCGGAAAGGGTCGCCCTGGACGCTCTCGTCGAGCTGCAGAAGCCGTTCGGGTTCACCGACTACGTGGCCCTCGAGCTGGGCGCGGCGGCCGTGCTCTCCGACAGCGGCACGATCACGGAGGAGGCGTCGATCCTCAACCTGCGCGCGCTCAATCTCCGCGAGGCCCACGAGCGGCCCGAGGGCATGGAGGAGGCCGCGGTGATGATGACCGGCCTCGACTGGGCGCGCGTGCGGCAGGCGCTCGACGTCCTCGGCCGCCAGCCCCAGGGCGCGGACCGGGCCCTGCGCGTCGTCCGGGACTACGACGTGATGAACGTGTCGGAGAAGATCGTCCGCATTGTCCTGAGCTACACCGACTACGTGCGCCGCGTCGTCTGGCGGGCTCCTTGAAGATCCTGTACCTCACGCAGTGGTTCGAGCCCGAGCCCATCTTCAAGGGCCTGGGCTTCGCGAAGGCGCTTGCCGCGAAGGGCCACCGGGTGGAGGTCTTGACCGGGTTCCCGAACTACCCGGGAGGGCGGATCCTTCCGGGCTACCGCGTGAGGCTCCGGCAGCGTGAGCAGATGCAGGGCATCCCGGTGACGCGGGTGGCACTCTACCCGAGCCACGACGCGTCGGCCATCAGGCGGTCTGCCAACTACCTGAGCTTCGCGGCGTCGGCCGCGACCGTCGGAGCGTGCTCCGTCACCGGGCCGGACGTCGTCTACGCCTACCATCCGCCCGCAACGATTGCGCTGCCGGCGATGGTGATCGGCGCGGCGAGGGGCGCCCCCTTCGTCCTCGACGTGCAGGATCTCTGGCCCGACACGCTCCTGGCCACGGGCATGGCGTCGAGGCCGTGGCTGCTGAAGGCGGCAGGGGCGTTTTGCGATCTCGCGTACTGCCGCGCGAAGCGGATTTCGGTCATCTCCAACGGCTTCAAGCGCGCGCTGGTTGCCCGAGGCGTTCCGGAAGACAAGATCGAGGTGATCTACAACTGGGGCCGCGAGGAGACGTCGGCGCCAGGAGGGCCGGACGCGCCCATCCTGAGGGAAGCCGCCATCGAGGGCCGCTTCAGCGTGGTGTTCGCGGGCACGATGGGCCGCGCCCAGGCCCTGTCGTCGGTGCTGGAGGCCGCCGCGCTGGTGGCCCGAAGGGCCCCGCAGGTCCGTTTCGTCTTCGTCGGCGGGGGCATTGAAGCCGCCGAGCTGCAGGCCCGCGCGGCCGAGATGGCCCTGCCCAACGCCGCCTTCCTTCCCCTGCGGCCGGCGGCGGAGGTGGCGCCGCTGCTCGCGGCGGCGAACGTGCTCCTGGTGCACCTGCGAGACGACCCGCTGTTCTCGATCACGATTCCTTCGAAGACGCAGGCGTACATGCAGGCGGGCCGCCCGGTCCTGATGGCTGTCCGGGGCGACGCCGCCGACCTGGTCCGGGAGGCCGGCGCGGGCGTGTGCGTGCCGCCCGAAGACCCGGAAGCGCTGGCAGCGGCGGTGTGCGATCTCGCCGCGGCGCCGCCGGAGGCGCTCGACGCGATGGGGGCGCGGGGCCGGGCCTACTACCAGGCGCACCTCTCGTTCGCCGCCGGTGTGGCCCGCGTCGATGAGCTGCTCCGGCGCGTGGCCGCCGGCGGCTGACGCCGACGGAGGCCGGTTCTTCACACCCTGCGGGCCGACCGCGTGACGTTCTACCGCCGTTACGGCAAGCGCGCCTGCGACCTCGCCGCGAGCGTGGCGGCGCTCATCGTCTTCCTCCCGCTGATGGCCGCCCTTGCGCTGGCGGTCCGCCTCGTCATGGGATCTCCGGTGCTCTTCCGTCAGCAGCGCCCCGGCCTGCGCGCGCGTCCGTTCACGCTGCTCAAGTTCCGGACCATGACCGAGGCGCGGGGTGAGGCGGGGGAGCTGCTGCCCGACGAGCGGCGCCTGACGCGGCTGGGAGCGTTCCTGCGCCGATGGAGCCTCGACGAGATCCCCGAGCTCTGGAACGTCCTGCGCGGCGACATGAGCTTCGTCGGCCCGCGGCCCCTCCTCATGCGGTACCTGCCGCGCTACCGGCCGGACCAGGCGCGCCGGCACGACGTCAGGCCCGGGATCTCGGGATGGGCCCAGGTCAACGGGCGCGACCTGGTCACGTGGACGCAGCGGTTCGCGATGGACGTGTGGTACGTGGAGCACGTGTCGTTTCCTCTCGACGTGAAGATTGCCGCCCTCACCGTCTGGAAGGCGCTGCGCCGGGAAGGCGTCCTGGACGACGGCCGGGCGACGAAGGACGAGTTCCTCGGCTGAGCCGTGCTGAACGTGCTGTTCACGAGCGCCGGCCGCCGGGTGGAGCTGCTGCGGGCGTTCCGCAAGGCCTACGCCACCCTCGGCCTCGACGGCCGCGTCGTGGCCGTGGACATGGATCCGCTCGCCCCCGCGCTCGGCGCGGCCGATCGCGCCTTCATCGTGCCGAGGCTCAGCGCGCCCGACTACATCGGCGCGCTGTCGGAAGTCTGCCGCCGCGAGCGCGTGAACGTCGTCTTTCCGCTGATCGATCCGGACATCCCGGTCCTTGCAGCCAACCGGGCGGCGCTGGAGGCCGCCGGCGCGAGGCCGGCGGTCGTCAGCGCCGAGGCCGCCGCCATCGCGGCCGACAAGTGGCGGTGCTCGCAGTTCTTCGCCGGCCTCGGACTCGAGACGCCGCGCTCCTGGCTGGTCGCGGACCTGGCGCGGGGGGGCTTCGACTACCCGCTGTTCGTGAAGCCGCGCCGGGGAAGCGCGGCGGTGAACGCGTTCGCCGCCAGGAACCCGCGCGAGCTGGAGTTCTTCACGCAGTACGTGCCCGACGCTGTCGTACAGGAGTTCCTGCCCGGCCCGGAGATCACGAGCGACGTCGTGTGCGATCTCGACGGCGGCGTGCTGGCAGTCGTGTCGCGGCAGCGAATCGAGGTGCGGTGGGGCGAGGTGGCGAAGGGCGTGACGGTGAGCGATCCGCGCATCACCGAGGCGTGCCTGCGGATTGCCCGGGCGCTGCCGGCCGTCGGGCCCATCACCGTGCAATGCATGATGAAAGACGGTGCGCCGCGCTTCACCGAGATCAACGCGCGGCTCGGCGGCGGCGCGCCGCTCGGGATCGCGGCCGGCGCCGACTGGCCCTGCTGGCTGCTCGCGCGATGCGCCGGCATGCCGGTCGAAGTCCCGGCGCTCGGGAGCTACCGGACGGGGGTTTACCTGACGCGCTTCGACGACTCCGTGTTCATGACCGAGGCCGAGCGTGACGAGATCGCGCGCCGTCGTCTTTGATCTCGACGACACGCTCTATCCCGAGCGCGACTTCGTGCTCGGGGGATTCGGTGCCGTCGCGGCGTGGGGCGAGACGCACCTCGGCATCCCGAAGGACGAGGGGTACCGCGCTCTCCTCCGCATGTACGAAGACGGCGTGCGGGGCGACACGTTCGACAGATGGCTCGGCGCGCGGGGCATCGATCCCGGTCCGATCGTGCCGCAACTGGTGGACGCGTACCGCAGGCACGCGCCTCGCATCGCGCCGTTTCCGGGCGTGCCTGCGATGCTCGGCAGGCTGCGCGCCGGCCACCGGGTGGGGCTGGTGAGCGACGGGTTCCTCGCGGTGCAGCGGCGCAAACTGGATGCGCTCGGGATCGGCAGCCTGTTCGACGCCGTCGTGTTCTCCGACGAATGGGGCCGCGACGGGTGGAAGCCGAGCCCGGCGCCGTTCCTGGCCGCGCTCGAACGGCTCGGTGTGGCGGCCGATTCGGCGGTCTACGTGGGAGACAACCCGCTGAAGGACTTCCTGGGCGCCAGGCTGGCCGGCATGCGCACGGTCCAGGTGCGTCGTCCTGGCGGCGAGTACTGCCGCGCGGTTGCGCCAACGAAGGCACACGAGGCGGACCGCGTGCTCCGCGATCTGGACGAGCTCGAGCGCCTGCTCGCGTCCTGGCCCGGCGCTGACGGCCCGGCGGATGGCGAGCGCGGAGAGCGCCGGGCATAGCGCACGGCCGCTGGCGCGAGAGGGGAGCCGCGTGGATCGGATCTACTTGTCGCCGCCCCACGTCTTCGGAGACGAGCAGGCGCTGGTCGCCGACGCCTTTGCGTCGAACTGGATTGCGCCGCTGGGCCCGCACGTGGACGCCTTCGAGCGCGAGTTCGCCGCCTGCGTGGCGGTGCCGCACGCCGTGGCGCTGTCGTCGGGAACGGCCGCCTTGCACCTGGCGATGGTGCTCCTCGGCGTCGGGCCCGGCGACACGGTGGTCTGCCCGTCCCTCACGTTCAGCGCGTCGGCGAACCCGATCCGCTACCAGGGCGCCTCGCCCGTCTTCGTGGACTGCGACCGCACGTGGACCATGGACGCGGGGCTGCTCGAGGACGCGCTGAAACAGGCCGCCGCCTCCGGGCGGCTGCCGAGGGCCGTGATTGCCGTGGACCTCTACGGCCAGTGCGCGGACTACGCCGCGATAGGCCAGCTGTGCGAGCGGTACGGTGTGCCCTTGGTGGAAGACGCGGCAGAAGCGCTTGGCGCCACGCATGGCGGCCGTCCCGCCGGCGGGTTCGGCCGCATCGGCATCTTCTCGTTCAACGGCAACAAGATCGTCACCACCTCCGGCGGCGGCATGCTCGTGGCGCACGAGAAGCCGCTGGCCGAGGCCGCGCGGTTCCTCGCCACCCAGGCGCGCGACCCGGCGCCGCACTACGAGCATTCGCACATCGGCTACAACTACCGCATGAGCAACGTGCTCGCGGCGATCGGCCGCGGGCAGCTGGCGTCGCTGGCCGAGCGCGTCGCGATCCGCCGGCGGATCTTCGATCGGTACGTCGCCGGGCTTGGAGACCTGCCGGGCATCACGTTCATGCCCGAAGCGCCGTACGGCCGGTGCACGCGATGGCTCACGTGCCTGGTCATCGATGCGCGGGAGTTCGGCGCGGATCGCGAGGCGGTGCGCCTGGCCCTGGAAGCGGAGAATATCGAGGCGCGGCCGGTCTGGAAACCCATGCACATGCAGCCCGTCTTCGCGGGAGCGGCGATGTTCGGCGGCGCCGTGTCGGAGCGCCTGTTCCGCGACGGCCTTTGCCTGCCGAGCGGATCGAGCCTGCGGGAGCAGGACCAGGCGCGGGTGATCTCCGCGATTCGGCGAACGAGCCGGACGTAGTACGATTCCTGGAGAGAAGGCTCCGATGAGCGAACCATCGACGCCGGGCCCGGCCTGGCCGTCCGAACGCACCTCCGAAACGGCGGACACCGAGCCGAGGGCCCCGCGCACGTACGGGGGATCGAGTCTGTACGCCCAGCCGGGCGGCGGAGGCGGGGTCGGCCCGGGAGAGGACGCCGAGTTCCGCTCGACGCACTTGGTGGACACCGTCCGGACGATCTACAAGCACCGCTGGATCGCCCTGACGACGTTCCTGGTGCTCTTCCTCGGATCGGCGATCCGGACCTTCACCACCACGCCGACCTACGAAGGGCAGGTCCAGCTCCTCCTCGATCCATCGAACCCGAACGTGATGAAGTTCCAGGAGGTCAACCAGGGGAGCTACCTGTACGAGCAGTATTTCCAACAGACGCAGGTGAACATCCTGAGGAGCCGCGGCCTGGCACGCCGCACGATCGAGGCGCTGAAGCTGTGGGACGCGCCCGAGCTCGGCGGCGGCGAGAGGACAGGCTCCGTCCTGGCGCGGATCGGGGGTCTGCTCTCGGGGCGGAAGAAGGCGGCAGCCCCCGCGTCCGGGGAAACCGCGAAGCAGGCGCTCGCAATTGACGCGTTCCTGAAGTCGTTGACCGTCGCGCCAATCAGGAACAGCAGCCTCGTGAACGTCCGCTTCGCGTCGCCCAACCCCGAGCTGGCCGCGTCGGCGGCCAACACGCTGGCCAGGCAGTACATCGAGCAGAACCTCGAATACAAGTTCACGTCGACGAAGGATGCGTCGGACTGGCTGGCCTCGCAGCTGGCCGTCGAGCGCAAGAAGCTCGAGGCGAGCGAGCAGGCGCTGCAGAGGTACCGCGAGGCAGGCGACGCCGTCGCCCTGGAGGACCGCCAGAACATCGTCGTGCAGCGCCTGGCCGACCTCAACGCCGCCTACACGCAGGCGCGCACGGAACGGTTCGAGAAGGAGGCGCTCTACAACCAGCTTCGGAGCCTGCAGCACGAACCTGCGGCCCTCGACACGTTCCCGGCGATCCTTGCCAACGCGTTCATCCAGCAGCTCAAGGCGCAGCTTGCCGACCTCCAGCGCCAGAAGGCCCAGATGGCCGAGCGCCTGGGCGAGAAGCACCCGGACATGATCAAGCTGAACTCGGCCATCGAAGCCACCGAGGCGAGGCTCGCCGGCGAGGTCGGGAAGATCGTGCAGTCGGTGCGCAACGAGTTCCTGTCGGCGGAGTCGAAGGAGCGCAGCCTCGCGGCGGAGCTGGAATCGCAGAAGGCCGGGGCGCTGGCGCTGAACCGGAAGGGCATCGAGTACGGCGTGCTTCGGCGCGAAGCCGAGAGCAACAAGCAGATGTACGAGGCCCTCCTGCAGCGCGCGCGGGAAACAGACGTTTCCGGCGAGATGAAGGCCAGCAACATCCGCATCGTGGACCAGGCGGAGGTGCCGCGCAGGCCCGTCAGGCCCAGGAAGGCGATGAACCTCGTTCTCGGATTCCTCGCCGGCCTCGCGTCGGGGCTCGGCCTCGCCCTGTTCGTCGAATACCTCGACAACCGCGTCAAGAGCCCGGACGAGATCAAGCACCATCTGAGGCTCAGCTTCCTGGGCCTCGTGCCGGCCGCCCGCCAGGAGGACGTGGCGGCGGGGCGCTCGCCGCTCATCAGCGAGACCGTGGCCCAGAACTTCGCGGAGGCGTTCCGGGAGATCCGCACGAGCGTCATGTTCTCGTCGGCCGACGACGGGCCGCGGTCGGTGCTCGTCACGAGCACGCAGCCGGCGGAGGGCAAGTCGGTGATCGCCGCGAACCTCGCCGTGTCGCTGGCGAACGCGGGCCTCCGGGTGCTGCTGCTGGACGCGGACATGCGCAAGCCGCGGCTGCACGACCTGATGAAAACGAAGCAGAGCCCGGGCCTGTCGAGCCTGCTCGTCGGCCAGGCGAAGGCGAACGAGGTCGTGTACAAGACCGGCACGCCGAACCTCTGGATCATGCCGGCCGGGCCGAACCCGCCCAACCCGGCGGAGCTGCTCGGCTCGACGCGCTTCCTGAACCTCGTGACCAGCCTCGGCGAGCACTTCGACTGGACCGTGATCGACTCGCCGCCCGTGATGGCCGTCACCGATCCCTCCGTGGTGGCGCACCGGACGACAGGCGTAGTGTTCGTCATCGGCAGCGAGCAGGTCGATCGGCGCAAGGCGCTCACCGCGGTGCAGAAGCTGCAGGCGTCGAAGGGGAAGATCCTCGGGGCCGTGCTGAACCGCGTGAACGTCGAGCGCAACCCGTACTACTACTCGCACTACTACTCCCACGAATACGCCGGCTACTACTCGAGCGACAAGAAGACCGCGTAAACACCCGGGCCCCCGCTCGTTTCCAGAGGCCGTGACGCACGCCGCCGTCCCTCCGCCGCTCCCGAGCCTGGTGCTCCGCTTCCGCCGGCCCCTCGCCGTCGTCATCTACATCGGCCTGGCGTGGCTGTCGAACGTCCTGGCGTTCCAGGTGCGGTTCGACGGGCAGGTGCCGCCCGACGCGCGGCGCTCCTGCCTGGCGATGCTGCCGTGGCTCCTGGCGCTGCGGGCCGGCGGGTTCATGGCCTTCGGCCAGTTCCGCGGCTTGTGGCGGTACGCCAGCCTCTACGACCTGCGCAACATCGTCCTGGCGGTGCTGTCGAGTTCCGCGGCCTTCTACGGCCTCGTCCGCTGGGTCGTCGCCCAGCCGCTGTACCCGCGGTCGGTCTACCTCATCGACGCCCTGCTGCTCATCACGCTGCTCGGCTCGCTCCGCATCGCGCGCCGGGCCTGGATGGAGAACCGGCCGCAGGCGCACGCGAAGCGTGTCCTCGTCGTGGGCGCTGGCGATGCGGGCGAGATGATCGTCCGCGACATGCGGCACAACCGGCGGCACGAATACGTGCCCGTCGGGTTCGTGGACGACGACCCCGGGAAGCGCGGCGAGCAGATACACGGCGTGCCCGTGCTCGGCGGACGGGCGGACATCGCGCGCATCGTCGAGAAGGTGCGCCCGGCCGACGTGCTGATCGCGATGCCGTCGGCGCCGGCGTCGGTGAGGCGGGACGTGGTGCGGGCGCTGCAGGCCTACCACGTGAACATCACCACGCTGCCGGACCTGCGCGAAATCATCAGCGGCCGCGTCGCCGTCGAGCAGATCCGGAGCCTGGCGATCGAGGATCTCCTAGCGAGGCCGCCCGTCGGCCTGGATCCGGAGCCCGTGCGCGCGCTCATCTCGGGCCGATCGGTGATGGTGACCGGGGCCGGCGGATCCATCGGGTCGGAGCTCTGCCGGCAGATCGCCGCGCTTGGGCCGGGCGCGCTGGCGCTCGTGGATCGCTACGAGAACAGCCTCCAGGCCGTCACCAACGAGCTGCGGGAGCGGCGGCCGGGGCTCGACGTGAGGCCGGTCGTCGGCGACGTGACCGATGCGGCGAGAATGGAGGCGGTGTTCTCCCGGCACGCGCCGCACATCGTGTTCCATGCCGCCGCGCACAAGCACGTGCCCCTGATGGAACTGAGCCCCGGCGAAGCCGTGAAGAACAACGTCTTCGGCACGAAGCGGGTCCTCGACGCCGCGTGCCGGCACGCGGCGGAGCGGTTCATCTTCATTTCGACCGACAAGGCCGTCAACCCGTCGAGCGTGATGGGGGCGTCCAAGCGCGTGGCCGAGATGATGGTGGTGGCCCGAACCGGCTCGAGCTCAACCGCGTGCGCGAGCGTGAGGTTCGGGAACGTGCTGGGCAGCAACGGCAGCGTCGTGCCGCGCTTTCTCGAGCAGATCAAGGCGGGCGGGCCCGTGACCATCACGCACCCCGAGATGCGGCGCTACTTCATGCTCATTCCCGAGGCCGTGCAACTCGTCCTGCACGCCGGCGCGATGGCTGAAGGCGGCGAGACGTTCGTCCTGGACATGGGCGAGCAGTTGAAGGTGCTCGACTTGGCGCGGACGCTCATCCGGCTGTCCGGGTTCGTGCCCGACGAAGACACTCCCATCGCCTTCACCGGGCCCCGGCCCGGCGAGAAGCTGTCAGAGGAACTCATCGCCAGCCAGGAGTCGCTGGAACCCTCCGGGGTCGAGAAGATCAACCGAATCCGGCAGGAACACCCGATCGATGCCGCACGCCTGGAGGCGGGCATCCAGGCGCTCGGCCCGCTGGTCGATCAGTCGGATCCGGCGGCGCTCTTCGCCGCCCTGAAGAGGCTCGTTCCCGAGTTCAACCCCAGTGGGGGCGGCTGAGCTCGCAGGCTGGCCAGGGCTGCGGAAGAGCCCTGGCCGCGGGCGCAACGCACGGTCCGTGTTTTCCAACGAGGGCTCCACGGTTTCCTGGACGGTCGCCGACGCGGTCCGGCGCGCGCGCCGGTACCTGCCGCTGCTGGGCATCCGGGGCGCCGCGACCGCGGCGGTAGCGGTCGTCACAGGGCGACAGGCGGAGGTCCGCCTGTCGAGGCCGTTCCTGTCGCATCCGTTCTGGCTGCGCCTGCCCTCGTCGGACCTGATCGTCTTTCGGCAACTGTTCGGAGATCGCGAGTACCGGTTCCCTGTTGCCTGGCCGCCTCGAGTCATCGTGGACGCGGGAGCCAACATCGGACTGGCGGCGCTGTACTTCGCCCATGCGTTTCCCAGGGCCCGGGTCATCGCCGTCGAGCCTGCCCAGAGCAACGTCGGCCTGTTGCAAAGAAACGTGGCGGCGTATCCGTCAATCGAAGTCGTGCAGGCTGCGCTGTGGAAAGAGAACGCGGAACTGGACCTCGTTGATCCCGGGTGGGGCGATTGGGGGTTCAGAACGCGGGAGCACGCAAGCGAAGCGGGAGCTGCGGCAGCCGGTGCCACGCGCCGCGTGCGAGGCATGACGGTCGATGCGCTGTTCGACTCCTGCAATGTGGACCACGTCGACATCCTGAAGATGGACATAGAAGGAGCCGAGGTGGAGGTGTTCGAGCACGCCGAGTCCTGGATCAGGAGGGTCGGCATGATCGTCATCGAGCTGCACGACCGCGTGAGGCCGGGGTGCCGCGAGGCCGTTTCCCGGGCGGCGGCAGGCTTCGAGCACCGGTGGGAGAACGGTGAAAACGTCTTCTTCGCGCGTGCTTCCGCGTGTGCCGAGCCTCCGGCGGCCGGCGCAAGGCTTCCCGCGCGCCGGAGCAACGCAGGATGTTGAAGGCCAAGCCGCGCTGAGAAGGCCTGGGGTCTTCTGACTCCTGGCCAGCCAGGTCGCTCTCGAGGGCCGCGTCCGCTTGCCGGGCGCGGCCCTCGTTGCGTACGCAGCCCAGGGAGCGCCGGGGAATCCTGCGACGCGAGCGGCCAATCGCGTCCTGCTCCCTGCTGCACGCTTCTGCATCGGCCGATACGCCCGGCATGATGCCCGCCATTCGGTTTGCTCTTGTCACCCTCGCTCTTCTCGCATCCGGGTCGTCCGCCCTTGCCGGCTCTCCTCAGCAGGCCCCGGCCGGGCAGCCGGATCTGGGCACGCCGCCAATCGCCCCCTCCGACGTCAGCGCGCTCCGGGCGCTCGAGGCCGCGAAGCCGGCCGGCCGGGATCTCCAGAAGGACGGTCTGCCACTGGCCGTCTCGCCCGCGAGCCGCGAGGACGCGCGCACCTTCTACCTCACCTACTACCAGAACGCGGCGGCGCCCGCCCACGGCTGGACGGGCAACCGCGCGGGCTGCGTCGCGGGCACCACCACGCAGGCATTCCGCGACGCGATCCTATTGAGAATCAACTTCTTTCGGGCAATGGCCGGCGTCCCGGCCGCGATCGCCTTCTCCGACGCGTACAACACCAAGGCGCAGCAGGCGGCGCTCATGATGAGTGTCAACGGCGCCCTGAACCACGACCCACCGGCAACATGGACGTGCTACACGGCAGAGGGCGACCAGGCCGCCGGCAGCTCGAACCTCGCCCTGGGCACGTACGGCTGGTCCGCCATCACGGGCTACATGAAAGACCCGGGCACAAGCAACGGCGCGGCCGGCCACCGGCGCTGGATCCTCTACCCGCAGACGCAGACGATGGGCACGGGCGACGTCCCGTCGGAGGGAGGCTGGGCGGCCAACGACCTCTGGGTCTTCGACAGCCACATGTGGGAGCCTCGGCCCGCCACGCGCGAGGCCTTCGTCGCCTGGCCGCCGCCAGGGTTCGTCCCGTATCAGGTCGTCTTTCCGCGCTGGTCGTTCTCCTACGACGGCGCCGACTTCTCGCAGGCGACCATCACCATGACGCAGGGCGGCCAGAGCGTGCCGCTGACGCTGGAGACCGTCAGGAACGGCTACGGCGAGAACACGATCGTGTGGATCCCGAACGGCCTGTCCAGTTCCGGCACGTGGCCGAAGCCCGAACAGGATACGGCCTACTCGATCACGATCGGCAACGTGCTCGTGTCGGGCAGTCCGCGCTCGTTCACCTACGACGTCATCGTGATGGATCCGGCGCAGCCGACCCCGCCGCCGGTCCACGCCGACTTCACGGGCGACCGCAAGAGCGACATCTTCTGGCGCCACGCCACGCTCGGCGACATGTGGCTATGGCCGATGCACGGCGCGTCGAAGACGTCCGACGAGTTCGCGGGCACGGTCCCCGACCCAGCCTGGCGAATCCGAAGCATCGGCGACCAGACGGGCGACGGCAAGGCCGATCTCCTCTGGCGCCACGAGACGACGGGGCAGCTCTACTTCTGGCCGATGCACAGCCCGCTCGCGGTGCGCGACATCTACGTAGGCGCCGTCGATCCCTCCTTCGACATCGCCGGGTATGGCGACTTCAGCGGCGACGGCAAGTCGGACCTGCTGTGGCGGCGCGCCGCCGACGGCGAGTTGTGGATCTGGCTCATGAACGTGGCCACGCCGACGAGCCAGGCGTACCTGGCCACGGTCGATCCGGCCTACGCCGTCGCGGGCATCGGCGATCTCGACGCCGACGGCAAGGCGGACATCGTCTGGCGCGGCGCTGCCGCAGGCGACGTGTGGGCCTGGACCATGGACGGCGTGACGCGGACGGCCCAGGCGCTGATCGGCACCGTGGGGGACCTCGAGTATCGGATCGAGGGCGTCGCCGACTTCACCGGCGATGGACGAGTGGACATCCTCTGGCGCCACGCCTCGACGGGCGACGTGTGGCTGTGGGAGATGAACGGCGCCGCGCGCGCGGCGGAGTCGTGGGTGGCGACGGTCGGGGACACGCACTACCGGATTGCGGACGTGGGCGACTACGACGGCGACGGCCGGGCGGACATCCTGTGGCGGCACGCCGTGCACGGCGACATATGGGTCTGGTTCATGGACGGCGCGGCCAGAGCGTCGGAGGCGTTTGTCGGGACGGTGGGAGATCAGGGGTACCAGATCGTGAGGTAGGGCTAGGTGCCGGGCGCTAGGCGCTAGTCAGACAGCGGCAAAGGGAAGACAGGAGGCAAAGGAGGTAGAGGAGGTAGAGGAGGTAGAGGGTGATGTGGAGGCCGGGTCTTCGGACCCGGCGCGAGAGGCGACCCGATGTCGCGAGGCGATGTCGCGTTGACTTCGCCGCTTCGATACCACAATATCGGCCTCGACTTGTCGCGGTCCGCGACCAGGGACGTGCGCGCCGTGCAGACCGGCCGTCTTCCGGCCAGGCGAGGTGGGGTGATGCTGCGATTCGTCAAGTGGACAACCGTCGTTCTCCTGCTCCTGGGTCTCGCGGTCGCCCCCGCCGCCGCCCAGGGGTCCGGCGCGATCTCCGGCGCGGTCAGGAACGCGAACACGGGCGCAGGAATCGTGGGCGTCACGGTCTACGTGCTCGATTCGGCTGGCGGAGTGGTCGCCAGCGAGACGACGGGCGCCGGAGGGGCGTACCTGGCCACAGGCCTCCCCGCGGGCACGTACTACGTGAAGACCTACAACACGCTCGGGTACATCGACGAGGTCTACGACAACCTGCCGTGCGACGGCGGAGTCTGTCCTGACGTGACGGGCGGCACCGGCGTCGCAATCGCCGGCACCGGCACGACGCCAGGCGTCGACTTCGCGCTGGAGCTGGCCGGATCCATCTCGGGCTCGGTGTGGGACGACGAGACCAGCGCGCCCTTGGCGGGCGTCTCGGTGTTCGTCTACAACGCAGCCGGCATCCAGGTGGGCGTCGGCTACACGAACGCGTCCGGCGCGTACGCCGTGGGGGGCCTGGCCGGCGGCACGTACTACGCGCGGACGGGCAATTCGTACGGCTTCGTGGATGAGCTCTTCGGGTTCCAGCCCTGCCCGATGGGCGTGTGCCCGCCGGTGACGTCAGGGGACGCAATCGAAGTCACAGCCGGCGCGACGACGCCGGGGATCAGCTTCTGGCTGTCGGTCGGCGGTGCCGTCACGGGAACCGTGGCCCACGCCGTGTCGGGCGACTACCTCGACGGGGTGAGCATCTTCATCTACGACTCCGCCGGCATCCAGGTGGGCTTCGGCGATGCGGCCGGCGGCGTCTTCATGCTGGACCAGCTGCCGGCGGGCAGCTACTACCTGCGAACGGTGAATGCGGCGGGATTCGTTGACGAGCTGTACGACAACCTGCCGTGCCCTGGCGGCGTCTGCCCGCCCGTCACGAGCGGAACAGCCGTCAGCGTGGCGTCGGGCGTGATGACGGGCGACATCGACTTCCGGCTGATGCCGCTCCTGCCGGGCGGGTCGGTGCGTTCGGACTTCACGGGCGATCTGACGTCGGACCTGCTGTGGCGGGGGACCGGCGGGGACCTGTGGCTGTGGGGAATAAAGAACGCGGCGCACGCGACGGACGCATACGTGGGTGCGGTGGCGGATCCGAACTGGGAGATCAAGGGCCAGGCCGATCTGAACGGCGACGGCATGACGGACCTCGTGTGGCGGCACAAGCTGGACGGCACGGTCTACTACTGGCAGCTGGACGGGGCACACTGGGCAATGCCGGCGACGGAGCTCTTCGTGGCCACGGTGGACATCTCGTACGACATCGTGGGGACGGGGGACTTCGACGGCGACGGGAAGGCGGACCTCCTCTGGCGCAATCCGGCCATCGGCGACCTGTGGCTGTGGCGGATGAACGGGGCGGAGGTGCTCGGGCAGTCGTACGTGGACACGGTGGACCCGAGCTATGCAATCAGGGGCCTCGGGGACGTGAACGGCGATCTGAAGGCCGACGTGATCTGGCAGGGCGCCGCGGGCGACCTATGGGTATGGCTGATGAACGGCGCGGTGAAGGACGCGCAGGCGTACGTGGGGACGGTGGCGGACCCGAACTACCAGGTCCAGCAGATCGCGGACTTCGACGCGGACATGAAGGCGGACCTCCTGTGGTGGAACAGCGTGGCGGGGGACGTCTGGATCTGGCGCCTGGACGGCGCGGACGTGCTCTCTGAACACTGCGTTGGCGTGGTGGCGAACACGGACTACCGGATTCAGGCGGCGGGGGACTACAACGGGGACCAGAAGGCGGACATCCTCTGGCGCAACGTCGTCGCCGGTGACATGTGGATCTGGCTGATGGACGGACCGGCGAAGGCGTCCGAGGCGTATCTCGGGACGGTGGGGGATCTGGGGTATCAGATCGTGAAGTAGAAGCCGGCCGACAAGAAGCGATGGGCTTGAGGAAGAGCCCTTGCTGGTGGATATAAGGGGGTGTAGCATACGCGCGTGGCGGGGCGCCCGGGCCGGCGCCCGGCCACCCCCATGAGGCGTCAGTACCTGCTTCGGCATCGCGGCCGACGGTCCGGCAGCCGCCTGGGCCGTCCCCTGCACACTCCCTCCTTCGGTCCATTCCATTCAGCTTCCCGCGCCGCCGCCGACTTCACCGGCGACGGCATGGCCGACCTGATGTGGCGCAACTCCGCGACCGGCGAAGTCTACTGCTGGACGATGAACGGCAGCGACGTCGTCGGGGACGGCTACGTCGGCACCGTGGACACCGCCTACGATATCGAGGGCGCCGGAGACTACGACGGCGACGGCAAGGCGGATCTTCTCTGGCGCCGCACGTCGATCGGCGAGGTGTGGGTGTGGCTGATGAACGACGCGTTGAAGAGCGCGGAAGCGCTTGTCGGCGTCGTGGCGGACACGCAGTACGAGATTGGGTGGTAGGGGCCGGGGATCAGGCGCTCGGCGTGCGCGCGCCCGCGTGGTGACGGGACCGGCCAGAAGCGCAATACTCGGCCTGTTTCATCGCGTATCCAGGGAGGCCTGCCATGGTTACTTCGCTCGCCCGCGTCCGGCCGCTGGTACTCGTGTCGGTTGCCGCCCTGCTCCTCCTGGCGCAGGCCACCACGCGGGCGGGCGGCCCCTCGCCCAACCCGAAGGCGTTCACCGCCGATCTGGCCATCGACGAGATGCACGCCGATCCCAGGCCGTTCGACGTCGCCGGGACCAACATCGGCCGCACGGTCTTCTTCATCAACAACGGCCCCGACGCCGCGGGCAACGCGTACGTGAGGCTGAGCACGCCGGCATACACGACGTTCGTCTCCGCGACGACGTCAAGTGAAGGGTGGATCCTGGACTCGGCCCCCGCCGTCGGAGGCACGGGTGACATCATCTTCGTCAACCCAACGGGCCCGGCGGCCGGCCAGCCCCGGGCGCGGTTCGACATCACGCTGAGCCTAGACCCGGCGGTCCCTCACTACACCACGATCACGACCTGGGCGGCCACTTACACGACCGATCCGGAGACGACCGATCCCGCCTCGGCCAACAACACGATGTCGCTCGCCAGGACCGCGGTCACCGTGGAAGATCCGGCCGAGCCGAACGAGACCCCGGCGACGGCGTACCCGCTGCCGATGGGGACCTCGTCGGGCTTCCTCTACTCCGTCGGCGACACGTGGGACAGGGACTGGTACCGATTCACGATTCCGCCGGCTGACGCGGGGAAGGACCTGAAAGTGAACGTGCGGGTCACGTCCCCCTACCCTTCTCCGCTCCCGGCGAACTGGTCCAGCGACCTGGATTTCTCGATCCTCGACAGCTCGGTCACGCTGAAGGCGATGGCGATGAGCTCGAACGACGACGAGACGCTCTACCTCCACAACGTGGAGGCCGGTGACTACTACATCTACATCGACTACAGCTCGACGAACTATGCCGAGGGCAACCGGTTCGCGCGGTACTCGATTTCGATTGAAACCGGCACCGACTTCGGCGTCGGCTACATCACCGGCCGCGTGATGCTCGACGGAGGGACCAGCGGCGTCGCGCACGCCATCGTCAGGGGGCCGGTCTACCCGTACAACACGGTCACCTGGCACACCAGCTTCACGTCGGTGACCACCGACGGGGACGGCTACTTCACCCTCGCCACGGCGCCAGGCGATCATTTCCTTGGCATTACGGGCGACGGCAGCCTCAGCGTGAACAACCCCGAGGTCAACATCGTCACCGAGTACTACCAGGACAGCGAGAGGATAGGGGATGCCCAGTCCATCACCGTGGCTCCCGGCCTTGTGAGCGACCTCGGCACCATCTACGTGACCTTGGGCGCGACGATCAGCGGCCAGGTGACCTACATAGACGGGGCGCCGCTGCACAACGTCGCCGTGAGCGCTTACCACTCGCTGACGAACATCAGTGCGTCAAGCTACACGTACACCGACGCGAACGGCAACTACACTCTGCGGCGGGTTCCCAGCCCCTGGGCGAAGGTCCGGTTCAGCGGGGGCGGCTACGGGCAGGAGTGGTACGACGACCAGCCCGCGCACTTGCCGGCGGCGAACCTGAATACGACGCCCGGCGGCGTGATGACCGGCATCAACGCGCAACTGGAAGTGGCGGGGC